>VFQU01000023.1_pt1 | contig 342261 bp, 307 predicted proteins | sample 3512311 | NCBI WGS metagenome assembly VFQU01 (sample SAMN10412377, study PRJNA504923) | tailings metagenome | isolation source: Relicate 3 Philex TSF3 active mining site | place: Philippines: Tuba, Benguet | collected 2017-08-29 | reverse complement strand
GGCGGGGGCGGCGGCGGCGGAGCCGCGACCGGCGCCGGCTGCGAGCGGCCGCCGAGGTTCACCAGCAGGCTGGCGAGGGCGGAATGCGATTCAAGCCGGATCTCGAGCGGATTGTTGTTGAACCCGTTCACATTGACGTTCTCGACCCGGAAGTAGCGATACTTGAGGCCGATATCGATCCTGTCGGTGAGCGGATAACGGATCCCCGCGATGCCCTGCCAGGCGAAGGTCGTGTCCTTGTCGTTCGAGAGAGTTCCGATGCCCGGGACGCTAAGGTCGAAGTTGACGAGCGCAAGGCCGGCACCGCCGCCGGCATAGACCTGGAACCCGTCGTCGCTACCGAAGTCCAAGAGTGCATTCACCATGGCACTGTAGGTGCGTTGGGTGCTGTCGGGGCCGGTCCGCAGGCCCTGCGGGAGTCCGGCAGTGTTCGGCCCGGTAATGATCAGCGTGTCATGGTCCTGGTTCTTGTATGCAGCCTCGGCCTCGAGCCGGAAGCGTCCAAAATCGTAACCGATTACCGCATCGACTTCCCAACCCGTGCCGGTGTTGATCAGGGCCTGGTTGAGGCTGCCCTGGAACGGTTCCGCCTCGACCTCGGCCTGATCCTCGAAGACGATCCCGCCGTTGATCCCGATATAGGCCTGTCCATCACGGGCCTGTGCAGGCACCGCGAACAGTGACGCAGTTCCCGCCAGAAGAAGTGCCGACTTTCTCATATGTTTTCCTTCAGATCATTGCTGTCATGACAGCCCAAGCGATCAGCGCAGATCGATCGATCCCCCGTCGCCCAGAGGCCTATGGGAAGGTGCGATGCCGAAGGATTGTTCATCCGGCTGCGACAGAGCGTGGCAGAAACCCGTCCAAGATGGGCGACGGCGGGCGTGCTGAGGCCAGCTCGCCGATGGTTGAGATAATCCGCTGGCCGCGACTGCGCTTGGCAGTGCCGGTCAACCGGGTGCGCATGAACGGCCCGAGATGACGATAGCGGCCGGTCTCACGCCTCGACGTGTGGTCAGACCGTGAACAGAGCGACTGACCATAAGCGCGCCTTGCGGAAGAAGTAAGATCGTCAGAGATTTGCGCTGGCTTTCGAAAGGCCGCCGATGAGCCTTCCAATCAATCGATCGCCTTCTCACGATGAAGGTCGCCCGAAACATAGAAGGCGATATCGCCCGTTTGGGGGGCAGCTGGAGTGTTGCCAGAGCCGCATTACAACAAGACTTCGACCAGCATCTCGTTCGACACCAGCCCAGGTCCTCGACCTGAGCCTAGATATCACTCACGCTGAATCTCGCGACCATCGCCAGTACGAGGGGGTCATTGGGCCGGCGGTTTTCGTGAATGACGACAACGACCATGTGCGGCTTGTCTCGCGTCCAGCGCCATAGGACCAGATTGACATCTCTCGCTGCCGCGCATTGCAAAGACGAGACGATGATCCCACCGCATCCTGGCGGAGCCATGCAAGTGCGCGCCGAGGGGGTAGGGCTACCAAAGCCGCTTGATGGCAAACCCGTCGAAAAACGCCTCGTTCGACACTAGCACCATGTCTTCGACTTGCGCCTGGGCGATCAGAAGGCGGTCGAACGGATCCTTGTGGGCGATCTTCATTCCGGCCGCGAGCCTCGCATGGTGCACGCTGATCGGCAGCTCGCCAAACCCCTGTTCGGCCGTAATGTCGTCGAAGTTTTCAGCGAGCAGCGCAGCTCCGGGTAGCTTGCCAATCCGGGACTTGGTGGCGATTTCCATCGCCGAAGCAGCGCTGACGGCGATCTCGTTGACTTCGTTCGCAATGGCTTCGCGGGCGCGGCGGCTGAGGGCTTCATCACCTGCCAACCACCAGATCAGTGCATGTGTATCGAGCAGCAGCCTCAAGCCAGATTCCACCCGTCGAGTTCATCTTTGGGCAGCGGCTCGTCAAACCGGGTGTCGACAGTGATCTTCCCCTTGAGCGCACCGAACTGTCGACGACCGAGCGGGTTGACCGGCACGAGGCGCACGACGGGTACATTGCCCCAGGCGATCACAACCTCGCGGCCGGCTAAGGCATCAGCAATTAGGCGGGACAGGTTAGTTTTGGCATCGTGAACCGAAAACTGGGCCATGGGCAACTCCTTAGCTAAGGACGTAGCTAAGGTTGCGCCGGAGGCAAGAGCCGGATGCTGCGTGGTTCTTCGTAATGGTATCGGAAAGGGCGCAGCGATGTACGGATAGCTCGCCAATTTGCGTTTCAGGCGTGCGGGAGGCATAGTCTACCGGCGGCCAGCATTGCGCAATCATGCCGCAAAGGTGATTGGAAGCTTCCAAGAGACCAGTAAACTGTTCTCTTTCAACGAAATTCTTCAGATTGATAACATACATTATGTAAAATCAGAAGAGGCGCTCGGTTGCCGCCCGCGCATGTGATTGCCTGCCGTGAAGTCGAGCCCCAGCACCGGGGATCAGCATCAGCCCCAGTAAGGCATCAATCGAACAGGAACAGCCTCAGCTTCGCGAACATGGCTTCTCGCGAATTCACTTCGAGTTTCTCATAGATGTTGCGAATGTGAAACCTGATGGTGTCCGCAGATTTTCCGGTCTCGGCGACAATTTCCTGTACCGTGTTTCCGCGCAGAAGTTCGCGGCAAATGAAGGTCTCCTGCCGCGTCAGATTGAAATACTCGTCGAAATGCAGCACGGCGCTCTCACGGAACCCCATATCTGTAAGAATGCGAAGGCCGAAGGCGGTCACGTCTGCTGTGACCTGCAGTCTCCTGCATTGCAGGAGATGGTGCCCGGCCTGTTCTCCCGCTTCGAGCGGTATCACCGTCGTGGTCGCATCAGCGGATTGGATGAACTGTGAAAGCGCAGACTGAGCCCGCTTTTCACTGAAGGCGAGATAATCGCGTTCGAGCCTCAAGCAGGTCAAGTTGTCGAGCATCTTCGCAAGGCTTGCGCTATGCCACAGCACCCTCAGCTGCGGATCGCAGATGAGCGTTGGATGAGGAGAGGAGGACAGCCACTCTTCCATGATCAACGGGAGGACCAGCAACGACGGCAGCGCCGAGTGCTTCAACGTCTCACTATTCAAGGCCCCTCACCTCGGCAACATTTCCCCATGCCATGGGAGCTCTTCTTGAAACGGCCCTTGACGATCACCGTGTGGGCGAAGTCATCGACGCTCAAACTAACATAGATTAAGCTATGGAGATTCTCCCAAATTTGGTGGGATTCGCGCCCGCTTCGGCCCGGGGCTGCGCTGCACTCCTCAGCAAGTGAGTAGTGAAGTGGGAGACGACAGTCTCAACACGGGACACCGCTATTCGAGCGCGCAATCCTGCTCCTCCGGGAGACCTCTAGACCCGACCAACTCAGATGCCCGTTTGCCCCGGCACCACCAATCTTGGTGGTGAAGGTGATCAGCTTACGGGGCTAACAAGGGTTCAGGGAGGGAAGTGACAGGCGTTTCAAGTTTGTCAGGTCTTCATCGCAATTGAAACGATTGGGCGCTGTTAAAAGCTCCCCGTCCTCCTTGTGTCGCTCACAAGCTGAGACGCCTTGAGGCGTGCAGCATGTCTGTCTGATCAACCACAATGCGAAAAGCAATTCTGCTTTTCGTAAACAAAGAGGTCATGTCTATTATGAAGAAGCTTCTCATGGCTGCCGTTGCAGTCTCCGCGATCTCTGCCACCCCGGCAATGGCCGACGACAAGGCCGACCTGTCGATCAAGGGCAACATCGCTCTGGCGTGCACCGTCACCCCCGACGAGCGCGACGTGGTGGTTGACGTCAACCTGACCACCGAGCAGAGCGCTGGCAGCCTTACCTATCGCTGCAACGGCGCCAACGGCTTCACCCGCACGATCGCCTCTGACAATCTCGGTCAGCTCAACAACGCGGCCGGCGCGAACCGTGGCTTTATCCCCTACACCGTCACCCACAGCGGCGGTTCGGGCATCGCGATTAACACCCCGGTTTCGCTCGCCACCAACTTCTCCAACACCCTGGCGTCGTCGGCGGCCTTCGTGAACGGCCAGACGGGTCAGCTGCGTCTGATCCTCGCCAAGCCGGCGACGGCCACCAACGCCAACCCGCTGTTCGCTGGCGATTACACCGACGTTATCCGCGTTTCTATCAGCGCCAACTAGGCACTCGCCTGCTTGGGCAGGCTGCACAAACGGGACGGGGCGGCCTCTCGTGGTCGCCCCGCTCTCGCCTCAATCGAGAAAGGCTCTGCGATGCTGGCGAGGCAAGCTACCATGTTCGTCGTCGCGATAGGCGCGATCTCCGGCGCGGCAGTCCGCGCGCAGACGAACGAGCAGACAGAACTGCAGGTCGTCCCCCAGCCTTACCTTGAACGCGATTTCGGCCGCGAGGCGGCCATCACCATCCGCGCCGTCTGGCCACTGGAATGCAGTGTGTTGTTCAACGAGGAGCTGGCACGCGTCGATCTGATCGCGAGCTCGGCCCGGGAAGTCGCGGTACGGCTCGACTGCAACACCCCCTTCCGTCTGCGCGCCACCGCCGAGAATGGCGCCCTGCGTCACACCGGCCAGTATCGGCCAGGCGATGCACGCAGCTTCCTGCCTTATTCGGTGACCTGGCCCGCGATGGTGTCGAACGGCGGGTTTAGAATTGCGCAAAACTTCTCTGCGAACGGTCGTCAATGGGCCGAGGGGCTGGAGTTCCTCTCCAGCACCTCGGTGGCCAATCAGACCGGAGAAATGCGCATCACATGGGGGGATGCGCAGAACCTGCTCGCGGGAGAATACCGCGAGGTGTTCGTCCTTGAGATGGAACCCATCGATTAGTGGCGCTGCCCAGAAAGAGGCTCAGATGATGATTCCCAAGTTAAAACTTATCGGGACCGCGGCTGCAGCGGTGGCAATGCTGTGTGTCCCGGCCCATGCGCATCGCGTCTACCCGATGAGCTACGAGCTTGCGCCGACCGGTAGCAGCGCGGCGACGGTGCTGCGTGTCGACAATACCACCGAGCGCCCGCTCACCCTCGAAGTGAGTGTCGAGAAGCGGTCATGGGATGAGCGGGGCAATGAGACGCGCGTGCCGGCCGATGAGGACTTCCTCGTCCTCCCGCCGCAGATGATCGTCGAACCTGGCAAGACCCAGGCGATCCGCGTCCAGTACGTCGGCGAGCCGACCATCGACAGGACAGCGATGTACGTCATCGGTGTCAACCAGGTTCCGGTCGCCGATCCGAGCGCGGGAACCGGGGTGCAGTTCGTGATCAACTTCGGAACAGCCGCCTATGTCGTTCCCGTCGGTGCAAAGACGGAGCTCAGCATCGTCTCGGTCGCCGCCGCAGCCGATCCGGGCAAGATGGAGGTGGTGCTCGAGAACACCGGCGCGCGTTATGCGCCGCTCGGCAGCACCACCTGGACTTTTACGAATGGTGCCGGCCAGAAGATGGAGCTGAGCGGCGACCAGCTTCGCGAAGCGCTCGTCGCATCGGTGGTCCCATCGGGCGCGCGCCGCATCTTCACCGTGCCTGCCGCGGAGGGCTTCGCGCTCACTGCACCGATCCAGCTTGCCATCAAGTGACGATGCATGGGGGGGCGGGTACACAAAGGATGCTGCACGATCGGACTGCGCGCATGGGCGCTTGCAGGGGGCTCGGTGCTGGCCAGCCTCGCCGCGGCCCCGGTGTATGCGCAAGCCGCACAGGCACAGCCAGAGCGCTCGGCCTCCCCAGCTCCCGCTGAGCGCACCCTCGATGTCGATCTGCCGCTCGTGCTGGAGGGAGTGTATATCGGTGACATTGGCGCACGTACGACCACCGGCGGAACACTTGTGAGTATTGCCGGGCAGCGCTTCCTCGAGCTGCTTGGTCCGCGCCTGAATGAGGAGACCAGAGCGCTGCTGACGGCGCGGATTGCTGCGGAAGGCGACTTCCTGCCTCTCGCCGGGGCGCAGGCTCCGGGCCTTCTTGTCGCCTTCGATGCGGCGAATTTCTCCGTTTCCGTTTCCATCGCTGCAACCGCCACCAAGCCGCAGGACTTTGCGCTCAGCCCCAACATTATCGACAAACCGCGTGAGGACACGTACTTGCCTGCCAACCTCGCGGCCGGATTGAACCTGTTCTTCTCCAAGTCCTACCTGCACCGCGACCGCTTCGCTCCCGCACGGGAAGGCTGGGAGCCGACCACCTTGGGCATAGACGGCATCGTCAACGTCGGCGGGCTGGACGGTGCCTACCTGTTCCATCAGTGGACCTACAGGGGCGGACCCGAGGGACGCCTTACCCGCGGGAATGTGACGCTGGTGCATGATGATTGGCGCAGGGCAATCCGCGGCCTAGCGGGCGATGTGGATCCCTTCGTCCTTCCGCTGCAGGGCGCAGCACCGCTCGGCGGCGTTTCCGTGCTGCGCGCCTATGCCGACCTGCAGCCGACCCGCAATATCAGGCCGGCCGGGCGCACCACCTTTACCCTCGACCGCGACGCGATTGTTGAGGTCGAGGTCAACGGCGTCATCACGCGAACCGTGCAGCTGCGGGCGGGAACCTACAACCTGCGCGACCTGCCCTTCACTGAGGGGCTCAACGAGGTTCGCCTGCTGGTGCAGGACGAGGCAGGCCGCCGCGAGATCGCTGCATTCTCGCGCTCGTTCACGACGAACCTTCTCGAAGAGGGGCTGAGCGAGTTTTCCTTTGCCCTTGGCGTTCCGCGTACACCCACGGCCGGAGGCTTCCGCTATGGCGATGACCTCCAGTTCACCAGCTATTTTCGCAAAGGCGTGACCCAAAGCATCACGCTCGGTATCAACGCCCAGGCCGATCGCCGCGTTCAGACGCTCGGCGGCGAGGCGATCTGGGCCACGCGCGTCGGCACGTTCCGTCTCGAGGCGGCGGGCAGCACCTCGGCTAAGGGTGAGGGCTTTGCGACGACGCTCGGCTGGGTGAAGTCCTTCAGCGCCTTTGGCAAGCCGGCTGAGGTCGAAGCGTTCTGGGATCATCGCAGCCGTGACTTCACTGTCCTCAACCAGCTCTTCGCGCAGGACATCAAGGACGATATCGCGGTGCGCTATCGCCAGGGCCTGCCGCTCGAGCTCTACCTCAACGCGGCCTTCGGCCGCTCGAGCCGCAGGATCGGGCCTGACCGGACCGTCTGGTCGGCGGGCCTGAGCCGCTCCTTCGGCCGTCTCAACGCAGGCCTACTTTATGAAGGACAGTCAGATCAGTTCCTTGGAACCGATCAACGGGTGCTTCTCAACGTCAGCTGGCGGCTGGGCTCGCGCGAGGGCGTGAACGGGCGCTACGAATCAGGAAGCAACAGCTACCGCGTCGAATATGAGCGGGTGCTCACCAACGAGGTCGGCAGCCTCGGCTATCGGGCCGGGGTAAGCGGCGCGGACGGTGAACGCGGCTTCCAGGGGCAAGTCGACTACTTCGCCAATCGCGGCGAAGTGGGAGCCCGCTTCGATCTTTTCGACGACACCGTCTCAGGAGGCCGCATCCGGCAGTCTACCGTCCGCGCTGCCCTTGGCGTCGGGATGGCCGACGGCACGGTGGCAGTGGGAAGACCTTACCGCGAAGGTTTCGCGGTCGTTAGGCGGCACAAGTCACTGGACGGCAAGCCGGTCGACCTCTCAATCGGCGGCGCTGAACAGGTCTATGCGCGGATCGACAGCCTCGGGCCCGCCCTGGTGACCGCCAACCGACCCTACCAGCGCAATCTTGTCAGTGTGAATGTCGACGATCTGCCGGCTGGTTACGACCTTGGAGCGGGCGCTTTTGAGGTTTATCCAGGCAGCGGGAGCGGTTTCAAGCTGACGGTCGGCTCTGACGCGTCCAATACCGTCATGGGCGTCCTGCTCGACCGCACCGGGCAACCCGTCTCACTGCAGGTCGGCAGGCTGGTGTCGCTCGACCGGCCCCAGGAGCGAGCCATTTCGCTCTTCACGAACAAGGTCGGACGGTTCGCCGCGACCGGATTGAAACCCGGCCGCTACCGGCTCACGCTGAACGGCGACGAGGCCAGCCAGATCGAGATCCGCATTCCCGCCGACAGCTCGGGGCTGGTAAGTCTCGGGACCGTGCAACTTGAAGGAGCAAACCGATGAGCTTGATCCACCGCTCCCTCGTGACAGGCGCATTGCTCTGCTGCGCGGTCCCGGCGATCGCTTGCGATCCGCAGATCAGCAGGGTCGACGGGCCAGTCAACGACAGTTACGAGCCGTTCTCGCCTGATGCAGCGACCTATCCGCTCAACATCACCATCAGGAACCGCGGCGAGGCGACCTGCGATCTACGCGCTGTCGCAATCGGCACAATGTCAGGTGCCCGGCGCCTGATCGGCTCGTCCTCACGGGAGCAGCTGGGCTACGAGATCTTCGGCGATCAGGCCATCAGGCTGCCTAACGAGCAGGCAGCCGGCTTTGGCCTTCCCGTTCTGATTGGTGGCCGGCAGGAGGTCATGCTGCGGCTTCAGGTGCGCGTCAGGCCCGGGCAGGTTGTGCCCTCGGGGACCTACGACGAGAATGTGGAACTACTGCTTCTTGATCGCGCGGGCGAAGTGCGCGAGCAGCGCCGCTTCCCCTTGCGCGTCAGGGTCGAGGCCCGCGCACAGGTCAACCTTGCAGGCACCGCCGGCATCTTTAGCAGCGGGGCCCGCAGCGCGGTCCTTGATCTGGGCGAACTAAGGGATGGTACATCGAACGCAATCTTCATCCAGCTGCGCTCGAACGAACCGGTGCGCGTCCGGCTTAGATCGCAGAACATGGGTGAGCTCGTCCATGTGGAGCAGCGCAGTGAGCGGATCCCCTACCAGCTGGTCGTCGACGGGAGTTCGATCGACATGTCGGGTCCGGCGATCCTGCGCCGCGCGCCGCCCCGTTCGCTCGACGGCGCCTCCTACCGCGCCATCGCAACGGTTCCGCTTGTCGGCAACCGCTTTGCAGGAGAGTATCGGGATCTCGTCTCGATCAGTGTCGAGGCCACGCCCTGATGTGAAGCCACCAAGCGTGCGGTCGATCAGAGCGCGGCGCTTACGATGGCCTCGATCTCCAGCGTCTGAAGATGCGCGGCCGCACCATCTTCGGCGAACCGGATGCTCAGCGGTTCGCCTGCCATAGGTGATCCGGAGAAGGGCGAGCGCGCGATGGAGATCTTGCCCTCCTTGATGGGAATTTCGCGCCCGCCGAACAGGACATGGGTGGCCTTGCTTTCAGCCGGCAAGCGTAGCTGGAGCACGTAGGATGTGTTGCACCGTTCGGCGATGACGAGGGTCAAGGCGTCACGGCTGTACTGATACTGCTGGACAGAAGCGTTGCAGCTCACGGGGACGTACCCGCGCAGTTCAAAGCTTGCGCGAACCACATTGGTGGGCGACGCCAGCATTACGCTGCCGATCAGGCCAAGAGCGGTTTGAGTGAGCATGATGAACGTCCAACTATCCTAGGGACATCCTTTATGACCCAAGGAGGTTAAGGCTTTGTCGACAGCCGGAACGTCTCGATCCGCTTCACACGCTCACCCGGAAATGTGCGAAAGATGCGTTCTGCCTGTGGCGGCCGGCTAGGCTGACACTCCTTCGTGCAGGCGGCCGGCCCCAGCCTCTAAGACGGGTGGCGAAGTCACCACATTTTCCGAAAACAATCGACGCCTGGTCTGGGCTCTGAAATCGCGTTTGGTGCTCGTCATCGCTGCATTTATCCTGCCGTATCATGGTCTTGGCTGCCGCCGCGTCGAAGACGTTGGCTGAGAGCGGTCTGCTGCTCTCATTCGGCATTCGTCGCGCGCGTTCGCTCTTGCCTTCACCATGGTCGCTGCGAACGTGTCTTTGGTCGAAGCGATCAGGCATGCGGGGAAAGGCTTGGGCAGGGGTGGCCGCCTCTTCCTGAAAGGTCAGCCATGAAGCGAATGATTGCCCTCATCCTCGCTGCCACGATGTGTCAACCTGCGAACGCCGAAGATGCTGACGAACGATTGCGGCACAAGGCAGACGAAGCATTTGAGCGCCTCGCTCCGGTTGGCATGGCAGTGGCGGTGATCCGCCCCGATCAGCCGGTCTGGATCAAAGGCTACGGCGTTGAGGCGATCGGAGGTTCTGGGGTAATCAACGGGGACACCGTGTTCCCGATCCACTCCATGACCAAGAGCTTCACGGCCGCAGCACTCGCATTGCTCGTGGACGAGGGCAAGATCGCCTGGTCTGATCCGGTGCGCAAGCATGTGCCGGAGTTTGCGATGAGCGATCCCTATGTGACCGAGCATCTCACCGTGCGCGACCTTCTGGTTCATAATTCGGGTCTCGCCTTGGGCGCAGGCGACCTTCTCCACTGGCCAGACCAGGTTGCCACGTCTGAGGAGTTCATCGCTGCCCTTCGCCACCTGCCGCTCGATCACGGCTTCCGGGAGGGCTTCGCCTATGACAACATCCTCTACACGGTGGCCGGTGTGGTGGTCGAGCGGGTGTCAGGTGTCGGGTGGGGTGATTTCGTCGAAAACCGGCTCTTCGCTCCCTTGCAGATGACGAGCTGCTCGACCTCGTCGGCCCGCGCGCGCCCTCTACCTACTGCGATCCAGCATTCGCGCGCCCGGGGTGGTCCCCCAACCCTTCGTGACGACATCAAGATGCCGGAGGATCCTGCGGGCAGCATCTCGTGCTCTGTGCGGGACGTCGCGAAATGGACCCAGTTCCACCTCGGTGACGGCACGCTGGCTGACGGGACTGTCTTGTTGAAGACCGAACGGCTACGCGAGATGCACAAGCCGGTTGTCGCGCTCGGACCGCCCAATTTCATGCGCAACCTCGCTGGCGCGAACTTCAACGACGTGGCGCTCGGGTGGTTTGCCCTGGATTTCGCAGGCACGCTTGCGCTCGAGCATGGCGGCCTCGGCTCTGGAGGGGTCACCAACATGATCCTGTTGCCGAAAAAGAAGGCGGCTGTCGTGGTGCTGGTGAATGACCTCGTGCCCGCCCACTTCCTGTCACATCAGATCGCGGACCTGATCGCACGCGGGGAAGGTGCATCGGACTGGATCGGATATGTGGTCGAGGGAGAGAAGCGACGCGCAGCCCGGGCAGCAGATGAAAAGCTCGGCTCAAGCCAGCCTCCGCCGGATGCCATGCCGCCCGCTCATGCTTTGTCAGAGTATGCAGGCACCTATCGCGATCCTTGGTATGGTGAGATCGTGGTGCGCGCCAACGCAGCGGGCCTCACGCTCCACTTCACCCGCTCGAAGCTGCTCAACGGGCCGCTGCTGCCATGGAACGGCGAGACCTTTCTGGCACGTTGGCCAGACCGCAGTCTGGAGGCTGATGCCCTGGTGACTTTCATCACGGACGAGAATGGCAAGGTCAGTGCAATGAAGCTTGTCGCAGCCTCGGATCGTACGGACTTCTCCTACGATTTTCATCACCTTGCCCCAGAGCGCGTGGCCGATTGATCTGGACCTGTTCTTGCCCGGCCCGATCTAGACATGGTCATCCGCTGCTTTGAGCTCGGATGAGGCCTCTGATCGCGGATCCGAGAGTCATGCGGCCGTCGGTTGGTGAAACATTGACGTGGTCAGAAATACGTAGCGGCAAAGGCGACGATGCACCTTGAGGCGGCCGCTACACTCGACGTCTCAGGGAGCCGATAGGCTGCCGCGGAGCGCCACGCGAAGGGCGGCCGGAGGCGAGACCTTATAGCATGCCGAATGCGGACCCTCAGCAGAAACGCGAGGCGCTATCGCGCATCTTGATTCCGAAGTCGCATCAAGTTTGGCTGACGATGCGGAACACCTCTCCTAATCCTGCATTGCGCACCAGATCAACGCGTTCGCCGTCCCAATGATAGTCGAGATGCCGACCTTGCACCGGGCTTGCAGCAAGGTCGGGATAGAACAGCGCGGCACAGGTCCCAATGCGGTGGCGCACGCTCGGATAGACAATTCCCTCCGAGCCTGCGCGCTTCAGCTGCGCGGCAAGGATCTGTGAAGCGGTGTAGCTGTCAGGATCAAGAACCGAGGGCCAGTCCTTTGCTGCCGGACGCAGGTCATGCAGCTCAGCATCCAGCCTGAGAACGATCTCGCGGAATTGCGATGTCCAGCCCGGAGCTTGCCGGGTACGTTCCATGAACCTGCCATGGTGGTGGATGGTCTCGAAGAGTGCTGTCTCGAAGCTGTCAGCGGCATAGAGTACGCCAAACGAGCCATCGGTGAAGCGGCTCGGGCGATCAGGGCTCGCATGAGTGAAGGGGGCCATGAGATAGGTGGCGCCACTCCCCCCTACCCTGCGGCTCGCCGGCACCAGATCAAGGTTGCCAATTGTCGCCATAAGGCGCGGATTGGTCTTTTGTTCGGCCGAGATCAGGAGCGGCCAGTCGGCCGGGTCGGCAATATCCTCAAATAGGTCGATCGGCGGAAAGGCGGTGCGGATGATCCTTACTGCCGCATTCCACTCAATCTGCGCGACCGGGAGCTCCCGCGGCGCTGTCACCAGCCACCACGCTCGGCATCTAGATAACGGCGCACCCGCATGATGTCGGTAAGCTCACCGCCGAGCATCACCTCGAGAGCGCTTGCGCCGCCAAATGCGTCATTGGCCATCTTGATCCAAGCATAGCCTCGCGTGGCTTCCGTGAAGATGATCCGCAGAGCCTTGTGGATGCCCATCAGGTTCGAGAGCCGCGCGCGCCCGTCACGAGAAACCCGTCCCGGCCCTTCAGCCTTCCAGCGGCGGAAAGAGCGTACTGGCATGTCGAGGAGAATGGCGGACTGTTCGTCGGTTATGCCCCATTTGCCGAACAGATTGAGGACCGCGCGGAACATGGCCGCAGCCTCGTCCTGCGTGATGGGCTGCGGCCGGAAAGCGGGAGCGCCTGTCTCAACATGTTCCAATGCCAGCATTTCGCGCATCTCCTTTCAAGGAATATAAGAGACAGGATGCCATTTGGCAAGTTTCGCGACGTGCGCTGCCACTATTCATTTCGTTCCTGTCGTCCTGCGCTTGCAATGAGCAGGTTCATTTTCGCTCAGATCCAGCGCGTTGCAAGCCTACCGACCGCCTCCCATCTTCATTGTACGAGCACGCTGCCGAGCATGGACCGGTGATGCGGAAGATCGCGGCTGCAGACGTGCAAGTGGCTCAACAGCTTGCTAGTATCCGCTGATGCGCACCGATCTTGATCATCTGCCTCCGCAAAAGCAGCGCGAGCTGGAGCGCGTGGTGCAGCTGATCTTCGAGGAGTTCGATGATGCCTTCGCGCTCGCCAAGCACGAGTGGAAGAAGGCGGGACGCATCCTCAAGGTGATTCTTTACGGATCCTATGCGCGCGGCACCTGGGTTGACGAGCCGCATACAGCCAAGGGCTACCGCTCGGACTTCGACCTACTCATCATCGTCAGTGACAAGCGGCTCACCGACCGGGTGAAGTACTGGTCGAAGCTCGATGAGCGGCTGATGCGCGAGTATGGCCTCACCGGCACGCTGCGCACACCGGTCAACTTCATCGTTCATACCCTGCAAGAGGTGAACGACGGGCTCGCCCATGGGCGTTATTTCTTCATGGACGTGAAGGCCGAAGGGATCGCGGTCTACCAGTCGGATGACACCGAGCTCCACACGCCCAAGCCGAAGACGCCCACACAGGCGCTCGCCATGGCTCAAGAATATTTCGAAGAGTGGTTCCCGCTGGCCATGCAGCGCTTCGAAATTTCGAAGCTAGGCCAAGACCGAGGCTTCTTAAAACCTGCAGCCTTTGATCTGCATCAGACTACAGAGTTTCTCTATCACTGCGTCCTTCTGGTCACGACCTTCTACACGCCTCACGTGCACAACCTAGGCTTCCTGCGCACGCAAGCCGAGCGGATCGATCCGCGCCTGACTTATGTCTGGCCGCGCGAAGCCAAACGCGACCGCGCTCGGTTCGAAAAGCTCAAGGACGCCTACGTCAAGGCGCGCTATTCAAAGCACTACCGCGTTACGAAGGAGGAACTCGACTGGCTCGGAGCCCAGGTCGAAGAGTTGGGCCGGGTCGTGCACACCGTATGCTCGGAGAAGATCGAGAAGCTCACGGCCAGCGCCAAGGTGAGGAGTGAAAGGTCACATTGAAGTGGCCCACTTAACAGCACATCACTACGATCGAGGAGCTATGCGCTAGGCGTCGAGCTCGACAACTGATCGTAGAGTAAGCGTCAACCCTTCAAGCTGCTCTGCTAGCAAAGGGGGTTAACGCATGAAGGATCCTTCAAGGTCATATAAGTTCACCTCCTCGAAGACAGGAGAGAAGCCTCGTTCCATTGTTCGATTGACGCCGGTGAGAGCCCTGAGCTCGTGCGAAGAAAACTGTGATCCGGCCGGCAGCTCACCGAACAGAATGCGCTCGCGCACGTCGATATAGATGGCTTCGGACTTCGCAGGAAAGTGATGAATCAGCCTGCCGATCGGTGACAGGCTATGCCCTCCTATACACCCAAGACTCGCAATCCAATTTCGCCATCTTAGCAGATTCAGACCTCCCCTGCCCCCCTAGCCATTTTGCGGCATTCCGCCAGTGATTGTGTTTGGCGCCCTCCGATGCTACAAAATGGCTAGGAGAAGCAGGTATGGAAAGTTTCGAACTTCATGAGACGCCTAACCGCGAAAACCCGGTAATCTACTATGCGCAGACCGGGGACCCCTCCCGAGGGGTTTTCGACAACAGCTATCGGTCCGCAGAGATAGAAGTGAGTGCTAGAGGAACAGATGGACTCCTGGCCCTATTTCTTTCTTTCGCACTTGTCCTAATTGGGCTCTACTCTTGGTTAGCGTAGGCTGAATAATCTTCAGCGCTGGTCATCATCGTAGAAACGCTTATCGAAACGACCACCTCGACCATCTTCCTTCTTCGTGTCTTGATCAAACTCCTGACGCCGTTCGCTAGAGCGATTAGCATTGGTCTCGTTCCGATCGGATAGGTTGCGAGCGCCACCATCGATCCGTTCACCAATCGAGTCATCCGGCGAACCTTGAACAAGGTTGCGAGGGCGTCCGACCGTTGAGCGTGGACCGCTCGATCGGAGATCAGCTTCGGTAAAGTTGCCAGGGCCTGGCACATTGCCAACGACCGAACCCCTCTCTGGGATGAGATCGCGGTAAGGCGCGACACGTTGATCGAAGTAGTCAGAGATGACCGCACGGGCAACGATCTCGTAGCTTGCTTGCTCCTGAGCGGTGTAGTCCGTTCGAGCAAGGCTCGGAGCGGTGATGCCCAGTTCGTTCGCCTTCTCCTGATAGCGGCTCGCCACAATCTGGCTCATGTCGAAACGCACCTCAGAGCCAACACCGTCTCGGGCAGACGTGGTCTCCTGCAGTGACCTCGACACCTCGTCAATCTCGGCAATGCGCTCATCGATACGTCTAATTTCCTCCAGAGCACGCTCACGAGAGAAAGCATTTTCGGAGTAACCTTCGCTCCGATTGAAGCTGCCGCTTTGAGAATACGTGCCGTTATCCTGAGTCGCATTCGATCCATTGAATTGATTTGTGGACGTAGAGGACTCAAAACCAATGGCTTGGTCTCGTCGACTACCGCGATCAGCACTACCAATACTCTGGTCAGTGCTTTGGATACTGCCTGAAATGTTGCCACCGATCGGAAGGCCCCGGCCATTTTGTCTCCCGGGGGCATTGCCGCGGGCGCGGCCGCCGCGGGAGGTGCCTAGGGAAACGCTACCGCCAGTTTGGACGTCAAGACGGTCTGTAGCGCTTTGGGAACGCCCCCGAGAGTCCACGACGCGATCACTTTCGGCCGTGCCATCTCGGCTATCCGTGGACTGATTGTCGAACCGCTGCATGTTCTCGCCAGAACGGATTCCTGCACTGCTCTCATTCCCGCTCGAGTTCCGAGATCCGGTAGTCTGACGGCTTGAGGTGCGATCAAGCGCAGAGACGGCACGCGAGCGCTCCTCGCTCAGGGTGTTGCGAGCTGTCTCGAGCTCCGAAAGAGACCTCTGCCGCTCGGCGTTGGAGAACGAACTGAGCGATGCACCGAAGGCCAACCGGCTCATAGCAGGAGACGTGTCAAAGACCGTCGAGCCGTCAGCCATAGTCCTGGTGAAGCTGCCATTGCTTCCTACCGTCGACATGACCGGCGCCCCGCCAGTGTAGGAGGGGGCCTCGTTCCACTGCTGGGATTGGCGGTTGAAGCCGGAGAGGTTCATGAAGCTCTCGTTGCCATAAGCATAGTTGCCGGTGGTCCGCTCCACTGCGGCCGCCTCTGCGGCCGACTGCGCCGGCGCGAGCATGGACGTTGCCTGGGACGAGATCGCCATCGCGCCGCGCGCCAACCCGGCCGCGAGGAAAGGGATCGACATCAGCAGGAAGCCGGCGATCGTCGCGGTGTCGGCGTTGACAGCATCGATGCCCGACATCCCCGCCATTGTGATCCCGCCAGGCGAGGCAGCGTTGAGGGAGGCCGCGGCCCGGTCCATGATGAACATGTGCAGGACCACGTAGAGCGGTCCCCAGGCAGCAAGGTAGAAGAAGCCCGTGAAGTAGCCCTTGAGTGCCGCCGTACCGGTCTGCGGGATGAGGAAGAGCGGAAAGATCACGGGGAACATCGCGTAGAACACGACCGTCAGGACGATGTTCAGTAGCGGCACCCAGGTCATCGCCTGCTGCGATATGGAGTCGTATGTGTTGCGCGCCTGCTCCTGTGCGCGGAGCATCGCGAAGGTGTCGCCGTCGGCCGCGCCGAGATTGGCGCGGGCCTGCAGAAAGGCATTCACGAGCGAGCGCTGCTGGAAGATCTGCTGTGCGTTCTGCGAGCTGCCATGGAAGTGGCTTGCGATCGAAGGAAGGTCAGAGATCAGTTTGGCTCTGGCGAGCGCGGGCGTCAGGCCCGGAAAGAGCTTGCGGCCCTCAGTCTCAAGCCCGAGCTCGGTGTAGGCGGTGATGCCGGTCACCAGCTCCCGGTATCCTGCCCCGCAGGTAACAATAACGGGCGAGCCCGACGGAGGGATATACTTCATCCCCCTCGCCTCGGATCCCGGGCCCATATCAATGAGGATGTTCTGCGAGTTCGCGATCTCGTCGAACGACTTGAAGCCGAGGAGGATGTCGTAGAACAAGCACTGCTTGTAGTACTCCTCGAGATTGGCGCTGATGCGCGGATCGCGGATGCGGAAGTCCTGGGTGCGGTCCCAGAGCCTGGCGCCATAGATCATCCCGTTGGTGGACATCTGAAGCGAGCCGGGCATCACGAACACGGTCTCGGCGGTACGGGTGAGCCAGTCGCCGGCGGTCGAGCTGACGGAAGCGATCATCGCAAGGCCCACCGGCACATTGTCGACGGTCGCCGGCGCCAGTGACGGGTTGATGCGATCGGTGACCCTGACCGACATGGTCGGCACGATCAGCGCGCCGTACATGAGGGTGGCACCAAGGAACCAGTTGAACCAGGCCCGCCAGTTGAGGCTGAAGGCGACGATAAGCAGGGTGTAGATCAGGCCCATGACCATTACGACGCGGATGAGCGAGCGGAACCCCCCTCCCCCGGTCCATGCGGAGACCGCGTTGAAGACGTTGACGATGTACTCACCCCCGCCGATCGTGAAGATCTCCATCACAATTCAGCCTGGCTACTGGACGCCATGCTTGGAGAGCGACGTGCTGAAGGAGAGCGCCGCCGATATCTGGGGCGACAGGTTGTTGCGAAGCGTGCCCTCGAGAAAGACCGCACGCTGAACGACGTGCTGGGTCCGATTGAGCCGGTGGTTCATGTCCTGCGAGTAGGCGTTGAGGACCTGTCGCACCGACTGGATCTGCTCACGCCACTGCGACAAAGCCTCCTCGTTGGCGTTCTGGAAGGTGCCGACACCGCGCGAGGCATAGCCGTAGTACTGCTGGGCCAGCGCATCGAGGAGGTCCATGGCGACGATCTCGGCAAGATCGTTCATGTCGGCGAGGGTCATGCCGCCAAGGGTGGCAGCGGCATTGACGGTCATGATCTTGTAGAGCGGAATGGTGGTCGCGCCGAGCAGTCCGATCTCGTCATTGGTCAAAGCAGTGTTCGAACGGACCTTGGCGTTCATGCTCTGGATCATGGCGAGCACGCGCGGCTTCAGGGCCTGCGCCTCCGAGACCGCCATGCTCTGGGTGGTCGGGTTGAGACACTTCTCGCTGGTATCGCACCTGAGCATCGTGACCGAGGTGGTGCCATCGAGAAGCGCGGTCAGGAGCGCACCGTCGCCCTGCCCCACGAATTGGAAGCCGGTCCTCCCGCTCGCATCGCCGTCCTGGTAGAAGATCACGGTCCCGACGAAGGTCATCAGGTACTCGCGGAACTCGACCGAGAAGCTCGGATAGGACTGCTTGAGCATCTCCCAGGTGAAGTTGTAGCTCTCGGCCGGGATGTTGGGATCGCTGTTGCGGGCGATGGTCGAGGCGCGCTGGCCGCCGGTGCCGCACTCGTGGCGGCTCTTGGCCCAGTCCGAGAAGAGACCCTGGCTGTTGCCGACCGACTTGCAGATCTCCGAGGACATGCGGTCGGACTTGCCCCACAGCCCGCCCACGAGGTTCTGCGCAACCTCGCAGCTGTTCATGTTGAACTGGTTCATCTGCTGAACCTTCTGCGCCATCTCCTCGATGGTGGCAGCGATCTGCGGACTGATCGACTTGATCGCGAGCTGGAAGGCGAAGCCCAGCGCGTTGTTCGCGGTCGCCTTCAGCATCGCGACAATCTCGTCGGTGTTGATGAAGGAGAAGCTGCCGGAGAAGACGTCAATGCCGCCGCAGCCGGCCTTGACGCCGGGCAGCTGCAAGTTGACCGGATTGACGTTGCGCTGCGGGAACCTGGTCCAGATGTTGCCGCCCGAATAATAACCGGCGGACTGCCCCTGATAGGCAACGGGACCGGTGACGTTGGCGGCCGCGCCCATGTCGTCGAAGAAGCTATTGAGCTCCGAACCGACATTGGCCTGGACGGGAGCCGCAGCAAGGCTTGCAGCGGCCAGCGCGCCAAGCGCGATCCCGGTGCGGCGGAAGAGGCGGGCAGCGAGCCCGCGCTTTGTCGAACGGGTCATCAGTAGTCGCTTCCGGGCTCGATCTGGGTGAGGTAGAAGATGCGCTGCATCACATCGTCCGCGGCCATCACGCCGTAGCCGATCGGAATTGGCTGACGCGTGTGAGTGTCGAAGAGGACGAGCGCCGGAACGGTCCCGCCTACGAGGCCCATGCGCTGGTACTGGCCGCTGTCGACGACGTGGTTGGGGAAGGCCTCGTTGGGCCCCCCGTCCATCGAGACGGCGAGGACCTCGAGACCGTAGGTATCGGACAGGGCCCGCATGACGGGCGAAAAGGTCCGGCATGCAGAACAGGTCGAGGAGTAGAAGTAGAACACCCCATAGCGCTGGGTGAGCGCGGCCATCGAGCCTTCGCGCTGCGACTTGCGGTCCGCGAGCCAGGTCTGCTTGGCGAGGGTCGAGACCGGCCGCTCGAGCGTGTAGTCGAGGTCGGGGTTCTGCCAGATCGCCCTCCCCCACACATCCGCGAAGGTCGAGGCGCGGTCGAGCTGCTCGCGCTGGAAGCGGATGTAGTTGGTGATGTTCTCCGAGCTCGGCTCGAGAATGGCGATGGCCTTAAGTTCCTCGAGCTGCTTCGTGATCGCAGCCATGCGTTCGGTCGCCGGAACGCTCGGCGCCGTCTGCTGCTGCGCGCGCTCGCGCGCTTCACGCTTACCCCGCTCGGAGTTGCAGTAGAACCAGCTGCCGAGCTTGCGCTCATCGCAATAAAAGGCATCGCGGTTCGCATCGGCAGGCGGCTGCGCGAACGTCGGGACGGTCGCCGCTGCAAGGGCGGCCGACAGGGTCAGGAGGGCAAGCTTGGTCATGGGCATTTCCCTTTCTCAAGTTCGAGCATCTGGAGGAGGTAGGCGATCTTGATGTGCCCGCGGCCGCGGTCGATCATGCGGATCATGCCCCCCGACAGGGTCGTGGTGGCATCGATGCCGGCATCGGTGAGGCAGAAGTCGAAGGGCTCGTCGGAAAGCCGCGTGATCGAGCCACGATCGAGAAGGCGCGCCAGCGATGCAGTGAGCTCGGACGCCGACAGGGGGCGCAGGAACCAGTCCCTGATGAGGCCGAACATCTCGTCCTCGGATCTCGCAAGATCCCGGCCGATCGCGACGCTCACCGCAAGATCAAGGACCTCGCCCCGGGGGAACGGATCGGCACTGCCGAGGGGAAGGATATCGGCGCTGCTCATCGTCACGGCCCACTATTGAGGTTGTAGTAGTTCTCGATCTTCTGCTGGATCTGGATCGAGAGACCGATCTCATCGGGAAGCTTGGCCGCGTCGACGAACTCGGCGTAGACCTCGCGGAAATCCATCTGGCTCAGATCAAGCTGCTGGAACTGCTCGATGAGAAAGCCCTCGCAGTCGGGTGTCCTGGGCGTGCCCCACTGCATGCTGAGCTGTGCCTTGCCCTGCTCGTTGAGGATGCGGACCAATTTGCTGCCGTAGCAGCAGTAGGACTGCTTGCGCGTCACGCAGACCCCGAGCACGCGGTCCGAGCAATAGGTGCCCACGAAGTGGCAGAGCCCCGCGTCATCGCGCTCGTCGACCTCCCGGTCCTCGCGGCTGCACAGGAAGGGGGTCAGCAGAGGCACGCCCTTGCCGCTGCAGCAATTCGAGAGCCCGAAGACCTTCCGGGTGCACTTCAGGTTTTCTCCACTGAAGATCTTCAGCCTGTTCGGGTCGAAATTGTCGCGCAGCTCGCCAAGGACGTTCATCGCGACCATCGCGTCCTTGAACTCGGTCGAAGCCTCGCGCTCGACCTGCGTGCACTCGCCGTCGATGCAGTAGAGGTCACCTGCACATACATTGGCAGGAGGCGGCGCAGCGCCCGCAGCAGGCAGGGTGCAGCGATACCACCGGTCGTAGACGTTGCAGCCGGTCTGAGCGTCCTCGTCATCGTAGCTCAGGCACTCATCATGGCTGAAGGTGCAATCGGACCGCGCATCGAGATCCCCGCAGTCATTGGCAGGAGAAACGCCGGCGCACTGATATGTGCGCTCCCACTCCCAGCAGGCGCGCGTCACGGACAGGCCATTGATGATCCGCGTCTCATTGGGAGCGGTGCACACCTCGCTCGCAAGCGAGCAGCTGGCGCCGGAGGTCGCGGCTTGGCACATGGTCTCATCGGTCGTCTCAGACACGATGCGCGCGGTGTTGACCTCGGTGCCGCCGGGCACGCCGGGCAGCTGCGCAGGGCAGTGCCAGTACTGACGCCAGATCGGGTAGCCTGGTTCAGAACACCACCTGGGGCCATTGGGTGGATCGACCCACTGGAGGCAGGTCTCTCCGATCCGAACGCTACGTGCCAGCTGACAGGTCCCGAGCGCGGGAACATTGGCGAGCGCGGGGCATGTCTGATTGTTCAGGCTGTAGCCGTCGGTCTCGCAGGTGTACTCCCAGTACCGCGAGCCCTCGGTCTGGATCTGCAAGGAGGTCCTGCAGGTGCGCGGCTCATCGTAAGGCTGCGAGCCGGCGTTGCAGCTCTCGAGGTAAGTAGTCTCCCCTCCCCCTCCCGCAGGAAGCGGCGAACAGGTGCCGGTCGCACCTCCCGGACCGACGCCCGGTCCGAGATAGGTATCGGGATCGCTCTCGATCAGGCGAGCGGAGCTCAGATCGATCGTCGCCGGATCGAAGACGATGCGATGCGGGTTGGCAACGACCCGGTAGTTCTCCTGGTAGCGCTGGGCTTCGCCGGCGGTGGTCAGGCCCTCGGGGTTCTCGAGGTAGTCGTAGCTCGGGAAGTCGGTCCCGGCAAAACCGGGAACGTCCGCCTCGGCGCCGCTGCGCAGGATCGCCGAGTTCGTGGAATCGCGCACGCCCCTCGCGATGGCCTCCCCCTCGCTGCGCGCATCGCCGGTTGCCATCTGCGCGTGTGCGAGATGACCGCCGGCAAGAAGCGCGAGGCTGGCTGCGAGGAGGCGGGCGCCATTCACCTGTGGCCTCGCAGATTGGAAAGGGCGACACGCGAGACGGGTGCGCCCGGGCCGTTCGCCTGGGCGAATGTCTCGAGGACGTATTCAACGCTGATGTTGCCCGAGATGCGATCATGCGGCGGCGGGGCCGTCACACAGTCGAGCTGGTCGCAGGGTTCAAAGTCCGTCGAGAGCGCCACGAAGGTCGGCACCCGGTCGACCGCGAAGGAGCGGAACAGCCGCGGGTCTATCGCGACATTGCTCGCCCCGGACTGATCGACCACCTTGCGGATGCCGGTGATGAAGGTCTGCGGATTGTCGGCCGAGAAACCGCGGAAAACCACAACGCCCCCCGCCCGCGTGGTGTCGGCGATCATCTTCGCAAGCGCTTCTTCCGGCATGGAGAGGCTGGCGAAGGCGACAAAGAGCGGCGCGCCCTTGGGCTCAGCCATGCCGGCCTTCACCCCTGCGACCATCTCATCGAAATCGACAGGACCATCGCCTCCGGCAATCGCAGAGACGTCGAGGTCCTCGATCTGGCGGTAGGCGCCATCAACAACGCTCGTGGCCTCGCCCTGATGAGCTTCCGCCTTGGCGGTGGCGAAATCGAACAGGGCCTGCGCATCGGACTTGAACTGGTCAGCACGGGATTCGATCGCGCGCGGATCGAATCCGTCGAGGTTCTGCGCGACGACTGCGGTGACGCCGGTGACAAGCAGCGCGGAGAAAGCGGCGGCTAGATAGGTGCGGTTCATCATCGCCCTGCCCTCACAACATGCAGCAATTGCGTTTGCGCCAGAGGAGGAACCCGACGTCCTCTCCCTTGACCGGATAGACCTGGCCCGCCTTGGGCAGGATCGTGGTGGCGCCGATCGGCGAGCAGGCCTCGCGGCCGTTGACCATCGCAGTGGGATTGACCTGCTGCATGCGGTACTGGCTCTTCTTGAGCACCGGCATGATGTACTTGGAACACAGCGCCCTGGGCCCGCTGGTGCCCCAGGCGAGGCCCTGCCGGTGCAGCTTGTAGACCATGCGCTCGGCGGCGAGACGGGCGGACTGCTTGATACTAATGTTCGCACCGACATTGCCGTTCATCGGGTACATCGGACCCTGGCACCCCGAGCACCAGAACAGCTCGTCCATCGGCAGCCTGGTGGTCGCCGAGATGCAATCGGCCGAACACGCGGCCTGCGCGATCGTCGAGGTGAAGAGCGCAGCTTCGGGGTTGAGGAGCGTTGCGAGCTCGTCATCCTGCCACAGCGGGTCGACCTCGCTCATGTAGGCGATGTCGAAGGAGCTCGCCTCGAGGCACAGGAAGTCGGTGACCACCTCGAGCCAGTAGAGGAGCGGATAGATGTAGTAGTGGACGTGATACTTCGCGGTGCGCTGCGACTGTCCGCCGAGCTGGGAGCCGTCCGAGGCATAGCCGTTGCCGATCGCGAAGCCCGGATCGAGCTTGACCCCGCCAAGGTTCGGGAAGCACCACGGCTTGGTCGAGACGTCGATCAGCCGCACCGGCTCCCAGAACCCCACCGCAAGACCGATCCGCGGGATCGGCGTGCCGCAGGCACAGATCGGAAGATCCGGGTTGTTGGTGTCCGCGCGCGAGGATGGCCAGATCTTGAGCGAGCCCAATGACAGGGGGAACATGCAGCCCCAGCACACATCGGTCACAGGATTGACGAAGCTGCCGGAGCACCGGCCCGGTCCAGTGGGGAGACCCTGCGCGCCCGCCGGGACGGCCGTGAAGAGCGCGGCAAGGGTCGCAAGGAGGGCGAGCAGACTACGGCGCATCACCCAGCTCCCGCATCAACCAGGCGTCATCGGCCGACCTCTTGGCGCGCAGCCACCACCAGCCCTGGACGAGCGTGAAGGTCGCCAGCCCCGCGAGAAGCGCAAGGGCGAGCGAGCCGGCAAGAGCGCGCAGCGGCGCGAAGAACAGCACGAGCACGGCAAGAAGAAAGAGCCCCGCAATCGTGCGCAGACGGGCGCCTTTCAGGGCCCGTGTCTCAGGGGCGGCAAGCGGCGCCGGGACAAGATCGCGCCAGGAGGTCACAGCCCCCTCCCCCGCCCGCTGCGCGGCAAGGCCACTTCGGTGACGAGGAGGACATCGCCGCGCTGCTCGACGCGCGCCGGGGTGTGGCGGATGCCGAAGTGGCCCGTAAGCCGGCCATCCTGGTCGAAGTAGAAGCGCCTCTGGTGAACCTTCATGAGCTTGAAGGGGGAGCCGTTCACGAAAATGATCTTGGCCTGCTCGTCGGCGCCATGCTTAATCGCCCATGCGACTTCGGCCGGATCGTCGCCATCGACGAAGAGAAGCTTCTTGCTGAGAGCGGATGCTGCGAGCGGGTTGACCTGCTGACCCGCCACCGCGATCAGGTTGCCCTTGTGATCGCGGATGTCGTTGTCGATGCGGATTGCGGGGTCGAACTCCCAGGAGCGCGTCTTGAGTGCCGGCGAGATCCCCGCCACCGGCACGGGCCGCATGACCCGGCTCCTGACCTTTTCCGCGAACTGGCGGTTCATCTCATCAAGCCGGCCGGTGGCCTGCGCATGATCGATGCGGGATTTGATGACCGTGAGGAGATCGGGCTCCGCGATCGGCCAGGTCTGCCCCATCTGGCCGTGGTCCACGCCTCGCGTGCGGGACGGCGCAGGGGTCGAAGCGGCCGCCGCGGCGCCAAGGCTTGTGAGCGCGATCAAGATGACCACCGCCCTCACAGGATGGGCTGCCCGGTGCCGACCAAGCGGTCGCGGCAGACGAAGCCGATGTGAGCATAGCGGCTGTCGAAGCCGTCCCTGTGCGGCGTTGCTGCAAAGATGCAGCCTTCAGGAACAATCCCGACCGGCCCTGCGGTGAGCGGATCGCCGCGCTTGGTCAGGGGCTTGAGCGAAGCAACACGCTCGCCGTTGACCAGAACATCCTCGCCTTCACGCGAGATGAGGTCACCGGGCAAGCCGACGGCGATCTTGGTGAAGGCAGACGGCTTCTCGCCGAAATACTTCACCGTTACAGGGTCGCTGCCCGGATGGAAGACCACGTAATCGCCGCGCTTGGGGAAGCGCCCGCTCTCGACGAGGAACGCCCAGTTGGGCAGCGAGTCCGTCGCGTTGATCATCAGCGCATGGCTCTCGCTCCAGCGGGAGAGCGAGCCAAGACCGCCCGCGATCACGCACAGGACCCCGATGGCGGCGAGCTTGCCGCGGGTCGAGAGACGCCCTGTCCGGCTATTGGCCATTGCCCTGCCCTCCCCCGCTTGCAGACATGAAGGCCTGCATCTCCTGCTCGACACGCGCGGTCTGCGCGCGCGCCGGCGCTGCGAGAGCCTGGCCAGGCTGCGGACGAGGCACCTTCGCATAGACGGCCGTCTTCACGGTCTGGGTGACGTCGGGCACCTCGCCGCCGACGATCGCCTCGTGCACGAGCACGACCTTGCCCGATTTCGCGAGGCCCGAGACCTCCTGGTCGAGGACGGCCATGAAGGCTGCGGTCTCGCGGGCGGCGGTCTGCTCATCGGCGCTTGAGCGCGCCTGCGCCTGCAGATACTCGCCGATGATGCCCTGCAGCTGGAGCTGCACGAACTCCTGGCGACCAGCGCCATCGTAGGCGATCGACTTGGTAACCCATGCGCCCCACACGAAAAGGGCGGCAGCAAGGGCGAAGAGGACGATGTCACGCATCGACAGTCCGGCCATGCGTGACGCGCGCCGGCGAGCGGCGGCCTTGGCGCGCGGGCCGTCAGACGGTGCAGAGGTCGCAGCCGCGTGCTCGAACAGGTCGGTCATTGATCGTCTCCGGGGATGAGGAGGGCAGCAAAGAGACTTGCCCGGCGGAAGAAGCCGATCAGGACAAAGCCAATGAGGAGGCAGCCGAAGGCGATCGCTTCGAACTGTTCGCGACGGCCGGCATCGGCCGCGAGGAAGCGCGAGGCGAGGTTGTCGAGCTGCAGCATCATCCCCTCGAGCGAGAAGCCGCCGAGAACGAGGAAGAACAGCGTCGCGATGCCGAGCGTGGCCATCAGCGTGGTCGCAAGCCAGCCACTGAGCCGCAGACCGACCAGCATGAGGTCCTGCGAGACCCGAACCGAACGCGGCGGCGCGGCACCTTGGGAAAGAGTGCTCATTCGGCCGCGTCCTTCAGCTGATGCTCTTCGGGGAAGGCGACCGCCTCGATGGCGTCCTGCATCGAGTAGCCACGGTGCACGTACTCCTCGATCTCGGCGAAGACGCGAGGGCTCGAGGAATAGAGCGTGCCCGAGAAGCGATCGAGCACGAGCCGCCCGATGCACTCGGTGTCAGGTCCGCGGATGAAGATGTCCGAGTAGTCCGTCCCGTTGCGCTTCAGGGAGCGCAGCAGCGCCTCGGTCATGTTGTCCATCTCGAAGCGGTCCGAGTTGCGAAAGTCCGAGATCGTCTCGCCCTTCTGCTGCAGGATCAGGAACCAGTCGGAGTTCTCGAGCGCGGCGCGCGAGCCTTCGGACTTGTAGTAGTCGTGGATTGACTGCGTCGCGGTGATGAGCGAGCCGCCGTACTTGCGGCAGGTGCGCGAATAGGTCTCGACGAAATCGGCCATCGCCCCGCCCTTCAGCATCTGCCAGGCCTCGTCGATGATCAGCGGCTTGGGGATCCCGCGGTCCATCCGGCGCATCACCTGCGAGGCGATGAACATGATCGAGGTGAGCACCACACCGCGAAGCTCCTCGCGCGTTGCGAGATCCGACAGCTCGAATACGGTCAGGTCCGCCGAAAGATCGAGATTGGCATCGCCGAGGAAGAACTGGCCATAGGTGCCGCCTTCCGAGAAGGGCAGGAGCGAGGTTGCCAGATCGTAGGCAAAGGGATGCTCATGGTCCTTCAAGGCAATCATGACATTGTCGACCGTGCCGTCCCGGCCATGCGCCTCCCACACCCGGTTGAGCGCCTGGTCGATGAGACCGCGCTCGGTGTCGTTCAACCGGGTCTCGTTCCTCGCCATCTGCGAGATGATCGACTTGAGCATCGCGAGGCAGTCGACGAGGTAGTCGTCATCGCCCTGGGCAAGGTCCGCATCGATCATGCGGAACGGGTTGATCGAGATCCCCGAGGAGAGCTTGAACTCGGTGAAGGTGCCGCCGAGCGCCTTCGCCATGTGCTCGAAGCTGCGGCCATCATCGATGACGATGGTCTTGGCGCCCACACCGGCGAAACTGGCAGTGAGGTCCTGCAGCAGCACCGACTTGCCCGAGCCCGACTTGCCGGAGATCGCGACATTGTGGTTGCCGGCACCGTTCTGGAACGGCGACCAGAACTGCGGCTGACCGCGCCTGCCGACGAAGAGCAGGTGCGGAATGTGCCCGCCCACATACTCGCCCTGGATCGGTGCGATCGCTGCGAGGTTTGCCGAGCGCATCGTGCGCATGCGCTTCATGCGCTTGAGGTCACTGTCGAGACCATCGGCGAGCATCAGCGGGAAATGCGCCATGAAGGAGGGCAGCTGGATGTGGGTCTCGTCGATGAGGTCCCAACCGCTTGCCTTGTAGAGCGCCTTGAGGGTGCGCTCGCACGGCTCCCCCCTGCCCTTGGGTGCGATGATCGTCACCGCATAGTAGCACGAGACGAGCTTCTCGCCCTGCTTCACCCGGTCGGCAACGAACTCCCATTCGGCCGCCTCGGTGCGCAGCTTGGGAACGAGCTTCACGCCCTTCCCATCGGCAAGCGAGCTGGTGCGGATGAACTTGTAACCGGCCTTCGCCTCGGAGGACTCCTGGTTCGGGATCACACCGCAGGCCGTCTGAAGCACGGGGCAGGGAAGCGAGAGCTTGGGATTGAAGATGTCGCCGATGACCTTCTGGGTGTCCCACGGCGCCCAGCGGTCGGGGAAGTTGCGAACCGCCATCGTGCGAACGTCGAAGCGCTCGGGCACGAAGTCCTTCATCTCGGGGATGCCCTCGACACTCGCGCCGGTCGGACGGAGCGACTGCGCATGAAGCACGAGCCGGTCGCGCTCGACGTGGGTGACCAGATCACGGCGAATGCACTGCTCGTTGATCGGGTCGAAGCGGTTGTATCCGGGGACCTCGTCGCCGGCACCGGTCGAGGGCGCCAGTACCTCGTCGAAGAAGCGGATGAGATCGGTGGGCGTGAACTCACTGACGGGCACGTCGATCGAGTCGAGCGCCGACACGATGCCCTCGCGCATGGTGAGCAGGTCATCGGTGGTAAGGCCCGAGCCGTCGGTAATGCCCACCGCCATGATCACGCGGAAGCTGCGCACGAAGAACGGGCCGTCGCTCGCGAGTGTCGACCAGGCACCACCCCGAAGCTTGTCGATCCGATGGCGCGCCAGGGTCTGGAAGACACCCGACGCCTTGTAGCGCGGGAGCGCCCAGCCCTGCAGCTTCTCCGCGATCCGGGGGCTCGAGTAATTGGTCACCGAGAACTTCGCGCCGGGGCGCAGAATGTCGGAGAACAGCGAGCCGATCATATCATTGACCCGGTCGTTCGCACCCACCAGCGGAGCGAGCTCGAGGATGAAGCCCTTGGAGCGTACCTGATGGAAGATGCGCTTGTCCTCGTCGAACGACCGGTAGCCCAGGAAGTGGGAGAGCATCGGCACATTGGCCGGCCGCGCGGTCTGCTCGGGCCGGCGACTGTCGCCGGTCACGAGATCGATGATGTTGCTAAGGGCTTGCATCATGACAGGGTCACTCCGGCGCTGAGGGGAAAGAGGCCGCCTCGCGCCGCGCGGGGCGCTGCTGCGCAAGGCGGGCCGCAACCTCGGCTTCGATGTCGGCGATGGGATTGGAGGGCGCGGCCGCGGTGCGCTGCGGCGGCTCGCTGGAGACCTGCAGTTCACCAGGGCCGGATGCGAGGGCGAGCCCAGGCGCGCCGATGAGCTCCGGGAGTATCGCGAGATAAGGCGGAGCGCTTTCGGCGGCGGCGAGAAGCCCCTGCGACCGGGCGGGCTTCGGCCCGCGCATCGCCATGGTCTCGAGTGCATCGCCGCGGCCGGGTAGCGCAGCCTCGATGCGAACAACCCGGCGCTCGTGCGCAGAACCCGTCGCATCGGTGTAGCCCGGGAAGACGACCGAGAGCTCGTATGTTGGAGCTGCCCTCGCCATCATCGCATGCGCGGCGAGCTGCGGCCCCTGCACCGGCGTGTCGATACCGTCATCCATCCGGTAGGGACCGGCGGGATTGGGAAGATCGCCCGAGCTCGTCTCCTCGATCCGGGCAAGCGCGCTATCGTCGATGACCATGGAAGGCGCGCACACAGAATCGGCGGTGCCGCAGCGGAACTTGCCACTGACATTGGTGCCCATGGTCGTGCAGGCCGACAGCCCGAAGGCGAGCATGAGGGCGACGCAGACAGACTCGATGTTCACGACACCTTCTCCTTGAGCCAGGATTCAAGAAACTCGCGGGGGCGGTAGCCAAGGACGACGGCGCCATCCTCGCGCACGATCACCGGGGTGCCAGTGAAGCCATGCTGCCTTGCAAAGGCTTCGTTGGCATCGAGACCTGAAGTGTCGCAGTTACCCGATGTCGTGATAGCCGTGCCGTCATAGGCCTGGCCCACAGCACGGCGCTTGTCGGCAGCGCAGATCACCGCCTCCGAGACCGGACGGGTGCCGAGGACCGAAATCGGCCGCTCGATGACGGTCACGTCGAGAGTGCGGAGCGTCTCGTGAAGGCGCTTGCAATAGCCGCAGCGGAAGTCGCTGAAGACGGTGAGCGTGTGGCCGCCCTTCCCGAGTCTGATCGCCCCGCTGGCGGGGAGCGAGGCCAGCGCCGCAGGATCAATCCGAGCATCAGGCTCGCGGGCGCGTGGAGAAGCCGAACGCGCCTGCTGCTGCGGACGCGGCGCATCATCCTCGGAGGCAGACCCCCCGCCCCCGATGAGCATGTCGGGGTTCATCTCGAGCAGGCGGGCGGCGGTGAGATCCTGCTTCGTCTCCATGTCGTAGACACGGCCGATGATGAGGTAACGCGCCGAGTGATCGATGTAGAAGAGGTTCTGGCGGGCCTGCACCTCGCACACGCCCTGGATCTTCTCGCAGTCGATCGCGCTGATTTCTGTCTTCGGTAGCCGCTCAGCAAGCGCAGCCTTGATCGCGGTGGCATTGGCGCCTGAAGAAGCCTGCGCAACCGCAGCGATCCCGGCGGCCGATCCACTGAGCGCCAGCACTGCGGAGAAGACCTTCCAGGTTGTCCATTTGATTTCCATGACGCACCTCAATTCCGGATGAAGGTGCCGTCGAGGAACACCACCTCGACCGCCGCACCGGTGGGCATCTCGACGACGGGCTGGTATTGCTCGGCGCGCTCGATGAGATAGTCGGACAGCGTGCTGCCGGCGTTGGCGGCACCGCCCCCGATGGCCTGAATGCCGACGTCGGAAGCCGACGGGAGGTTCGGGTTGCCCGTCGCGATCCGGGGGATCTGGTTGGCACCCTGGAAGGCGTTGCCGACACCGCTCACGAGCCCAGCAAGGAAGGCCTGTGTGGTGAGCGAGCCTTCGCGGCTCACCACCCTGCCGCGCACGCCGACCTTGCCGCCAAAGGCGATGAAGCCCTTGACCTCGGAGACCGCGAAGCGGCCGCCCGGCTGCGCGCAGGTCATGCGCTGCAGCTTCACATAGACCTTCTCGGAAGAGAGATCGCCGTAGGCAGCGCCGTTGACCATGCAGCCCTGCACCCGGGTGGCGAGAAGCTTGCCCTCGCCATAGACCGACCGGGCAGGCCCGGTGATGCGCAGGAGCACGGGCAGCGGATCGCTCTGGGTGCGCGTGTTGGTGGTGGCGTCGACCCCGACGACGACGATAGCGTTCGCGATCGAGTTCGGCGGCAGATAGTTGGGGGAGTCTGTGAAGACCGCGGGCGCCTTGGCGGGGTCGATGCGCGAACCCGTGCCAGTGCCCTGACCGAACGACACCATCTGGACATCGCTCCGGCGCACGGGAGGCGGTGGGGCTGCCGCCGCACCAGCGCCCGGGGCAGGAGGCACCCCCATGTCGCGTGCGGCGGCAACCGGGCCGGGGGCGGTGGGGAGCGCGTTGCCCCGGCTGATCTGTTGGCGCAGCTGCTGGTTCTCGCGTTCATAGGCCTCGAGCACCTGCTGGCCATCGCGCGCCATCGCGGCATTCTCGCCGCGCAGCGCCTGGATCTCGCTTTGCAGCTGCGCGACCTGGCCGGCCTGGCCCTCAACCCCCTTGAGCCGCTGGTCCTGCGAGTTGATCTGCCCCTCGTAGATGGCCATCCATTCCTGGTCGACGCGCTGGCGGTTCATCAGGGCATCGGTGGAGACCTCCGTCTGATTGACGGTCTCCATGGCCTTGCTTGCGGTCTCTCCGGTGTCGAGCACCCACATGGTGCCAGCGACAACCGCCACCCCGCCGATGCCGAAGAAGATCATGCGCTGCCGGCGCTGGGCCTTGTCATTGTCGACAATCGAGCCGGTCTCATCGACGGCGTCCTGATCGTCGGGCTCGCCGCCATCGAGGTCCTTGGGCTTGCGCTTGAGAAAATCCATGGGGGTTACCTTTCTGCAGGCACGACCACGTAAGCGGCAGTCGCCTGGCCGCTCGCGAGGTTCGGGTTGGAAATCGTGACGGCGATCGCGCCGTCGCCGGCAATGAGCTCCTCGCGCAGCACGAGCGGCGAGGAGCCGGTGTTCTCGATGCGCAGGACCTTGCCGGTCATTATCGGGTTGCGATACTCGCTGACGAGCTGGACCTTGAGGTCGCCGACATTGACGGGCGCGCGGGCCGCATCACTGATCTGGAACCCGGAGACGGGCCGCTGCTCGAACATCGCGCGAACGAGGCCCACCGCGCGGTCCTCGAGCGATCCTGCCGCCTGAAGGACCTCGGGAGCCGGAGCCGGGTTCTCGACGTCGGCGTTCGCAACGAACACCTGAACCGCCGCGTCGCCGGCAACCTGGCAGTCGAACTTGTAGACGAAGCCTTTCTGCGTGGTGCCGAAGAACGAGATGTTCGGCTTGGCGTAGGTTTCGGGAACCGAGATATAGATATCGCCGCGGGTGGGCTCATGAACGAGAGAGAAGTCCTGACCCTCGATCCCGGTCTGAACCCGCGAGACCGAAACGAAGCGATCATCCTTGAGCGCGAAGCGGGTGAGATCGGCCCTGGATGCGCGGCAGCGCACCTCGCCATTGTCGATTGCGAGAATGTTCTCGTCGGCAAGAGCAGGCGATCCGGCGAAGCCGGCGAGGACCACAAGCACCGCCAAGCGAAAAGCAGCCTCACTGCACGAGAGCGAATGGATGGGCCGGGGCGTCATGATTGTTCGCCTTCCTTCTTCACGACGACGCCAAAGCCTTTCAGCCGCAGCGAGACGCCGGTGTAGGTCCAGTGGAACTCGAAGATCTTGTGCTCGCGGCGCACGTCCCTGGAGCCGACGATGGTGTGCAGCACCCCGCCCACCTGGCTGGTAAGGTTGTCCGGATTGGTGCGGATCCAGTCGATGGTGACGAACTGGGTGATCTGGGAGCCTTGCTGCTCCTCGATGATCCGCATCAGTTGGACCTTGAGGGGGCCACGAGATTCAGGAGCGGAAATCGCGATGATCCCGTCGAGCCAGTACTGCAGCGTCTCCGGAGAGCGATTGAGGGCCAGCTGCGCCGTATCGCGGGTCACAGCCTCGAGATATTCGCGAGAAACGGCTTTCGAACTCAGCGTCATCTCACTGGGAAGGATGGGCTGGAGGACGATCTCCCGGTCTCGTGTAGAAGCCGCGGTGAACATCACCACGACCAGGATGCCCAGCACGATGCAGACAAGCGCAAGGAGATTGCGTTGTTTCAGCGTCCGCTGCGATGCCTCATGAGCAAGGGAAAGATCCATGTCAGCCCGCCATCACTCGAAGATGAGACGGCGGAGCGACCTTCAGACCAAAGAATTCTCCTGGTAGATGCCAATAGGCAGCGTGCAGGACCCAATGCATTGAACGCCCAGCCTTGATTTTGCGATAACCAAACCACGCAACAAGAGCCAAAAAGAGGCCGATGACGACATGTTGGCCGAGAATTCCCCAAGTGAATGGAACAACCATCACAAGGAATTCATCAAGCGTCCAGAACCCGATGAGTTCGGGATCGTCGAGATGCTTAGGGATCGAATACTGGTCCAAGTGTCAACTCCGCCAAGGGGGGCGAGGACGCGCCAAGGCGGGAGCGCCTTGCCATTCCCTCACCTGTGGGACGCTCTGACGGCGTTCAGACTGTGCCGGTTACCGAGGCGGTGACGATCGGAATGCCGGCACCGGCGCCCACGCCCACGCCGACGGGGACCGCGACCTGCGCGAGCGAGAAGCGACCCGAGGCGAGCGCCACGACGCCGGCGGCAAGCGAGAGAACGGTGATAATCCGGCCGCCTGAACCCTCCAAGAAGTTGGTGAAGATGTTGAGTGCCGGATTGAAAGTGGTATCGGTGCCGGCCGTGGCGGCCTCAATACCAAGCAGGCCGGCGCCGGCGAGAACTGCGAGCGCGGCGGCAAGACTGCCGCCTGTCTTTCTGATAGTTCGAGGGTTCATCTTCATTCCCTTTCGATTGTGATCGGCGCCAAGCGCCAAAGCCAAAGTCGAACCTTCGGGAACGATTTCTCAATTGGTGAGCTGGAAGAGAGGCGGCAAATCAGACCGCTGGCATCGATTTCCAAGCCACGGCTGAAGCCAGCCCGGACCGGCCGGTCGTAAATTGGTGACCACTCGGGATCGCCAATCCGATCCAGTCGCTGGCGTGCGGCGTCCAATCTGGCCCGAAAAGCATGCCGCGCTGGGATGTGTGTTGATCCCGAAGCGCTGCGGCGCCGGGGCTCACCGGATTCGGGCGTTTCTGAGGACGATCTGGAAGGCGGATCTTCGATCGGAGAGGGACGCGAAGTGCGCACGATCAAGGCAACGAGGAAAGATCATGCACGAGATCTTGATCAGCTGCGGAGCATTGAGCGGTCGTCCAAAGGGGATTGATCTCATCAGTCTGGGGCGGACCAGGGTTCAGAAGTTCTGATGTGTTGTTTCCAAGCTTCGGCCGGGCGCGATGGCCGGCAGCGCTGAAGGGTGAACCGGCCCTCGGCGGGCCTTCCGATCGAAAATGGGGACCGGACCAGCAATTGGCCGAGCGCGGCTTTGCCGCGCGCGGATTGCCGGGCCCATGATCAGGGTCGGCGGGCTTTGGTTCACCGCGCCGGCAGGAGTGAGGCGCTGGGCGGCGAGTTCTATTCGTCGCTTGAAAACAAGATTCTGCTTGCCGGAATCGCCTCTTGCTGACCACAATATGACGTCATTGTGCGCCGCCCGGGAGGGATCATGAGCGAGGGGTCGAAGGATGATCTGAAGGGCGCTGCGCGGCGCGTGAACAAGATCTACGCGGCTATGATCAGATCGCAGATGAGAAAGCGGGGTGCGAGCGTGAGGACCCTGGCTCAGGAAGGGGTTATCAAGAACCATCGCCGCGCCGGCTTTTTCGAGAAGATCGAAGGCGGGAACTTGCCGCTCGATGAGTTCCAGAGAATCCTGATCCGCCTCGAGGTTGATCCGGTGCGCGCGGGCATCGTTCTGCTATGCCAGCAGAATGCCAGTTTTTACGAAGATCCCTGCTGCGAGACGACGGCGCTGCTGGCGAGATCGCTGGCAGTTCACCTCCCGAGCGAATTGGCTGACTGTGAGGGGGAATTCGAGCCGATCCGGGAGAGCCTTGGCGACAGTATCGCCAAACGAAACGCGTCCGCGATAGCCAACCATCACAGACAAATCGAACAGCGACGCAACGGCTACGGCTTCGAGCATCCCCTTGGTTGAAGGTGGGCGACTTGAGCTGAAGGAGAAAAGCGCGATGCGAGGCTCACGAACTTGAGCGGTGAGTGCCTGCGGCGCGACTTCAAGCATGATTTCGAAGGCCTGCCTGATACAGGGCTTCAGAACCCATGGTGGCCCTTACCCCTCGATCATTTGCGTTGCGCAGCCCTTCATGCTCATGTGCAGATCCCCGATTGGCTGAGTACGAGCGCATCGCCGCCAGAAGCCCCGCTTAAGCGCTCTGGTTCCCTGTCAATTTGCCTTCTTTGGATTGCCCGTGCGCAGCGTGACGAAGCGGCGCGCCACCTCCATCCAGAGCCGCTTCGCACTCCGATCGCCGCGTGCTTCGAAGTGCAGGACCCGTTCGGCGATGAAGCGGTCGCCTTCGTCCTCGTGCTCGCGCTCCACCCAAAGCGCCAATGCCCACAATTCCTGTTCACGCGTGACAGTCATCGCCAGATCCGCTTCTCCCTCCGGCTAGATCGGCAGATTGGCCGCAAGCATCAAGTCCTGTCGTCAAAGTTCTGAGGCCGCCGGACGAGGCGCCTGCAAGAAGCGATATCCTGTGAGCGCCCGCATCCACCAGCCGACCGATCAGCGCCTGCAAGGCACGGGCCGGGCGCCGCGAAGCTGGCCTTGAGCGGATGAGCCCCATTCCGATCATGCCGTGCACGCAGCTCATGTGGTACATTGCACCGCAAACCCCTGTGGTGGCAGGGGATGAAGCTAGCCTGCCTGCCAGCGCACAGTGAGCACGTTGCTGCACTCGGTGCTCAAAGGAGCAGCTCCTGCCGAGGTTCAGGCCTTCTTGCGTGCGGCTCTCGAGGCGCCTTGAGGAGGCAGCGGGCCTGACCTTGCAGCACGTAGACCGCGGTACGCTGCGCACCGCGATTCTCGTGATCGACGGCATATCCCTTGTAGTAACGGTGCAGGAGGCCCGCTTTCACGAGTTCGGAGACGGCGCGGCTCAGATTGGTCTTGCCCGAGGCTCGCACCCGCTTGCGAACTTCCTCATCAACAACGGCGGCGGCTTGGTCAGGTTCAGCCGGTAGCGCGCCAAGTTTCTTCAGATCTGCCTTGGCCCGATCCGCGAGCGCAGCACGGCGCGGGTCACGCCCACCCAGCGGCGCCAGACTATCGCACAGGTAGTCGCGCAGGCTCAGAACCTCATCCCGGCGGTGTACCAGAGGCCCGGCTTCACCATTGGGGCCGGTCACTTCTGCAATCAGACTGAGCAACATGAAGGCATAGCGTGGGCGCGAACTTGTCTGCGCAAGACAGTCGAGAAGGCTCGACATTTCCGCGGCCGGTGCGAGAAGCGGTGCATGGAACATAGCGTGATTCAATAAAGCACAAAGCGAGATTCCTGTGAATCCCCTTTGTGCAACGGGCATGAGATGAACTGCCGCTTGTCGGCTGTGACACTTTACCGCCGGGCAAAGTGTCACAGCTTGCACTTCATACCGTTCCGTGGCGGTGCTGTGCACTTTACTGGCTCAGATCAGAAGGCGCCGCGGCACACGCACCGAAGCAAGCCATCAGGTGCTGGCCGATCTGTGATCAGCGTCTGCATCCACGCTCGGGCCGCAGCTGCGTCTACAGCAGCACTCACTCAATGCCCGCCGAGCCCTGTCCTAGCCGCACAAGCTCCAGTCGATCGGAAGGCATCTGCAGGCTCTGCGCTGTTAGCCGCCAGCGCCTCTGGAGACCAAGTCGATTGAGTGGTTAGCTTGATCGGCTGCCTGCAATGCCTGCAGCCTTCTCGCCCGTTCGGCAGATGCGCGGCCCGGCCCGATCCGGCAGAGCCCGTAGACACACCCGGCCTTCGCTCCCTTAACCAATTTCTCGCACTTGCACGGTTAGGCAACGGCTCATGCGGGCCCTGCAATTTTTCTTTCCGGCGAAGACCGCGTGCGAACGCCGCGAGCAGATCCACGAGATCTTCGACAATCTGCGTGGGCAGGTGCCGCTCCTCTACGCCTCGGCGATCGTGAACCTGGTTGGCATGCACCTGGCCATCGGAGACGTAGAGGGACTCATTTTCTCGCCCTTCATCGTGCTGTTAGCCTTGCTCGTGTGGCGGGCCATCTACTGGTCCTTCTTCCAGAAGCCGACCGAAGACCCAGTCAAGGCTCAGGTTGAACTCCTCAAGGTTGTAGCCTTCACGATCATCTTCAGTCTGGGTTTCGCGGTCTGGGCCCAGGTCCTGATGACAAGCCATCCAGCGCTGATCCTCCATATCGCCTTTTTCAATCTCGTGGCGGCCGTGGGCGCGGCCTATGGCCTTGGCAGTTTTCCTCGCGCCGCCGCCTTCCCTCTGGCAATCCTCGGCCTGCCCGTGGCCATTCGCCTCCTCATAGGTAACGACAACCTCGAAAGGGCCATGGGCATCAGTCTGCTGTTCGCGCTCCTTCTCTTCATGCGGCTGATAAGCAGGCACAGCCACACGCTCGCTGGACTGATCAGCAGCCGCATGGCTGCAGCGCGTGAGCACAACCGGGCCATCTCGGCGGAAGTTGCAGCCCTCAAGCGCGCGGATGAAGACGGCCTTACAGGCCTGCCCAACCGTGCCATGCTGATCCGCGAGATCGAGCGCAGCATGGTTCAAGGGCCGAGCAATGGTGGTGGCAGCGTGGTTGCGATCTGCGACCTCGACGGTTTCAAGCGTGCCAATGACGTGTTCGGCCACGCTGCCGGCGATGCCCTGCTCGTCACCTTTGGCAAGCGCCTTCGCCAGGCCTTCGGCACGCAGGCCATCATCGCGCGGATGGGAGGTGACGAGTTCGCGCTGTTCTGGCGGCGCGGTCTTGCACGCGACGAGATCAACAAGGTGGGAGCGCAGATTTGCCGGATCGCTGCGGAGCCGGTCGACTGGGACGGCAAGCAGCTGACGGTGGGCACCTCATGCGGGTTCACGGAGGCCGGACCCTATGCGACAAGTGTTGGCGAGTTTCTGAGGCAGGCCGATACGGCCCTCTACATGGCCAAGGCATCGGGCCGCGGGCGCTGGCAATTCTATGATGATGCAGCCTTCTCGCTCGACATGCGCCGCGCCAAGCTGGAAGTCCTCCTCCTGAGCCAGGAAGCTTACAGCGAGTTCGATGTAGAGTTTCAGCCGATCTTCTGCCTGCAATCGGACCAGATCGTCTACGTTGAAGCGCTTGCGCGCTGGAAGAATCCTGAACTCGGCGATGTGCGCCCCAGCGAATTCATCTTCCTTGCCGAGTCCCTCGGACGGATCGAGGCAATCAATGACTGCATCTTCGAAAAGGCGCTGATCGCCTTCAGGGATTGGCGCGACGATGTACGCCTGTCGTTCAATCTCAGCGCGACGCAGGTAAGCCGGCCTGGTGCCGCCGACCATCTGCTCTCGATGCTGGCGCAGCACGGCATTCCTGCGCACCGCCTCTTGTTCGAAGTGACCGAATCTGCCGTGCTGGCTGACCTGGCGATCGCCCAGCGTGAGTTGGAGACGCTGCGCGAGGCAGGCTGCCTTGTCGCACTTGACGATTTCGGTGCAGGCCATGCCTGCGTTTCCTACCTGCGCGACCTTGTCTTCGACGTGGTGAAGCTCGATGGCTCGCTTACCAGGAATATCCAGCAGTGCGCGCGCTCGCGGCAGATCCTGCTCGGGCTGGTGAATCTCTGCCATGCCGCAGACTCGCTGTGCGTGGCAGAGCATGTCGAAACCGCCGAGCAGCTGCTCCTCATCAAGGCCATGGGCTGTGACTTTGCTCAAGGCTTCCATCTGGCCCGACCCATGGCGGCCAAGGCGCTTGACGCGCTCAGGGCAGAAGAAGCGGTGCTGTCGCTATCCTGATGTTCGCCAAGCCGGACGCAGGGCCGCGCAGAAAAGCCGCACCCGCACCGTGGGCGCCGACTTCGATACCGGCGCGCGCCCTGCCCCCCAGCATTACAAGGCGAAAGGCACAGCCACCGGTTCTCGGCCGCTCTCTCTGCATGGCCGAACGGGCAGCGATGTCACTCGCGCAAACCAAAGACCCCCTCATGATGATGGCGATCTGCATAGTAGCGATTTGGACGAGCGGTTCTCCATCCAGCCAAGCCATCTATCGTCGGGCCATGTTCATTATGAGGTCACGCCTGCGCCAGCGCCTAGAGCTCACGATCTCTGATCAAAGCCGGGCGATCTAGCCGCACGGGCCGAAAGCCGGCATCGCCTGATCGACCGGGTCGCTCGTCGCGCATCACGTCCACAAAGAGCGCCGGGCCGCGTGCGTAGAACTGAAAGCCTGGAATGCGTGCACGCAGCGCGAACCCAAAGAAACACAATACCCTGGCCCGAACCCTCATAACCCGGGCACCATGATCGCGCCTGTACCAATGGTGAGAAGGTCGCGATCCGCGAAAGGCTCTGCCTCGCTGGGTCGCAGCTCGACCCGATAGGCGGCAACCAGGAGGATGCTGAAGCTTTCGCATCGTCTGAGCTCTCAGTGCGCAGTTTCGAGCTGTGCACTTGGCCGGAACATCGGTCGGTCACTACCACTGGTGCGAGCGCCGGCGCTCTGTTTGCTCTCGCTCGAAGATCTCCGAATTGTGAGCCAATCGATAACCTATGGAAAGGTTTGCCGAGGCCATTCATAGCAATGGATCTTTGACGGCCTGTCGCAGGGTGATGAAGTTTTCCTTCAGACTTGTCTGTAGTGCGGAGAATCAGGTGTTGAACTAGTGGCCGTCGTGCAGGAGGGAATGGGCAGTTGATCATTTTGCGGTTGCGCCGTGCGATTTCGTACTCCATGACCGCGGACCTACGTTCATTCACGCGTATAGAGGATAATCATGACCGACATTGCGAATGAAGATAAGGAAATGCTGGTAACTCTGACGAGCGACATCGTCTCGGCTCACCTGAGCAACAACAGTGTTAACGTCGATGCTGTTCCTGAACTCATCACCAGCGTCTACGCGGCTCTCGCCAGCCTCGGTGAGAAGCCTGCTCCTCAAGAGGAGCGCCCGGAACCCGCGGTCTCCATTCGCTCATCGGTCAAGCCGGACTACATCGTCTGCCTGGAAGACGGCAAGAAGCTGAAGATGCTCAAGCGCTACCTTCGCACCAATTACAACATGAGCCCCGAAGAATATCGCGCGCGGTGGAATCTGCCCGCCGATTATCCGATGGTCGCTCCCAATTATGCCGAAAAGCGGCGTGACCTCGCCAAGAAGATCGGGCTTGGTCGTATCAGTGGAGCCAGTGCCGCCAGCGCCGCTCCCAAGAAAGCGCGTGCCAAGAAGCCCGCTCCGCAGGCCGCCTGAACCAATTGGCTCCTCGGTTCCTGTCCAAGGAAACTGGTAACGGCCGCGCGGCCGCCCGAGGTGGTCGCGGCCATGATCCATGCTTTGGCATAGAACGCGCTACGTAACCGGAAAGCCAGTCCAGCCGGCCATATACGGACGTTTGCGGCCATTCCGGCATCGCGCCCCGAGGGCAGTCCCAATCGGCAGGCTTACAGGCAAGGGGCGGACAGTTCAGGTTTCCGCTTGATCTGTCCGCCCCCGTGCAGTTCCCCCGGGACGGGGAGCGGCACGTTAACTGAGTTAGCACGGCCGACTTGCTCGGGCAGTATGCCCGAGCCTCCACAGATCGCCAAGCTCAAACAGTAGATCCGCAAGGATTGAGACGAGGCAGTGGCCGCTGCCCGCCGACCGGATTGGGGTTCATGTCTCCGCTGTCACCCTGACGCCGAATCAGATCTAGCAAGAGGCTGCGGAGTTGCTCGGCCGACAAGCGAGCCATTCTCGCTCAAGCTCAGCGGCATCAGGTTCAGGCCAAGTGGCCCAGTCGCTTGAAACCGTAAGTCAGGCGTAGCTGACCGTCATCGTCATGTCCTTGCGCCGGCGCAGGGCAAAACCCACGGCCCCAAGCCCAAGGATCATCAGCATCCAAGAGCCCGGTTCGGGCACAGCAGGTGGAGGGATCACTTCCATCCCTGATGCCGAACTCACTCCGACGCCGGAAAGGCTCTGATAGCGGACAAAGAAATTACTCAGGGTCACCGATGACTGAGGATTGGCATAGGTCAAGGCGAAGAGGCCAGTGGCCGGGTCTCCCAGGGTGGCGCCGCCGCCAGCACCGCCCGCGCATGCGCGCGAGCCCGTCAGACAAACCTCTACCCCGCCAATCTCATTAGGGTAGTTGCCGCCAAGAACGATCCGCGAGAAGTCACCAATGGTCAGCGCACCCACTACATTGGGGTTCGAATCGAACGCAAAACCCGAGACGCGGCTGTTATCGCCGCCTGCCGTCGACGTGTTGGTCAGCGCATAGGAGAAGACAAAAACCCGAGTGTCCGTGATCCCCAGGAGCGTAAGTCGTAGCTGTGCCGAAAGGCCCTCGATGACCGAGGATGAATTGCCGGAAAAGCCATTGAACGAGATGTCAACGGTGTCGCCGTTCGCACCGAAGATGTACTTTGCCGCACTCACGGAACTGGGCACGGCAGCCAGACACGCACCGGCGAGGCTCGTCAGAACCAAATTGCGCACCATTCCAATTCCCCCCTGCCATGTACCCGCAGTCTGCCTCGGACGAGGTGCCCACCGCGTCAGCGAAGTTAGCAGACGGCCTAACCACTCACAATCATGGTTCTTCGAACCTTAGGAAAAGTGTTTCAGAACGGGACAGTCGTGCAAGGGTACATTCGATCCTGCAGCCCGTCTTCCGAACACTGGAAATCAGGGGGCGCTTTCCGCTCACGGCTTCGCATTGATAATTCGTACAAGAACCGAGCACGCTCTCGTTGCTGGTGTGCAACTCGGCAAATCGCGAGACCGCCAACCGGCGTCGTTGTCGTGAGGGCGCTTGCGTCGAAATCACGGTTGGCCATCGGCGCGCGCCTATGTGCTGCCGCGATGGCTCAGCTGCCCGCAAGCCAGCGGGACCCGAACCTATGAAGCGTCGTTCCGTGTCGCTGGGCCGGAGCTGCTCGGCGTCTGTTGCTAGCTCGCCTGCGCGGCGCGCGCATTGCGGATGGACGATCCTGACGCTGGTTTTCCTGGAAAAGAGTGCCATAGCCGACCCATGAAACGCACCGGCCTTATCTTCAAGCTGCGCTCAGCGGTTGCCGCGCTCTTCGGTATCGCTGCCGATGACGCACGGCGCGGCCTGTGGTGGGAGATCGATCTCCTGCTGGTCGTGCTGATCGGGGCATTGGCGCTGGGGGTCGCGGCCTGGTCCGAGCTCATCTTCTAGGCCGCCTTGAGGGCCTATTTCACGCGGCCGCGCACTCGTGAGCCATCCGCCGCCCCGATGATGCTGGCGTGAGGGATGATGTTCTCATTGCGCCGAGCCATGAACGGACAGCATAGTTGCCTCTCACGGCACCTGCCTTAATGCGTCGCCCTTCAGGCAGTCTCAACGGTGCAAGACGAGCTCATTGCCGTCGATCTGCAACTGCGAGAATTGCGAAAGCGCATTCTGCCCTAGCAGCGATACCCCGATGTCGCTGCGCGGTACCGCGGCCCTGACATGATGAAGGACGTGGCCCTCGATCTCGAGCCGCTCGATCACGATCCAGTCCACCGGGACCCGTCCGCCGGCCGTCTGAATCCTTTTGGCACCATCAGCCAAGGGCTTTGAGGTTACCTTGAGTGCATCTGCATGACTGAGCACCACATGAGAGGCGCCCGTGTCGACCAGGAAGCGCACGTCGCCTAGAGCCGCACCTGCCCGCACGTAGAACAGGCCATCTGAGGCTCGCGTGATGCTGACCGAGGGCGGACGATCATTGCTTGGCAGTGCGATCGCACTTGCGGCCATGACCCTTACCTCGCCGGAAGGCGCCCGGGAAAGTTCCGTCGGCAAACCACTGGTCGCCGTCAGAAAACCCGCAAGGTAGACGAGAGGCGCGCGCATGCCTCGGCATTAGGACGCGAAGCTTTATAATATCTTACCAGGTAGAGGAACGACGCTTCACAATTTGGCAGCAACCTGCCAGCGCCCGGGGGAAAAACAAAGAACGCTGCTGCATGCTCAGTCTGCCAGCGTGTCCCTCTCCCTCTCGAGACGCCTTATGCGCCGGCTCTGAACCAGAACGACCGCACCCAGGAAAACGGCAACGATCAGCCATTGAACGGCCTGCAGCCAGTACCCGATCTTCAGCGCATGGTCTGTTCGGTAGAGGGTATAATAGGGCTCTCCGATCCCAACGCCGATCGAGCTGAACAACACGCGTGCAGGACCCGGCAGCCCGCCTTTCACGAGTATGCCGGACCATTCGGGACGCTGCTGGAGCGCTTCGAGCGCTCCGCGGTCCCGCGCATCAAGTTCGACGAAAAGCCGTGAGACGCCATCCCCGCCCGCTGGCCGATAAGGGGCAAACGCCATCCTCTGGTCACTGATATACCAGTCGTGACCAAAATAGACGATGGTGCCAAGTTCGCCGCCGACAAGCCGCGCAGGACCCTCGGCAATGTCAATCGCACCGATCTCGCTGACCGCAACAGTCTGCATCCTTCCTGTCTGACCCGGAAGGAAAGCAGAAGCATAGAGCGCAAAGCCGCCGGCGACGAGCAGCGCGATCACGCCCAGCGCTCTCAGGACGGACCGCAGACGCTGCGCCTGGCCCAGCCTGGTAACAATCAGCGCGCCCCGATCGTCGGCACCAGGTTCGCGGCCGCTAATCAGCCAGAGGATAATGAGCACAGGGACCACCGCCAGCGCGAACAGCAGCATATAGGTCACAAGCGGTGCGTAGGCGCCGAATCTGCCAATCTGAAGCTCGGCGAGGCGTGCGAAGATCCCGCGATAGGCGAGCGCTTCCCACAGGAAATAGGCGCCCACGATGAGAGCCCAGACAGCGGCTGCGCGCCTGAAGGTCGGCGTAAGCTTCTTGGACCGTTCCGGCATTGTTATCTCATCGGATCTTGCGTTCAGGAGACCGCAAAGCGGATCGCCGAGGCGCGTCGCATGGCGGCGCCTACACTGAAAAGGCCGAGCATGAGGCACAGCCAGGCTGCAGGCTCAGGAACCGGGGTGACCGGCGTCTGCCCGCCGCCGCCCGTGCTGCCGCCGCCGTTGTTGTCTCCGCCCCCCGTATTGCCCCCACCGCCGCCGCCGCCTGTTCCCCCTCCACCCGTTGCGGGCACGAGGCCGGCCGCAAACACCGGCGTTCCTGCTCCTGCAAGTCCAGGCGAGAGCGAGGCGAAGGCCGGCGCGCTGGGGGTGAGAGGTGCAAGAATCTGCTCTGCAGCACCAGGCTCGGACGCGGGAATATTGTCACCGCCAAGGCCTCCGGTCATGGGGGGCGGCCCGAGGATTTGGCGGGCTGCGACTGACGGCACGTCGCGATCAGCGATGACCCTCCGGATGCGTCCTCCCGGAGCGCGCCGCGCCCGGTTGATGGTGACCACGTCCTCTGGCGGGCCGGCGTACCCGTCGACCTCGGGTTCGATCTCCGGCGCATCATTGAGTGCCACCATCGCGTTAGCCGCTGAACCCGGCGGACCGATGATACCTCTGTCTTCCAGGCGCGTGAGGCCAATGCAGGCAAAGCCCACCGCCAGCAGAATGCCGGCCGTCCGGTACCCCGCTTTCAGCCGCTTCGTCTGTTCACTGCCCAACATAGCCTCCCCCGTCGATGACCGAGGCTATGCGACTTAACTAAAAATTAATCAACCCGCAGGCGCTCTCGAAGACCCGAAAAGGGACAGTTCAGGCCATCAGGTTCAGGTTCCAGGCGTCGCTGGTGCCGCCGCGGTCGTGGGCTCAAGCCCCGGTTGATAAGAAATTGAGGCCTTTGCGCGGGCCTCTTCAAGCCGCGACTGCAGGACCTTGCTGAGGTTCTCGGTCCGAATCGCCTGGGCAGCGATCGGGGCGGCTTCCTGCTCGGAGGTCGTGAGCGCCTGACGCCCGGTGATCACGCTGACCGTGATCTTGCCTTCGGTGGGGATCACGAACGGCTCACCCGGCGGGAGAGCAAGGATCTGCTGGAGCGCTGGGTTGGGAAGAGCTGCCGTGTCGAGCGAATTGGTCCGACGCTCATAATTGATCTTGAGGCCGGCGAGTACCTGCTCGACCTCGCTGAGGGACTTGGTCGGCTCAAGGGCCTTCAAAACCTTCTGATCGCTGGGATAGTCGAACACCACCTGATCGACCGTCAAGGAGGCGCGCTGACTGAACTTCCCGGGGTTGGCGGCAAGGTACTGCGTGACCGCCGCTTTGTCGGGTACCCCGACGGTTTCGGCGATCTTCTGTCCGTACATGCGCACCAGCAGTTCCTCGCGCATGCGCCTCTCGCGGCTCACGAACTCGGGGTCGCGGTCAAAGCCCTCCTCCTTGGCGACCTGCGCCATCAGCCGGCGCTCGACGAGCTGCTGCAGGATCTGGCGGCGGATCGCGTCCTTGTCGCCGACCGGGGGGATCGAAAGCCCGGCAATCTCGGCGTTGAGCTCGGACTGGGTGATCTCCTCACCATTGACGACCGCAAGCACCTGTCCGGTCGGCTCGGAGGAGCATGCCTGCAGACTGATGAAGGCAGCGCATGCCCAAGCCAGTCTTGAAGTCTTGGAAAGTTTCACCTAATTCCTCCTCTACTCCCGCGGAACGAAAACAATCGAAGCGGGCGTCTCTTCGTGGGTCAATAGCGATCTGCGCAGCAAACGGGGATGCCAAATTGGAAACTGTCTACGATTGGGTCACCGTCGCGGTGTTCGCAGGTCTGGCGATCCTGTTTCTGCAAAGGTCCTCCGAAGACCGGCCTCGCGACAAGATCATTCACTACCTTCCCCCCGCCATCGGCTGCGCTGTGTCGAATTACATCGGCAATGAGGGCTACGCTATTCCCGCTGTGGCGCTGCTGGTTGGCGTGATGGCCTATATCCACTTCGTCCTTAAACCCTTCGGCAGGCCTGACGGGTCGCAAAATTAGGCGCTGGGCCGAGGTTTGGCGAGGCGCTTCCGGGCGCCCGAGAAAACCTGGTCGAGCAGGTAGATCGTAACAAGCGCAATCGCGAAGGTCGTAAGTCCTGCGAAGTTGTGCAGGAACCCGGCGGCCGCAGCCTCCCCGCCGTGATAGGTGAGCAGCACCAGGATCAGCACCCGCACGAAATTCGAGAAGATTGCCACGGGGATCGCAAAAGCGGTGAGCAAGGCCATGTATCCCCGCTCATTGCTGTGAGACACGTAGACATAGAACAGGGTGAGCGCCGTCAGCGTGATCAGCGAATTGAGCCCGGCGCAGGCAGCCGCCACCAGCAGCTGATATTGCCCGATCTGGATCGTGACACCTGAGCTCGCGATCGGATAGCCCGCATGATAGAGCACCCTGACGGCGCTTTCACTGATCCAGAGCTTCAGGGGGTTTGTGAGCGCGGCTACAAGGCTGTCGGGGAGCGGCACCGCGAAGATCAGGAAGAAAAGTGGAAACCACAAGGCCCTCATCGCGCGCAACCCGATGAACGCGTAGAGGACGGCAAGGAACAGCCCGTAAAGCGCATAGACCTCGAGCTCGATGACCGCCGCAGTTCGGAAGAAAACCATGGCGGCCGCAGGCACACCGACTGCGAGCGTCGTTCGCAGCGCATCCGGCCGCTTTTGCACTGCCCTGGTTCCAGGCAGAAGCCTCACCAGCAGCCAGATACCTGCGGCAAGGACAAGCGGGCTGTGCGAACCCTGCTCGGTCGACCAGCTCCGTATCGTGATGAACTGCCAGGTCGGGAAGGTTGCCGCAGCGAGCCCGAGGAGCACGGGCCAGCTTCGGGCAAGGTATGCGTACGCTTGCCCAGCCTTTAAGCTGCTTGCCGGATAATGTGCCAGAATCGGCCTCCGCTCCCCTGTTCGGCCTTTCGGCGCGAGAAGCTCATAGACTTTCAAGCCGAAGCGAAGCAAGAGCGGTGGTGCGCGAACTAGGGAGCGTTTGGGCGACCTTACTTCTCTTGATCGTACGCAGCTGAATCGCCAACAATGTTACTCTTACTCGACGCTTCGGCTAACACGATATGGCTCAGATTGAATCGGCGTGCATCAAGGTAATGCAAGGCATGCGCTCTACCACCGACAAGATAGCATCGTCCTTTGCATAAGCGAGGTAAAGAAGCGATCGCCGTGGTTAGCGGGTTCTTTGCGAGCGCAAAGGCTCACGCTGAACTTTTTACAGGCCACGGATTAGCTGCCCGAGTCCGTCGTGGCTCGATATGGAGCTTTATGGAATTTGGAGGCGGGCAGGGTCTCCGGCTTCTATCGAACTTAATCCTCACGAGGCTTCTTTTACCCGAGGCCTTCGGCCTAATGGCTTTGGTGTCGGTGGTCATCCTCGGCTTGGCACTGTTTTCCGACACCGGTGTGCAACCGCTAATCGCGCAGAACCAAAAAGGTGATGACAAAAGCTTTCTCGACACCGCTTGGACGGTCCAAGTCGTCAGAGGCTTCCTGCTTTGGATCGTGGTGAGTATCGCCGCGGCTCCTGTAGCATCACTTTACAATGAGCCTATACTCGCCCAGATCCTCCCTGTCGCAGGCCTCACCCTCGCGATAGACGGAATGAAGCCGGCATCGATTCACTCCCTTGCGCGACATCTCAATCTGGGTCGACTGGTCGCAATCAAACTAAGCTCGCAATTAGTAGGTCTTATCGTTCTGGCCTTTCTAGCATGGAAGCTCGAAAGTGTGTGGGCACTTGTCATCGGCAATGTGATTACAACTCTACTTACCACAGGCGCGTACTACATTTTTATCCCGCACCCGCGCAACCAATTGAGATTGGAGAGATCGTCGCTTAAGGAAATACTCGGCTTCGGCAAGTGGATATTCTTGAGCACGGCAGCGGGCTTCATAGTTAATCAGAGCGATCGTGCGATTTTGGGCCTTTATGTCAATTTAGATGTTCTTGGCATCTATAATGTCGGTTACTTTCTAGCGAGTGCGCCAGTTATTCTCGGATTCGCGATTCAGAACAACATAATGTTACCTCTTTACCGTATCAAGTCACCTCTAGAAGGACACGAGAACCGCTATCCCATTTTTCGAGCTAGGCGGATCATCGCGCTGTCTATGATCACAGTGACCGTCGTCCTTGCCTTCGGAGGACCTGCCATCATAAGCTTTTTATATGACGACCGCTATCGGGACGCCGGAGGTATAGTCACGTTGTTTTCTCTTTCGGTCGTCCCGCTCATCTGTTTGAACTCGATCACGACGGCTCTCATGGGGCTGGGGAATCCCCGAGCGATGTTCTTTGTCATCGGCTCGACCGCGGCGGTGCAAACTACCTTTATGGTGGTTGGGATACAGAAATTTGGAGTGCCAGGCGCCCTCTTGTCGCCAGGACTGGCTGTTCTGACTACCTACCCCATTAGAATGGCGTACTCGGTCAGATACCGTGTGTTCGATGGCCTTCAGGATATAGGTTTGACTCTGCTTGGGATCGGCCTAGTTTTCGTCGCGTGTATGGTGAACCGTGATGAATTGTCATCGCTATTTCGAATGTCTATTGGATGAAAAGCCTGTGAAGATCACCTTTTTAAGTCCGCCTCCAAATACGTCGGGGGGACAACGTGTCATTGCTATTTACGCTGATCAGCTGATGGCCCGAGGTCATGACGTGACAGTCGTGGCCAGAAGACACGAACGCTCGAAGGGCTCTCGGCTACGAAGCCTTTCATTTGTCCGTAACGACTCTGCGTCCTCCGGAGGATCGCATTTCTCTCGCATGAAAGCTAAGTTGGCGGTACTCGATCACGGTGGCCCTATTCTGGCGACGGACGTTCCAGACGGTGATTGCGTAATTGCCACTTGGTGGGAAACGGCTTTCGAAGCAGTTCATCTTCCGCAGTCAAAGGGCACGAAAATTTACTTCGTGCAAGGACATGAAGTTTTCGATCATTTACCAAAGCATATCTCCGCTGCGAGCTATTTGTTGCCGTTGAAAAAGATAACTGTCGCATCGTGGCTTGCCGATAAGATGCGAGATAATTATGGTGATGGCGACGTCATAGTTGTACCAAACGCTGTCGATCATAGTCTATTTTTCGCATCTCGACGCGGCCGACAGGCAGTTCCTACGGTAGGCCTAATCTATTCTACGGCTTTTTTAAAGGGATTCGATGTCGCCAAGCGTGCTATTGAAATTGCGAGAGAGGCTTGTTCTGAGATTCGCGTGGTAGCTTTCGGCGCAGCCTCTCCAACGCGGCACCTTCCTCTAGTAAGAGGTACAAGATATCACCGAGACCCGCCGCAGGAATCCATTCGGGATATTTACGCAACATGCGACGCGTTTCTTATGCCCAGCCGTTCGGAAGGATTCGGGCTTCCTATTCTTGAGGCGATGGCGTGTAGGACCCCGGTTGTCGCGTCTAGGACTGGATGTGCAGAGGACGTGATTCGAAACGGCGAGAACGGGTTTATTGTCGATGTGGAGGACGCCCATCGTATGGCTGACCGTCTGCTTCGAATTTTGTCGATGGACCCTCAGTCATGGCAGCTGATGTCTGATCGCGCCTACGAAACAGCAGGCGGATATAACTGGGATCACGCGGGTAGATACTTCGAAGAAGCTCTTTATCGATATAGGTGCCGCCAATAACGCGAGTGTTTACGGCTCTATGCCACTGTTCGTGATGAGATGATGGATAAGAAACCGGTTGCTAGGGGGGCCGTATTCCTAGCTAATAAGGGGCAACGCTTTGCGAATTTCATATGTACACGGTCCCGGAGATGCTTTCGGTACATTCCAGCATTGGCGGCGCGGTGAGGACGATCCACGGCTAGTTAAACAGACCTATTCAAGTCAGTTTTTCGAACTTGTGGCAGAGGAAGCTTCTATTGGCCAGCTAATATGTTTGGATCCGTCAGGGCCTTCAGGTGACTCCCGCTTCGTTTTCGAAACTGTTAAACGGACGTCGGCTTCCGGGCTGCGTTTTTACCGTGAGGAATATCGGTATGCGAGGGCGGTGGGGCGCAAAGTGTCTTCATTCTCGCCAGATGTCGTGATCGTGAACGCAGATTTTCCGCTGTTCGCGCTTGACGTTCTCCAAGGATCTCGCGAAATAATACTGAGCCTCCATAACACGTTTTGGGAGCCTTTCGGCACCCCTAGAGGATTGAAGCAAAGAGTATTCACTGAACTTATTCGAATTGCACTTCGGAGAGCCAATTACGCGGTTTGCGTATCTGAGGAATGCCGTAGACAATTCATCAGTTTAAAGAAGAACACAAGAGCCGAGGCGGTGCTTCAGTTACCCCGCTTCACAACCGACTCAACGGAACCTCGTAGAGGCAGGGTTTCGAAGTTACTTTACGTCGGAAGGGTTGAAATCGAAAAGGGGGTAGGCGATCTTATCAGCGCCTTTGCTATTGTCTCTGATGAACTGCCTGATCTTTCCTTGGATATCGTTGGCGACGGTAGTGCGCTGACCGAGCTGAAGAAGCGTGTCGCTGAGCTTGGCATCGCGAGCCGGGTTATCTTCCAAGGTCGGGGTGACGCTGCTCTTGTAGCTAAAGCGTATAAGGCAGCAGACCTATGTATCTGTCCAACTCAGGTGACCTTCAACGAAGGCCTAGCAACTATTCCCTTTGAAGCAGCGGCCTATGGTTTGCCGACAATCATGAGCCGCGTCGTTCCAGCACGGGAATATTTTACGGATAACGCTATCATATGCCAGCCAAATAACCCGCAGGATCTTGCTATGAAGATCAGGCTAGTTGTTCTCAATGCTGACATCTATCGTGCTGCGTGCGAGGATGCGACTGAATCTTTGAAGTCCGCGATGAGTGTCATTCCAGACTGGAAAGCTGGTGTCTCGTCGCTCTTGCATAAGATCACAGCATGAGTTCTGTCGCCGTAAGCTAACTTGGAGGGGCGAGGCAATGCAGCATGAAGGCATCGAAGTTCAATTGCGCGCAGGAGGCAGCCGCCATCAAGCAGGGCGGGGAAGCCGCGCCGGTCGCTGAGGTCTGCCGCAAGGCGGGATCAGCTAAGCCATGGTTTCAGTTGGGAGGATCGATACGTAAGGCTGCTACCATCGGAGATGCTCGAAGATGTCTGCAAGTGTAAGCTTTCTGACCGGATCGGCAGCGCGAGCTGATCGATTGAATGATGTTGATTCTGGGGCAAATCGACCTGACGAGTTTTCGCGTTGTGCACTTTCACCTTCAATTGTAAGAGCCGTCGGACCGATCGTGTTTTTCTAAAGACCCGCCTTTCGTTCCCGACCAGCTGCGCATCTTGACCGTGGCGGGTACGTTTCGCGACTGTCGCGCGCGGTTGATTCTCGATAGAACTGTCGCATCGTGGATTTCGTGGCGACGCTGGACTGAGGGTTCCAAAAGATCGGCTACTTGAAACGATCATTTGTAAGCGGTGTCCTGAGCCCACCTTGTGCGGGTGATGCGGAGCGCCGAGTGTCCGCGCCCTGATTGTCGAGGGGCGCTGGTGCTATGACGATGTCATGTGATGATGCTGGTAGCAGCGGTGTGCGGCGTTTTGAGGTATTCACCGGCGCTGGCAAGCGACGGGACTGGCCGCCGGAGGTGAAGGCCTCGATCGTTGCGGAGAGCTACTCCGGCAAGCAGAGCGTGAGCGCAGTGGCCCGTCGCCATGGCATGTCGGCATCGCAGCTCTTCACGTGGCGTCGGTTGCTCCGCAAGGAGATGGAGGAGCGCGGAATCGCTTTGCCTGCTCCGTCTCGCGAGGCTCCTATGTTCGTTCCAGCGGTTCTCGAGGAGCGGGAGCCATCGCCTCCGGTTGTCGCGAGCAAGCGAGCATCCCGACGCAGGAGCGCCAGGGCTGGCGCGATCGAGGTCGAAGTAGCAGGTGCGCTCGTCAGGATCGGCAGCGGCGCTGATGCGGATATGATCACCGCGGTCATCACCGCCATTCGAGCATCGCGATGATCGGCCCGGCGCCTGTCGCCAAGGTGATGGTGGCAACCCGTCCCGTGGATTTCAGGAAGGGAGCGGACTCGCTCGCGGCGCTGGTGGCGGCCGAGTATGGCGGCAAGCCCTATTCCGGCGTGATCTATGTGTTCCGTGCCAAGCGTGCCGACCGGATCAAGCTCATCTGGTGGGACGGAACAGGTCTGTGCCTGATGGCCAAGAGGCTTGAGCAAGGTGCGTTCAAGTGGCCTCGGATCCAGGAGGGCGTGATGCGGCTCACAGCCGCGCAACTGGGTGCTTTGCTCGAGGGTTTGGACTGGCGACGCGTGCATGGCGGACGCCGTCCGATCGCGCCCCAGATAGCGGCTTGACGGGGTGCGCTGGGGCTGATTCAACTTCCATATGCTGATGGAAGCGGACCTTCCCGAAGACGTTGACGCGCTTCGCGCGCTCGTCCTCGAACAGGCCCGCACACTGGCCGATCTCAGCGATGCCAAGAGCAAGGCCGATGCGCGCATCGAGCGGCTGCAGGCGATCCTCGAGGCCTTCCAGCGGCACCGGTTCGGCCGCAAGTCCGAGCAGCTCGATCCCGATCAGTTCGAGCTGGCGCTGGAGGATATCGAGACGGCGCTTGGCAGCGTGCATGCCGCAACTGATGCCGCAGTGCCCAAGGCAAGGGGCGAGCGCCCGCGCAAGACCAACCGCGGATCGTTGCCCGCCCATCTCGAACGGATCGAGCAGGTCGTCGATGTTGAGGAGAAGGCCTGCCCCTGCTGCGGCGGCGCGCTCCACCAGATCGGCGAGGATGTCGCCGAGCGCCTTGATGTCGTCCCCACCACCTTCCGCGTGCTGGTCACCCGGCGCCCGCGCTATGGCTGCCGCTCGTGCGAGAACACGGTCGTGCAGGTTCCCGCGCCGGCACGGATCGTCGAAGGTGGCATCCCCACCGAAGCGCTGATCGCGCAGGTTCTGGTGTCCAAGTATGCCGATCACCTGCCGCTCTACCGACAGGCGCAGATCTATGCCCGGCAGGGCATCCAGCTGGACCGCTCCACCCTTGCCGACTGGGTCGGCAGGGCAGCCTGGTATCTGCGCCCCTTGCGCGACCACATCCTCGAGCGATTGCGACGATCCGAGCGCTTACTCGCCGACGAGACTACCGCACCCGTGCTCGAGCCAGGTCGGAAGAAGACCAAGACCGGTCAGATCTGGGCCTATGCCTGCGATGACCGACCTTGGGGCGGCAGCGACCCGCCGATGGTGGCCTATGTTTATGCTGCCGATCGCAAGCCTGTCCTGAGCTTGTCGAAGGGACCGAGCGCCCCGCAGCGCATCTGCAGGGCTTTGCGGGCATCCTGCAGGTCGATGGCTATGGTGCCTATGCGGCGCTGGCCCGGCGGCATCAGCAGATCCGCCTCGCGTTCTGCTGGGCGCATGTGCGCCGCAAGTTCTACGAGCTGGCCGAGAGCTCGCCGGTTGCAACCGACGTGCTGCGCCGCATTGCTGCCCTCTACGCGATCGAGGAGGAGATCCGCGGCTTATCTGCTGACGAGCGTCGCACCGCCCGTGATCAGCGCAGCCGCCCGATCGTCGACGACCTCTACCGGTTCCTTGAAGCACGCGGCCGGCAGGTCAGCGCCAAGAGCCGCCTCGGCGAGGCGATCCGCTACACGCTTCCCCGCTGGGACGGTCTCGTCCACTTCCTCGACGATGGCCGTATCGATCTCGACAACAACGCCGTCGAGCGCGCCATCCGCCCGCTTGCCCTCAACCGCAAGAACGCCCTGTTCGCAGGCTCAGACGAGGGCGGCGACAACTGGGCGGTGATCGCCACGCTGATCGAGAACTGCAAGCTCACTGGGATCAACCCGCACACCTGGCTGACCGCGACGCTCACCAGCCTCGCGAACGGTCACCCCGCATCGCGGATCGACGAGCTCCTGCCGCACGCTCACGTGGCTTGAGAACAGCGCTTACGATCATTTTTGACAACGGCACGGAGTTTATCTCTCGCACATGGACATGCCCGATTTCCAGCGCGGTTTGATCTTTGAGTTCCCCTGCTCTGGTAAGCCACCGACGAGGCGTTCAACATCGAGCTGCGGAACCATCGCCTGAACGCCCAGAGGTTCTTGCCCTTTAGAAGATGCTGGAGGCTTGACGTAAATACTGCAACGAGGATCGACCGCACAGCGCAGTCCCGATCACCCCCCATCCAGTTCGCCGCATTCAGTCAGTTTGACCAGTCCCCCGACAACGGGTCCAGCGGAACCCTTCAGAACGACGTGGGCCTAGGTTGATTAGCGGTGCAGTGCGGATAAATCCAGACTGATCCATAAACGTCCTATTTGGCCTCACGCATCGCAAGCGGGCGCACCTGATTGGAGTGATGTGGTCCACGTCGTAGTAGTATCGGCAAAACTGAACCTGCCATAAGCCATGTCAAAGGTCCAATAGATGAATTTGGCAAAAGATCAAAAAGATTTAAGGCTAACATCAATGAAGTTGCGATACTTGAGAAAGATCTATTTACCTGACTGCGAGCCGATTGTACAATTGGTACACATAACAGTCCAAAGGTTGCGAAATACCCAATCCAACCTTCTGATCCTACGATTATAATCCAGGTCCCATCAGTTATGCTGAGATCCTTACCGGTTATCTCATCGAAAACACGATTCCGCCCATAACCACCCCAGCCAAACCAAGGCCGTTGGTTAGCTCGAGCGAGAAGTCGATCTTCGTTGTCGATGCGCATTTGGAACGACGCAGATCGATCTCCACTGTATTTGGCTACTTGATCTGCAATCACCTGGACGGGCACCATGTCGGCTCCTCGTAGCGCAGGGTACGCAAGTACAACCAGCGCAACTGAAGCACAGGCGAGTTGCAGTGACCTTCGTTGTACGAAGATGACGAGGAATACCGCCATGATTGCAAGTACTGAGGCGCCGAGAGATCTACAGAGCGCTAGCATAACAAAAAGATATGCCAACCAAAAATACGATGAGACGCCGAAAACCGGGATCCTCCGACGCGCCAAATAAGCCGTCGCTGTAGTCGCCAAAGCTATAAAAATTGCGACGATTAGGCCGTGTCCAAGAAACACGACCGGGCGAAATCCGTCACCACGGATCTGTTGCCCAAACGAATGCGGAAAGAAACCATAATCGAAATGGATCTCAGGAGTTCATGTTGCGAACTTGACGTGCGGAGAAAATGATAGCCTAGTAGAAAAGGCAGAAGAGCTATCGCTTTGTAGGCGGCAGCTGACAAAGCATCATAAAGCTTAAGCCCCGGAATAATCAAATCGCCAAACACGAGCATGTCGTTGTTGTTGATTACAGTCATGATCGGAGCGAGTAGGTAGATGTGTACAGCATGGCGGCGACATACGTCGACAGGTTGGCGACAGAGGTCTTATCCAGCGCCGGGACACCTGTAACATCGAATGATGTGTTAACCGGTAAAAGAAGATAACCAGACAGCAATGACCAGATTACCGCTCGCGATGGCTGCATAAAAGCGAAGATCGCAAATGTGATGAACGGCCAAATAAGCAATGCTGCATAAGCGACCCAATTAGGCATGCAATCGGACTTTCAATGATGTGCAGGCTTCTACGGCAAATCTTGACTGGTTGTTAACCGATCTAATGCTCGCCGTCCAACCGGCGCAGGAAGGATCAACGGCGCACGACACTCTCTGTGTCGCCCTCATACAATAGTCACTCACGCAAGGGGCGGATCGATGTTCGGACGCATGATTGACGTTACCAGAGAAATGCTTGCTCATATTCAGCCGCGCTCCAGGTTGCAGTCCAGCAGAGCGCGCATCTTGGGGCTCGCCTCGTTCGAAACATCATACCGAGCCTTGGCACCCCAGCTTCCCCAACGCGTTCCTTGCCGACTAACGCTGCTAAAGTGCCCGAACATCTCGCATCCCAAATCTCGATGCAATCTGAGGAGCTCGATATAGAGGTCGTACATCTTTGGGTGCGTCTGAGCAGCGGAGAGCGCCTTATTATAGGGCGCGTCTTGTTGGTCCTTCGGCTGTAAGTGCTGCCCGCCCTCATAAGCTACATAGCTAAGTCCATTTTCTTTGCCGAATGCAATTGTTTCTAAAAGTGCTCCGCCATTTCTGGCTTCGTTCAACGCCGTCCGCAGATCAGCCAAAACCGCTTCTGCTGTGAGTTGATCACCTGCGGCTTCCCACATCTGATAGCTTGCCTTCTCCGGGCCGATATAGGCCGCTGGAGACACTGCATCGGCCCCGCCGTTTTCAAGACACCATCGAACCGTCCTCTTGCTAGCATCTGCCCAGGCGGCCTGCACCGCACAGACGCGGATCAAGCGAGCTGTATCGTTTCCCCATTCTCGTTCCCAAATCGAAAAAGCACGCCTGAACAATGCGCCAATCCGTTCAGGATGATCCTTGCCTTCAGTTTTGTTGCTATCTTTCCAGGGGAATCCTCCCTTGGCCTCAACGAGCGCTCCAGCAAGTGGGGACCTAAGCATCCAGCCCGCTTGATGGAATTGCCAATTCCAAATCTCGTTGGAAAACTCAAGGTAGACTTTGAGACGCGGATCGAGCTCAGAATGAACGAGGCGAGCAAGCTGTCGTATGTAATCGTCCGTTGCCCGATGTGGGACGCAAAGCCACATATCGACTTCAAGCGTGTTGCAAAGCTGGGTCATGTACTCGTAGGCGACGCCGCCGGCGAAACGCCTTTCGAAGCTAGTTGGCGCCGGGCCCCATATAGCTTCAGGATCGCCCGTTTTGGCAACCATTGTGTAGAAGCCGCGTTGCTTCCTGTCGCTCCAATGCTCCTGAAGCGAATTATTGGTTGCACCCCAATCCATAAATCTGAGGCAGTGAAAGGGCCGACAGAACTCCAAAAATTGCGGCAGGAATGGATCGCCCTTAAGATCGGCCTGCTCGTCATTCTCCGCAACAAGCCGAATGTTGCGCAGGTGATTGCCACGCTTCGAGCGCTTTATGTGAATTGCGTCGTACTTACCAGCGCCTCCATGTTCCATCGAGAGAACTACCCGCCCAGGCCTTGTAGAGATTACCTTGGTCGCAGCGAGGCCTTCGATCTCTCCTTCACCATCATAGAGAAACACGTAACGTCCCGATGTCAAGACATTTGGTACGTATGTAAAGATTGTCTGCGGTTCATCTCGACCTGGCGCTACAACTGGGACCTCCAGCGGATATCCATTCTCGTCGAACTCAAATGCATCTTGCGCTTCAGTATTTTGTGGGCCACGACCGCTTAAATTTCGGGTCGACCATGGCCTCGCTCCGAGAAACAGGTTCCGAAACGGAAAGCCCGGCTCATAGTCCGCGATACCGGCAAGGTTCATGCCGATCGGCAATCTCGGGAAGGCCTCATCCCTGGGGATGCGTTGAACGCTCCCAACTGCCTTACGAGTCCACATTCCCAGCGTTCCGAGTGAAAGGAGCCCCGCTCCAGCAGAGGACCCTAAGAGAATGCCCCGGCGACTTGGCATCATGATCTTGTTTCTCCCTCAACCGAAATTGGCTGGAGCACATGAGGGTGCACGCGGCAGTTTCAGAGGAGGATCTTGTCTCTGAACTGCGGTGCAGAGTGCATGACGAAGGCATTCACAAATTGTCGCAACACCTGAGGAACAGGGTTAGCAGGTTCCTCGATAGCGGAGATGCGGACAAGCACGCCGTCCGGCACGCTTCCGGTCAGGTTAGCCGCAGCCATCGTCAGACGCTGGCCTGCCCAGGTCGTCGGAAAGCTATCGCCGACACGCACCCAGTAGATGATGCGCTCGGTCAGGCCGCCCCGATTAGCGGCAACCTCCCTAGCCTGGATAGCCCTGCCACCCAGGACAAGCTCGATCGGCTCGGAAGAGATGATCGGAAAACCGGAAGCCGGATAGCAGATCTCAGGCCTGTGAATCTGGACGTCGTTCTGCTGGATACTGCTGTAGGCAACCACCACCATCATGGGAGGCAATCCGGCGGCCTCATAAATCCGGCTTTCGAGATTTTCGTAAAGCTCATCGCTGCCGTCCTGAGGCGGCAACACCACTTCGGCCGATTTGCGTGAACGCCAATCCGCCACGCGCTCGGGCAACCCTCTGCCAAACTCCTCCGGATCGATTGCGCTTACATGTGCCTTGGGTGCTCGCCAGTAGGAAATGCCTGCCAATGCCGCCAGCCCTGCCCCGATGAGGAGGCTCCTCCTATCCATGTTCACTGCGATCCTTACTCAGTTGGTGTCATCACCATCTTCGGCGCGACATTCTCTGGCCGTTGCGCAGTTAAGGGGCTGCTACCGGTTTCGCCATCTTTAGCATTCTGGAGGTGAAAAGTCGATGTTGCATCGGCTCACAAGTCCCTTAGGCGGTCAGGGCACGGTCGCAGGGGGGCTCTGATGCGAATCGCTTACTTGATCAATCGATATCCGGCTGCCAGCCACAGCTTCATCCGCCGCGAGATTGCAGCGGTAGAGAGCGCCGGGATTGATGTAAGCCGTTTCTCGGTCAGAGCGCCCGATCCCTCCCAGCTGCCCGACCAGAGAGATCAGGCCGAACTTAGGAAAACTTTGGTCCTCCTAAAGGCCGGCGCCGCGCATCTTCTGCTTGGGTCATTGGTCGCGATGTTGTCCCGGCCCGTAAAGACTTGGAAGGGCCTATGTATCGCCTTCGCACGATGCGATTGGCGACCTGGTGAAATGATCCGCCGAGCGGCATACTTCGCAGAAGCCGCCTACCTCGCGAAGGAGTTGGAGTTGAGGAAGGTACAGCACATCCACGCGCACTTCGGAACCAATCCGGCCGCGGTGGCGCGCATCGCTGGCGCGCTGTCTGGCCTCCCCTATAGTTTCACGGTTCATGGCCCCGATGAATTCGACGCCCCGCAGAAGCTCGATCTGGCAGGCAAGGTCCGCGACGCGAAATTCTGTGTTGCGATAAGCAGCTTCGGTCAAAGTCAATTGATGCGTTGGAGCGCATTCAACGATTGGCGAAAAATCAAGGTTGTGAGATGCGGCGTTGACGAGGGCTTTGTGGACATCGCCAAGCCCACTGCTGTGCCTGAGTCCCCCACGTTGTGCGCTGTTGCCCGGCTTAGCGGCCAAAAGGGCATACCACTGCTTCTCACAGCTGCAGCAGAACTGAAGCGCCGCGGCCGGTTATTCCAACTTTCGCTCGTCGGTGACGGCGAAATGCGCCATGAGGTCGAAGAGCTCGTTGCACTCCATCACCTGAGGGACGAAGTGGTTCTGGTTGGCTGGGCAGATTCAGCAGGAGTGATCGATCATATCCAGGCATCTCGGGCGATGGTGTTGCCGAGCTTTGCCGAGGGACTGCCCGTCGTCATCATGGAAGCGCTCGCACTGGGGCGCCCGGTCGTCGCCTCCTCGATCGCCGGAATACCTGAACTGGTCGACGCCAGTTGTGGATGGCTGGTGCCGGCCGGGTCCCTCCCCGATCTTGTCGAAGCAATGGAACAAGCGCTCGATGCTTCCCCAGAACACCTGGCTAGAATGGGCAGGATCGGGCGCGAACGTGTTCGCAAGCTCCACGATTCTCGGCTCAACGGCCGTCATCTGGCGGATCTTTTCAGAATGGAAAACGTGCCGGATGCTTGAAGTCGCTGCATTTTGCTCCTGGATCGTCGCTCTGGTCCTGAGCATCCCGCTTGTCACCCTCAGCCTGGAGGTTCTGCTTGGTTTGCGCAAGCTTCGCTCCCAGGTGCCGCAAGCACCGCAGTGCACAGTGTGCATCCTCATGCCGGCGCATAATGAAGCAGCGATTATCGGCACAACGCTAGACCAGCTTCTGCCCGAGCTGCCTGACGGCGTAAGCATTCTCGTTGTTGCTGATAACTGCATCGATGACACTGCCGAACTCGCCAGAGCCAGAGGTGTTGCCGTCGTGGAGCGACATGATGCCGTGAACCGCGGCAAGGGGTTTGCCCTGGCTGCCGGCCGTGCCTTCCTCAGCCGAACTCCGCCAGACTGTGTGCTTGTGCTCGATGCTGATTGCAGAACGGATCAAAGATCGCTCGAGGGCCTTGTCGCTTCTGCCATGAGCACGGGTTCGGCCGTGCAGGCCAGTTACACGCTCGAACCTGATCTTGGCGCATCACCGAAGGTGCAGATTTCCAACTTCGCGTTCTGGATCAAGAATGTCGTTCGTCAGCGTGGCGCCGAAAGGCTCGGGGCCGCTGCTGTGCTGACAGGTACGGGCATGGCTTTTCCCTGGCGCCTCTTCGAGGCGCTTACACTCGCGACCAGCAACATCGTCGAGGATCTCGCCCTCACAGTCGAATTGGTCCGCCTGGGACACGCACCGATCTTTGTCGAACCCGCATCGGTCAGGAGTGCAGCGGCAAGCGAAAAGGCCACGCTTGAGCAGCGGGCGCGCTGGGAGCATGGTTTCCTGGCGCTTGCGCGCGCCTGCAGCCTGCCGACGGTTGCAGAAGGGCTGCGAACCCGGAACAGGCAATTGCTGCTCCTGGGCCTTCACCTATTGGTTCCGCCTTTGGCGCTGCTTCTGGCGGTGTCCGGGAGTGCAGCGCTGATGCTGAGCGCCGCCGCAATTTTGCTGCACGTCACTCCGCTGCCCGCCCTTCTCCTTCTGACCTCTGTGGGGCTGACAATGTTTGGTGTTTTTCTGGCATGGCTCGCAGGCGGACACCGGTGGCTGCGCACCAGTGCCCTCATGGTCGCGCCGCTTTATGTGATCTGGAAGTTGCCAATCTACGTGCGCCTTTTATCCGGTCGGCGGGCAGGCTGGGTCCGCACCGACCGAACCAACCCCTGAGATGCGGCGCGGAGTACTGGCAAAGATGCGCATCGTCGCGATCATCGTGAATTATCGAACCCCGCAGCTTGTGCTCGAATGCCTGGAAGCGCTCGCCGCTGACCGGCGGCTTCTGTCAGGATTGAAGGCCGTGGTGGTTGATAACGCTTCGGGAGATGGCTCCGCCGCGTTGCTGTCGGCCGCAGTCCAGAACCCGTCCCTGCGCGAGTGGGTCGAATTCTTGCCGCTGCCGGCCAACGGCGGTTTCGGCTGGGGCAACAATCAAGCCATCCTGCATACGATGGGTTCAAGTGAGCCGCCCGAGGCCTTTTTTCTTCTCAACCCAGATACAAGGATCGAGCCCGGCGCTCTCCAGGCGCTCTCCTCCTGCCTTCAGCAGCATCCAGACGCAGGTGCCGTAGGTAGTCAGTTGCTCAACCCAGATGGGACCTTGTCGGGATCGGCCTTCCGGTTTCCAACCGTCGCTCGTGAGTTCATCCGCGGCCTCGGTATTGGCGTCGTTGGCAGATTGCTGGGTATCGCTCCCGTCCTCGTCCCGTACGGCGTCCGGCGGCCTGTAGACTGGGTCACCGGTGCGAGTCTTCTGCTACGTACAAAGGCATTGGAGGAATGCGGGTTGTTCGACACCGGCTTTTTTCTCTATTTCGAGGAGGTGGAGCTGATGCACAGGTTTGCGAAGCGTGGATGGCACACGTGTCACTGCCCGGAGAGCCGCGTCATGCATATTGCTGGCGTCTCCACTGGCGTGGTGGAGGGTAAAGCGGACGGTGCGCGCGTGCCTCCCGACTACCTCTTTCAATCGCGACGCCGGTATTTCGCGCTGACCGGTGGCAGAAGCGCTGCGTTTTTGGCAAACTTGGCTTGGTTGTTTGGTGACGCGCTATCGCGGATCCTATCCGCTTCGAGGGTCAGGCGATCCAGCAGTTTGGAACCAGAGGAGCGTCGCGCGTTGATGAGGCTCGGATTGCGGGCCCGTGCTGCGGACTGCCGTTCAGCCTTCGATCGCGTGAGCGATCAGCCTGGAAAGCTCCCCTCATGGATGAACCACTAGAAGAGCCGCCGAACATCGGCATCGTCGTGATCGGGCGCAACGAAGGGGAACGCCTGAAGCGTTGCCTGCAGTCGCTCCCCCCTCAATTGCCTGCGATCTACATCGACTCAGGATCGACCGACGGGAGCGTCGAATTCGCTAGGTCGATCGGCATTGAAGTCTTCGAACTCAACTTAGACATCCCCTTCACGGCCGCTCGTGCACGTAATGTGGGATGGCGAGCCATCGCAGAACGTTACTCTGATGTTCGATTCATTCAGTTTGTCGATGGGGACTGCGAGATGCATCCCAGGTGGTTCGAGCTTGCACCGAGCGTGTTTGCTGACAACCAGGATCTCGCCTGTGTCTTCGGTCGCTTGCGAGAACGTCACCCTGAGCACAGCATCTACAACCGCATGTGTGATGACGAATGGAATGTGCCGCTGGGCTTGGTGGAATCCTGTGGGGGTATAGCTCTCTTCCGTCTATCGGCCATCTCGTCTGCCGGTGGGTTCTGCGACGATCTCATCGCTGGTGAAGAACCTGATCTCTGCCTGCGGTTGAGGCAGACAGGCTGGGCGATACAGCGGATTGAGCCCGAGATGGCCCTGCATGACGCCGCGATCTCAACCTTTGCCGCTTTCTGGAGACGGGTCCAACGCAGTGGATTTGCCTACGCCGAACACGTGCGGCGCCATGGGAAGCGCTCCATTCCCTCGTGGCGGCGGCAATTATACGGGATCGTCGCTTGGGGTTTGATCCTGCCTACTCTCGCCCTGACTGCGGTCACGTTTGCCTTCATTACTGGGAGTCCTTTTGCCGTAGCAGTAAGCTCAGGAATCGCGTTGATCTACCTGCTTCAGATTCTCAGGATCACTTTCAAAAAGAATGCGCAAGGTGCCGACATCCGGTTCGCAATCTTCTATAGTGCCACGATTGTTTCTGGGAAAGTTGCTCAAGCCTATGGGATGATACGATGTTGGTCGGCGCCTATTCGGGGGCCGAATGGAGCTCGATTGAAATATGACAAAGCTTGATGAAATTGCTATTTCATCAGCAGCTCACCTTCCCGTGCCACTACCTTGCCATGGGCGGGAACATCGAATCGGACGAGCGCATTAGCGCCGATCCGCGCATGATCACTGATATGAATGGGGCCGAGTATCTTGGCTCCAGCGCCGATATCAACATGGTGGCCGATGGAAGGGATGCCTCGGCCATCGTAGCCAATTGTTACCTGCTGGAATATCAGGCAATTGCAACCAATCTTCGCATCGGGGTGGATCACGATGCCGTTCGGATGAGGTATCAGAAGGCCTCCGCCTATTTGCACGTTGAGGGGAATATCTGCACCCGTGACAGCAGACCAAAACCGATGCCTAAGAACTGCCCACTTTCTGCGTATCAATGATAACATCCCAGAAGCCTGCTGATAGTCCCTTATGCTTCTGAGCAAGTATCGACCAGGAGCCCAAGAGCCTGGCGTAATTCTCTCACGAGACCAGTCGGCAAATTCAGCGATGTTCTCAGGAGCTTCTGAATGGGACATCAACCGTAAACACTCTAGACATTCTGCGGACGTAGCATAATGATCCTACCTGGAAACATCTCACAGGTCGGAATGTCAATAGAAAATCGCGATCCATGCCGTTAGAAATCGCGATTGAGTAAGATCGAGGGTAACGATGAGCGTAAGTAGATCAACCTTCAGCCAAACCTATAACGAGGCGATCATTGGCAAATCATTTTTGGAGTATGCTGGATACTATCAGATTGAGAAAGAAAGGTATTATCAAACGTTTCGATATCTTCTCTCGATGGATTTAGAAGATGATGCTGAGTTACTCGAGATAGGCGGCGGCCAATTGGCAATCATGGCCAAAAAGCTGCTTGGCGTTGAAGCAGTAGTCGGAGATGTCTCAGATCATTACGCTAGGCCGGTGCTCGAGGCTGGGATACCTTTCGAGGTGTGCAACCTTCTGAAAGATGATCCTCCACATTTCTCCGGGCGTTTCGATGCTATTCTGCTTCTTGAAGTCATTGAGCACATGCCAGTCCCAGGATACATTGTCCTATCAAAGGTCGCGAATTGGTTAAGGCCGGGAGGCGCCATCCTTCTGACCACCCCCAATCTGTTTCGACTCCGCAATCTCGTCCGCATGGCATTTGGCAGAGATCCATTCGATCGATTTATGTATCCCATGCCAGGACAAGGCTTAGGCCATCAACTTGAGTACTCGGCCAATCACCTGACGTGGCAAGCTGAGCAGGCCGGATTACATGTCGAACGTTTGGACTATAGTCAGCTCGGCCAAACTGGGCACTCTCGCTCTGCTCGTTTTGCTCGACGTGTAACCTCTCCGCTGAGACTGCGAAAAATATGGCGCGACGAACTTGTGGCGATAATCAGGAAAGCATAGGACCCTCTGGTCACATTGTCAGCCGTGTTCGGCAAACGGGAACTGCTGGAAATCGTCCAGCCGCGCACCTGAATTTATCCAATGGTAGACAGAAGCAATTTGTTCTGCTTTTTTATTCCACATATAAAGTTTGTCGGCTCTTTTTTTCCCATTCGATGCGAGACAATGCAATCTTGCACTATCTTCCACGAGGTCTGATAAGACGTTCGAGATCTGCTTCGTCATCTCTTCTTTCGTGGATAAGGGAATTTTTAGACCGCATTCCTGCGTCACGATCTCACCCGGCCCGCCATAGTCCACAATGACTGGTATGACGCCGCAAGCCATCGCCTCCAAAACCACACCGCCGCCAAATTCGCGGATGCTCGGAAAAACCAGTAGATCGGAGTCCAGTAGGGCCTTCCCTACTTCCACGTGTGGTAGCCAGCCTCTAAACTTAACAGAACCCCCCAAATTAAGTTCGTTACTCAGGTTCTGCAATGCTGCCATTTCCGGACCATCGCCGATGATATCCAGATTGAGCTTTCCGGCAGCCATCAGATCAGCACAAGCGCGAATGGCGATGTCCGCACCTTTGTAAGGGACTAGGCGCCCAATGAAGACCGCTTTCAACATCTGTCCCGAACGTTGTCGGACAGGACCAGAACTGAACTTGCTCGCATCGATGCCGTTCTCGGGAACATAGATGATTGGCGCCCCATAGCGCTGCAACTCGCTGGCGGTATGCCGCGAGCCGGCCAGGACTGCAGAGGCGTTCGAGTAGGTCGAGCGCAGGAAGGGCAGGAAAGCGTAAGCCCCTCTTACCAGCGAAAGCCACTCCTTCTCTTTGGATCGTTCCTGGGAAAAGCCCTGCGGCCACGGAAGCCCACCATTCAGGGGACCGAGGACAAACGGTATGCCAGCCCTCTTGCACCGTTTCGCTAGACTGCTGGGAGCCGTTGGGGTGAGCGGCGTTACCCGATGGACGATGTCGAAAGTACCTGACTTGATCGCATCTCCAAACTTCGTCCAGACGAGATGCTCGAAGTAAGGATAGGTGGCAGATTGTATTGCTGTCAAAGTAGTCCAGCCCTTGCCAGCCCCGCCTCTCAGATGCTCGGCGATCCTGTAGAATGGTGCAGCGATCGCTTCAGAGTCGATAGCGGTAAAATCTATTCCTTCTTGAAGGCCTTGCCGGAGAAAGGCAAATCGATTTCGTATCTGAGTGACAATGTGAACATCGGCCACCTCACGAAGGCTGGTCGCAATGTGCCAGCCGACTAGCGGCACACTCACCCACTCCGGATTGGCGGCCTCTGCGATCACTAGCACCTTAGGCTTCACCGAGGACCCCGCTTCTTTGGCTCTGAAGGGAACGGATGCCGACCGGAAAGACGCACGGCGGTTTCGAAGTCAGCGCGCACTGCCGCTTGTTGGTCTCTCCCGAACGTCCAAGCTAACCGGAAAAATTTGGGTCCGATCACCAGATAGCGGCGCCAAAGGCGACGCGGCTCACTCAACAAGCGAAACAGCCATTCTAGCCGCGCGATTTGCATCCACGAAGGCGCTCTGGCTCGTTCGCCTGTGATAAATTCGACCGAGGCTCCGATACAAAGCGCAATCCCCCGTGCTCCCCCATCTTGCATGCACTTGAGCGCGACAATCTCGGATTGCGGCGATCCCACGGCAAAGAGCGTCACCTCGCAGTCGCTGTCCCGGACAAACTGCACCAACGCCTCTTGCGCGGCCTCATCCCTGAGCAATCCCATGGGTGGCACATACTGCGAAACGGACACCGCGGAATACCGTGCCTTGAGCAGAGCGACCGTGTCCTTCCCACCCCCGATGAGTGCGACCTTCCGTCCGTCGAGCAGCCCACTTTCAAACAGGAACGCCGTCAGGTCGCTACCCGGCACAACGACGAGGTCTTTCCCCTGCCAGCTTGCAAAAAGCTGAAGTATTCGGCTGTCGCAAATGCGAAGGACGGCAGCGCTGTAGGCTGCGCGGAAGGTCTCCTTCACTGAAGGGTCTTCACCTTTGTGGAGCTGCACCACATGATCGACATTTGGGGTGACGACGTAGCAGAACCGATCCTGTTCGCTCAACCTGAGCAACTCGCCCGCCAAAGGCTCCAGCGGCAGACGCGCGAAATCGATGCCGAGATATGTGTCGCTGCCAGTCGGAGGTTCAGTATGCATGCTTGTCCCACACGACCTTCACCAGCGTCTCGAGCATGATGCGGATGTCGAGGAGTGGGGACCAGTTCTCGATATAGTAGATGTCGTATTCCACCCGCTTGCGCGCGCGCTCGGCGGTGTCGATCTCGCCCCTGAGGCCCCTCACCTGCGCCAGACCAGTGATCCCCGGCTTCACTCGGTGCCGGGCCGCATAGCCCTTGACCGCATCGAAGTAGTACTTGTCCCCGACGCGCATCATGGTCGCATGCGGGCGAGGCCCGACAAGCGACATGTCACCGGCCAGAACGTTGAACAACTGGGGAAGCTCGTCGATGCTCGTGCGCCGGATGATACGGCCGACCCTGGTGATCCGCGGATCGTTCTTCTGTGTCCGCTTGGCGCCGCTTGCATCCTGGCGATCAACATACATCGAGCGGAATTTGAGAACCGTGATCTCGTTGTTGTTGAAGCCAAAACGTTTTTGCCGAAAGAAGACGGGGCCCCTGCTTTCCAATTTTATGGCAAGTGCCGTCAACAGCAGGAGAGGTGACAGCAGAACGACGGCAAGCGCGGCGATGCCGTAATCGAGCGCCTCCTTCATGATGCCGTCAATATCGCGGATCGGCTGCTGCCAGACGGCGAATACCGGCAGCGACCCAAGAAAATGCACCCGGTAAGATGCCGAAAGCTCGAGCGTCTCCCTTGGCAGCACGCACAGATCGATCGAGGCAGCGCTCAAGGTCTCCGCGATCCCGTCAAGACGCTTCTGCGAGATCCGCGGGACGGCAAGGATCACCTGATCAAGCTGCCCCGAGCGTGCAAGGCCGAGCAGTTCTTCAAATCCGCCAAGGTAGGGCACTTCGTCGTTCTGGCGGCCTGAATGGGTCCGCTCGTCTGCGTAGCCTACCAGCCTTAAATGCGGGAGGCGCTCCAGCTCGAGGAGTTTTGCCACCTTGTGTGCGACGGCCTCGGTTTCGGCGTAGATTGCCACGCGTTGGCCAATCACGCCCGTGTCCATCAGTTTCCAGACGAGGCGCCTGAAGCCGATCCGGCTGACAAACAGGAGCACTATGGCAAAGCCCATGAACGCCAGCGAGAGCCCGCGCGAGAACTGCTCGAGCATGTCAAGCTGCACGACCACCAGGCTCGTTAGTGCCGAAGCAAGAACGAAGTCAGCGATTGCGCTGCCACCGACATCCTCGCCCTGCCCCCTGAACGCAGCGTAGCCATCGCGCGAAATCCGGATGAGAAGATAATTCAGGCACAGGATGATTGCCGCGCTGCGGTGCAAACGCCCGTCATAGAAATAACCGAGCGTCAGGTCGTATGCTGTGGCAGCGAGCGGATAAGCCAGGAGGAAGCAGGCAATGTCGTTGGCTACCCCCAGAGTCCTCAGAACATTCGAGGTGAAGCGCAGATGTCCATTGGCGCGCCGCGGTGGCGGGGTCAGCTGACCGTGCATACGCCCCCAGTTGCGTTGCAGACCTGTTCAGGCGTCATGCGCGCGAACATGCCCTTGGGCCGGGGGGTTCCGGGGGGCTGGTCAATCACAAAGCTCCTGGCTGCGAGCGCAAACGCGCGCTCCCCGCGGTTGCGGCACGTAGCTGTACCAAACTCACCACATGCCGCGATATACGCGCGCACCGCCCGAAGTGATGAGGGGCTCGCAGCTGCCAGGTCAGCACGCAAAGACAACACGCGCGCACCATCCCCTTCGCTCCTGAGGAACTCCTCATAGGCGGCAGCAAGAAGCGCGCTTTGCGGCAACGTGTTGATCCCCCTTTCAAACACCTGACGCGCGCGCAACCTGCTCCCCGTTGCAAGCTGCGCCTTCGCAAGTGCGACATAACCTGCATATTCCTGCGGGGCATCGGACACAACGACATTCGCATCTTCGATCGCTGCGTCCGTCTGACCACTTGCAAGACGCAGCGCGGATCGTGTCAGGAGCGCATCGGGCTGACGCGGGTCGGCGGTCAGGACCTGATCGGCTAGCTTGCCGGCCTCGCGCCCGCGGCCTTGTGCAAGCAATATCCTCGCGGCCAAGCCCTGGGCTTCCGCGACACCTTCCCCCAGCGGCCTCGCTATGACAGTCATGGCTTGGTCGAGCTGTCTCGTCTCAAGATAGAACCTGGCAAAGGCCAGCTGTGCTGCGCGCGTACCGGTTCGCGCCAGGCTTTCCAGCTGGCCTTCAGTCAGGGGCGACGAGTCATATTCGAGAAGGAGGCGAACCAAAGCTGCAAGCATCACGGTGTCGTTCGGCCGCGCGCTCACCATGGTCACCGCCTGCTTGCGTGCGGCTCCTCGCTCGCCAACCTTGTAGAGGAAGTTGACATAGTCCAGCTGATACTCGGCGATTTGTCCTGCAGCAGACACCACCTTCGGAAAGGTAACCTTCATCCCTTCCACGTTGCCCTGCGCCCGGTAGACCTCGAGCAGCGTCGCATTGAGTGCCTCACTTTCGTTCTGCGAACCGGAGAGCGCGTTCTCAACCAGCGCGACGGCATCATCGAAGCGGCCTTCCAAAGCATTGAGGCGAGCTGCAAGGATGATGCCGCCCTGGTCGTTGGGATTGCCCTCAAGGATCTCGGAAGAGAACCGCCGCGCATCATTATAGCGCTTTTGCTCGATGGCGATGAAGCCCTTGACGAGCAAAGCGCGGGCAAGCCCGGGCGCAAGCAAGAGCATCCTGTCCGCTGCCTCGTCGGCTTCCTCGATCCGGCCGGTCTGCAAACCCAGCTCGGCGATGTTCTGAAGGATGCTGATGTTGTCGGCCTGAAGATCGAGCGCGCGTGAATAGGCGTTGAAGGCCCCAGCGGCTTGCCCCGACGCCATCTCGATCTGCGCGAGCAGGATGAAGTATTCCGCGACGTCGTCGCGCTCGATGATTGCGCGCTGTATGCTTTCGCGCGCCTCGATCAGATTGCCCGCGGCAAACTGCGCTTGAGCAAGAGACGCATTGTCAGCGGCGATGCCATACCGGTCGCTGCAGCCGCTAAGAAACAGCGACGCCGCCACTGCCGCGCTCAACACTCCGCCCTGCATAGGCCATTTTGATCCCTCGCCCTTGTGCGCGCGTGATCCCGACCGCCCGCACATGCGCAATTGCGCTTGGCGTTTGAAGGCGAGCTTGGTAGCGGGGTCACGACGGGGCAAGGTCACCCGGATGCTGGTCGCAAACGGAAACATTATCAGATCAGCTTGCGCTAGAGGGGCATGATGAGAGCATTTCCGACGAGCTTGTGCCTTGGGGCCGCAATTTTTGTCAATCAAGCGATCAGCCCGGCTGCCGCGCAATCCGGCGTGTCCCAACCCGGTGCAGTGCAAGAGGCATCTCTTCAGGAATACCGGATCAATCCGGGCGACGAGCTGCAAGTGAGCGTCTGGCGCGAAGACCAGCTTCAACGGGCCGTGATGGTCCTTCCGGACGGGACCTTGAGCTTCCCTCTGGTCGGCACGATCCAGGGTGCTGGCCGGACAACCCGCGAAATTGAGCAGGCCATCATCGCACGCCTCGCGAGTAAATATGTCGACGGCAATGTCCCGGACGTAACCGTAGCGGTTTCAAAGACTAGCGGCCTGCAATTCTCCGTGATCGGCAAGGTGCGGGCGGCCGGACTCTTCTCCCCTGGCCGCTATGTGACAGTCCTTGAAGCACTCACCTTTGCGGGCGGCGTTGACGAGTTTGCGAGCCTCGACAACGTGATCATCGTCCGCAAGGCTGGAGACCGTCTCACCATCATCCCGGTCCGGCTTTCCGCAATCCTGCGCAGCAAGTCTGTCTCGCCCGAAGCGCTGAACGCTATTCCCGTGCTGCAGAGCGGCGATACCATCATCGTACCCTGAACCAGAATGGGGCGCGCCGCCTCGCTTGCAGCAGGCGACAAGCCTACAGGCTTTAGTCCCGGTGCCTTTCTGGTTATACGCACAGCTGAACGCGACCAGAGCGGGTCAAGTCGAGCTGGTGTAGCGGGTTTGTCAATCAGGGGGCGCCTAGATTATGACCAGTGCGAAGATGCGATCGGGCCGGGTCGCCGACCGGGCCTGCGAATCGTACGCCCGCAAGTTTGCCTTGCGATCGGCTAGCCCGCTCGCGATCATGCGAGCTGCGAGGTTTGCAGCTCTGCCAGCTGTGGCCCTCACAGGGTTCGTAATGCCGGAGGCTGATCTTCAAGCTGCCGCGCTGCAGCGCGCCTTCGAGGTGCACGTGATTGGCAAGAGCGGCCTGTTCGGCACGCCCGGTCCCGGGCCGATCGTCACGGTAAAGCTGGTGCCAGACGATGAGCTAACTCGGGCATCGCCGAACGTCGCGGTCTCCGCCACGGGTTCAGGCGGGCGTAACCCGTCTCCCGGCAGCGGGGAACCACTGCGGATAGGCGGGCCCGAGGTTTCCGATCCCATGTTCTACAGCCTTCATGGCTCCGCGACTGCCAAGCTCGGTGTATTGGCCGGATCGGTTCTCAATGACTGCGGCAGGGTCATGAGCGGTGCTCGTGACCTTTGGCACGGTCAGGAGCCATTCGCTCCTGCTCCAGGTGTGTTCAAGCCCATCGCAGTTGACATCGCTTCCGTGCTTGCTTGGGATGGTCCAACATCTGCAGCAACGGTTCACGGTCACGTGCAAGTGCCCGAATGGCTGGCAACTGCTGTTGAGCGACCTTCTGACATGCCGGATAAGCCTGTGGCCACTCAGCCCACCGCGGTTGAGGTCCGTGGCAGCAACACCCTTGTTTTCCGCAAGGCCAACCCGGCGCCAGAGCCCACCGGGGCGGCCTGGCTCTCCGCTGTTGTCACAGATCAACTTGAGACAACCGCCAGAAGGCTTGGCGCGCTCAGCGACCGTATCAGGGATGGACAGCGGCTTGTTGTGCTGGGCGAGCGGGATGCGCCTTCTGCCGGGCAGCGTCATGTCGATGTCCGTGCCGCGAGGAGGGGAACACCCTCTGCCGGGACTGAAGCGCTGCAGTATCGGTATGGAGCGGAAAGCCAGTTTCTGAGTGCTGGTAGCAGCCTTGCCGCAGCGCTACAGGGCGGCGCCAGCGCAGGTGGCAGCAATAGTGGCGGAACGCGGACCAGCCTTGTTGCATCCGGCTCGGCCGGGTTCGACACCAACCCCTTCCTGTCCGACCGGCAGAACCCGGAAGCGGCCTCGATCCGTTTGCAGCTCGCCCCTGTCATATCTCGCGAGGATGCGCGGAACACGTTGCGCGCCTCTGGCAGGATCGAACATATCGAATACCTGGGCCGCTACGCCTCGCTTCAAAACTTCGGCGCGGATCTCGCGGCGGTTCACAGAGCGAACGAAAGACTGCAATTCAATGCAGCGGCCCTGTTCCGTAGCGATATCCTCGCAACGGACCTCACCAACCCGCTCAACAACGTGCAGACGCCCGACCCGGTTGTCCCGGTCATCCCGGGGGGCAACGATGTCACCGTGCTCGGCCAGCGGCAACGCCGGACGCAGTATGGTGCCGATGGCGGCCTCGCCTTCACCCTGAGCCCGCGGGATGAACTGCGCTGGTCGCTCGCTTTCAGAGCCGACCGGTTCGGCGGAAATGACCTCACCAATTCCAATTTCTATTCGCAGCAGCTCAGTTATTCCCGTCAGGTATCCGAAGGAATGCGGATCGGGGCGCTGGTCGATGCAAGCATCATCGATTTCCCAACGTCCGATTTTGGCGATGCAAGGACTGTGACCCCGCAAGCACTTGTCACTGTCCAATTGGACGAACGCTTACGCGCCACCGGGACAGCAGGTGTCGCGATCACAAGGATCGAGCTGCCCGGCGGCCGGGAGACGAACACCGCCTTTGCCGGGAACCTCTCGCTTTGCTATGGCGCAACCCGCAGCTCACTGTGCCTCACCGGCGCCCGGCAAGTGCTACCCTCCGCAATTGGCGGGGCGCGCGTCCAGACCACAGGAGGGGCATCCTACTCGCTGCGACTGACCGAGCGCGACACCCTGCAGCTTGGTGGGAACTACTCCACAGCGTCCGAGCCACTCGCCTTGGCGGGAGACAATTTCGAGAGCATTAACGCTTTTGCTCGATATGAACGAAGGCTCAACGAGCGGATGCGCCTCTTCGCCAATGGAGGCTATATCGACACCTCTGTCGGTAACGCACTCGAGGCGTCCAATTTTCAGGCGGTAGTCGGCATCTCCGTCATATTCGGCAGGAACCAATGAACGACGACGAGTTTGGCCAACCGGGAAACGAAGGGGGCAACCTCCTCGCTCATATCCCGGCGATCCTGAAGGATCGCTATCTGCTGGTGCTTATCCCGACGATCTTGTTTCTCGCTGCAGGGATCGCCGCCGCGTTCGTGCTGCCGACGGTCTACCGCTCGACCGCGACCTTGCTGGTGGAATCGCCTCAGCTTCCCGATGATGTGATCGGTAGCGGAAGCGTTGATATCATAGACCAGCGCATCGCCAAATATCGGCAACAGGTTCTCAGTCGCCCCAAGCTCATCGAGCTCATCCAGAAGCACCGGCTCTACGTCGAAGAGCGCAGCGACAAGTCCTTGTCCGACGTGATCGACCAGATGCGCAAGGCGACCAAGATCGAAGCAGTCGCTGCGGAATTGCAGCGCTCCGGTGGAAACCGCTCTTCGACGATCGCCTTCGCTCTGAACTTCGACTACAAGACTGCCAGCCAGGCGCAGGCGGTTGCGCAGGACATGACAGAGCAGCTGCTCTTGCTCGATGCGACCAAGAGCTCGGCGCAGGCCGAAGGCACGGTCCGGTTCCTCACCGAGCAGGCGACCGCTCTGCAGGCCCAGATCAGCGAGGCCCAGAACCGCATCGAAAGCATCAAGGCGCAGAACGGACTGGCACTCTCCAATCCGGGAATGATGGCTCTGGGCGGTGCAAATGGCGGCTTCGACGTCCAGATCATCGCCTTGCAGCGCGACAATGCGCTGCTCAGAGCACAGCGCGAAGCACGTCAGAGTGCAGCAGAGCGCGATCCCGTCGTCTTCGCCGCAGAGGCCGAGCTTGCCGCGGCTCAGGCAAGGTATGCCGATGACCATCCCGACATCGCAATCGCCAAACGCCGGCTGCGCGAAGCTCAGAGACTTGCAGCAAGTAACCAGGCCAAGCAGCCTCCTGATACGATCGAACAGCAGATCGAAGCCAACAACGCGCAGATCGCGGCGCTGCAGTCGATGAGGGCAAGGGAGCTTGCTCGCCTTTCATCGGCGCAGACAGCTATGGCGCAGGCTCCGCTTGTCGAGCAGCAAATTGCGCAGGAGCAGCAGGCGCTCGACCTACTCGTACAGCAATATGACGGGGTTTCCTCGCGGCTCATGCAGGCGCAGGGTACCGCAAAGGCGGAGAGCGAGCAGAAAGGCGAGCGGCTCTCGGTCATCGACCCGCCGGTTGTCCCTGAAGAGCCGAACTCGCCCAATCGTCCGCTTCTCATCCTGGGCGGTCTGGCAGCAGGGCTCGGCGCGGGCCTCCTGCTTGCACTGGCAGCCGAGCTGTTCTTCCGTCCGATCAGGGATCTTGCCGATCTTCGCACGGTGGCAGGTGCCCCCCCGCTCGCCACGATCCCCACCATCGAGTTCGGGCCTCACCGGTCCCTCGGCGCACGGATGCAAGGTCGCTGGCCATGGCGCCTTAGGCGCAGCAAGGATGCCGGTTGAACATCTCGTATCGACCTCACGCGCTTTCCAGGACCAAGGATCACGCTGCCGTGCCGCATGACGCCCCATCATTTCTGTCCGGTACCACTCGCCAGATCAGCGAGGACGGGATCGGTGTCGAGCTCGTCGGGCTTGCTGAGCGGGACATCAAGGCGCGGCCCTTCAAGCTGCTGCGCACCAGCCTTGCTCGGCTCATGACCGATAACGGGTATCAGACTGTCGGCATCACCTCGGCGTCTCCGGGTGCGGGCAAGTCCTTCATTGCCAGCAACCTTGCCGCTTCGCTCAGTCAGCTCCCCGGGCGCGATGTGGTCTTAATCGATCTCGATCTTCAACGCGCATCCATCGCCGACCTTTTCGGCCTCGAGGACGCCGGCGGCGTGGTCGACTATCTGTCTGGCGAAACCGATGATCTGGCATCGCTTGCCTGCCGCCTGCCGAGCACAGGGCTGATCGTTCTGCCCTCCTTCATCCGGCGAACAAATTCCGCGGAATTGCTGGCCAGCCATCGCCTTGGCGAGCTCATCCAGGCGGTGACGAACGCGCCAGAACGCCCCCTGGTGGTGTGTGACCTGCCCCCTCTCTTCGTAAGCGACGACGCCATGCTGGCAGCACAAGCGCTCGACGCGATCGTGCTCGTCGTCGAGCAGGGGACCACCACGAAGAAGCAGGTCGAAGCCTGCTATCAGCTTCTCTATCCAACCAAGATCCTGGGCACGATCTTCAACCGCTATGCTGGCGGCTTTGCGGATCCTTACGGCTACTACGGGGGATATGGCAGCTACTACAAGTAGTCTCGCCGCCGCCCAGGGCGATGCAACCATCGTCGCGTAGGCCCAACAGACCGAAGGCGAAGCGGCATGATCGCTCCAACCCGCAAGCCAGCGCGGCAAACTTTCACCAAGGTGAGAGCAGAGCCGGGCGGGAGCGCGCAAGCTCATGCGCTGCTCACTTTTCGTAAAGCTCGTGAGCCGTCAGGCGACCGGTCATTGCGCGCGCTGATGCCAAGCGGGTGCATCTAGCCTGGGTCTGCAGGCCCGAATCAGGCACCTGGCGCTGATCCGAAGCAGTCGGTGTAAGGCTAGCGATGGCGCAGCCAGGCCTCCCGTGGCCATGTTCCTGCCGTTTCGATCTCCGGCGCCACTCTGACTTAGACGCTGCGCTGCTGCTCGCTGCTGCGCCCTTCAGCGCGCATGCCGAGCAGCGCAACTGCAATCCAGACGCTCGATCTGGATCCGCGCGATCCTTGTTACATCCACATCTGAACGTTTCCCGAGCGCAATACAGCACCTCTGGTTTGTGACAGCTAGCTAACATGTCCTGTTATGAGACACCGGGCCAGATGAGCTAAAAAAGGATGGCTATCGCAATCTCGGCGGGCATCGACACGCAGCGAGCTTTCTCCCTTAACCCATTGCTATTCTATGCCTTCGCCATCGGTCTTTCAGCGGCTGCTTCGCCAGAAGGTGGTAAATACCTCCGGTTGACTCTTCTTAAAGAATCGTTAATCGCGTTAACCGGTACGAGGCGCAGTGAACTTCGGCCCGGGGGTATCAGCGAGTTCGAAATCGAAGAGCAGGCCGCCGCAGGCTGCTGCGGCCGATCGTGGTTAACGCGCAAGTGGAGTTTTAAGATGAAAAAGGCTTTTGCGATTACCGCGGCGGTTGCAGCCGCCATGACCATGTCGAGCGCTGCGACGGCGGCCACTGATGTCATCGCGACGACCAATGCCAATGTCGGCAACTGGTCCGTTGAGACAAGCGGTGGCGCGTCCGAAGTCACCGTGTTTACGCCCTCGAACATCCCGGGCACCTGGGCTCCCAATGATGCCAACAGCGTCTGGCTCTCGCCGACCCCCAATCCTGGCAACCTGCAGGCCCCCGGGCAGTCTTTCCCTGCCGGCAACCTGTCATTCATCGGCACTTTCGAGTTGAGCAACATCGCAGACGTTCAGACCTGGGCCATCACCTGGTGGGCTGACAACATTCTGCGTCGCATCTTCGTCAACGGGACCGAACTGACCAGCCCCGCTCTCCCGACCGGTGGGGCTAATTCGCAGCAGTTCGTCGGCGCGGGCATTTCCCGAGTCTTCAACCAGTCGGTGTTCGTCAATGGCACCAACACCATCGAATTCGTGGTCGAGAACGGAACCGGCAGCGTCGGTAACCCGGCTGGCTTCCGCCTGTTCAGCACGCTGACGACTGTGCCCGAACCGGGCACCTGGATGCTGATGATCCTCGGGCTTGGCGCCGTCGGCTTCGCGATGCGTCGCCGCCAGAACGCCTCGGTCCGCCTTCAGTTCGCCTGATCGCACCGCGAGGCAAATGTGAAGAGGGGGTCAGCCATGCTGGCCCCCTCTTTTGTTTGAGAGTAGGGGCAGCATCAATGTTGGCAGACGCACCGCGCGAAAGGCATTCAGGGGCTCGCAGGTCCCTGCTCTGGAGCCTGACAGCACTGACGCTGCTGGTGGGTGCGCCAAGCGCCTCAGCGAGCCTCGGCACCAACATCTACAGCGCCTTCGTCCCGGTCACCAAGGTCAGCCTCATCTCACCCGATGAACTGACGCCCGCCGAGAAGGAAAAGATCGAGGCACTCAACAGCCTGGTGCCAGCCAATCCCGCGCTCGCCATCGCTGCACCGCGGTTCTCGCTTGATGCTCTGGGTGCTGACCCGCTCTCGGCCACATCGGCTCTCGATTGCATGACGGCAGCGATCTACTATGAGGCGGCCAGCGAGCCGATCACCGGCCAGCGTGCCGTGGCGCAGGTCATCCTCAACCGCCTGCGACACCCAGCCTTTCCGAACAGCGTCTGCGATGTGGTCTTCCAGGGCTCGGAGCGCAGCTCCGGGTGCCAGTTCACCTTCACCTGTGATGGGTCGCTTGCGAGGGCTCCCGCGCCTGGGCTGTGGTCGAGGGCGCGTGGGGTCGCGGCCGCCGCTCTGGGCGGTTTCGTGGAGACTAGCGTCGGCCATGCCACGCATTACCATGCGACTTACGTCCTGCCCTACTGGGCACCGCGGCTCGAGAAGCTCACGACAATCGGGTCGCACATCTTTTATCAGTGGCAGGGAGGCTGGGCGAGACCGGCAGCCTTCACCGATCGCTACGCGATGAAGGAGCTCATGCCCTCGGCGCCATATAAAGCGCTGTCAGGCTACTGGCTGTCGCCGGCCTTGCCCGGCGACAGACCTCTGCTCCCTGGTACTGCAGCGGCCAGCGCCGGTATCGATGCGAAGCTCGCAGCGAGCGAGCCAGCGCAGGCTTCAAGACCTCAGGGCGCGCAACCCAGCCCGCCAGCTCTTCCCCCTACAACGCTGAGCATCGGCAGGACCGAACTCATCGAGACGCGGGCGGTTCTCAAGGATAATCTGCGACCGACGCTTAGTGAGGCACAAAGCACGGTTGCACAATGATCTCGGCTTGCGCTGCCGGGCGAGGAGCCCGATGCTCGCAGCTTGCGAAGCATGTTCTGCTCGCCTCCTTTGCAGCTTCAGACAAGAGCAGCTCCTGCCCGGGATTGGCGAGCGGGGCCGCTGCGCTCTCGCCTCGCGGTGCAAAAAAGCCTCGCCGCCAATTCTTCCTGCGCATGCCTTGTGTCGCGCGAGGGATCGCATGTCATCCCAGCCGCGAACCTCGAGCTGATCTGACCTGCGAGCGAGTCCTGCCAAAGCAGAAGGTGCAGTGTCGCTACAGCAAACTTTTCACCTTACGAGGCTGACAAACCTGTTGACCGACTAGAACAGAAGTTAATAAAAGGTTAGCCGAAGGGCGCAGGGCGACCCTGATTCGGGAAGCGTTTAAAAAGGGGGGTTGGGCGGAGAAAGCTCCGTTAGCCGCTCGTCTTAACGTCAACGGCTCAACGGAGGTCGGTTCAATGTTCAAGTCAAGGGCAATACCTGTAGCCATCGGTGCCGCGTTGCTGGCCGCACCGGTGAGCGCTGCCACCACAATCGTTTCCACGGGCGCAAGCACGCCGACCAGTCAGTGGACTGTCACGACGCCTGGCCCGGATCCCGTCACCACGACCGCCAATGTAATTTCGCCGGTGCCTGGCTGGAGCGCTCCGGTTACCGGCTCACTGTGGCTGCAGTCAGCGCCGAACCCCACACCGGTGGGGACTTATATCTTCACGCACGTTTTCGAACTCGCTGACATCGGCAACGTCCAATCGATCGCCCTGCAATGGCTCGCTGACAATCAGGTCGTCAAGGTAACCGTGAACGGCCTCGCTCTGTTTGATATCCCGACAAACAACAGCGTTGCGCAATTTAATGGTGCTCCGCAGACGTTCTCGACGAGCCTTGCTACCGCACCCTTCGTGAACGGCTCGAACACCATGCAGTGGTTCGTCTACAACCGGCCCGCTAGCAACAACAATGGTGGCCTCAGCGCAGTCGCGACGATCACAACCGTTCCGGAGCCGGGCACATGGCTGTTGATGATTCTCGGTCTTGGTGCGGTCGGCTTTGCAATGCGTCGTCGCCATAACACCGCTGTCCGGCTTCAATTCGCCTGACCCCCGCGAAGTACCGGACCTCATAGGGGGCCAGCCCAGCTGGCCCCCTTTTGCTATGCCTGAACTTACGGATCTCCCGTATGCTGTTGCACTCCTTGACAGCGAGTGCCGAGCTACGCCTCTGCCCCCGATCACTGGGAGACAGATCCGCAGGCTGCCGGACCGTTTGCCTCGAGCTGCTCTTTTTTAAGGCCCCGCTCGCCTGACCTGCTAATCTCCTTCCTGCCCCAACAGCCCGGCACGAGAGATGAGCCGCGCAGCTGAGGTTATTGCCGAAGCTGCATCGATGACAGGACCGCCGTGTCGCCGGTGCAAGGTTGATCTGAGGTCCACGTAGGAGCGATAAGGCATGGGCGTTCTTGAGCACACGATCATCGCACTTGTCGTGCAGGTGGTCGTGGGCCGGCTTAGCGGGAACTGGTGGGCAGCAGCAGCTCTGCCGTGCGGATACTTCATCGGCCGCGAGGTTGCGCAGGCAGAGTATCGCTGGATAGAAAGCTTTGGCGGCGGACTTCGCGCCAACATGCCGTGGCACGCAGTCTTCGATCCTCGGGTGTGGCAAAGCGCGGATCAGATAATGGACTGGCTCGGCCCCTTGGCCGCATGCATCGCTGTTGCACTCGTCGTGAGCCGGATACGCGGTCCAGGACACGAGGCTTGAAACGCAAGCTCCCGATCAATTGGACGACATGCTCAAATTGATCCTGACCCAAGGCCCTGGGCGATCCGCGTTCATGGCAGGTGAGACAAGATGGAAGCGAGAACCCAAACGCGGCGCAAACCGCAAAGGTCGCGACCAAGCTTTTCGGACGAGAAGGGGGGTTTGCCACGCGCCTGCACCCGGTCCCGGGTCAAGCCCGTCGAGCCTCGGATTAAATTGTCGCCCTTCGTTCATCCACTATTAGGAAATTTCTGCAAGAAGGGAATCGCACGAAGCGAGCGCCTACCCCACAGTGCTCTTCGTCCTCGGGCCGCCCCTCATCGCCCCCAAGCTCCTGACAAGAGCGGGCGGCCCGAGCTTCCTTTCCTCATCCCTTTAGCTTCGCACGAGCGTGCTCGTCACGGCCCTCTCCCAGGCTCGCCGCGGGACCCCCGCGATCCTTTTCGCGGTGCCAGGCAGCGCCAGCTTGGAATGCCTGCGACACATACTTATTGATGCAGGCCAGCCAGGCCAGCGCAACAGGTCGACCGCGCGCGGGCACTCTCCCGGAGGGAGCTGCGATTAGCTCTTCGCGGTAAGCCAGCTTCCGACATCACGCAGCTTCTTGGCATGTGATTTGGCCCACCCGCTGCACACAGGCGCGCGGATTAACCAAGCGTTAGTAGGGCGGTGGCAATGCAACCACCGGCAAAGGAAGCGGTCGCAAGGCCGCTTCAGCGTGACTGAGGCCGTCAACCCACTCCAATCGCAAACCTCGTGCGGTTGACGGCCCTTTTTCTACCCCCCTGTTGTTATCGGCCGCCCTTCCCCGATCGGTGCAACAGGGCGGCCACCTGCTGCGGTTCTTCGAACAGGCTCGATGTTTCCGCGCGAAATCGTGCGCGCCGAGCGCCGAGCCAGTCCCTCATGCTCATTAACCGAATGGATTAACCGTACGCAAAGCCTGCGCAGCTAGCCTTGGCTTGGCTGAACAGTGCCTCGAGCCCTGCGCAGCTTCAACTGGGTCCATTAAGCAGCAGCTGCGCTCTGATCGATCGCGGCCATGTACCTCGATGTGAAGCCCAGGGGCCATGCGACCATGAACCACGTTGATCTGACTGACTTGATGCCTCTTCCAAAAGACGAGCGCACACAATGGCGCCGGTTTGCTGACCTCGATGTCGAGCTGCGGGGCGCCACCGGCAACACCTATGCTGCGACCCTCGGGAACTTGTCCGAGAACGGCTGCATGCTCACCCTTGGCTACGGCGATCGCCTCAAGCGTGAACGCCTGGTGGGGTTCAAGCTCGGTCACGAGCATCATGCAATCGGCCGGGTCGTGTGGACGAGGGAGAATGTCCTGGGACTCAGATTTCTTGCTCCCGTGCCCACGTCAGTGGTCGAACAGGTCACTTTCGCCTCTCTGTCGCGCCGGCTGGCGCAAGCCCGGCTGCCCTTCAATCCGATCGAAGATCTGCCGCCTCCTACCTCGCAGGTGCTAAAGTTAACCAGAGAACCCGCTGAGACCTAAGCATTGCTCGAGGCGATAGTTTCACCGAAAAGCATCTGATCTCATCAAGATACCACAACGCAGGCAACAAACGCACGCCTTCAGTCACTGGCGTGCAGCAAACGCCTTTCTTTGTCTTGCCGCGAGATCCATCACCGACAGTTCGACCCGCCAGGATCTGCTCGATTAAGTCGATGTTTACGAGTGATCGATAAGGCCCTGAAAGGTTTATCAGCGATTCATAATGCTTGGTTCTTGCAACACAGGAACAGCGAGAAACAAGGATTCAGACCATGGCGACAACGGGGCAGGTTAAAAAGCGAAGAGCATCACTTGCGTCGCTCGCCATGGACGTCAGCGGCAACACGCTTGCCATGACCGCCGCAGCCATCGTGCCGCTGCTTGCCATGGTCGGCGGCGCTGTCGATCTCAGCCGCATCTACCTGGCCCGTACCCGCCTCCAGGCGGCCTGCGATGCTGGGGCGCTCGCGGCGCGCCGTTCCATGCTTGGATTGACCTGGAACGATGCGAGCCGCGAGGTCGCGCTCAACTACTTCAACTCGAACTTCCCGCAAGGCAAGTACGCCACTGGCCTCATCAGTGCGAACTACACGGCCAACAATCGGGGCGTAGTCAGCGGCACCGCCAACGTGGCCGTGCCAATGACGATCATGCAGTTCTTCGATTTCAGCAACCATGACGTGGCGGTCACCTGCTCGGCGGACCTCAATCTGCCGAACACCGACGTCATGCTGGTGCTCGACACGACCTTGTCGATGAACGATCCCAACCCGGGCGATAGCATTCGGCGCATCGACGCGCTCACCAATGCTGTAACCTCATTCTACAACACGCTCGAGGCGGCCAAACCTGACGGAGCGCGCATCCGCTACGGCTTCGTGCCCTACTCCCAGACCGTCAACGTCGGCATGCTGCTGAAGCGCGACTGGATCCAGGATTACGGGACTTACGACTCCAGGCAACCCGACGGTGTGCACACCTGGGAGAACCCGGGCAGCCCGCCGAACGCAACTTCATCCTCGACCACCGCCACGCATGTGAGCGGCACGGTCGCCGATCGTCCGCGCTACAAGGCACCTTCTGAAAACTGCCCTACCAGCCTGCCCCGCGAGAACTGGAGCGACACCTATTCCGCCTGGAGCGCCTGGAGCCCGTCCGCGAGCGCATTGCCGCGCTCGCGAACCCGCACCCGCACCCGCAACGGCACCGAGTTCTCGATCTCGCGTGATGCAAACGGCAATTGCTGGGTCACCCCGCGCGACTTCAACAACTATCTCGAGCAGATTACGGAGACGGTGCGCGAGAACACCGGGCCGGGCAGCAACCCGAGCACCAGCACCGCACGTCACTGGATCTATGGTCCCATTCAGTACGACCTTCGCACCATGAAGGGTTCCGGATCAGGCAATGCCCTGGTGTCCGGGGGGACATTCACGGCACCGGTCAACGACAATCAGACCGATCGCGTCATCAGATGGCCCGACGGCGACAGGGCGTGCATCGAAGAGCGGGCGACACGGCGCACCAATGAAAGCTTCCTGACCCCTCGCTACGACATGGAGGTCGATCTGGTGCCGACCCCTTCGGATCCGGCAACGCAGTGGAAGCCCTACCTTCCTGCCGTCGTGTTCGCCCGCAACGTGACCTCGGGAAACCGCGAGTCCGAGACGCGCGTCTCCACCAATCCTCAGACCAACGGGCAGTGGATCTTCAGCCAGCTTCCCCCGACGGTCACGCGGCTGATGGGCCTGACGTCTACGCAAAACTATTTCAACCCGTTCGGCAGCAACTTCGGTGTTTACGAAGGCGCTTGCCCATCCCCGGCGCGCAAGCTCAATGAGATCACCCTGTCGCAGCTGCAAGCCTACATGGGCTCGCTGCGCCCCCAGGGTTACACCTATCATGAGATCGGCATGCTGTGGGGTCTGCGGCTCATGTCGAGGGAGGGCCTGTTCGCCGACGAGCATCGCACCGCCGATGCCAATGGCGCGGTGCAACGCCACATGATCTTCATGGTCGATGGTCAGAAAGACACCCGGCCCTTCACCTACTCGGCCTGGGGCATTGCTGCCACTGCCCGCCGCCGCACGCCCACCACCACCTTCCCTTCCCGCACCTTGGAAGACGATGTGTCCGAAGCGCGCCTTACCGAGCTCTGCGAGGTGGCCAAGAACAACAAGAACATCACCTTGTGGGTGATCGCCTTCGGCACCGAGCTTACCCCGCTGCTGCGCAATTGTGCATCGCCCGGCCGGGCCTTCGAAGCCCGCAATGCCGCCGAACTGACCGCCACCTTCGCGCAGATCGCGACGCAGCTGGCTGAACTGCGGCTGACCAGCTGATGGCTGCACGAGAAACCTCAAGCCGGCGTGGGCTCAGGCGCGATATCTCGGGCGCGACGATCGTCGAATTCGCCGTAGTGGCGCCCGTGTTCTTCGGCACACTGATGTTCATCTTCGATGCCGCCTACATGCTCTACGCGCGCGCCATGCTCGATGGTGAGGTCCATGCCGCCGCACGCGCCTCGACGCTCGAAACGGCCAATGACACCTCCCGTGCCAATCTCGATGCGCAGCTCGCCGATCGGATGAGCCAGTTGGTGCCGCATGGAACACTCGGGTTCGAGCGCGTGGCCTTCAACCGCTACGGTCTTGCTCAGACGCGGGCCGAACCCTTCGGCGACACCAACAACAACAACCGGTGCGACAACGGCGAGAGCTTCCTCGATCTCAACGGCAATTCGCGCCATGACCTTGATGGCGGCAGAGCCGGCGGGGGCGGTGCCCGTGACGTGGTCATCTACACGGTCACTCTGCGCTATGATCGCCTGTTTCCGGTTGCCGGCATTTTCGGCTTCGATCCTGAGGTTGTCCTCCAATCGCAAACACTGCTCAGGAACCAGCCTTTCGATCAGCAGAGCCAGCCAGTCACACGGGTATGCGCATGATCTGCTCAAGCAACACAAAAACCGCGAAACCCTCTTTCTGGAGCCGCCTTGCCCGGAGCCGGACCGGGCTCGCGCTGACCGAATTTGCCTTCTCGCTCCCCATTCTTCTGGTGTTCCTGGGCGGAGGCGTGGAGCTGGCAAGCTATGTCCTTGCCACCAAACGGGTCGGTGACCTCAGCGTCCTTGTGGCCGATAATGCGGCGCGCATGGGAACACGCAATGCAGGCCTCAGCGTCAATCAGATCTCGGAAGCCGAGATCAATGATGTGTTCATCGGCGCGCAGCTCCAATCCAACCTTGCCAATTTTGAGAATGAAGGCCGGATCGTCCTGTCGAGCCTGCAACGCAACGCCGAAGGCGGACAGTGGATCGCCTGGCAAAGATGCTACGGCGATGCTGACTTCAACTCGGAATTCGGCCGCGAGGGGCGCGGCAGGCACGGACGCTCGTTCCAGGGCATGGGTCCGCCCAACAACCTTATCCAGGCTCCTCCCAATTCCGCGGTCATGGTGGTCGAGATCTTCTACACCTATCGGCCACTGGTCCCGGTGCTGAACTTCAGCCCCCGCACCGTTCGCGAACTTGCCGTGTTCAACGTGAGAGAAAGCCGCGAGCTCACAGCCCCGCGCAATCCCGAAGGGGTCGAAGTCTCTGACTGCGATTGACTGCAGTGTGCGGGCTTCTTTGCACTCGGCCTGTACCAGCGGACATGGCCTGGAAGCCCGCCTCCTTTTTGCGAACGCGCTGCCGGTCAGACAAGCGCGGTGCTGTTCTTCCGCGGCTCTCATCCACCTATGGTTGACCGCGAAAGGGCGTGCGGAAGGTAACGATCATCTCTGGGCGACGCCGGTGAGTGCACATCGACAAAAGGTTGCTCTCAGGCCTGTCGAAACGGCTTGATGACATCCGCCAGCACAAGTTCCTTAACAAGAACCTAGCCTTAGCGGGTTAACCTGATCTTCATCCTGATCTGAGAGGCTCATGCGATGAAGATGAGCACGAGGGCACTTGGCAATATGGGCTGGTCCAAGCGGCCGGCTGGTGTCGCCGCGTCGAGCGCGGCGCGGCCCGAACTTGTCGACCTGGTCGTTGCATCTGAAGCCGGGATGTTCTGGTCGAGCGACGAGCAGGGCCGACTGAGCGAACTCATCGCGCCGGGTCTCGCAGCACAGGGCATCAAGCCCGAAGATCTGGTCGGCAAACGGCTCGCCAGCGTCTTCGAGGACACGCAGGACGCCGGCGACATCACGCCGCAGCGCTCCCTCACCCTCAAGATGAGCGCGCGCGCCAAAATCAACAATCATGTGGTGCGGGTTGCCAGCCCCGGCTCGGATACCCCGGACATCTGGCTGCAGATTTCCGGACGCCCGCAATTCTTGGGCGAGGATTTCGCCGGCTATTGCGGCACAGCCGCTGATGTGACTGCCCTGATCCTCAGTCATCGCAACAAGCTTCTCCAGGAGAAGTTCGACCAGGTCACCGAGTTCTACAACGCGGCCTACTTTGCGCAGCGCTACGATACAGTCTTCACCAGCCTCAGCCATGCCGAACGCTCGCTGGCGCTCGTCGTCATCGACATCGAGCGTTTCCGCAGCGCGCAGGAGCGCTTCGGGACAAACACGCTCAACCTTGCGATCAGCGAGATGGCAGGAAGGCTGCGCTCCGTGCTCAAGCATCGCGGTGAGGTGGGGCGTGTCTCGGAAGATCAGCTGCGCATCATGCTCTTCGATGTTGATGATCGCGGCGATCTCTCCGATCTCGCCGAGCGGATCATCAAGCTGCTCTCGCAGACCTACCGGGTCGAAGGCCGGCGCATTCAGCTCGATGTGTCGATCGGCGTCGCAGTTGCGCCCTACGATGCCATCTCGCCAGACGCGCTCATTGATGCCGCCAATCTTGCCCTTCGCTCGGTCAGGCAAGCGGGCGGCGGCACCTATGGCTTCTTCTCGACAGAACTGGCCGAAGAGGCAGCCCGCAACGAGACAATCCAGCTCGAACTCGAGAATGCGCTGGCGCGCGGCGAGTTCACGCTTCGCTACGATCCGATTGTCAGCGCTTCAAGCAATGAAGTCGCGACGCTCAGAGCCGAGCTTCACTGGGACAGCCCCGAACTGGGAGAGGTCCCCGCGAACGTCTTCTGGCCGATGATCGAAGCATCCGAAGCTGCACCGATCTTCGGTGAATGGATGCTCCACTCGGCCTGCGCCGATGCTGCGCGGTGGCCCGCACAACTTCGTCTGGCGCTTGCCCTCCCCCAAGGGTTCCTGAGGGATCCCGATTGCAAGCGCCTCCTGAGCGAGGCGATCGCCGTCAGCAAGCTTTCGGCTGCACGCCTCGAGGTGGAGATCAGCGAGGAGTTCATCGTTGCCAACCTCGAGGCAGCCAAGAAGCTGGTCGATGAGCTCGGCCATAGCGGGGTGAGAACCGTGGTGAGCAGCTTTGGTGACGGCAGCTCGTCGATCACCATGCTAGCCGACCTTAAGTTCGACCGGGTTGACATCTCGCCGGCGTTCATCCGCAACTGGGCGCTGCAACCGGACCGGACCAATGCGATCCTCACGGCGGTCGTGAGTATCGCACGCTCCTTCGGGATCACCACGTCGGTCCGGGAAATTGATGCGATGGACGTTCTCGATGCCGCGATCGGGTGCGGGGTTGATCTTGTCCATGGCTCGGTATTTGCCGGCCGGCTGACGCAAGACCAGATCATCGGTCCGGTCTCGGTCATCTCTTCGCAGTTCAGTGCCAAAGGCCCTCCGCGCCAGCGTGCCGAGCGCATAACCTTGCTGCGCAAGATCGGCCTGATCCATGAGGATCACTATTACGACGTTCTGCTCAAGAACATCTCCAAGACCGGGGCCAAGGTTGCGGGCATTGCCGGCGTTCCCAAGGGAACCGAGGTGGTGCTTGATCTGGGGAGCGGGCAGCTTGCGGTGGCCACCGTGGTCAATAGCGACGAGAAAAGCCAAGGCCTCCAATTCGAGGTCCCGCTCGTCAGCGATGGGCATGGCGGCCTTATGACGCGGCATCGGATCTCGCCCTACATGCTCGCCGAAGCAGGACTGCCCGTGGCTGCCTTGAGCAGTGATCATGATGCCCTCAAGGCCTGGAAGGACGCCAAGAAAGGCTCGCCGGCTTTCGTGCAACTGCAGCTCACGCACCTTTGAGGGCCGAAGAGCCCGTCGCGTGACACGCAAACAGGATCGGGCTTCACTCCCATTACCGACCGTGCCGGCAGCGTAGCTGCTAGCAGGACAAGCGCTGCTCTGAACCCTCGAGCCGACTTTAGGCTGCACGCTTGCTGACTGAGCCACGGACGTCTAGCGAACGGGCGGTTAAAACGCCTGACGGATAGAGTGAACGTGAACTCGCCAGAACCCCTCCCGCTGGCTCCTGAGGCGATCGACCGAGAGGGCGAGAGGCAAATTTCGAAATGGCTTCTTCGCGCAGGCTTCCTGGTTGTCTTTCTGCTGGCATCGTTGCTGGTTCTGGCGACCGATGGTCGGCCTCTAGCGGATGCGCGGCCAGCGCCCACCGCCGAGCAGGTGGCCGCCGTCCGTGACGTGGTTCGCCAGCTGCGTGAGAACAAAGAGGTCTCGGCGACCTCTACGCCGCTGAACCTGTCTTCTGACCACCTCGACGGCCTTAGTGCCCTCGCTTCGCATGCCTTTCGTCCGGACAGATTGGACCTGTTCGTGTTCGAGTCCGAACTTCACATCCATGCGAGCCGCAAACTGCTTTTTGGCCGCTGGCTGAACATCACGGCAGAAGCTCGCGGCGGTTCAACAGGGTTCCCGGAAATGCGCCTGAGGATCGGGTCAATCGGTCTGTCTCCCTACCTCAGCCGGGCGCTCATCGACACGATCCGCTCATCCACGAGGGTAGTCGGGATCGCTCTGCCGCCACTCGACGAAATGGTAAGCAGCTTCGATGTCGAGGGCGCAAATCTCGCGATGGCCGTCAATCTTCCGCGCGCAAGCGGAGCGATAGATCGCTTCCTGAAGGTGCAGAGCGGCCTTGATCCATCGATCGTCGTTGAGGACTACTGCCGACTGGCCAAACGACAATCCGTCGATCCGCAGAGCGATTTGGCTGTTCATGTGAGGCGAGCCTTTCCCCTCGAGCGCGCTGCCGAAGCCACGCCGGAGAAAAACGGCGCCGCCTTCGTGGCGCTCGCCATGCTGATCGTCGACCAGAGAGTGGGTAGGTTGGCTGGCGTCACTCCTTCCATGGTGGCACATTGTCAGGCACCATCCATCACCATTTTGCTCCATAATCGCAGCGATTTACCGAAACACTGGGCGCTGTCCGCGGCACTTGCTGCGGGTCCGGGGACGCAGGTTGCCGAAGCGATGGGCGAATGGAAGGAGTTGGCCGACAGCCTCGCAGGAGATCCACTATTCGGCCAAGGTGAGCCGACCGGCTTCTCGTTTGTCGACATTTCTGCCGACCGGGCTGGCTTTCGAACGGCACAGGCGGCTCTTTCAGGCAAAGAAGCCGCCGCGATGGCCGCTCGGCTTTCAAAAGCCACGCAGAAGGATATCCTCCCACCAACGCTTTTGGCGAAGGAAGAGGGCTCAGACTTCGACTTCCTCACTCTCTATGGCGGCCTTGAGGATCCGCGCTATGCTGCAGCGATCGAGACGATCGATGCCATCCTTGACCGACAAGGCCTTCTCCAGGGCTTGGCTCAAGGGGCACAGTGAAACTACCCTTCAGCAGTTGAGATTGAGATAGCGCCGAAAATTGCTGCTCGACCTTAATGGATGCGCGCATAAGTCTACCCGCCCGCCCCCGGCGGAAAGCCGGCGGCATGTATCGAACAGGACTGTTTATGACCCTGGGCGCCGGAACGCTCAGGAACTTCGGGATCATTTGCGCCTTCTCCCGATTATGCCCGATAGGGCCGCTGCACACCGCTGGGATGCGCAGGAGCGCAGGCTCTGGGGCAGTCCGCGCCCGCTCGTGGCAGTCCGAAGCGGCCTCATGCCTCATTGATGACAAGAGCTGTCATCATGACTCGCTGCAAGCCGCTGCCAGCAAAGCGGCTCACCGCCCCAGCCTCCACGATCTTGGAGCGATCAGGCAGGCAGATACCCATGAGGAGCCGCCTGCAAAAACGGATCCGACGGCCGAGCATTCGGCGTCAGCGATTAAAGCTCTGGTAAAGCGCGGTGCTTACCCAATCGGCATGAGGATCAAGCACACGCGAATCGGTTTGCAGACCAAGGGGCTGCAAGACGCAGCGGCCGATGCCGTCGAACGCGTCTACCGCCTGATGAACTACGCTGAAGAGTTCGAGGACCGATGGTTCTGGGAGACCGATGCCGCTGGGCGTCTCACCTATCTGTCGAAGTCGGTGGCTGATCAGATTGAGCCCTTTGATATCAAGACGATCGGCGAGCCCCTTACCGAGGTTTTCAAGCTCGACCAGGATGACACCCAGCACCTCAGGTCGCTGAACTTCCATCTCGTCACCCGCACCGCCTTCTCGGAATATGCCGTCAGAGGGGTCAAGGGCCTTCACGAGAGCTGGTGGTGCATGTCTGGGCGGCCATGGTTTGATGCCGAAGGCACGTTCTGCGGCTTCGTCGGTTCCGGAACCGATCTCACCAAAGCGCGCCGACAAGAGGCGACAATCAAGCGCCTCGCCCTCACCGACAGCCTCACCGCGCTCGCGAACCGTGAGCAGATGCGCGAGCATCTCGAGAGGCTCTTGAGTGTCGCGGCAGGCGATGAGCCCCGCTGCGCGCTGATGATGCTCGATCTTGATGGCTTCAAGGTCGTGAATGACACCCTCGGTCATCCTGTCGGTGACGCGCTTCTGGTGCAGGTCGCGCAGCGTCTGACCGATATCGTGGGCGAACAGGGGATCGTCGGCCGCTTGGGCGGCGACGAATTTCAGATCCTGGTCCCTGGCGAAAGTGACCGTAAACTGCTGCTCGCTCTTGCGCAGGACGTCATCGACCGCGTGTCGACGCCCTATTCGATCATCAACAGTTCGATCACGATCAGCTGTTCCGTTGGCATCGCCCTGCCGGATGACACCAGCACCGCCGAAACGCTCGTGAGGAACGCCGATATCGCGCTCTATGCAGCAAAGGCAGCAGGACGCTCGAACGCCCAATTCTTCGAAGAGGAAATGCTCGCCCGCGTGAAATGGCGAAAGAAGACAGAAGATGACCTGAGGACGGCGCTCGCCTCGGGACAGATGCGCCTGCTTTTCCAGCCGATCGTCTCGACCCATGCAGAGACCCTTAACGGCTTCGAGGCCCTGCTGAGATGGACTCATCCCAGCGAGGGAGAAATTTCACCTTGCGAATTCATCCCCATCGCCGAAAGTAGCGGCCTCATCCAACAGATCGGCGACTGGGTTATCAGAGAGGCCGCCCGCGTCGCCGCCTCGCTACCCGACGATCTGCGGATCGCGGTCAATGTGTCGCCGCTGCAATTCAAGCATCCCAGCCTTGTCTCGACGGTTGCAAGCGCGATTGCTGACAATCAGATCGACCCGTCCCGTCTTGAGCTCGAGATCACAGAAAGTGTCTTCCTGGAGAACGGCGATCGCTCGCAGCGCACCTTCGCAGCCCTGCAACAGCTTGGCGTGCGCCTCGCCCTCGACGACTTCGGCACGGGCTATTCAAGCCTCTCCTATCTGCAGCATGCGCCCTTCAACAAGATCAAGATCGACCAAGGCTTCGTCAGGGGCGCTGTCGATCCCCGCAGCCGGAACTCTGCCATCATCGGCGCCATCGTCGAGCTTTCCAAGGCGCTCGGCATGGAAACGACGGCAGAAGGGGTGGAGTACCAGGACGAGGTCGAGCTGATCCGCAAATTGGGGTGCAGTCATATACAAGGCTATGTCTACGGTCCTGCTTCCGATCTGACGAAGCTCATCCCCAAGCTCTGGGCCGGCAAACGCAAGATGAAGGCCATCGGTCCCAAGCGGAGCCGCGATCGCAGAACCTCGATCATGCGCCGCGCGACCTTGCGCATCAACGAGACTGAGAAAGAGGTTCTGATAAGGAACATGTCGCAGGCTGGCGCGATGATCGAGGACGTGTTCTTTCCCCGGGAAATGGTTGGAGTGGTGGTCACCCTGGATCTGCAGGAAGATCGATCCTTGCAGGCCATCGTGCGCTGGGTGAGAGACAGGCGCGCAGGCCTACAGTTCTCCGAGCGGATAGATTTTGACCTGATCGATGCGTGAGCCTCCGGGTGCGCACGGCGCGCGTAATTGTCAGGCACCAGTTTCTGCTCATCGCGCGGCGATGCCTCACCGGCTCTTCATATACAAATGCGAGACAGCATTATCGCCCATGGGAGGTGCGCCGTGCTGAAATCCTGTTCACTCAACTTCATTGCCGTGCTCGCAACGCTTGGCATGCCATCCCTCGTCTGCGCTCAGATCATCGAAGGCCCCGCAGAGGTGATCGACGGCGATTCCCTCAAGGTCGCAGGCAGCGAGATCCGCTTGTTCGGCGTCGACGCGCCGGAGCTCACACAGTCATGCTACAGCAATGAGGTCGAAATCCCATGCGGGGCGATGGCCAAGGACGTGCTGGCAGGCCTGATCGGCGGCGCAGTTCTGACCTGCCAGAAACGGGGCACCGATCCCTTCGGACGCATCGTGGCGACCTGCCAGACATCCGGTCTCGATGTCGGCGATGCGCTCGTAAGATCGGGCTGGGCTTTCGCGTTCCGCCGTTACGGCGATGATTATGTTCTCGCTGAGATGCGAGCGCGTGCTGCAGGTGCCGGGGTTTGGCAATGGGACTTCCGGACGCCTGAGGATTACCGAGCCTCTCGCCAAGCGGCCCTGCAGTCACCCGCGTTGGAAGACACGGCTCGATCGGCGACACGCACGCCCCCTCAAAGGCGCGATGGACAGTGCCTCATCAAGGGCAACCACTCCCGCCGCGGTGACTGGATCTATCACTTGCCTGGCATGCCCTATTACGAAGCCACCCGCGCAGAAGCCTATTTCTGCACCGAGGCCGAGGCGCAGGCCGCAGGCTACCGCCGCGCGATCGTGCGCTGAGCGCCAATATCGGGCTTGCCCCACTCCAAGGGTCACAATCGCCCGACAAGGGCTAAGCACCGAACCGGGCTTGCAGATCATCGAGCGACCTATGGCTGCGGGTGCCGGAAACCCGATCCACAAGAGCGATCTCGCAGACCCCTTTAGAACAAGAACAGTATGAACTTGCTCGTGACAGCGTCGAGCCCGGCCTGCCCGCTCAGGACGACGTCCCATTGTGTCATCCGCACCGTGAGAAGGCGAGAGGATCTGACAGAAGCACCCTTCCCCGCTGTCTGCTCCTGCGGCCTGCTTCAGTTCTTTGATTTCATCCGTGGCTCAGATCTTGTCTCAACGGCCCTTTCGACCAGGACCTGCGCAATGCGCCGACTGGCCGATCCGTCACCATAGGGATTGTGTGCCTTTGCCATGGTCTCATAGGCGCTCGGATCATCGAGCAGCCTGACAGTTTCGCGCCAGATCGCCAGAGCGTCGGCGCCAACGAGACGGGCGGTCCCAGCCGCAATGCCTTCGGGTCGCTCAGTCGTCTCGCGCATCACCAGCACCGGCTTGCCAAGGCTTGGCGCCTCTTCCTGAATACCGCCGGAGTCCGTCAGTATGATATCGCTGGCTTCCATCATCGCCACAAAGTCGATGTAATCGAGCGGACCAAGGAGCGCGATGTTGGCGTGGTCCGCCAAGGCTGCGCGCATCACGCCGGCCACGTTGGGATTGGGGTGCAGCGGATAGATGATCGCAACATCAGATCGCCTGGCAAGCCATTGCAATCCTTGAGCGATCTGCGCCATGCCGGGCCCGAAGTTCTCGCGCCGGTGAGCCGTGACGGCAATGATGCGCCGCTGAGCGAACCGCTCACGGAGCGGGGCCATGGCCGACGCGAGCGATGGATCGGCCACGAGCCTCTCGCGCGCGAAGAGAAGCGCGTCGATCACCGTGTTGCCAGTTATGTGGATGGTGTCGTCCTGCACGTTCTCCGCGCGTAGCGCCGCGGCCGCTGCCGCGGTGGGGGCGAAGTGCAGGTCGGCGATGACGCCGGTCACCTTGCGGTTCACCTCCTCGGGCCAGGGCGAATAGATATTGCCGCTCCTGAGGCCGGCCTCGATGTGCCCAACAGGGATGCGCCGGAAATAGCAGGCGAGGCTCGCCATCATCGTGGTCATGGTGTCGCCATGCACCAGCACCCTGTCGGGCTGGAAAGCATCCAAGGCTTCGCCGAACCGGAGCAGAATGCGACTGGCCAGACCATCCAGCGACTGGTCTGGAACCATGAGGTCCAGATCCATGTCAGGCTGAAGCGATGCAAGCGCGAGCACGGAATCGAGCATTTGCCGGTGCTGCGCGGTCACCACCACCTTCACGTCGAAGCGGCCGCTTTCTCGGAGCGCGAAAATCACCGGGAACATCTTGATCGCCTCGGGCCTCGTGCCGAAGGTGACAAGAATACGGGGCTTGCCGCCGCTCGCGGTCCCACCCTCGCTCATCGCCGCAGCATGCCCCGCGTGTCGAACACGACTTTGCCCGCAAGGTCGGCGGGCGTGAGATGCTTGAAGGCGGTGTGATCCACCAGCACCACAACGATCTGCGCCTGCTTGAGCGCGGCATCGAGGCTCACCAGGCTCGCTCCCGTGTCACCAAAGCTGTGAGGCAAAACGTCAGCGAAAGGTTCGACGACAAGGATGCGATCCCCGTGCGATCGCGACAGAGCCTCGGCGATCGCGAGCGCGGGACTTTCGCGGAAATCGTCAATGTCCGGTTTGAAGGCAAGGCCGAGCAGCGCAACCTTGCCTTGTGGCACCGCTTCAAGCAGCGCACAGATACGGCTTTCGGTGTGTGCCGCCTTGTGATCATTGACCTCGCGCGCCGTGCGCACCAGCCGTGCCGCCTGGGGCGCTCCTGCAACGAGGAACCAGGGGTCGACAGCGATGCAGTGACCGCCGACCCCCGGTCCGGGCTGAAGGATGTTGACCCGCGGGTGACGGTTGGCGAGGCGGATCACCTCCCACACATCGACCCCGATCACGTCGGCGATCATCGAGAGTTCGTTGGCGAAGGCGATATTGACGTCGCGGAAGGAGTTCTCGACGAGCTTCACCGTCTCGGCCACGCGCGCCGTCGTCATGAGGCATGCCCCCTTGACGAAGCTCGCATAAAGCGCCGCTGCCCGTTCGGCACAGGCTGGCGTCACCCCGCCGATCACGCGATCATTGTGCACCAGCTCGTTGACGATCTTCCCCGGCAGTACGCGTTCGGGGCAGTAGGCGAGCGCGATATCCGCCTCCGCCCCACAACCGTCCTGCGGGACAACGAGGTCAGGACGCGTCTCGGCGATGATCCCGGCCACACGCTCGGTCGTGCCAACCGGCGAGGTGCTCTCGATGATCACGCAGGCGCCGGGCATGATCTTGGGTGCGATCGCGCGGGCGGCAGCCTCGACATAGGAGATGTCGGGCCTATTGTTCGGCCCCAGCGGGGTCGGCACCGCGATCATGTAGAAGCTTGCGGTCGGCACCTCGCCCGAGGCGACCAGCGTCCTGGCCGCGATGGCTTCGTGCACCAGCCGGTCAAGATCGCGCTCCTCGATGTGCACGCCGCCGGCGTTGACGGTCTCGACCACCTGCGGCGAGACATCGACCCCGCACACGCTCCAGCCATAGGAGGCGAGCAGCGCCGCGGTTGGCAAGCCGATGTAGCCAAGGCCGATGACCGCCACCTGATGATCAGGCACGGCGTGCGCCAGAGCCTTGCGCCCGAGCGCCGCATCGGCATCGAATGGAGCATTCATGAGGGCATCATCCCGGACCTGGTGCCGGGATGATGTCTCAAAGAGCGCTTAACATCGCGTTAGGCTAACGGCTCTTTTCCATCCTGGCTCGCCGCATGTCGCATCACCTCGGGAAAAGGCTTGGCCCTGCGGCCAGCCGACGCTCGGCAATCCGCAAGTCACAGCTCGTCTTCGCTGACGCGCGCACAGCGCTTCATGGACGCCATCGGCCGGCCAGCGAGAGCGAGATGGGACGCGCTATGCTTGCAAGATGGATAGTTCATACGAGCGATCTCACCGGCGAGCGACGATGGTGTAGATGGGCACCTTCCGCTCGCGATGCGAATAGCTTCCCCATGACAGCGAGGTGTTCGGAAAGCCGAGGATCTTCAGATATTCGATCACGAGCAAGGGGGGCAAACGGAACCACCCGTCGGTCACCCAATCCGGGCGATCGGCTCGCGGCATGAAGCGCGGGCGCTTGAGAAACCGGCTTGCGAGGCGGCCGTAAGGCGAAACATCGGCAACAATGATCGCCTCCTGCGCCAATCTCGCTCCGTTTTCCAAGGCGAGGAAGGGATCGCGCAGATGCAGGAGGATGCTGCCGAAGACCGCCACATCGACAGGGCCTATGGTTTCGGGAATGTCATAGACGACACCATTGACCATTTGCGCACGAGACCCGAGCGCTTTGTGGCAAAACCAATAGCCGTTGTTGATGCGCCTGAGATGAGCTCTGCGAGAGCTACGAGACGCCTCGTGATCATTAGCCTTGAAGGGGACGATGTCCCAATCAAACTCATCCGACAGGTCAAAGGACACGACCTCGGCGCCCTGCTGTTCGATGTGGAACGACAGGATACCCGAGGCTGCACCGATATCGAGGACGCGTTTGCCGGCAAAGTCAAAGCCGCCAAGGTAAGGCGCGATCGCGCCTCTGAGGTCCCATTCGCCTTCGACAGTGCCATGCCCCGGCACGTCCATGGTATGGTAGAAGTAGCATTCGTCGAGCGAAGCGACGTCTCGGGGAAGCGCGTAGGGCACAGCATCGTCGCGGCGCTCGATGGGGTTCAACATGGGTCCAGCTCTTCTATGCATGTGAGCCGGAACCCTACCTTCAACTTGCGGCGATTCCCACCCGCTTTCTGACGAAAATTGCGGGAGTTACACTGCAGATCGGTTTGCTGTGTCGGCCGGTCACCGATCGAACGCGACGTTAACAGCCCGCCTCTTTCGCGACGACAGGGCATCAATCACACCCCAGCAGTCATTCGACCTGCTGCGGCATAAGCATGAGACCAGAGCAGCGATCTTGAGGGAGGCTGCGTTATTGTGCGGTCTGATGGCCGCGGACGAGCGGCTGCCACCAGCGTTCATTATCCAAATACCAGCGCAGCGTCTGGCGCAGGCCGTCTGCGAAATCGCGCTGCGGCGCGTAGCCAAGCTCGGCGCGTGCCTTGCGCTCGTCAATCGCGTAGCGGCGGTCGTGCCCGGCTCTGTCGGTGACAAAGGTCTTGAGGCTAGCGGTCGGCTTGCCTTGTGCAGCGGGCGCATCGGGGAAGCGCTCCGCAAGTCCCTCCACCTCGTCAAAGGCGCGGTCGACCTCCGCGCAAACGCTGTCGATCACCGTCATGTTGGGCAATTCAGCCCCGCCGCCGATGTTGTAGGTCTCGCCCGGCTCGCCCTTTTCGAGGCAGGCCTCGATCCCGCGACAATGATCCTCGACATGCAGCCAGTCGCGCACATTCATCCCGTCGCCATAGATCGGCAGATTGCGGCCATGAAGCGCGTTCAGAAGGAACAGCGGGATGAGCTTTTCAGGATATTGGTAGGGCCCGTAATTGTTCGAGCAGTTGCTCGTGGTCACCTCGAGCCCAAAGGTGTGATGATAGGCGCGCACCAGATGGTCCGAGGCCGCTTTCGAGGCCGAGTAGGGCGAATTCGGCGCATAGGGCGTCGTTTCCGAAAAGGCCGGATCGTCCGCGCCGAGAGAGCCGAACACCTCATCGGTCGAGATGTGGTGAAAGCGGTGCGGCCGGCCGCTGCCCGCAAGCCACACCGCGCGCGCGGCCTTGAGCAGGCTGTTGGTCCCCAAGATGTTGGTGTCGATAAACGCATCGGGTCCGCTGATCGAGCGGTCGACATGGCTTTCAGCGGCGAAGTGCACAAGCATGGAGATCTCGTATTCGCGCAGCAGTGCCTCGACGAGTTTAGTCTCGCGGATGTCTCCCTCGATGAGCGTGGCATTCGACGCGCCTTCAAGCGTCGAGCGGTTGCCGGCATAGGTCAGGGCATCGAGCACGATCACCCGGTCATCGGGGTGCTGGGCTTGCCAGTAATGCACGAAATTGCCGCCGATAAAGCCGGCGCCGCCGGTCACAAGCAGATTAGCCAAGCTTTGCTTCCTCACTGAGCATCAGGCGCAGATTGGAGCGCCAGTGAACGGGTTCCTCGCCGAGCAGCGCGCGCGTGGCACTGCAATCCAGAAGCGAGAACGCGGGACGATGCGCCGGCGTCGGGTACTCGCTCGTTGTGAGCGGGCGAACCATCGGGAACTGCGTCAGCAAACCCATCGCAAGCGCCTCCTCGGCGATCGCAACCGCGAAATCGTACCAGCTGGCAACCCCGGCATCGCTGTGATGAAAGGTGCCGCTCGCCTGCTGTTCGACCAGGCCCCAGATCGTGCGGGCAAGGCCGCTCGCCCAGGTCGGGCATCCGATCTGGTCGGCAACAACGCCGACCGTGCCGCGCTCGCGCATCAGCCGAATCATGGTGCGCACGAAATTGGCGCCGCCGGCCTCGTAGACCCAGGCGGTGCGGACCAGCAGATCCACGGGACGCACGATATCCTCGCCCTCGGCCTTGGTGCGACCATAGGCCGACAGGGGATTGCGCGGCGCAGCGGGCGCGTAGGCGCGCGCAGACGTGCCATCGAAGACGAAGTCAGTGGAGACGTGAACCAGCTTGCCGCCGGTGTCCTGCATCGCCTCGACCATCGCTGCGACCGCGTGCGCGTTGACCGCCCTCGCCCGCTCCTCGTCGCTCTCCGCCTTGTCGACCGCTGTATAGGCGGCGGCATTTATAATCAGGTCCGGCGCCTCGACCGTGAGCCGCGCCCGCAGCATCGGAATGTCAGCAAGGTCGCAGTCCGCCGAAGTGATTGCGCTGATCTCGGCCCAGCCCGGCGCAAGCCGCTGCAAGGCGCCGCCGAGCTGGCCGCTCGCCCCGGTAATGAGCACTCTCATGGAAACACCTTCACGTCCATGAGACTGACCCCGGCGGCGTCCTTCGCCGATATGATTGGTTCCACGTCATCGAGGGGCCAGGTAATGCCGACCGCCGGATCATCCCAGGCAAGCGTGTGCTCACTTTGCGGCGCGTAGGGAGCGGTGCACTTGTATAGGAAGTCGGTGTCGTCCTCGAGCGTTAGGAAGCCGTGGGCAAAGCCCTCCGGCACCCAGAACATGCGCCGGTTCTGGGCGCTGAGTTCGACCCCTACCCATTTCCCGAAGTGCGGCGAGGACCAGCGCAGATCGACAACCACGTCGAAGACCGCGCCGCGGGTCACGCGCACGAGCTTGCCTTGCGGGTGGGGGTTCTGGAAGTGAAGCCCGCGCAGCACACCCTTCTGCGAGCGGCTGTGGTTGTCCTGGACGAAGGAAAGGTTGAGCCCGGCCTCAGTGAAGTTCGCGGCGTTCCAGGTCTCCATGAAAAAGCCGCGCTCGTCTCCGAAGACCTTGGGCTCAATAATCACGGGGCCGGGGATTGCGGTAGGAACGATATTCATGGCTGGCCACCTTCCTGAAGCAGCTTCAGGAGGTACTCACCGTAGCCCGATTTGCGCAGCGGCTCGGCAATGGCCGCGAGGCGCGCATCATTGATGAAGCCCTGCCGCCAGGCGATCTCCTCGGGGCAGGCAATCTTCAGCCCCTGCCGCTCCTCGGTGATGCGCACATAGGTCGCTGCATCAAGGAGCGATGCGTGTGTGCCGGTATCGAGCCAGGCGAAGCCGCGGCCCATGATCTCCACCGACATCGTGCCATCTTCGAGGTAGAGGCGGTTGAGATCGGTAATCTCGAGCTCGCCGCGCGGTGAAGGCTTGAGGTCGCGCGCGCGGTCAGCCACGGTCTCGTCGTAGAAATAGAGGCCAGTTACGGCATAGTTCGACCTCGGGACCTTGGGCTTTTCCTCGATCGATATCGCCCTGCCCTCATCGTCGAACTCGACAACGCCGAAAGCCTGAGGATCGCTCACCCTGTAAGCGAAGACCGTCGCACCCGACCGGCGCGCATTGGCACTTGCCAACAGATCGGGAAGGCCATGACCGTAGAAGATATTGTCGCCGAGGATTAGAGCGCTCGGGCCGCCGCGCACGAATTCAGCGCCGATGTGGAAAGCCTGTGCAAGACCTTCGGGCTTGGGCTGTACTTCATAGCTGAGCGACACACCGAAATCGGCCCCATCGCCAAGCACGCGCTTGAACTGGCTCGCATCCTCGGGCGTGGTGATGATCAGGACGTCCTTGATACCAGCCAACATCAGCGTGCTGAGCGGGTAATAGATCATCGGCTTGTCATAGATCGGCATGAGCTGCTTCGACACGCCTCGGGTGAGCGGATAGAGGCGCGTCCCTGTCCCACCGGCGAGGATGATGCCGCGCCGAGCTGCTTTGGTTGTCGACATTGATTGAGGGCCCTGAGTGGTGCGAATTCACGCTCCGGCTGACACTCGCGTGTTGTAAGGTCAAGTTGAATAGCAAGCTGTGCCACCTCCTGCGCTGTAGGAGGGTCATTCTGGGGCAAGATGACTTGGTCAGTTAACTGCGGCGCCGGCAGTTCCGTCAGCGACCGCTTCAGCGGCACCATACCAGCGGTGGGATTTCAGCGAAGGCGGAGCATGGGTCAGCTTCTGAAAACGCACGTTAGGACATTTCGCCTACCTCAGCGCCTGCCGGCTCGAAGCTTCGTTGTCAGGCGCCGCCGGTCCACATTCTGTCCCAGATTCCGCCGCGTGAAGGGCTTTTTGGCAAGTGTGACAGGCTGCTTCAGGCAGACATTGGGCCGGTCTCGCTGTTCACCGATGGCTCTAATGCGGCGCAGCTCGAATAAATCTAGTGCCTCGTTGGATTAGGCCGGTGTGTAGTAGAGGCAGTCATCGAAATAGTAGTGCGTCACCTGGGACCAGCGGGTCAGGCGGTGATTGGCTTACAAACTGCCACCATGCAGCAGATTGGCGCACCACATGAGCGCTTGACCCTTCCGAGCGAGGAATACCTCGCGCTCGGCATCATGGGCTGCCACCAGTGCTGCCCAGGCGTCAGCGAATGGAGACTGCGCGGAAAGCAAGTGACGAACCATAACCGCGGCGTCCAATCAAAGCGTTGCTCATCACCGGCCATCGGTGCGAACCCGGGTAGTAGAAGAGCGACCCAGCTTCGGCTGCAACATCCTCCATCTTCAGCCAAACGCCGCGTCGCGGACCGGCAGGCCAACGCGCTTCGCCTCCTGACGGCCACCGAATTTGGCTGCACTGCGAATGACTGCCTCCATACCATTCTTGCCCTGTCTGCGTGCGCCATCACAAGGATCAGGAGTGAACGAGGGGACCTCGCCGTTCGGCGCGCCACGCGCGTCAGCGTCGGCGCTTTGCCGCATCGGCGAAACGGTCGTAGAGGAGGCGCATGGCGCGTTCCCGCCCGCCGTTGCCCTTGGCGCATTGACCAAGGATGCTGCGGAAATCATGCCTCACAGTCCCGCGCTCGTCCAGCGCCAGGTAAATGCGCCAGAAATCGTCAAGCCCAAGTGCCCGAGGCATGTGCCAGACGCCGTGATACCCGAAGCACTGCAGCGGGTCGCCTTTGCGCTCGGCCGAGAAACTATCGGCGACGTCAGTCGACGCGAACCGAAGCCCGCGCTCCTCGAGCCACGTCCGGTTGGTCCGGCCGATAGCGAGATCCTCGGGATGCGACAGGACGAATTCCGGGTGCTGGCACGCTTCGAGAAGAGCCCTGCTACGTAGCGAAAAGCCGCCGTTCCCGACATCGTGGCCATCATGAAAATGCGGCCAGGACGCACCTATATAGTCGTATTGGAGGAACTCGTCGCTCCAGCGCGCACCATTCAGGACATGCCCGTCCCACTGCACCAGCAAGCAATGCGATGTGGTCACATAGGCAGGTAATCTGCGCAGGATGAAGTCTGAATAGGCGCGGTAGGACCATATCGGCTCGATACAATGCCACTGGACCTCTGCCGGTTTGTCACGAGGTCGTTCGTGCGACAGCAGCATGACGCTGCCGAAGGCAACTTCGTCCATGCTTCTCCGGAGCGCAGCAACCGTCGCCGCGATGTTGACCGACGTCACGGCGATAAGTGTGACTTGCGGGAGCACAATGCTCGGTTCGGACTGCTGATGCATGTCAGATCGCGATTATGAACTGCTCGCTCGCGCGGCTGAGGTGCGGATGGTGGAAGGGATCGACGCAGGTATCAGTTCGCCATCTCGCCTTGAGCGCGGCCAATTCGCGTGCAAGGCGCTGCGCCCCCACCCTATCCCGATCGGATCCTCTTGAGACAGATTCATGATGGATCAGCCTTGCTCGTGGCTCATAGAGGGACTGCCATCCTCGTTCGTTCAGCTTCAGGCACAGATCGACGTCGTTGAAGGCGACAGGGAAATTCTCCTCGTCGAGGCCTCCGACAGCGAGGAAGCGGTCACGCCTGACCACCAGGCAGGCCGCTGTCACAGCCGAAACGAATTGTGGCAGGGCATGGCGCCAGAAATAGCCCGTCTCCTCCGGCCAGAGAAAACGGTGCGCGTGGGCAGCGCCGCCCCCCACGCCGACGACCACGCCAGCGTGCTGGATCCGTCCATCGGGATAGAGAAGCTGGGCTCCCACCGCGCCGACATCGTCCCTGAGAGCCTGAGCAACCATGCAGCACAACCAGCCACGGTCGGTCATTGCGATGTCGTTGTTGAGCAAGCACAAAAGCTCGCCGCTTGCCTGTTCAACGGCGGTGTTGTTGATGCGCGAGTAGTTGAATTCGCCCGCGTGTCTGATGACCTTGACCTCAGCCTGGCGAAGTTCCTCCAGGAAACGGATCGTCTCGGGATCATCGCTGTCGTTGTCGACGACGATCACCTCCATGTCCGGATAATCTGTATTGGCGAGACCCTCAAGGCACGTAGCCAGCAGTTCCACTCTGTTGCGGGTGGGGATGATGACGGAGACGCGAGGCCATTCGACCGGAGAGGCGCACGACGGGAGCGGCAGGCGAGCATTGCGACGGCTCCGACAGTGAGTTTGGATTTGGTGGATGTGCAAGACATCCTCCCCGAGCATCATCTCGACGAGTGCGCCTTCCCAATCCACTGCATCGGCAGCCGCGTCCATCACAGCGCGATTGGCGCGGACCACACATGACCCTGTCACAAAGTCGAAATGGCGAAACAGCTCGGAGTTCCAGTCCGGTTTGAAATGGGGCGAGCTGCGATGCCCCCTCGCGTCGATCAGGTCATCATCGGCATAAATTACATTACTGTTACACGAGCGGATCGCTTCCTGATAGCCGAGCGCCGCGCCCTCGGACAATATGTCGCCCGAAGCGATCGGCAAAAGCCATGGCTTCGTCTCCCAAGGGATCTGCTGGACTAGGCGATGCAAATCAGCTCGCGCATCAGGTCCGATCACATGAGCGGCAATCCCCTGAGACCTTAGCGACCCTAGCGTCGCTTTCAGATCGCCGCCAGGCGCCTCCTTCACGAGGGCAATGATCGGAACCTCCCCGTCGATCGTACCGGCCCGCGTAATCTGCTCCTTGAGCATCCAGTAATCGTAAGCGCGAAGTGATCGTCCCAACAGCGGAGCGAAGTGCGCACGCGCGCGCACGCGCTTGCCGGTGATGCGCCACCACGTCGCCAGCATGTATTTATACGGGTGACGGAGCAGCGCTTCCCAATGAATGGCAATCGCTAGGAGCCCCCCGCGAACCGCACCTTGGGGAAGCAACCTCATTGCGGACATCCCAATCTTTTGGCCTGCGCCTCGCGGAGGTTACCCAGTGAGTTCCCGAAAGGGCCGACCACGCCTGCCCGAAGTAAGCGTGCCGAAGACCGTTCTGAGCATGCATCGGCCAAAAAAGTAGCTCTTCCGTTAGCTTTGAGGTCTCAGCCTGCTCACACGAGCTCGCGGAGCCGTCCGGCCCACGTTCTCGCAACGGCATTTGGTGAGTGGTCTTGCCTTATGCGCGCCGCACCGTTGGCTGCAAGGCTTTTGCGCCACTCATGGTCCATCACCATCCGGCGCATCGAACGAGCTGCTGCCTCGACGTCAGGATCCCCCCACTTCTGTCCGGCACCGAAGGGATATTCCCCTTGGCGCACGTTGCGCAACCCTGTCCGGACCAACGCGGCCGTATTTTCGTCAGTGAAGTCCATGTTGCCCGAGAATGCGGAGACAATGACTGGCTTCTCGAGCAGCATGGCCTCAGCGATGTTGCGACCGAAACCTTCGCTTCTGTGCAGGGAAACAAAGGCGTCGAATGACCGGTAAAGATCGAGCAAACGCCCGCGCGACAAGGATTCATCGATGACGTAGATCCGCTCATCTGCGCGCATCAGATCCGCCATGGACTGCCAGGCAGATCGATCGGCCGTCCCGCGGATGCTCTTCAGAACGAGGCCCACATTACGCTCACTTGGCGGAAATGCCTTGTGGAATGCGGCGAGTACGGCCTGCGGGTTCTTCCGGGCAAAGCTCGAAAGCCCGTCGAAGCTGAAGCCGAACAGAAAGTGATCCTGCGGCAAGCCGAAGTCAGCCCGCGTTGCACCTTCCGTGGCATCGGCCATGACAGCGACAGGCATGTGCATGACGGGAACGGTCGCAGCATGCAAATAGGCCTCGTAGGTGAAGCGGCTCGGCGCCCAAACCTCGTCGACGAAGTCCCAGGCGTGATTCCAAGCTCGAGGCCACTCCGGAAGCTCCCAATGCCAGACCCCGATATTATAACGCCCTTCGGCGAGACCCGCTCCTTGCGCGATAATCGCACCCATAGTGGACTCTGCAGTCATGCAGAACAGATTGACATCGTAGGGCAGATCGTCGGACAAACGCAGGCCTTCAGGCGCTTCATCCTGTCCAGCAGCCACGGCCTCGATGTTACGGATCACATAGGGAATGCCGGCGGCCTCGAGCGACTTAACAGCCATCCTGACGTCCTCTCCAAGCCCTAGGCGGCTCAAGGCATGACCAAAGACGTTAACGCCTTTAACCTTGCCACGGCGCTTCCTGCGTTCAGGGGGTGCGGCAAGCCCGACGAGAGGGTGGGCCAGGATCGGATATTCGCGAGCGCCTTCCGAACGACACCAGGCTTCGAAAGGTCCGGCATCGCACGCGTCGAACCTGGTCCGTACTTCCGGCGCAGCGTGCCATATAAGGCGGCAAATCATCGGTAGGCCCGAGCCGGGGTCGAGCGCTTTGAGCGCTTCTGCCTCACTCGGATCGAGGAGCGCTCCAAGATTTGCACACGTCAAGCCCTGAGCGAAGAAATAGGCGAGAGCGTCGAACTGCATGTCGGCCTTCTGCAGATCGACTTTCTCCTTCCGGTGCAGCCTGTACAAGGCGCGCGCCAACCAGGTGACCGGTGTGAACCCGGTGCGCGGCAGATATGGAACGGGCTGGTTGGCCGTTTGAAAGCCTTCATCAAGGACCGAATCAAAACGCCAGCCCAGCTGGCGAAAGCCGTGCACCAAGCACCACCAGAATAGCTCCGCTCGTCCTTTGGACGTCTTCAGGTCGAAGGCACTCTGAAGGTCCGGCCGTTCGCGCCAGATCAGCAGGGCGCGCGGCGGAAGCTCCGCACGCGGTGGCGCGCGGGTCACGACACCGAGATGCCGCGAGGACCATTCAGTGACGGACGGAAACTTGTATACCGCAAGCCGCTCCTTCACAATAAAGCTCCGCGAATGAGGCGGCTTGCACTGGTGGAAATCGGTAGCCCTTTTTTTTGGTGATCATCACGAGGCAACATGTCGTTTCTACTTTCCGCGAGTTTTGCCGAGGCCCTCATTTATCAATGAGCTCCTAATCTCAGGAGCCGCGCGTCAACAAGGTCACGCCCGCGCCGCTGAAGTCGAGGCTGTCGAGCCCCCGCGCGACCAGGCACTCGCCCGCCGCGGCCCGCGCCGAACCGTCCTTCGCCGCCACCTCGCCCGCAAGCGGCAGGACGAGCAGCGCGCCCTCGTAGGCCGCGCATGTCGCGGCGTCGGGGGCGCCCTCGATCCGGTCGAGGCGGAAGTGCGGGCCGTCCACCAGCACCGGCCCCGCGGCGACCGACCGGCGGTGCTCCGCCGGATAGGGCGCGCCCGAGGCGACCGCGAGGGCGCGCTCGAGGTGCAGCTCGCGCGGGCGGCCATAGTCGTAAAGGCGGAAGGTCGTGTCGCTGGTCTGCTGCACCTCGACCAGCGCGAGCCCCGGGCCGATGGCGTGGACCGTGCCGGCGGGGAGGTAGAAGAAGTCGCCGGGGCGCGCCGGGTGCCAGGTGAGCAGGCGCTCGATCGTGCCGTCCTTCGCGGCGGCCTCCATCTCCTGCGCGCTCACCTCGCGCTCGAAACCTATCGCGAGCCGCGCGTCGTCCTCGGCGTCGAGCACGAGCCAGCACTCCTCCTTGCCCGCCTCGCCGGAAAGCGCGGTCGCGTCGGAGGGATGGACCTGCACCGAAAGCTTCTCGGAGGTGAAGAGATACTTGACCAGCACCTGCGGCACCTCGGCCGGGGGCTCGAACCAGATCTCCCCGATCCGCACGCCCAGGGGCGCGGCGAAGGGAGGCGGGAGCGTGTCGCGGCCCCAGACCTTGTCGACCATCCGCGTCGGCAGGCGGCGAGCGCTCACTGGTTCGCCGCCCCGGGCAGCTTGCCGACCGCCTGCGCGCCCTCGCGGGTGGTGACCAGCACCTCCCCGCCCGAGACGATGATGCACAGGTCCTCGACGCCCACCGCCGAGATGCGCGGCCCATCGGTGATGGCGAGGACGCCGCGCGCCTGCGCGAGGTCGACCGCGCCGCGCGTGACGTTGCCCGCCTCGTCCGCCTCGCCCGCCAGCGCGTCGGCGAGCGCGGCCCAGTTGCCGATGTCGGACCAGCCCATTTCGGCCGGTACCATCGCCGCGCGGGCGGTGTTCTCCATGACCGCGAAGTCGATGGACTCGCCAGCGATCGCCGCGAAGGACGCGGGCGCCGGGTGGAAGCGCGCGCCCTCGCTGCGCCCGCCCGCGACCGCCTCCCCGACGAGGCGCGCCATCTCGGGGCGATGGGCGGCGAGCTCGGCGAGCAGGTGTCCGGCGCGGAAGGCGAAGATCCCGCCGTTCCAGCTGTATTCCCCGCTGGCGAGATAGCCTTGCGCCGTGGCGAGGTCGGGCTTCTCGACGAAGCGGCGGATCGCAAAGCCGCCCGGCAGCGGCTCGCCCTGGTGGAGATAGCCGTAGCCGGTCTCGGGCCGGTCGGCGGCGATGCCGAACGAGACGAGATGGTCCTCGCGCGCCAGCGCCGCGGCGGCGAAGGCGGCCTCGCGGAAGGCGGCGGCATCGGCGATGTGGTGGTCGCTCGGGCAGACCAGCATCACCGCGTCCGCCGGGAGCAACGCGGCGGCGAGCGCGATGGCGGGAGCGGTGTTCTTGGCAGTAGGCTCGATCACCAGCCGCGCGTCGGACGCGGGCCCGAGCTGGGCGGCGATGAGATCGGCATGGGCCGCGCCCGCGACCACCATCGGGGGCGCGAAGCGCGTGTCCCCGGCGACGCGGCGCACCGCCTGCTCGAACAAGGTCTCCTCGCTGACAAGCGGGAGGAAGGGCTTGGGCCGCGCCTTGCGGCTCATCGGCCACAGGCGCGTGCCGCTGCCGCCGCACAGGATAACCGGATGAATTGCAGAGTCTGTCATAATTCCTTCAAAATGGGACACTTCTCTTCCGCGCCCAAAGCACAAGAGCTAACGAACCGAAAGATCAAAATGAACTAAGGTCAATCAGGACTGACTGGACAGGCTTTCGATGAGGTGATCAATCCTGGCGAAATGCCCCTCCCAACTCGGCGCTTGGAATCGAGTCACTCGCTCAAGCTGCCGCGTTCGTCGTGCGCTCACTGGGCGTGCATAATCTTCGATGGCATCACGCCAGGCCGCTTGATCTGTAACAGGCAACAGCTCCGGCACCCCCTGGCCAATCTCCCTGAACACAGGAAGATCGCTGGCGAGCACTGGAACGCCCGCGGCGAGCGCTTCCGCTAGCGGAATGCCGTAGCCCTCCGCATGGCTTGGAAAAAGCAGAGCGCGCGCGCCCTTAAGCACGGCTGCAAGCTGCGCATCGTCGAGGGGCCCGACCTCATTGACCCGGCCTCCAAAGTCATGGCGGTCGAGAAGATCGAACACCTCATCTGCTTGCCAGCCCCGGCGGCCAACGATCACCAGCTTGGGTATGTCGGCTCGAGCGGTCTCAGACCTGCAGCTCGCCAGCATGTTCTGCCATACTGACAGCAGCAGCTTGTGATTTTTTCTTCCTTCGATCGTACCTAGAACAACGAATTTCGCCTCTCCCTGATTGCGAACGTCAGATGCCGGCAAGTGCGGCGTGCCAGGCCAGGCTACGGTGGCAGGTGGCATCTGGGCAGAGACTTCGCGCGCGAAGGCTGCAAAGGTTTCGAGGGTATGTGCGCTGTTGGTGACGATCCCCGCAGCAGTCATCAGCGCAGTTCGCATGCGTTTGCGATGTCGCTCATCCTCGCCCTCCCGGCAGAATTGCGGATGGGTGAGAGGAATGAGGTCATGCACGAGATAAACGGGGCGCAGATCACGCTGCTGGCACCAATCGGCGAGCTCGGGTGCGTCAAGACCAGTGTGTCCAGCATTGAGCCAGACCCTCCCTAACCCAGGAAGCTGATTGCGCAGATGCCTTGCGTGCAACAGACCCAACCCGATCACTCTGGCACGGAATCTGGCGCGCTCGTACCTTGATCCTTCCGGGCTAAGCAGAAGACGAAACAGCGCCTTCGATGCGGTTTCCGGCAGAATCGCCTTGAAGCGCCTGCTGATGATCACCGCTTGCGACCGCGATGCATATTGCTTCAACCAGGCAAGACAAATCCGATCTATGCCTGTCGCTCGCGTCCCGCTCCAACGCCGCCATACCAGGCGCGACACATCGATGAGCAATGGTGCGCTGTTACCCTGAGCACCCATCTGCAGCTTTCAGTTCGTTGCTTGGTCGACAACCGTTATCGCCGTCGCGGCCGGGAAGATTGCCTGAGACACAATGCCGACAAAGCGCTGGAGTTCAGCCACAGGAGAGTTGGTGATGTAGATGAGATCGCCATCTTCCATCGCAAATTGCTGAGCAAGGAAAAAGACAGCGGGATCCTTCAAATCGAAGCTGTAAATGACCGGATCGGCAAGCCGCGCGGGATCCCGGCGATCTTGCCAACGGAACAGGAAAACGCCGCGCGGATTAGCTCGCCCATCTTGCAGCCCGCCGATCCGGCCGAGCGCCTGGGACAGCGTGATGCCGAACGCCTCGAAGCGAATCTCATCATTGCGCCCGGCTGCACCTAGAACCGTGAAACTGTAGGGCTGGAAAAGTGCTGTTACCACATCGTCCTTGGCGAGGATGATGTTGTTCTCGCTACGCTCGATGATCGCTGACAACGGCATTCTAATATTCTGCCCATCGCGGGTGACCTGGATCGTCGTCAGATTGACTGGTGGCTTTACCCCGCCCACCTGCGCAAGCGCGTCGAGGAGACGCTCGCCTCGCGGCGTAAGCGGCAGGCGCGCCGACTGATTAACCTCGCCTACGACCGTCACTGTTGCAGTGGCGTTACGGACAAGCCGTACCTGGGCCTGCGGTGCATTGGCCTTCCCCTGCAAGCGGCGGACGATGTCACCCTCGATCTCTCGCAAAGCCCGACCACGAGCGGTAATCGTTCCGGCGAATGGAATCGAAATGGTACCATCGGGGCCAACAAGAATCTCGGGCAGGGTGGTTGGCCGAGCTGTGCTGATGGCGGTACCGATCCGCGTGTCAGTGGCCGCAGCACCGAACAATGTGGCAGGCGGTGCCTCCCAGATCGTCACCTCCAGCGCGTCGCCGACGTCGACCGCAGTCCCGATCGGCATTACTACCTGAAAGGCCTCGGCGAAGGATCTCGACACCCGTGCTGCGGGCAATTGGAATTGCCCTCCTCCAGCCACATCGACAATCCTGATGGTAGCGGGCGCTTGCCCCGATGCAGCAGGAACGGAGGTCGCGCCCGCGATGTTGGCGCGGCTGGGACCGAAAGACTGGCACGAGGCCAGGACTAAGCTGGCCAAGGCCAATGCGAGGGGGCGACCTGAATTGGGAAGGGTCATCTAGGCGGTGTCCAGACAGTGCGACGGGTTAAATCAGGACGCTGCCGAGCAGCAGGACGCTGCCGAGCAGCAGGACGCTGCCGAGCAGCAGGCCGCTGCCGAGCATTGGTGATCGTCGGTGCCGCCCTTTGCCACTCGATGTGCCCAGTGTCAAAGGCATCGGACGCGACGCGATATACGTAGGCGCCTGGGTGTCTACCGAGCGGGTCAGCGATTTCAATCCATTGCTAGTGTCAAAGCTGCGCTCAGAATGCGACAATCGGCACTGGTTCTCCAGAGATCTCGGTTGACCGCAAAGGGTGAAACCCTCTAGCGGCGAGTCACTGAGTTCCTTTCGACCCTGCCGTCAGCGATGACGGAACGGGTGACTCGGAGCCGACAAGCGGTTGCGCATGCGCCGCAGACAGTGGAACCTATGGAAGAACCCGCAGCACATTCATCTCAGGTGATCTCGATTGACGGTCGCGCCAACACTGCCGTGGGCAAAGAAGGTCCGCCTGCCGTGAGCGACGTTGATAAAGTAAGGTCGTCGCTCTTTTCCAAGTTCGCAAGACTGGGTTGGCTTTTCTGGCTGACCGTGGTCGTTCCGACGGCTCTCTCAGTCCTTTATTTCGGGTTCCTCGCATCCGACGTCTACATCTCGGAAAGCCGCTATGTCGTGCGCAGCCCCGAGAAGCCCCAAAGGACTGGGATCGGCATGCTCCTTGGCAGCGCTGGCTTTGCCGCCGCAAGTGAAGAGGTGCGTGCCGCACAAGGCTTTATCGCGTCGCGCGATGCTTTGCGTGCCGTCGATGGTGATGGCTTCGCGAAAGCGGCTTGGGGTAACGAGCAGATATCGATCTTTGATCGTTTCAACCCGCTCGGCTGGTCCGGATCGTTTGAAGATCTATACCGGTATTACGGCGGCAAGGTGGACGCAGCCTACGACACCGAAAGCGGGATCACGACTCTCACAGTGCGTGCATTTACCCCACGCGATGCGCAGGTCATCAATGCGCGGCTGCTCGACACGTCGGAAAGGCTCGTCAATCAGCTCAACAGTCGCGGCAGCGAGGATCTGGTGCGATATGCTGAACGTGAGGTCGCGGAGGCCAAGGAGCAAGCCTCGGCTGCAGCACAGGAGCTGGCCGCTTATCGAAATCGGAGCGGCGTTATAGACCCGGAACGCCAGGCGACGGTTCAACTTCAGATGATTTCCAAGTTGCAGGATGAGTTGATCGGTGCACGCATGCAACTTCTCCAGCTGTCCAGAGCTGCTGCACAAAACCCGCAGATCCCGCTTCTAAGGGTGCGTATCGCCGGACTTGAACAAGCCATCCGGGACGAGTCTGGCGCCATCGCTGGCGGGAGTGGCTCGCTCTCTGCGGCTGCAGCCGAATACCAGCGCCTGCAGGTGCAGCGAGAATTCGCTGATCGGCAGTTGGGCCTGTCGTTAGCTGCCCTGCAGGAAGCGAAGAATGAAGCGCGCCGCCAAGGCGCTTATCTCGAGCGGGTTGCGCAGCCAAGCCTGCCCGACGATGCTCTAGAACCGCGGCGGATTCGCGGGATACTTGCCACGCTGATCGTAGGGTTGGTCGCGTGGGGCATCATTTCAATGCTGCTCGCTGGTGTCAGGGAACACCGGAACTAGTCGCATGCGGGCGGTCACTTTCGCAGAATCATGGAAGATTCAGAAGCGGGTGCTTGGCGCCTTGCTGATGCGCGAGATCTTGACGCGCTACGGACGGCACAACATCGGTTTTCTTTGGCTGTTCGCTGAACCTATGCTTTTCACCTTGGGTATCACGGCACTTTGGTACATCGCCAAACTGGATCAGCTATCGGCGCTTCCGATTGTCGCCTTCGCGATCACTGGCTATTCAAGTGTGCTTCTCTGGAGGTCCATGCCAGCCAGATGTATCTCAGCTATCGAACCTAATCTTCCGCTTCTTTACCATCGTAATGTTCGCCTGTTAGACGTATTCATTTCCCGTGTTGGGCTCGAAGCGGTGGGGACAACCATCTCTTTCGTTGGTTTAGTTTTAATCTTTTGGGGCATCGAATGGATAGAACCTCCGGAAGATGTCTTGAAGGTTTCGGGTGCATGGCTTATGCTGGCATGGTTTGGAGCCTCCGTTGCTCTTCTTCTTGGCGCTCTTTCGGCCACCTCTGAACTTGTCGAGAAGTTTTGGCATCCGATCGCCTACATCTTGTTCCCTCTTTCTGGTGCCGCGTTTCTCGTCGACAGCTTGCCTCCTGCAGCTCAAGATGCGGCCCTGCTTCTGCCCATGGTGCATGGTGTCGAATACCTGCGCGAGGGTTACTTCGGCTCGGCGTTCGTTGCGCGTTACGATATTGGCTACATGGCCGCTTGGAACGCGTTGCTAACGATCGCCGGCTTGCTGAGGTTGCGAGCGGTGTCTGGCGAGGTTCGCCCAGAATGATCAGAATGTCCGGCATCTCGAAGACCTATGCGACCTCTTCAGGTTCTGTGAAGGTGCTTGATGGCGTAGACCTTTGTCTCGAGCGAGGAGAGGCGATTGGCATCCTCGGCCGCAACGGCGCGGGAAAGTCGACGCTCGTGCGCATTATAGGTGGCTCTGAAATGCCGGATTCCGGCTCGATCGACAGAACCATGAGTGTCTCGTGGCCACTCGCCTTTTCGGGGGGGTTCCAGGGAGGTCTAACGGGGCTCGATAATCTACGCTTCATCTGCAGGGTCTATGGCGTGGACCCTGACGCATGCCTGCCGTTTGTCTACGAGTTTACCGAACTGGGCGTTTATCTCAAGGAGCCGGTACGGACCTATTCCTCTGGTATGCGCGCGCGACTGGCCTTTGCCTCCTCTATGGTTGTCGATTTCGACTGTTACCTGATCGACGAGATCGTCGCGGTGGGAGACAGCAGGTTTCAAGCCAAATGTCACGAGGAGCTATTTGTTAAGCGGGCCGACCGGGCGCGTATCATCGTCTCACACGATCCAAGCTTCATCCGTAGTCATTGCGACCGAGCGGCTGTACTTCACGCCGGAAGGTTGCACGAGTTCGGCAACGTCGACGCCGCCTATCAATATTACGCTGAGGTGATGGCATGAACCGAGCTTCGCAAATGGTTTCGGTCATCCTTGCAGTGCAAAAACCCTTTCGTCGGGGATGGACACCGCTGGGGCTTCATTCCTTGCAACGAACTTTGCATTGGTCCAGCAGTGCTGGGGTTTTGATGCAGAACTCGTATCTGGTGACGCAATGATCGAGAACAGCGTGGCTTCTGGCACGAACAAGACGCGCGGCCTCGGCAAGGCGAGGACTGAGCTTGCGCCGGTTTTCTTGTACTCGGGCTATCGTACCTCGAGCACCTGGCTGTGGGGCAAATTCCGCCAGGATGTGAACGCTTGCACTTATTATGAACCATTCAATCCCATTCTCGAAGACCTTAGACCTGAATGGATCTGGTCAATCCGGCCAGATACATGGCGCTCTCACCATCCAGATAGCGCAGCCTATATGGCTGAATACGCCCCGCTACTCGGCACCGAACCTGGCGTACCAATGTTCCCTAAGGGCGATCAGGACGGAGAGCGTTACGTCAGCGAGACTGGCATTGACGGTCCTCTCGATCCCGATATCCAGGCCTATGCCTCTAATCTAATCACCAATGCGTGGGCGCTAGGCCGAGTTCCGGTGCTCTCTTGCACCAGAATGCTTGGCCGCGCAGCGGGATTTTCGTCCGCTTTCAATGGCTGCCACATACTACTAGTTAGAAACCTATTTCAGCAATGGTGCAGTTATTCGGGTCAGCTTCGCTTTGGGAATGATTACTTTCTCCGGACATTATTCAGCTCCCTCAAACTCCACGAGAAAAACAGTTACGTTTCGTTCCTGAGGGGGTTTTTCTCGGAAAGCCAACTCACTGACTTTGAAAGTTGGATCCGCCCCGAGCACCATGATTTGATATTTTGTTACTTCTGCGCCTTCCATATTTATTTTTTAACGGTTTGCCGTCGCAATTGTGACATCGTCATCGATGTGACCCGACTGGCTCGACTGGGCAGCGGATATGAGAAAGAGATTACAGATCAGGTTGTCGCTAAAACGGGATTGCAAATCGATCTGAGCGGTGCTCGCGAAAGAGTCGATTACCCCGCGCATATGATGAAATCGTCTGAAGATTGCCGGTTTCTTCTGCGTGCAATGATTGATCAACTGCTTGCGTCGGAAGGACGCAGCGCTGAAGATCACTCTTTCGCTGAAGCACTGTTGACAGACCTCTGGGAGGAGTATGCACGATTTACAGCGGTAACGTCTGGTGCCGCGGAAGTCATCGAGGGGGCGTCAGCCGAGGCTGCACAACAAGCGCATCAGTACTCCGACGCGCAGGCCTTGCTTGCTCAAGCTGATGCTAAGGTCGCCGAGCTGGAGCGTGACGCCAATGCCCGGATAGACGCCGTGCAGGCGAAGTCCGCCGCGGAGGTGGCCGAAGCTCAAGCTGCCGCTAAAGCGGCGACTTCCCGGCTCGAAACAGCTTTGCAAACGATTTCGGAACTGCAGCAGCTGAGCGCGGAACAAGATCGTTGTCATGCCGCCGCCATTAGCGCCGAGCACGATCGCGTTGCGCGCTTTCAGTCAGAGCTTGCGGCGGCGAGAGACGAACTCGCAACTGCGAAAGACGATCTGGCGGCGACGAAAGACGAGCTGATCGTTGCACAGCAGAATAATCTCACATTGAGTCGGGAGCTCGGGGGCCTTGACGGGCAGCTTTCGACGCAAATTGAGTTAGCAGCCGTTCGAGCTGCTGATGCATCGCGAAACAATGCGATTCTGTCGGATCAGCGCGATGAACTGGTGGCACAGCTGGCGGCGACAAGGCAACAGGCCTTGCAGCACACCGACGCTCTACAGAGCGATCTCACGCGTCTGCGTCACGAGATAGCGTTGCGGGAGCAGCAGTTGCAGCAGGCCCTTGATCTGCTATTGACGACGCCGCAACCTTTCAATGGATTATCCCGCTCGATGAACGCAGTCGTGCGGTCACTCATTGGACCAGCACGAGTAGCGGAAATTAACAACCATGCGACGGCTTTGAAAGCTTGGCAGGCCAGCTTTATGCTTTCGTCTTTGCAAGGATCTTTGCAATCAGTCGAGACGGTCCATCCTAGCAACAATCTAGATACAAGTGCACGACTTATGCATCACGGCATGGCTGAAACGAATTGTAACGAGCCCGTTACAACAGTGGCAAAATTGCTTCTGCCTAATGACCGGGAATTCATTCAGACTGCCTATCGAGCAGTGCTGGGTCGTGATCCCGATCCTGAGGGCGAAAATTATTATTTGGCCCGGCTTCGCAGTGGCACCCACAAACTCGCCATTCTCAAACAGCTTCGTCGTTCGGCGGAGGGGAAAACCTTTACGCCGGGTGTCGCGGGGCTCGATAGGGCGATTAAGCGCCACATCTGGGCTACGCTCCCCATTCTTGGCATTCTGGTCCGCCTGCTCCGAGGAGATGAAGGCAACAGCGCTACGCACCGCTCTCTGCGCGTCATTACCAACGAGGTAGCGCGGCTTCGCAACGATTACTCTCACTTGCGACTGGAGCAGGCAGCCCTGAGCACCGCAGTGCGTGAACTTGTCCAGACACCGGCTTCGCAAGAGAATATGTCGATTTCGCAGCCTGCTATGAAGCCGCAGGCAGATGTGGGGATAATCAGTGAGGCCGATTCCTGCGCCAGCATAGCTCATGCTGCTTTGCACAGTGATCGACTGAGCCTGCCGTTGTCGCGCGGCAGCCGAACTCTCTATGTGTATGTAGAACACACCGCCAGCTGTGGAACCAACACGGGTGTGCAGCGCGTCACTCGCGGTCTTGCCAAAGGCCTCGTGGCTAGCGGTGAGCGAGTGCGCTTCGTAAAGTGGGATGCAGCAAGTCAGCAATGCATTCTAATCAATGCAGAGGAACGACAACATCTGGCGCGTTGGAATGGACCGGAACTGCGCGCCGACGAGCATGAGATATATCGACCGGTAGACGAACCAGGACTGCAGGTGGAACCCGCTCCGCTCGGGGAAAACAATTGGCTGATCGTGCCGGAAGTGACCCATATTACCCCGCAGCCGCAGCCCGTGACGCTGGATCTGCTCACTTGGGCGAAGCGCGCCGGGCTCAAGTCGGGCGTCGTATTCTACGATGCGATCCCCTTGCGCCGGCCCGAGCTCGATCCGGTGGTGCCAGTGCATACACGCTACATGCAGCAGCTGCTCCTGGCCGACGTCGTCTGGCCGATCTCCGATTGGTCCAAGCGGGACCTTCAGGCGTTCTGGATTGGCCACGAGCGCGCCGACTCCACCACCATGCCGGAGACCCATACCCTCCACCTTCCGGGAGACTCCACCATCTCCGAACGTGTCACGGTACTACAAGACGGCGAACCAATGATCCTCTCGGTGGGCTCCATCGAGCCGCGCAAAAACCAGGTACAGCTGCTCAAGGCCTTCGCAGCCTACCGAGAGAAGAATCCAGGAACTTCCTGGCGGCTGGTGCTGGTGGGCAACCTGCACCCAGTGGTTGCTGAGGAGGTTGCCCATGCAACCAGACCGGGCAGCGGCGTCCAGCACCTGGGCCACGTGTCCGACGGGGAACTCGTTGACCTTTACAACCGCTGCGCCTTCACCGTGTTTCCCTCGCTGGAGGAGGGCTTCGGTCTGCCTATTCTCGAGAGTCTGTGGTTCGGAAAGCCGTGTATCTGCGCGAATTTCGGCGCAATGGCCGAAGTGGCGGACGGCGGAGGTTGTCTTGAAGTAGACACCCGCAATGCCGCCGCTTTGGAGGATGGCATCCGCCGATTGATCGAGGACGAGCCCCTGCGCCGCACGCTAGCCCAACAAGCGGTGGACCGCCCCATCCAGAGCTGGGAAGGTTACACCGGGGCCATCACGGCGCGGATCGATCGGGAAGGCCAGCCGGGGCTCCGATCAGGCCTGGTTTATTTCTGGATCGACGCGACACTTGATTTTGCGAAGAACACAGGCATCCAACGTGTCACGCGCCAGCTCGCCCGTTCGATGATGGCGCTCGGGATGCGACTCGTGCCCGTCAAGTGGAGCGCTACCGAAGGCATTGGCCCGGTATCTACCGAGGAACTGCGGTTTTTCAGCCTCTGGAATGGTCCCAGCGCCGATGCCTGGCACCCCTGGGCGGAACCCGACCAGGCCGAAGCTGGGGCGTGGTTCTTGATGCCCGAGCTTCCGTTGAACCGTGCTCCTGTCGAGCGCAGCCGGATTATCGAGGCCTGCCGCCGATATGGGCTGCGCAAAGCGGCTGTTTTCCACGACGCCATTCCGTGGAAGATGCGCGATATCTACCCCTCGACATACACCGAGGCGCACGGGGCCTACATGCTGGAGCTCGCTGACTACGATCTGGTGCTGCCGAATTCGCTTTCTTCAGAGCGTGACCTGCTAGATTTTCTAGGCGCGACCTTGGCACGCCCACTCGGCCTGACTGACAAGATCAAGGCCGTGCCGCTCGCCGGCGAGTTCCCCGAGAGCGACCGAATCAATGTCGGCCCTGCGCCACATGGAGGACCGCTGCGCGTGTTGTGCGTGGGCACGGTGGAGCCCCGCAAGAATCATGAGACTCTTTTACGCGCATTCGCAATTGCCAGCCAACGACCGGGTTTTGACCTGCAGCTCACGATTGTCGGCGGACCACACAGCATCGATCCCGATCTGCCGGATCGTGTGCGTACGTTCGTCGCCGATCATCCGAACATCACCTGGGAAGAGGATGCGGACGATGCGCGCTTGCGCGCGCTGTACGACCAGTGCGACTTCACCGTCTACTCCTCAGTCGAAGAGGGTTTTGGTCTGCCGATTGTCGAAAGCCTGTGGTACGCTAGGCCCTGCATTTGCGCGAATTTCGGCGCCATGGCCGAAGTGGCAGAAGGCGGCGGCTGCCTGACAGTCAACGTGCGTGATCCCGAAGCACTGGCCGACGCCCTGTACCGGATGGCGAGCGATCAGCGGTTGCGTGAGGATCTGGTCGAGCAGGCAATCACGCGTTCGTTCAAATCTTGGGCTGATTACGCGACGCAGGTAGCCACATTGATGGGGGAAGCCACGCCGCCTGCTCCCTCTCCCCCAGCCTTGCTGACCTCTGCTGAGGTCGCCGAATTCGGCCGTGCGCTGCGTCTACAACCGCGGCCCAAGCTCTCGGTCTGCATCAGCACTTACAACCGCGCCGAGTGGCTTTCTTCCAGCCTGCGCAACTGGTCGCGCCTTCACCCGCAGCCCATGCCCGGCGTCGAACTGCTCGTTTGCGACAACGCTTCCACCGACCACACGCCCGAGGTGGTCAGCCCCTATCTGCAGCGGCCGGACTTCAGCTATCATCGCAACGCGCAGAATGTCGGCATGCTGGGCAATCTGCGCGAAACTGCGCACCACGCGCGGGGCGAGTACGTCTGGATTGTTGGGGACGACGATCTCATGCTGCCGGGCGCGATCGAGCGAGTGCTGCGGGCCATCGACGAGTATCGGGATATCGCGCTGGTCTATCTGAACTATGCCTACACACATGAAAACGACGCGCGCAATGTGACGGATTTCGATGCCTTCTTGGCCGCGGCCACGCCCATCGTACCTCCCGAGCCGGATCGATATGGGCCGATCCGCGAAATCTGCGCTCGCAACGAAAACTTCTTCACCGCCATCTACACGCTGGTGTTCCGGCGCGATCACGCCATTAAGGCATATTCGCAGGACACCAGCGGCCGGCCGTTCTCGTCGATGCCGACGTGTATACCCACCACGCACTATGTCCTCGGCCACATGATGGATGCGCCGGGACTCTGGGTTGGCACGCCGCAGATTGTGGTGAATATGAACGTATCGTGGTTAAGGTATGCCCCTTTGTGGATTCTGGAACGCATCCCGGAGGTCTACGACCGGGCAGAACAAGCCGGGGTACGAGGGGAGGATATGGACCGCTGGCGCGCTCACACGCTGCCAGGTGTCGTGCACTTCTTCCAAGAAATTTATCGGGACGACCCGCTAGGTAATAGCGAGTTCTTCACCCCCGAACGGCTGGTGCGCCGTTTCAAGCACCTCCCGCAGTTCGCCGAGGCCCTTCCCGTCCTCGAGTCCACCTACGTTCGCGCCCATGCTGAAGGGCATCCCGCAGCACGCCGGCATCCCGCCAAAGTCTTCCCCGAAACTGAAAATCAGCCAACCCCTATCGATGGATAAACCAATGACGTCATACAAGAAATTGCAGCATTGCCGGGTTAGCGGCAGCAGCAACCTGGTCTCGGTTCTCAACCTCGGCGAACAGGCTTTGACCGGTGTTTTCCCTGCCGACGCCTCGGTCGAGGTGACCAAGGGTCCGCTCGAGCTCGTCTGGTGCCCCGATAGCGGCCTGCTGCAGCTCAACCACTCCTACGACGCGTCTGAAATGTACGGCGATAACTACGGCTATCGCTCGGGCCTGAACCAGTCGATGGTGGAGCACCTGACCGCTAAGGTTAGCTACCTGCAACGCCTGGCCCAGCCCGGTTCCGGTGATACCGTGCTTGATATTGGCAGCAACGACTGCACCCTGCTCAAGGCTTACTCGGTCAGCGGATTGAAGCGCATTGGCATCGACCCCACTGGCCGTAAATTCGCCTCCTACTACCCGGAGGACGTCAAGCTGGTGCCCACCTTCTTCAGCGCCGATGCCTACCATTCGGCTACGCAGGAGAAGGCAAAGATCGTGACCTCGATCGCCATGTTCTATGACCTCGACGACCCGATCGCCTTCGCCCGCCAAATCGCGGCCGTGCTGGCTGACGACGGTGTCTGGCATTTCGAGCAGAGCTACATGCCCTCCATGCTGCGGCTCAATTCCTACGACACAATCTGCCATGAGCACCTGGAGTACTATTCCCTCGGAGTGGTAGAGAAGATCCTGGACGCCGCTGACCTGAAGCTGGTCGACGTCGTCATGAACAACATAAACGGCGGCAGCTTCGCCGTAACCGCGACCAAGGCATCCAACACGATCATCAAGCCCAATTCCGCCGTCATCGACTGGCTGCTGGACCAGGAAGACCGCATGGGGCTTTCCACCCCGCGGCCCTTCCGCGAGTTTGAGGAGCGGGTATTCCGTCATCGCGACGATCTCAGTCGTCTGATCAAGTCCTTGGTCGCCGACGGTAAAAAGGTCTATGGCTACGGTGCCTCCACTAAGGGCAACGTAGTGCTGCAGTTCTGCGGCCTTACCGCTAGCGAGATTCCCGCGATCGCCGAGGTGAACGAAGAGAAGTTCGGCCACGTAACACCGGGAACGCACATCCCCATCATCTCGGAAAAGGAAGCGCGCGCGGCCAAGCCGGACTACTTCCTGGTCTTACCCTGGCATTTCAAGGACGGCATTCTGCGGCGTGAGAAGGAGTATCTTGCCAATGGTGGCAAGTTCATTTTTCCTTTCCCCGAAATCGAGATCGTCTAGAACTATTTGAAACGAGCCTTACGACAAATAGCTGGATTGCTCGGTCGGCACATGCCTCTCAGCGCGCCGGCCGGTGGCCTCGATGAAGTCGGGGTTGGCTTGCGTGCATAATGATCCGGCCGACTGCCAAAAAAAATGGTAAGCTCGGGCGACCAGTCTCTTATCATCATCAACTAGCAAGTATCAACGCGCTACTAACAAACCTGCGCTGGAGTATTCATGGTTAAGACTGCCATCATCACCGGCATCACGGGCCAAGACGGCGCCTACTTGGCCGAACTGCTGCTCAATAAGGGCTACACGGTCTATGGCACCTATCGTCGGACCAGCTCGGTCAACTTCTGGCGGATCGAGGAGGTTGGGATCGCGGCGCACCCCAACCTCAAGCTGATCGAATATGATCTTACGGATATGGCGACCTCGATCCGTTTGCTTCAGACTACCGGCGCTCGCGAGGTTTACAATCTCGCCGCGCAAAGCTTCGTCGGTGTATCGTTCGACCAGCCAGTGACCACCGCCGAAATAACCGGCATCGGAGCGCTGAACCTGCTGGAGGCGATCCGCATTGTTGATCCGACGATCCGCTTCTATCAGGCGAGTACATCGGAGATGTTTGGCAAGGTCCAAGCAATCCCACAGGTGGAAACCACGCCCTTCTGGCCGCGCAGCCCCTACGGCGTCGCAAAACTCTATGCCCATTGGATCACGGTCAATTATCGTGAAAGCTACGACATCTTTGGTTGTAGCGGCATCTTGTTCAACCACGAAAGCCCGCTGCGCGGACGCGAGTTCGTGACACGCAAGATCACCGACAGCGTGGCGAAGATCAAGCTCGGCAAGCTCGATTGCCTTGAACTTGGAAATATAGACGCCAAGCGCGATTGGGGCTTCGCCAAGGAATATGTCGAGGGCATGTGGCGGATGTTGCAGGCCGACCAGCCGGATACCTATGTGCTGGCGACCAACCGGACGGTGACGGTCCGCGATTTCGTAGGCATGGCTTTCGCGGCCGCCGGCATGACGCTTGAGTTCCGAGGCGAGGGCGAGGCGGAGACCGCAGTCGACACGGCTACTGGTCGCACGGTAATGCGCATCAATCCTGCCTTCCATCGACCGGCCGAGGTCGACCTGCTAATAGGCGATCCTGCCAAGGCGAAGCGGGACTTGGGGTGGGAGCCGAAGACAACACTGGAGGCATTGTGCCAGATGATGGTCGAAGCGGACCTGCGCCGTAACGCTGCCGGCTTTTCGTTCTGAGCGGGTGATGAAGCGGATCCTCATTACCGGCGCAAACGGGTTCACGGGTAGATATCTGCTGGATCGCTTGGCGCGTGATGGTCATGTGCTTCACGGCCTCGTCCAGAGCGCGCAGGGCATGGCGGACCTTGAGCATTGCGCCGGCCACGTCGCTGATCTCCGGGACCTGCCGACGCTGCGGGAAGTGATCGCGCAGGTGGAGCCCGAAAGGGTAGTACACCTCGCCGCGATCGCCTTCGTTCCCCATGACGATCCGGCTGAACTCTATAGCACCAACATCCTTGGCACCCGAAATCTTCTTGAGGCGTTGGCTGGTGCAGATACGCAGCCCGAAGCAGTCCTGATCGCGAGCAGCGCTAATGTGTATGGCAACCGGCGCGAAGGGGTTTTAGACGAGGGCTTGGAACCGGAACCGAGCAACGACTACGGCATATCTAAGTTGACGTGCGAGCTCCTCGCGCGGCTCTATTCGGATCGCCTGCCGATCATAACCGTGCGCCCCTTCAATTACACCGGTCGCGGCCAGGCAGACCAGTTCATCATACCAAAGATCATTGCTCATGCTAAGTCGCGCAGCCCCGTGATTGAGCTCGGGAATATCGACGTCGCGCGCGACTTTTCGGACGTACGCGCGGTGGTCGACGTCTACGCCAAACTCGTTGATGAACCCGCCGCCATCGGCGGTCTCTTCAACGTCTGCTCGGGGGAGGCGTGGACGTTAGCCGAAGTGATATCGATGGTCGCTCGCCTTTCCGGGCACCAATTGGAGGTGAGTGTCAACCCCGCTCTAGTGCGCACCAACGAGGTTAAGACCCTACGTGGGAGCCGGGCGCGTTTGGAAGGCATAATCGGTACTGTGGCCATGCCTCCGCTTGAGGAAACCCTCAACTGGATGCTCGATGCCTGACGAACCGCCGGTCGCGGAATTTCGAGAAGAGCCTTGAACGCGACATAGTTCGATTGTCAGTCGCGCATGTGGCTGAAGGCCGCCCGCAAGCGGCCTAGCGATCGCCGTGCCGCGATAGTCACACGTTGTTTGAAATCGAGCTTGTTGCCAGCGCCGTGAGAAAGCCGTTGAACCAGCACCTCGACAGGACACGGCAGGCCCGTCTCGGGATCCAGGTACCGCGGGTAGTGCAGCAGCGCGGCGGCCACCAGATCGTCGAGCTGGCGGCGGGCCGTGCGCCTTGCGGGCACCGGGCCATGATCGCTTGTGAGACCCCAGCCAGCATAGAATGGCACGCCATGGACCGTCACTGCCTTTCCGCGCAGCAGAGCTTCGAAACCGGCAAGCGAGCTATTGACGTGGAGCTCATCAACCATCTCGATGAGAGCAGCCATAGGGCTGCTCGTGTCTACTCTATCGGCTAGCGGCGCTACATCACGTTCAGCGATTGCCCCCTTCCGGTGACCAGCGAGAACGTCAGGGTGAGGCTTGTAGATGAGAAAGGCTTCCGGACCTGCGACAGCTCTGGCGCGGCGAAGTAATTCCAGGTTTGAGGACAAGGCGCCGCCGCTGGTCACTGCCCGATCGTCTTCAACCTGCCCGGGCACAAGGACATGGCGACGGCTGCCACCCGGACGCGCAAGCGCTTCAGATGCGCCAGCCTCATATTTCGACAGGCCGCCAGCAACAATCGTCTCTCGCAACTTGCGCGCACGCTCGATGAGCTCAGGCGAGAAATGGCCGTCCTGCAGGATTGCTTCGAGTTCGCTCGGCGCATCTGGAGCAAAGTGCGGGCCTAGCGCATCGACGATGATCGAAAGGGGAGGCACGCAATCGGCGCCGAGGCCTTGAGAACGGATAAAGCCATCCTCGATCTCGATGATGGAAGCCTGCTTCTGCTCGATCGCACGGGCCTGCCCTGCTGACAGCCTGCTCCGCCAGACAGCAACTGCAGTGCCCTCCGGCATGCGCTCAAGCGACCGATCGTAAGGGACATCAGCGCCTGCCCACAACAAGGGCGTGACCGTGGGCTTCTTCCAGTAAGCGATCCCCATCACTGAATGAATTCGCCTGTTGGCATCGATCAGCTCTCGCCAGAAGCCGCACAGCTCGATGGCTTGGATCGGCGTCAGATCAGAGCCGTCGAAGGGGTTGAAGAAGCGCCAGCCCCTCAGCACGGCCTTGGTCGCGAGGATCGCATCATAGGGACCGGCGTCTCTGACTGTGCCGTTTGCGCAGAGAAGAACAAGCGGGACATCTGCAGCAAGAGCGAGGATGACGCGTGGATCATCTTCCCTCAACCTGACCATATTCGCGCGCGCGAGCAGATGCCATGGATCATCATCGCTCTGCCAGGCAACCGCATCCGCCACCTTCTCCCCGCTGCCGTCGAGCACGAAATCAGTGTCCGGCAGTTTCCTCTGCTTGCCCCAATAGCAGCCTCCTACCCGGTGCTTCGCCAAGGCCGCGAGCAAGTCCTCGCATGCCGCGCCCCGCGCACCATCGCCAATGTAGGCGGCGAAGCGCGGCGGCCGCGCCCCGGGGAAGGGCGGGATGGCAAGGACAGGTACGCGATGCATTTTCAGACCAGCGCGGAAATCGCGACGATCTTCTCCAGAAGCCGCGGCAACTTGTCGAGCGGGACCATGTTCGGCCCGTCGGACAAGGCCTCCTCAGGATCTGGATGGGTCTCCATGAACAGGCCGTCGATGCCCACTGCCATGGCCGCGCAGGCCAGCGGCTCTACATATTGTCGCTGCCCAAGCGATCGGTCGCCGCCCCCTCCCGGCAGTTGCACGCTATGAGTGGCATCGAACACCACCGGCGCGCCAAGCTCCTTCATGATGACGAGGCTTCGCATGTCGACCACAAGGTTATTGTAGCCAAAGCTGGTGCCGCGCTCGCACAAGGTGATGGTTGGCGCCTCGTTTCCGGCCTCACTGGCAGCCGCTCGGGCTTTGCCGAGCACTGCGCCCATGTCCGCAGGAGCCATGAACTGTGCCTTCTTGATGTTGACCGGCCGGCCACTGGCGGCGGCGGCCATGATCAGATCGGTCTGGCGCGCAAGAAAGGCCGGCGTCTGCAGCATGTCAGCGACCTCGGCCACCGCACGGACCTGGTCGGGCAAGTGCACGTCGGTCAGGACCGGAAGCCCTGTCTCGGCACGAACCTTCTCGAGCACCCGCAGACCTTCATCAAGTCCGTGACCGCGAAAGCCGCTCACCGACGTACGATTGGCCTTGTCGAAGCTCGCCTTGAAGATCACCGGAATTGAGAGGCGTTCCCCGATGGCACCGAGGCGTTCGGCGATGTGAAGGCACAGCGTCTCACTTTCGATCACGCAGGGCCCTGCAATCAGGAACGGGGGCGCTCCCGGACGCCGGGTGAATTCTTGCAGCATCAGATTGTCTCGTGTCTTTCCCGAACCGCGAGTTCGTGCTCAATCAGCGGCGCATCGCTCGGGTTGTTGAGCTCGATCATTTCCCAGGCAGGCGCATCGCACATCGCAACGCCGACCGGAAGGCCAGCCTCGATGAAGCGAAGCTGCTCCAGCCCCTCCTGCATTTCCAGTGGTCCAGGCTCCAGCGATGCATAGGTTTCGAGAGCAGAAGGCCGATAGGCGTAGAGGCCAAGGTGCAGCAAGACTGGACTTGCAGGCTCGGTACCCGGCGACACGTGAGGAATGATCGATTTGGAGAAATAAAGCGCATGAGCCCTGCGATCGCAGACGACGGTCGTTCCGCCGACGCGGCCAGCTGCGGCATCTGTCTGAAGGTGCTGCAGGACTGCCGGCGAGGCCGCAACAGCCACCGTTGCAGCCGATAATCCGAGATTCTTCGACAAAAGCTGCGCCGCGGCCTCCACAAAGGAAGTCGGGGTCAAGGGTGCATCGCCCTGCAGGTTGATGATCATGTCGAACTCATCATGAAGCGCGTCGATGGCCGCAGCACACCTTTCGGTCCCGTTGCGGCATTCGGTTGGCGTCATGAGGACTTCCATGCCCGCGCCGATTGCAAAATGCGCGATCTTCTCGTCGTCAGTCGCCACAACGCAATAAGTGCTTGGACCAAGCCTGCGCGCTGCGGCACACCCGGTTGCCCATGTATAGCTCAAGGCAGGGCGTGACACACCATCAGGACCCCGCAAGGGCGCAAGCGGCTTCGCAGGGAAGCGCGTTGATGCGAGACGCGCAGGGATGATGATGGCGGTTCGCCCCACAACAGCTCAGTTTGCCGCAAGCTCAGGCAGAGGCGCTGCGATATCGTAGATCTGCACAGCACCGATGGGGACGCTTGGCGCTCGCTCGTCGACAACGAACAGCACCGTGATCCGGTGCGTGTTCATCAGCTCAAGCGCATCCTGCACCTTCGCCGTGCGCAGGATAGTTCTTGGCGCTTCGGTCATGACGTCAGCGGCCGTCCCCTGGAACAGCTCGTCGGCATGCCGCCGCAGATCGCCATCGGAGATGATCCCGACAAGATTGCCCGCCTCGTCGACCACACCCGCGATACCCAGCCGCTTTTCCGTCATCGTGATGATCACGTCAGGCATGCTTGCCGACACCGATACAAGCGGCAAACGGATGCCCTGGTGCATCACATCTTCAACGGTGCGCAGCTGCAGCCCAATGTCGCCGCCAGGATGCAAGGCGCGGATATCGTGGCCCGACACGCCCCGCACGCGCATCGCGGCAACGGCAAGAGCATCGCCGAGCGCGAGCATCATTGTCGATGAGGTTGTCGGCGCCAGGCTCGAGGTGCACGCTTCCTCGACCTTGGGCAGAACGAGACCCACGTCCGCGGTGCGCATGAGCAGCGAATTGGGATTGCGCGAAATGCCAATCAGCGGACAGCCGATCGTCTTGGCATAGATGCACAACGGCTGGACCTCGACGGTTGCCCCGCTGTTGGACAGGACAATGAGGACGTCCCCACTGCTGATCATCCCGGCATCGCCATGCGCCGCCTCAGCAGCATGGACGAACAGGGACGGCGTACCCGTTGCGGCAAGCGTTGCAGCAATCTTGCGGGCGATGTGACCTGATTTGCCGATGCCCGAGACAATCACCCTTTGACTGCAGCCGAGAATAAGCTCCACGGCGCGGGTAAAGCTCTCGTCAACCTGCGCAGCGAGCTGCCACAAGGCTTCTGCTTCCATGGCGATAACGTTGCGGCCAACCTCGAGCGGGGGCTGTTGAGGAATGGTCTCGAGGCGGGAGGGCTCTTCCTCGAGCAGCGGGGTAAAGCGCGACGCCAGTTGCATTTTCATCTCCATTGTCGCCTAGAGATCCGCGCACCAGCGCGGCAGGCAGCCTCTTGGATCCACGGCCCATGACCTATGAACATGTCATTTTCGATCTCGACGGCACGCTTATCGACAGCGCACAGATCACTGGAAGCATCATCGACCAGATGCTCGCCGAACGCGGCGCACGTGCGAGCGCAGACCGCGGCATGATCAAGGCCATGGATGCGATCGGCGGTGAGGCGATGATCGCGGCGGTCATGGGCCAATACACCTCGGACCCGGCCGCTGACATTAAAGAGTTCCGCAAACGACACCGCTCGATCGCGGTCACCGAAGATGTGCTGTTTCCTGGCGTGGCCGAGGCCCTCGCCGAGCTGCGAGACAAGGGCGCTTCGCTTGCGATCTGCTCGAACAAGCCGCAGTTCCTGTGCGAGAAGATCCTCGGCGACCTTGAGATCCTTAGGCATTTCACAGTGATTATCGGCAGCACGCCGGAGCGTGCGCGCAAGCCCGATCCGGCGAAGGCTCGCCTCGCGCTGCACGGATTGTGCGCAGCCCCGGAGGCGACGCTCTTCTGCGGCGATTCCATCATCGACATCGCCACGGCGCGGGCCGCCGCCCTTGACGTCTGCCTCGTCTCCTGGGGCTATGGCACAGCTCATGCGATGCCGTTCCACCCCGAGATCCCAGTGCTGCACACGATGGCGGAGTTGGGGGACCTTGTTCATGCGAACCAGGGCTCAGACCCTCTCCCTTGGAGATGTGATCCGGGTTGACAGAAGACGGTCCCAAGCAATTGCGGTGACTGCATAATTGCCACCAGCCTTCAGATGGTGATGGCGCATGTGGTGCATCTTGAGGACACGGCCCAGCCGGCCCTTCATCGGCCACTGGTGGCAGGCATAATGGACAAGGTCATAGGCGACATAGCCGAGCATGAAGCCGAAGAAGCCCCAGGCCCCCGAGGCACCGAAAAAGGTGACGCTCGCAAACCAGAGAAGAGCGCTGATCGGCAGGCTGACGACCGGCGGCATGAGGTTGCGCAGCGGATCATTGGGATCAGCATGATGATTGCCGTGAATGACGAAGATCGCCCGCTTCAGGACCTCCGATTGCGCGTCGAAGTGAAACACAAAGCGGTGCAGCGCATATTCGGTAACAGTCCAGACTGCGACGCCCAGTACAATCCAGAGCGGCGCCCAAGCGTCGGGCGCAGTCACAAACGCGCACACCAAGATGACCGGGAGCGTGATCGACCAGAGAGCAACGAAGGCGGGAGCCGTGACAACCGTCAAAGCTTCAAGCCAAGGATGGCTGAACAGCTGCATGCGTCGGCGATCAGAAGAGGTATGCATGTAAGCGACGCCGTTTCAAGAGACCCAGATCAAGCTTCTACCGGCGGCCCACGGGTCTCTGCGACCTTCTATGACATGAGCAACTCTCGAAGCCGTACTAAACTGCTTAAGGCACATCGGTTATCAAATCCACTCGCTCGGACTTAACCCGGTGTAGCTCAACGCAAATCTGACACGCCATAACGGGCATTCGCCAAAGATTTTTGCGTTCGCGCACTATATCAACCGATTGTGACAAGACCCACCGTCCATTCCGCTCTAGGCCATGAACAGGGCCATTATCAGGGTGATGCGTGTCCCATGGGCAACAATCTGCTCGAACCTCGGGTTGGCGAGCGCACCGACTCGCGGCGGATTTCAATTGGAAGCGTTCGTGATTTGAGCAACCGCTTCCGGAGGACTTGACGATTTTTGCGCATCGCTGTCGCAAGGACAAGATTTCCAAGCCGGACCATCCGCCTTGATGAGCCTCGGACGACACGCTCATTCATCTCTTCGCTTGTTGCTGATCGCATATCCCGTGTGCGCTTGATGGCTCTGTTTTGCCAACCGCGGATCTCCTTTGCGCCCTTGCCGATCGTCCGACCCTTGCTAGGGGTGAACACAGTGCGCGCGACCGGATCGTCGAAGCTGCACGCAAGGAATACCAACTATGTGCCCCAGTGGTCGATCTCGTGACAATGACGACATCGCCAAAGCCTTCACAGGCAAGGCGATCCTGATCTGCGGCGCTTCCGGCAATCTTGGCAGTCACGTCGCGCGCCTTCTCGCCCCGCACGGGGTGCGGCTCTCGCTGTGGGGACGGCAGATGAGCAAGCTGAAGACGGTGCAGGCTAGCTGCCAGCACCCGCATACACAAATCCGATGCAGATCCATCGAGCTCACCGACATCGAAGCTGCCCTGACAGCCTTGCGGCAAGAAGATGATGACGCTCCCTTCGATTGCGCCTTCTTCATTTCGGGTGCCGGCGACACACGCGAGGCAGGTCGCCGTATCGAGAGCCCAGCCCAGCTCACCAAGCTCGGGCTGCTCAACTACGTCGCGCCCTGCGCTCTGGCGGCAGAGCTCGGTGAACGCATGGCAGCCAGAGGCTCAGGCCGGATCGTTCTGGTGGGGTCGGCTGCAGCAACCCATCCCCTCCCCTTTGCCGCTGGCTACGCGAGCAGCAAAGCCGGGCTCTCCAGCTTCACCGAATCCCTGAGGCTCGCACTCAAGCCTCATGGTGTCTCGGTCACCCTGGTCTCCCCCGGCTTCTTCGCTCCTGCCGAGACACAGGCCCATGGCTACGCACGGCCGGGAGAGATCGCACCAGCTCTCGTCGCAAGCCGGCTGATCGCCGCCGCCGCGCGCGGAATGAGCGAACTCGTGACGCCCTGGCGTTTCTTCGTTCTCAGGTGGATCGGGCGCCTGCTCCCCCGACCTTTGCGTGACCGGCTTATACTGTCACTGCCGGCCCCCTGACCGGATGGCTGCCAGGATCTCGGCGTGAAGCTGGGCAGGCGTGAGCTCACTCAGCTGTTCGGGCGAAAAGACCGGCTGACCCTCGCGGTCGAATTTCACAATCACGAAAGGCGTATGCCGTTCGCCCCCCGGCGTGCTGAGCTGAGGTATGCTCGGCCTGTGATCACCGAAAAAGCACAGCGTCACCGGCCGTCCGAGCTGCGGCAGTTCTTCGATGAGCCGTGACAGCATGGCATCGCTGCGCTGCAGGAACCGGAGATACTCTGCCTTGTTGCCCTCGCTGCCGGCACCGTTCGCCGACCAGGGGCCATGGTTCTCGATGGTCACCGCATAGAGGAGGCACCGGCCTTGAGAGGCTGCGCCAATCTCCAGAAGCTTGTCGCAGACCGCTGCATCGGTGACATAGGGCCCATCGTCCGGCGTGGGAGGAGGGAAGGCTTCCTCACCGATCAACGCATCAAAGCCTGCTGCCGGCATGAGCCGGTCGCGTCCGTAAAACCGCATGTCGTGGGGATGGATGAAAACCCGCTTCCACCCATCGCCCAGCCGGTTCGGCAGGGCCCAGCTGGCTGCCGACGAGCCGGTCAGGAAGGGATCGTAGCGGTGAAACCCGAGCCGCTCCTCACTGATGCCGAACAGAGCCCCGAACTCTGTCCGCATGGTGTAGGCCCCGAAGCCGGACACCTGGAGCTGGCCCTGCTGCCAAGCCAGTCGTCTGGCCCGATCAAGACCGGGCAAGGCCAGGGCATCGTCACCAAAGAGCGCAGCGGGATCCGCGAAGGATTCGCATTGGACGATGACAAGAAGCTGATCTTCCGCTGCGCAGACGGTAGGCAAGTCGCAGATTCCCGGTCCCGGCTGGCGCAGCCAAAGCTGCCAATAGGCGATCAGCGTTGCAATCAGGCCATGATCGCGGACGTCCCGATCAAGATCGGGCGCCTTGGCCGACAAGCGCCACCAACTGCTCCAATTCGTGAGCTTCACTAGACACGCGAGGGCAGCAGCTAGCAGCAGGCCTGCAAACCTTGCCGCATGGTCCGCCGTCGAAAAGAAGAGCAGCACCGCTGCGAGTGCTGCAAGCCCGGCCGACAAGAGCGCCAGCTGCCATGGCCGAATTGCGGAGACATAGAACTGCGGATGCTGGAACACGGCTCCGACAAGCGCAAGATCAGAGAAAACCAGCGGCTCTCCAAGGACCTGCCGCTTGATGTTGGAAACGAGCGCGAGGGCACCAGCGAGTATCACGACGAGGATTGCCGAGGGCATCCAGGCGCCCGTGATCGCGACCACTCCCCCCCACAGGCAGGCACCTGTAACAAGAAGAACCACTGCCCCCTTGGCGCTACGCGGGCGCAGGTCGCGGTACGGCGTGGGCCGCGCGAGGCCATCGGCGACGAGCAGGCCAACAATCAGCAGGCATATCGCCGTCCAGTCGATCACGTCAGGTCCTTCATCACCAGCCCGCGGTATCCTGGTTGAGGTCGAACTCTCGCCGCAGCCTGACGCCGGAAATTGTGCTCCATGCACCCGGTACAAAGAAGCGGTGCCAAATGCGTCTGGCGAGGCTCGACAGGAACCTTGCGCCGGCATTAGGGGGATCACCTTTGTTGATCAATCATGTGGACACGTAATGGCTGCAGCTCTCACTTCCGACCAGCCCCGCACGGGCCGAAGCAGCCGCGATGTTCCCGCCAGCGCAGGCGCGCGGCGGATCATGCTGCTCCAGGGTCTGATGGGACCCTTCTTCCGCGAACTTGGCCAAGGCCTCATCAAGGCCGGGCACACAGTCTTCAAGGTCAACTTCAACGGCGGCGACAGGCTCTACTGGCGTCTTCCCAACGGGATAGACTTCGACGGCTCACTGACCGACTGGCCCGCTGCCTTCGAGGCCCTCCTCGAGCGTCATCAGATCACCGACATCATGCTGTTCGGCGACTGCCGCGATCATCATGCCATTGCTCTTGACATCTGCCGCTCGCGCGACGTCAGAGCCTATGTCTTCGAGGAAGGCTATATCAGGCCCGACTGGGTGACCATGGAGCTGGGCGGCGTCAATGGCCACAGTTCGCTTCCCCGTGACCCGCGATGGTATCTCGATGAGGCGGCGGGCCTCCCGCCCCTGCCGGAGCACAAGAAGGTGCCCTCCTCCTTTCGCCGCAGAGCGACGCAGGGCCTCCTATACAATGCCGCCGACGTGCTCACCCGCTGGCGCTACAAGGGCTGGACGACCCACAGGCCGTGGCATCCCCTGGTCGAGGGAGCAGGATGGGCGCGCAAGCTTAACAACAGAACCGATCGGCAGCGCGAAGCGGCAGGCCTCATCGAGGCTCTCCAGCAGCGGGGCGACAAGTATTTTCTCTTTCCGCTGCAGCTGGATTCGGATGCGCAGATCCGCCTGCATTCGCCTTTCGCAGGCATCGCCGATGCTCTGAAGATGGTGATCGATTCCTTCGCCGCGCACGCACCAGGTGACGTGCGCCTGGTCGTCAAGGAACACCCTCTCGACAATGGTGTCAGGGACTGGCAGCTCGAAACCGGCGATCTGGCCCTTCGCGCCGGCATCGAGGACCGCGTGGACTACCTCGCCTGGGGTGACATCGAGACGATTGCTGATCGTGCGCAGGGCATGGTGACGATCAATAGCACGAGCGGTACGCTGGGGCTTGCTAAAGGCCTTCCCGTGATCGTGCTCGGAACGGCGATCTACGACATGCCAGGTCTGACCCACCAGGATGGGCTTGATCAATTCTGGACACAGCCCGTGCCGCCTGATCGGCAGACCTTCGCCGCCTTCTACCGCGTGCTTGTTGATCGCTGCCTCATCCCGGGCGGCTTCTTTTCCGAAGAGGCGATGGCAAAGGTTGTGCGTCACGCGATCGCCCGTTTCGAAGGGCGAGCGCTCCTGCCTGACTGAAGCCGAAGCAGCCGAGGCAGCGGGGAGGCGCTTGCACCGTGAGGTGAGCCAGCACGGCCGAGTAGCTTGTGCTTAGCTCTGCAGGTCGCTCGAACAGAACCCCGACGACGCGGACGTGCCGAGTGCACAGGCAAGGCCAGCCGAATGCGGAATCGCACCGGCAATGTGCTCGACAAGCGGTGCACAAAGGCGGGTCGTGAACCTGAAGCCTGCGAGCCTTTCGCGGCGCCAGACAGCATAGGCCGCGACCATCTGCGCATCTTCCAGCTTGATGCAGTGGACACGGCCAATCTCGATGAGAACGCTGGTCTCGAAGATCAGCTGGCATCCCGCCTGCGAAATGTCCACTAGGGTGCACGGCACGTTGAGGCCCTGAGCGCACTGAAGCTGCACGGGCCACTCGGCGTCGAGACGAGGCCGCGCACGCCGCTCACGAGCGGGGCGCAACATGGAAACGCCAGACAAATCCGCTGGCAACTGGCCGCACCTGTCAACCATCATCAAGGCTCCGCCAACGCCACCCGCTAGCAGTTCGCGGCATGCGATGAGCTTGTGCAACCTCGACGATGAGCTGGTTGCTGCGTGCTCCAACATCATCGCGGCTGCGAAGGAAGAAAAACGCCATCCTGAAGCAGTTCTGGTCTTGGGCATAGCACATCGTCCCTAAGCGAACGTGAAACCTCGAGGTTACCCGAAGCGCTACCATGCGCGGACCAGGATCCTCTCGCCGGGAGATCTTGCGATTTTTCCGCATTCTGCTCCGCGTCACCAGCGAAGAGGCTCGCTGAGGCTAGCCAAAATTCGGGCAGCACTTGTCCGCACCGGACCAAGCTAAGTGCAAGCGAGAGGCGCCATGCTTCGCGCGCATATGTCTCGGCACCTGGCAGCATCAGAAGGCTGCACTTGGCGGCGAACATGCCGCCCGAAAGCACCCCCTGACGAGACCCGCTTTACGATTATTTATCGTCTGCTGCGCCAATCGGCTCGCTGCGATCGCTCAGGGGAAAGACGAAAAACGATGACGAAGCCGGCTTGGCCCCTGCACCCTTCGATCGCCTGTGACCGCGATGAGCGACGCTGGAGCCAGCGCTACGTCGTACGCGTGCCCATCATCCTCAGGGCCGAGGACGGTGAGGCCTGCCCTGCGACCATCCTCGACATGAGCGATGAGGGTCTGATGATCGCGCTCGACCCTGCACATCCCGTCACGACCTTCACGACCTACTCCATCGCTGTCGAAGGCTTCTTCCAGTGTCAGTGCTTTGCCGTGTGGCGAGACCAGAACATGGCGGGTCTCATCTTTTCCTTACCGATCCATAGGGCTGTTGTTGAGGCACTGGCTCGCCGCTTTCCGGCGCGTCTGGAAGATTTGTAACCTCTCCCGCCATGAGCGAGGCTCATGCCTCGTCACTCAAGACTGACCGACCGTCGGACCCGAAGCGCGCGGCGCTGTGCGGGCCTTCGGACTTCCGGCGGCCCCAAGTTTCGGCTAGAGCCTGCCTGGCAGTTGCCCGGCGCGGTAACGCGCCGCCATCACGGATCTGCCGCTGCGCGGCGCTGAGATCCCCCAGAACCTGCCTTGAGCCCACAGACTGGCCGACATGATCCGTAAAGCGCTTCTGATCCCGATCTGGGTGCTGCAACTGGCCACCGGAGCCAAGAGCTTCCTCGACAATCCACTGATCGGCTCGCGGCGATTGAACCGGCTCGGACTGCACGTCTTCCGGGTCCGAATTGCCGATGCTCTGTGCCGCTGGCGGCGGCGGCGCCTTGCCCGTCATGTCCGAACGGACTGGCGCGAGGCCTTTGACCGTGATGGCTATGTCGCAATCTCCGACATCGTGCCACCCGAAAGCTTTGCGGCTTTGCGCGATGCGATCCTCAGGTTCGAAGGCCCGGCTCGTGAGATGCAGCAAGGCGACGCCATCACCCGGCGCATGGCCGTCGACCCGGAGATGCTGCGCGCCATACCGGCGCTTGGCCGCCTGCTGTCCCGCAAGGATATCGCCGCACTCTTCCACTACGTCGCCAGCTACCGCATCACCCCCCTCCACTACATCCAGACAATCGTCAGCAAGGCCGGCGGGAACGAGCCCGACCCGCAGGAGACTTTGCATGCCGACAGCTTCCATTCTTCCCTCAAGGCTTGGCTGTTCCTCAATGATGTTGAGATCGGGGACGGACCCTTCACCTACGTTCCCGGGTCACACCGCTTCGGCCCCGAACGCCTGGCATGGGAGCGCAAGCGCAGCCTCGCTGATCCTGCTGCGATAGACCGGCTCTCGGCGCGCGGATCACCGCGCATCGGCGAGCCGGAGCTTGCGGTACTGGGCCTTGAGCAGCCTCGCGCGCTCGCCGTTTGCGCCAACACCCTGGTGGTCGCCGACACAGTGGGGTTCCACGCCAGGGGGCCGGCGACGCGTCCTGGCGAGCGGGTGGAGCTGTGGTCCTATGCCCGCCGGAATCCCTACCTGCCATGGCTCGGGGGCGACTGGACGAGCCTGCCTGGCATTGCCGAGCGCAGGATCGGCCTCATCTGGAAGGTGCGCGACAGGCTGGAAAAGCACATCGGACAGCCGTGGCGATCAGTCGGACGGCGGACACCCACCGAGCGCACCTGATCGCCTCGCGCGGCGATGATGACAGGTTGGTGCGGCCGAGACGTTCGCGGCTGCGGTGCCTTCCGCCTCATGCAAGCGCGCAGGGTCAATGGCTTAAGGTCGGTCGTTCCGCCCCCATTTAACAAATGGTAATGGGCCTCAAGCACAATGGGAGACGAAGGGACCAGGATCGGACCGATGATCAGACGTATCCCACCCGAACAGGTGCGCTTTGGAATGTACGTGACCGGCCTGGGCGGTCCGTGGCTGAGTCACCCTTTCTGGCGGGCACGCTTCAAATTGGTTTCCGAGCGCGATGTCAGCCGTCTCAAGGCAAGCGATCTTGATTATGTTGAGATCGATGATGAGCTCGGCGTCGCTCCTGTTCCCGATCGTGGCGCTACTCATCGTGACGAAGAAGGTCCGGCCTGCGCGATCAGCAAGCCGAAGGCGTCGTCACTGGCCTTGGCGAAGCCAAAGCGTGAAGCAGGCTCGGTGCCGGTTCTGGACGCCGGGCGCGCCCGGGCGATCAGGACGATGGCGCGCGCGAGGACCGTTGCCCGGAAAATCTTCGATGCGGGCCGGCTCGGCAAGGATATCCCGGTTGACGAGGCCTTCGCGCTCGTCGCGGAGATGGACACCCTCTTCGATCGCGGCGAACATGCGCTCCTCGACATGATCAGAATGAAGTCGATCGACGAGTACACCTATCTTCATTCGGTCGCGGTGAGCGCTCTGATGCTCAAGTTTGCCCGCGAACTCGAGCTGCCGGCGGCCGAAGTGCGTGAGTGCGGGCTTGCAGGCTTGCTGCATGATGTCGGGAAGATGCGGATCCCCAACGAGGTGCTGCACAAGCCGGGCGCGCTTGCGGCCGAAGAATTCGCAATTGTGAAAACCCATCCGGAGATCGGATCCACGATCCTTTGCGACATACCAGATCTGCCACGCGCAGTCATTGCGGTCGCGCAGTTGCATCACGAGAAGATCGACGGCTCCGGTTACCCGCTCGGGCTCAAGGGTGACGAGATCCCGCTTTTCGCAAGGATGGGGGCGATCTGTGATGTCTATGACGCCCTGACATCGGACCGGGTCTACAAGGAAGCTTGGACGCCCGCTCAGGCATTTCAAGAGATGGCCGCCTCGGCGCATCACCTCGATGCTGAGCTGCTGCTCATTTTTGCGCGCAGCATCGGCATGGAAGATCTTCTTGTTGCTCAGCCGGACCCGGCCGAGAACTGACCCAGGTCTTGGCTGCCGGGCAAGGCTAGGCCGGAACGACTGCTCGCGGCACGCCTGACGAACCCTGCTTTTGGCCATGGCTGCTGCCAAGGCGGCATCATTTCCGGGACCCACGACAATATCCGCCGACATGGATCGGCCGCCGGTACGGATCACAGCAGCTGCTCCGCGGACCAGCACAGCGACACCGCCCCCTGCCTGTTCGTAAGCCGACAAGGCATTAGCAAGGGGGCTTCACGGCGAGACAGTCCCGCGGCAACGACATGTCAGCTCGGATCGGGAACGAGGTCCATCTTACGGCGGCGGTCACGTCAAGGGAGGGTTGCAATGCGAGAAGCCGCTCGGCAGGAGACCCATTGCTACGCGACATGCGCCGCCTATAATCTAAGATCCTGAATCATAGGGTTATCCATGCACTACCCAGGTACCGATCCAGTGCATGCGGTGCGGCGCCGGCGAAAGCCTGTCATTGCGACTGTGCTTCACGGCTGTGCCCTGAGCACCCTTCTTCTTGTTCCTGACACGGCGCTGGCGATGATTGTTCTTGGCGCAGCCGAACTCGAAGCGCTCGATCAGGCCATGGTGGCTGGCGCCGACCAGCCACCTGTGGAACACTCCGATCCCTTGTCCGTGCCCTCAGGCGACATCAGCGAAGCCGGCGGGGACGAGCCATATGCGGAACCATCCAGCCTGTCCGAAGTCCAGGATCTTCCGGACGATGGGCCTTCAAGGGCGCGTGACTACGCTTCGTTCGGTGATGACCTCAAAGCCATCAAGTGGGAGTTTGCCGCGATCGCGGGATACTACACCGCGATCAACGCACCGAAACTTCTGAAGGACTCGCAGTGGCCGACATTTCAGAATGAAGGTTGGTTCGGCAGATCAACCAGCAATCTCGGGGTCGACAAATTGGCTCATGCCTATTCTACTTACGTTGTAAGCGAATTGCTCTATGCACGACTCAAGAGAAAGACAGGCAACGCGCCGGGGATCGAACTCACTGCAGCTGCTTTGGCATCGATCATCATGCTGGGGACCGAAGCATTCGACAGCATCGAACCAACGAGCGGATGGTCCTGGCAAGACGTTGCATTCAACAGCTTGGGTGCCGGACTTTCGATCGTACGAAACTCAGTTCCAGGTTTGGATCGGAAGCTGGATTATCGATTGATGATCCAGCCAAACGAGAATATCTACAACCTGAGCGGAAAAGAACATTTCCGGCAGCAGCGCTACTTATTCGCCCTCAAGCTTTCAGGCTTCCGAGATTTTGAAGACACGCCACTGCGGTACATCGAACTTCATCTTGGATATCGAGCCGACGACTTCCTGAATGAGGACAGGGCTGCAGGCGTGACGCCGAAACGCCATGTCTTCGTCGGATTAGGCATCAATCTCAGAGAACTAGCATTCAGGAATTCGCGGAGTCGCGCCGGCCGAGCAGCTGGCGAGGTTCTTGACTACTTTCAACCGCCCTTCACCGCCATACATCAAAACCTCACTCAGTAGGCTTGCGACAGCTCTTAAGCTGCGACCTGAAGCGGTTCACCACACGCCAGCCGAATGCGCACTGCTTCGGAGGGATGTCGAGCACCCACCTTGGCCATCATGCTGGCCCGGTGAAACTCGACCGTTCGCGGGCTGATGTTAAGCTGATGAGCGATGAACTTGTTGGTTCCGCCGGCAGCAAGATAATCCAGCACTTCGCGTTCACGCTGCGAAAGGACCGACAGCCGATCGCGCGCCTCGATGGCGGCGCGGCGTTCGGCTGTGACCTTGCCCATCTCCTTGGCCACGCGGCTGAGACACCGTTCAACCAGATTGGCCTCGACCGGCAAGGCCAGAAAGTCGATTGCGCCCGCCTTGATCGCCGCGACCACCTTTTCGGGCACAGCATCGGTGTCAGTCGCGATCACAGGAGCCCAGATCCCCCTATCAAGCAGTTCTGCGAGCAGCCCCGCCACACCCCCCTCTTCAGGGACGCTGCGCGCCATGACGATGCCATCGCCGCGTGAATGCGATACAAGCTCCGAAAGGTCGGTATAAAGCTCGCAGTGATGCCCGAGCGCAAAGATGGTGTGCGCGATCCCGGCACGAAGGCGCGAGCAGGATTCAATCACGTGAATCCGCAGACGTTCTTTGTGATGGCTGTCGGGCATTATGGGTCTCCTGCCGATGGCATAGCCCATCTATGTCTAACATGGTTAATGAAAAGTTGCGGCCTTGCCGCTTGTTATCCCTTGTCTTCGGCTGTGGGCGCGGTGCGGACGCCAATGGGCAAAAAGATCCGCTCCCGGCATCAGCGTGCGTGCCCGGCAAAGCATCCGCGCTGATCGGGGCCGGGATCAGTTTTCAGTTCCGGGCGCTCAGCTAACTCTTCTATCGCCGGAAAAATCCGCCGACCGGCCCAAAGGCGCGAGCGGCTTTCCTGAGCGTCTTGACTGCGCCTCAAGGCAAGGTCGCGCAGCACACCTTCATGGCATGCAAGCTATGCAGCACAAGAACCTGACATGGCAGAGGTCCGCTATCCCGCAGCAATCAGGATATCGAGCAAGTCAGTGCGCATCCGTGCGATCTCGTCCGCGCGTGCCTGGACGAGGTTGAGCGAGATCTGCTGCGCGATATTGCCATAGAAGATCTGCAGGCTCTCGCGCAGCGGATGATCCGGCATGATCGAGCGGGCCAGCCACAAGGTGATGACCTGCGCCCGCAGCAAGGGTTCGCGCGGGATCACCGACGGCTGGCGTTCGAGCGCGATCAGGGCCTGCCCGAGCTCGGCGGCAGCTTCCTCAAGGCACAGGCGCGTGAGATCAGCGGCGCTAGATGTCTCGACCCGGGCGTTGAGCTGAACGCGGCGATAGGCCGCCGCGGGGCTTTGCGATAGCGGATGCATTGTCTCAGCGCCTATCGACGGCTGTTCGACCACATGTCGACCTGCTGACGCAGGAATGACAGGGTCGACTGCGAGGCTGCGACGCGGCGCTCGGAAGCGGTGAACTCACGCGTCAGACGCTCGCGCAAGGCTTGCTGCTGCTCGGCGATCACACTGAGCCGCTCATCGCTGCTGGCCAGCTGCACCTCGAAGCGCCGCAGCGAGCTGCCAATCGAACCGGGCTCGGTGACAAGACTGTTCTCGCGCGCGAACCTGTCGATCGTTGCGAACACCCCCGAGGCGCCAAGCGTGAACATTGCTGCGACGGCATCAGGCGTGTTCTGAAGCGCCTGGCCGAGCCGGCCGCTGTCGAGACGGAAGGTCCCGTCGCGGTTCAGGGCAAGGCCGAGGTCCGCGAGCGTGCGAGGCTCACCCGGCGCTGCTCCCGGCATCACGATCCGTCCGGCCAGACCGGCCAGATCGCGGCGGAGCTCGCGCGCGCCCGGGTCGTTGCCGAGGCTCCCGCCGAGGGGCGCTGCCAGCTCATTCAGCTGAGCAACGATGATGTTCAAAGCGGCTACGAAATCGTTCATCGCACCGGTGATGGCGGCCGAATTGGTAGCGAAGGTGAGACTGGTCGGCGCGCCGGCATTGGTCGCGGTCAGATCAAGCGTAAACCCGCCCGGCAGGCCGGTGACCCGGTTGGTGGCGCTCGTCATCGGCACCGTGTCAAGCAGGAAGGCAGCGTCACGCGCGCTCGCGCGCAGTTCGCCGGTATCGGTTGCAGGGCTCCAGGCGAGATAGTCAAGCTCTTCCGGAACAGCAGCAGCGCCGACGCTGCTCTCCATCACGAAGCCCGATGCCGCCCCGGTCGCCCCTTTGAGCACCAATTGTGCTCCGTTCGCGCCGACGGCAACATAGGCCGAGATCGCGCCGCCCGATGCTCTGTTGATCTTGGCGGCCACGCTGGCGAGCGTATCGTCAGGCGTGACATCGATCGCAAGCGGTTGACGCGCGCCGTCAGCAGTGAATTGCGGGCCATCGACGGCGCCGAAGCGGATCGTGAGCGTCCCCTCGCCGACCAGCGCATCGCGGCTCGGATAGGCCTTGCTCACCAGAGTCTGAGCCTCCGCGAGCTGCGTCACCTCAAGCGAGAAGCTGCCCCGCGGCGAGAGCCCAGCAGGGACGCTGACGCGTGCAACCGAAGGATTGCCGAGCTCGGCACGAGGAGCAAGGTCACCGCCGCGCAGGCGATCGCCCAAGGCACTGGCGAGCCCGGTGATCGAGCTGCGCAACTGCGCCGCTGCCGAAATCTGCGCCTCCAGCTTGCTGCGGCGCATCTCGACATTCTGCCGCTGCGCGCCGAAGCTCGCCGCCGAGATGTCGTTCGCCAGCTTGATGAAGTCGACACCGCTGCCGGCACCGAGTGCGGAAATGATGGAGGAGCCCGAAGTCGTCATGTTCCCTAGAACGGGACGCCAGCGGCAAGTTTAACCCCTCGGCGCGAGCTTTCCATCGCCGTCGAAGCACAGCTCGTGCGGTACGTCGACCACCGGCCGCGCGGCGCGCTGACCACGCTTCAAGGCCATGACGAAGGCCACCAGCGCTGCGACGGCCACATAGAGCTCTTCGCGCACCATCTGGTTCTCTCTGGTGGTGAAGTAGATCGCACGGGCCAGCTGCGGATATTCGAGCAGCGGAAGCCCTTCTTCGGCGGCGATCTCTCGCATCGCCAGCGCGGTGTCGCCGCGCCCCCTGGCAAGCACAACCGGAGCCGGTGCCAGCGAAGGGTCATAGGTCAGGGCCACCGCAAAGTGCAGCGGGTTGACGACCACGAACTGCGCATCTTTCATCGCCTTGGCAACCCCGCCCCGCGCAAGGTCGCGCTGACGCTGTCGGCGCGCCGACTTCATCTCCGGAGATCCCTCTGCCTCCTTGCTCTCATCGCGCATTTCCTGAAGGCTCATCTTGAGGCGCTTGTCGCGCTGAAAGCGCTGCAGGGGATAATCGACCGCAGCGATGACGAAGAGGCCGGCGATCAGCGCGCCGACGAGGCTGGTCATGGCGCCGCTCGCCATTGCCAGCTGGGCCTGAAGCGGGCTGCGCCCCAGGTGAAGCAGCTCCGGCAAGGTGGCGCTCGCCCAGAACCAGGCGATCGAGCCGAGCAGCGCGAGCTTGAGAAGGCCCTTGCCCAGCTCGATTAATCCTTGCCAACCAAAGATCCGCTTCAAGCCAGAGAGGGGATTGATCCTCGACCCCTTGAACCCTGCGTTGCCGGCGTTGAACCGTCCCTCACCAAGCAGCATCTGGGATGCGATCGTGACAACCGCCACCGCCAGGGCCAGCGCCATGATCGGGGGCAGCATCGTTGCCGCGGCGTCGGCAAAGAGGGGTCCGGGCGCGAAACCTCGAAGCGAGCGGTTATCGAAGATGAAGCCGGCCCGTGCGGTGTGCGCAAGGCCATCGGCAATCCAGGGTCCCAGTCCCAGCAGCACGAACGCGCCGGTGCCTGTTGCAGCAAATGTCGCCACTTCCTTGGAACGCAGGACATCGCCTTTTTTGGCAGCATCCGCGCGCCGCTTGGCGGTCGGCGCAAATGTCTTCTCGCCGGGGCTCTCCTCGCTCACTGCGCAACCTCCCCGGCCACCAGAGCCGCGGACTGATCGAGGGCTGCCTCGAGCAGGTTCTCGAACTGCTCGGTCATGACCGGGATCGCCATGATCATTGCAGCGATGCCAGCAAGCACGCCGGTGGGAAGGCCCAGCGCAAACAGATTGAGCGAAGGTGCAGACCGGGCGATGAGCCCGGTTATCACCTGGACAAGAAGCAGCACCAGAACCACTGGCAGCGCGATCGCTGCAGCCGTTGCCAGTCCATAGCCCATGAACATGACCACACTTTGCGCACGCCAGGTGCCGAAGGCGAACTCACCTGCCGGCAGAAGCCGATAGCTCTCGATCAGCAGCTGGAAAAAGAGAAGATGCGCGCCGATCACGAAGAACAGAAGGCTCAGAACCAGCCCGAAGAACGTGCCAAGGGCGCCGGATTGGGCCCCGCTCGCCGGATCGATCGACGTCGCGATCGCCAGGCCCATCGTCCCTGCAATCTGCTCAGCGGCAATCAGCGGCACCGCAAAAGCAAGTTGCAGAACAAAGCCCAGTGCCACGCCGACCAGAATCTCCTGCAGCACCGCCAATATGGCGGCAAAACTCATCATGTCAGGAGCGGCAACAGGTGCCCCCCAGCTCGCCACGAAATAGCCGATCACGATTGCGAGCAAGATGCGCACTGGCGCTGGGACTGCCGTTCCGCCCACCATCGGAGCGGCCATCAAGGCGGCCCCGCAACGGATCGACAGAAACAGGATCTGCCAGAGCTGCGCCTCGAGGCTGCCGAAGCCAAAGTCGAGGATGTTCACCGGATCAGGCTGCCATATTGGCGACCTGCGCCATGATCTCGCGGGTGAAGTCGGCAAGCAGGCCCATCATCGCGGCGCCGAGCACCACGAAAACCAGCGCGGTTGCGGCAAGCTTGGGTATGAAGCTCAAGGTCTGCTCGTTGACCGACGTCGCCGCCTGGATGATGCCGACGATGAGACCGACCACCAGCGCAGCCACCAGGACCGGCCCGGCAATCAGCGCCGTCACCCATAGCGTCTGGTCCGCCAGCGCAAGAAGCTGTGCATCTTCGATCACTATGCGAAACTCATCGCCAGGCTGCCCATCAGCAGGGCCCAGCCATCGACCAGCACGAACAGCAGCAGCTTGAAGGGAAGCGAGATGATCGTGGGCGACAGCATCATCATCCCGAGGCTCATCAAGACGCTGGCAACCACCAGGTCGATGACAAGAAAGGGCAGAAAGATCATGAAGCCGATCTGGAAAGCCGTTTCCAGTTCACTCGTGACGAAGGCCGGCAAGAGGATCGAGAAGGGGATGTCCGTGCCGGATGCAAAGCTGCCGCCGCCGGCGATGTCGGTGAACATCATGAGGTTCGCCTCGCGTGTCTGGCGCAGCATGAAAGCGTGGAAAGCCTCGCCCGCCTGTGACAGCGCAGCATCCGCACCGATCGTTCCGGCAGCATAGGGAGCAACCGCGTTGGCGTTCACCAGTTCAAGCGTCGGTGCCATCACCAGCAGCGAGAGAAACAGCGCAAGGCCGGCTAGCACCTGGCCGGGAGGTGAGCCCTGCAGACCGAGTGCCTGACGCAAGATCGCGAGAACCACGAGAATGCGCAGGAAGCTTGTCATCATCAAAACGAGCGCCGGCAGGATAGTGAGCAGGCTCATCACCACCAGCAGCTGGAGCGACAGGCTCAGCGGGCTCCCCTCGCCCGCGCCCTGATCGCCAAGCGCGCGCTCGATGGCCGAACCCACTCCGGCTGCAACCGGGTCAACAGCTGGTACTGCCGCCGTGACCGCTTGGGCCGGCGGCGCGGAAGCGGCCGCCCGAGCTGCATCAGGCGCAAGCCAAAACATGGTTAACGCCAGAAGGCACAACACGCCTGCGCGCGCGATAAACACCAGGCGCATTAGCCGTTCTCCGCTTCTCGTGCGGGTGCTTCGCCGAGCCGCACCATGCCATGGCGCGACAAACCCAAAAGGATGTCGCGTTCGCGGAACCGGACCACGGCTAGCTTGACGCCGGGGGCAATGAGGCTGGTTTCAATGAGGTGGAGATCGCGACCGCCGGAGGGCAGACGCACAAGCCGCGACTGCAGGTAGCGGGTCAGCCAGAGGCTACCCCAGATCAGACCGCCGAGCAGCGGCAGGAGAAGCGCCAAGCGCAACAAATATTCGAGCATCGATCCGTTTCCAGCTCAGGACGCTTCGGCCGCGCTCGCAGCGGAGCCCAGCATCCCGGATGCACTTGCGGCCGGCGCGGCCTCCTCACCCTCCTCACCAACGAGGCTCACGATCCGCAGGCCAAAACGGCCCTTGTCGGCGACCACCTCGCCGCGGGCGATCACCCGGCCATTGGCGGTCACATCGAGCAGCTCATCAGTGAGCCTGTCGAGCGCGACGGTGCTGCCCTCTGCCAGCTGCAGCACATCGCGCAGCGGCATCTCGGCCCGTCCAAGCTCGACCGACAAGCGTACAGTGACCGCAGCGAAGCGATGAAGCGCGGCAGGTTGGAAGTTGTTCACTGCTTTGATCCTTCTGCAGGAATTCGCGTAATTCGGATCGCCATCCGCTCGTCGGATGTTCCGATGCTTCCGAACCCGATGGTCTGATCACCGCTCTTGAGCGGCGCCTGGCGCGCGATCGTGAGGGGAATGATGTCGCCCGCCTTCAAACGGTTCAGCGCTGCAAGCGACAGGTCGATCTCGGCGAGCACCACGCGAAGCGGTAGTGGGATTGACCCGAATGTCTCCGGGCTGGCGCCGATGGTCCTGCGGCCCACGCTGCGGCCAGAGGTCATCGCGGCGGGGCCCTGCGCAGGCAGCAGGCGCTCCATCCGGTTGGCGGCCACAGCCAGCAGACCCTGCCATTCCTGTCCGGCAGGATTTGCCAGAGACACACAAAAGGCGAGCACTGTGGCATCGGCATCGAAGGGCTTGAGCCGCGCCGCGCTCTCGACGAGCATCATCGCAGATGCTTCAGCCTCCGCTTTGCCGGCGATGCTCGTGCGGCCAAGCCCCGCGCGGGCCACGGCCATTGCCATCGTGGAAGCGATCTCGCCCACCAGCAGCGCTGCAGAGCCCGGCAGACGATCAGGAACCTGGGCCGGAAGCATGCCCTCCCCGCCGAAGGAACGATCGGTCAGCGCCATGGCGGTGGCAAAGTCGAAGCTGATGAGGGCAAGTTCAGCATTGGGGCCGCAGCGCATCAAGGAATTGGCCGCAACCGGCCCGATACGCTCGAACACATCCGCGCCTGTGAGCCGCTCGGGTTCCGAGACGCTGACCTTAAGACGATCGCCTGACAGCATCTTTGCAAGATCTTCGGCGAGAATGCCGGCCAGATCACGCCGCCAAGCAGCCATCAGAGCGGTGCGCTCCTCCGGTCGCGGGGAGCGGGCGGTGAGCTGCGCGCAGTGCTGCGCTGCGCGTCGCTCCGCTTGGAAGTCGTGGTTCATGTTCATTGGACGAGGAACCCACGAAAGTGCACCGCGTCGATGCCGCCAAACCCTTCGTTTTCCTCGAGCACTTGGTTGATGCTGTCCGTCAGCCGGCGCGCGAGGCGCTTCTTGCCCTCGATATCGTAAGCCTCGGCCTCGGTGGTCGTGGCGAGCTGGGCAAGAATAGCTGACCGGATCGCCAGCTCATGCGTCTGCACCCATTGCAGCACGCGGCCGTCGCGGCGGGTCGAGACGGCAATCTCGACCTGCATCAGACCCGGCGAATCTGCCAGGTTGGTGGTGAAGCTCTCTTCGAAGCTGTAGTAGATCGTGCGATATTTGCTGCCCCCTTCGCCATAGACCGGGGCGGCCTGATCCTTGTCCTTCACTGCGACCGCATAGGGATCATCCTCGCCCTTGACGACGAGCTTGGGCTCATCGGGCCCGCCTTTCTCGACGGCACCGCCAAACATGCCGGCCGCGAAGGCCGCATACACGCCGCCTGCGCCGACCCCCATGAGCAGCACTGCGGCAAGGACGATCTTCACCATCCCGCCCCGACCGCCCTTGCCGTGGCTCTTGTCTGACTGTTCGGACTTGTCCTTGCCCTTGGACATCGAAACTTAACTCCCTGCGATCTTTCGCTCAATCACGCGAAAAGACCCTGCTCACGCTCGTCGGATCGGCCAACCTCATGCGGCCCTGCTGTAGCGGCTTCGTCACGGCGGCGGTGGTGTTGGCCGTGCTGCTGCGAGGTCCCGTCATCTCGCTGCCCGGATTGCGCCAGGTATGGTAAAGACGATCCTTGACCGGACCCTGGTAGAAACCCGTAACGCTGCTCTTGAGAGGCAAATCCGCCGTGGCCTGAATTCGGGCCTGCTCCCGTTCCGGTTGCGTTCGACGACGTGCTGGCCGAGGCCGTCAAGGCCCGCTCGGCAAGCGCCGCCTGGAACGCGGGCGCAAAACCGGGATCACGGCTGGCGAGCACGGCGCGCCAGTCCTGAACCGCCCCGCTCGTCTCGAGCCGTAGCGATACCAGTCCGAACTCTGCATGTTGCAAGGTCATCTGGGGACGTGCGCTGCGAAGCGCCTCGCGGATTTCGATGACCTGAGCGATGGTGCTGTCAAGCTCGACCGGCGGCCGCCCATCAGCGCGCGCGCCCGCGGCCCCGGATCCCACTGGCGCAGCCGGAGCGCTTTGCGTGTGTGAACCGGACGAATTGCCGCTGCTCACAGGATCGGCCTGCAACCCCCGCATGAGCAAGCCTGCCCTGCCTTCGTCCTGATGTGTTCGCAGGTTGCCGCTGATCGCCGCCTCTTCGGCAGTCTGAGCCCCCGACACCGCCGGCTCGAGCGATCCTTCCGCTTCGCCGAACGAGGCCGAAGGCGCTGCTGCCGCGACGGTCCGGGACATCATCTTGTCCGCCTTCGCGAGGGCTGCGAAAGACACGCTCGCGGACAATCTTGCCCCATCTTGCTGCTTTGGCGGAACGGGATCGGACATCAGCGCAGGCGCGATCTGCACCGCCACCAGCGATCCGGCCTCCGGCGTGGCGCTCTCAGGCAGTTCTTCTGCCGCTGCCGCCTCGCGTGTCCCCTGGTCCTGAGCAGACTCTGGCGCATCCACAGTCTCGATCGTCGTGAGCGCCGAGGCGGCGCCGGGTGCTTGCGGAGGCGGGGGCCCTATCGCCGGCACTGGCCCTTGCAGTTCAGAGGGTTCAGGCGCTGGCGCGTGAGGGACGTCTTCCACAAAAGCTTGCGTCGGCCGCAACGGCAAGATCTGGCCGGCCACCGGCAGAAGGCTGCCGGGAACCTGTTCCCAGGCCGGCCAACCATCAACGCCCATGTCCTCTGCGGGTGCTAGTGCGGGGTTGGACCCCGCAATGGACGGCGAGCTGATCGAACGCGACTCTTGCAAGGGCATCGCCTCGATTGTCGATGCTGCATCGACGAGCGAGGCGAAATCATGAGCTTGCGAATCGCCGTTCGCCAGCGGCGCACCGCGGCTCCCGGGCTCCAAGAGCGATCCGCTGCTTGCGGATAGGCTCATGCGTTGAGGTAGGGTCGGATTGATCATGGCAGACCTTTGTTGCAGCAAGAGTGAGGGCGCTCATCACTTCTGCCACTACCCATGCAATTTGCGTGCCACCGACGCCAATTGGACGAGATCTCGACGGGTTCTGGTTGCATCGAGCGCGGCGCGCGCTTCGCTCTCACGCTCGGCAAGCCGCTTGGCGCGCGCCTCGGTTTCGGCCAGCACCTCGGCCTGCCACACCGACAGCCGCGCCGCATCGCTCGCAGAACCCTCAGCGGTGGCCGCAAGCTGCTCAAGGCCCGACGTGAAGCCCGCGCGCGATGCCAGAGCCGCACCAGTCGTCAGTCCCTCCTTCGGCGCACTGGCTGCTGCAAGGTAACGGCTTCGCGATGCCAACGCGTTGCTTCGCTCTTCGGCGGCCAAGGCATCGGCAAGCGCACGCAGCGCCTGGCGGCGCGCGACCTTGGTGATCAGCGCCTGCCGCTCGATCAGCGCCAGGCGCCGGGCTTCACGCATGGGCACGCTCCATCAGCGCCACCAACTCGGTCTGGCTGGCAACCAGCGCTTCCGCCTCGCCGCGCCTCTGCTGCAGAAAAGCATCAAGCGTTCCGCTCATGGCGAGCGCAGTATCGAGCAGCGGGTCTGTGCCGGCACGGTAGGCGCCCATCATGACGAGATCACGGTTGGTCTCGCGGGCGGCAATCAGCGCCCGCAGGCTGCGCGACGCCACGGCCACTACGGGCGTGACCAGATCATCCATGACGCGGCTCAAGGATGCAGGAATGTCGATCGCCGGGTAATGTCCCCGCTGCGCCAGCTCACGCGACAAGACGATATGGCCATCAAGGATTGCGCGAGCAGTGTCGACCACTGGATCATTGCCGTCATCCCCGTCCGCAAGGACCGTGTAGATACCCGTGACCGCGCCGCCGCTGCGAGCAGAATTGCCCGCGCGTTCAACGAGACGCGTGATGGCCGCGAGCGCAGAAGGCGGGTAACCGCGCGCCGCGCCGGGCTCACCGAGCACAAGCGCCAGCTCGCGCGCCGCGTGGGCAACGCGCGTGAGGCTGTCGAGGATCAAGAGAACCTTCTTGCCCTGCGCGCGAAAATATTCGGCGATCGCGCTTGCATATTGCGCGGCGCGAAGGCGCAGATTGGGCGCATGATCAGCCGGAACCGCGACAATCACGAGCCGCCCGCGACCGATACCGCTCATATGCCGTGCGACGAAGTCGGAGACTTCGCGTGCACGCTCACCGATGAGCGCAACCACCGTGATGTCTGCCTGAGCATGCCCGGCGATGGTATCGACGAGAACCGACTTGCCCACCCCTGAGCCGGCCATGATCCCAAGTCTTTGCCCCACGCCCATCGTCGCCAGCGCATTGATGGCCCGCACACCGCAATCGAAGGGTTCAACCACGCTGGCGCGTTCCAGGGCGCTTTCGCGTTCACCAGCCAACGGCCATACGCAAGGCAGATCCAATTCAGGGCCGCCATCAATGACATGGCCAAGCGCGTCGACGGCTCGTCCGAGCAACGCATCACCCACGCGCACTTCGCCCGGATTGCCCAGCGCGCGAACAGTGGCGCGCGGTCGCAGCAGCATGGTGTCGCCCAGGAGCATCATCAGCGAGTGCCCCGCGCGAAAGCCGATCACCTCGGCAAGCCCCTCGCGACCCGTGTCGTTCTCGATCAGGCCCAACGAGCCGACCGGCAAGGGCAGGCCGGCAACCTCGATGAGGCCGCCGTCGCAGGCAACCACGCGGCCGAGCCGCACCGGTCCAGGTTCGATGTGCGCCTTGCGCATCCGGATAAGCTCGAGTTGCAACTCGCCGATCATGGACGCACCGCTGCGGCGATCGCCCTGCGCCAGTCGGCAGGGGTGTCGCGTACCGCGCCATCGGGCCCTTCGAGCAGCAAACCCCCGGGCTCAAGCGCGCTATCGGCAATCACCGCCCAACCTGCCAGAGCCTCGGGGCCAAGAGCCTCGATATCGCAAGGGTGAAGATGAAGCCGCAACGCAGCGGCGGCACCCCCCAATCGTTCCGCCGCAGCTCGGCATCGCACGAGCAAGGAAGTTCGATCAGCAGCGAAGGTCGACAGAACCTCCTCACACAAGGCCATCACGGTGTCGGCAAGATCGGTAGCGAGCATGTCCACAGCTGCCTCGTCGAGCTGGCGGAATGCGAGCCGCAGCGCACGTTGGCTGGCCAGTTCGCGTTCGAATTCAGCCAGCGCCGCGGCACGCCCGGCAGCCTCCCCATCTGCATAGGTGCGACCGGGCGATTCTGCCGCAGGCGCGACGGGAGTCGGATCGCCGGCGGGCGCTGGGCGCTCATGAAGGGCGCGGAACGGAAGCACGTCGCTGAAGGAGACCGGCGAGCCGTCCGCAGGGATCCAGCTCAACACGGCGTCCTGCGCAGCGCTGTCCTCACCGGCGAGCGCAGCGATCCACTCAGACATATTCATCGCCCTGGTTGCCGATCACAATCTCTCCGGCTTCGGCAAGGCCGCGAGCAACCTCGACCATCGCGCGCTGGGCGATGAGCACATCACTCTTCGCGACGCGATGGCGCGATTCCATTTCCTCGCGCAGGCCGTCTGCAGCCCGGGTCGACATCGCAGAGAAGAACGGCTCGCGCTTGTCCTCCTTGAGACCCATGAGGGCATCGACCAGCTGTTCGGGGTTAACATCGCGCAGCAGCCGGCCCATCGATTTCGTATCAAGCTCGAGCAGCATTTCGAAGGTGAAGAGCTCATCCTCGATCCGCTCGGCGAGCGGCCCATCCCGCTCAGCGATGGCCGGCAGAACACTGTGCCGCAGGTTTCCGGCCGCATTGATCAGCATGGCCGCCTCGCGCGGTCCACCCAGAGAGATCGACTCCTTGCCGAAGGCTTCGGTGACACGCTCATTGAGCAGCTTGTCGATCGTGGCGATCGCCGCCGGCGAGATCGGTCCGCTCTTTGCGACCCGTTCAACCACGAGGGACTGCGTCGCGGACGGCAGCGCTGCCAGCACGGCCGCAGCCGCTTCAGGCTCGATCAACAGCAGGAGCGCCGCGATGACCTGTGGGTGCTCGTCCTCGATGAGCCGCACGAGAACGTCCGGCGCCAGCCAGCGCGCGATCTCGATGCTGCGCGGACGCGATTGCGGCTCAATCCTTTTCATGATGCCGGTCGCGCGGTCCGGACCGAGCGCCTTGTCCAGCAGGGTGGCCATCCGCTCGGGGCGTCCGCGCTGCGGAAGCACCTCACGCTTTGCCTCGTCCACGAAATCGGCCAGAGCCTCGCTCATGCGCGACTGGTCGATCTCGCCCAGCGCCATCATCGCAGCGCCAAGCTTCTCCAGTTCGGCGGGCGACAGGCGGCCGAGGATGCTACTGGCTTCCTCATCACCCATCAGCATCAAGAACACGGCGGCGCGATCGATGCGGTTGAGCTGGCTTGCAGGACCGGCCTGCTCGGCAGTGTCCTGTTCGGTTGAAAGATCAGAGATCATGTTCCACTAGGCCCCCGTGCCTCGCCCGCGGCTAGCATGCGCTGAAGCGCTTCGACGGCGCGGTCTGGCTGACTGGCCGCCAGCCTGCGCGCCAGCTCGACCTGCCGCGGCAGATCGCCGCTTGCGCCAAACACACCCGGACTCATGTTCTGAGAGGGCAGCAGGTTCTGAACTTCCGACTCGCTCACATCAGCCACCAGCTCCGGCGCTTCCTGGACAGGTGCAGCACTCTTCTTGCGCAGCACAGCAATCAGCGGCCGCACAGCCAGCAGCAGCACCAGTAGCACCGCCAGCAAGGCTGTGCCGTAGCGTACGAGCATGGCGAACCAGGGTTCTTCGTAAAATGCTGCCGGGGTCGGCGCGGCATCGTCGAACTTGCCCTTGACGACGGCAACCTGGTCGCCCCGGTCGAGATCTGCGCCCACGGCCGCCCCAACCAGCGCTTCGAGTTGGGCGGCGGTGAGCGGCGCCGCCTTCTTGAGCGCGGCGTCGCTTACCGCGACAGCGACCGACAACCTGGTCAATCGGCCGGGACGGGTGCTGGTCACCGCGACCTCGCGCCCCAATTCATAGCTGCGCTGGACAGCGCTCTCGGTATCTGTGGCAGAGCCCGCAGCCGCGCTCGCCCCAGGCGAGGCCTGCGGCGCGGCATCGACAAGGGCAGTCTCCGGCGGGGGCGTATTGGCCGTCACACCCGGCACGCCGCCGGCGTTCACGCCGTCGCTGCGGGTCGTGTTGCGTTCGCTCTCGTTCCGGATCGCGCCGTCCTTTTCGTAGGTCTCGCGGGCCGACGTCACTTCACTCTGATCAAGAGCGACCTGCACCTGAGCCGAGTAATTGCCGTTCCCCAGCAGCGGGAGCAGCAAGGTGTCGATCTGCTCGCGCAGCTTGGCTTCGAATTCGCGCTGCAGCACCAGTGGATCAAGCTCGGCCTTGCGCACGGATGACAGAAGACGGCCGTTCTGATCAACGACCCTGACAGCATCGGCGCTCATGCCCGGAACCGAAGCGGCGACAAGATTGATGATAGCCTCGACCTGGCTCTGCGAAAGGCTCCGCCCACCGGTCAGCCGAACCATGACCGATGCACTCGGTTCGGAATTCTCGCGCACGAACACCGAGCGCTCGGGCGTGGCAAGGTGAACGCGCACGCTCTCGATCCCGTCGATCTCGCTGATGGTGAGCACAAGTTCACGCTCGCGGGCCAGGCGAAGCCGTTCGCCCTCCAGAGTGCGTGATGCACCCAGCGGCATCGAGTCCAGCATCTCGCTGGCACCAGCAGGCGCGGCGATGCCAGCGTCGCTGGCGACCAGCATGCGCGCGCGGTAAAGATCGTTTTCCGCCACCGAGACCGCCCCGGTCTGGTTGTCGATCGCATAGCCGATCCCGCCCTTGTCGAGGGCCTCCACAACCTTTGCACGCTCGGCATCGGACAGACTGGAGTAAAGCAGGCGGTCAGGATAGGAGGCAAGTGACAGCCACACGGCACCAGCTGCCGCGAGCAGACCCAGCGTGCCGATCGCTGGCAGGGCCCTGGCAACTGCGGGTTGCGCCAGAAATCCGCTCACCGGCTCAGGCAGCGCGCCGCGCCAGCCGGGCTGCGGAACTGCGGAAATGACCGCGGGCGGGTCCGCACTCGCGGGAATTGTCAGTTCAGACATTTAGTCAGCCCCCCATCCGCATGATATCTTGATAGGCGCTCAGCAACTTGTTGCGCACCTGAAGCGTTGCTTCGAAGGCCACGCTGGCCTCCTGACGGGCAAGCATGACCTCGGCGATGTCAGTGACCGCACCTCGCTCATAGGCAACCTGCATATCACTCGAGCGCTGCTGAACGGCATTCACCTGCTGGAGCGCAGTGCTCAGCGTATCGGCAAATCCTCCCGCGGGCGTAACAGGCGCAGAGCCTTGCGTGCGCGGCGCATCGCTTGCCGCGCGCACCTCCTGGAGTGCAGTGCTGCGGGCGAGGACTTCGCGGCGCAGCGCCATCACATCTGAAAGGCCAAAGCCTGGACGAATGCCGGTCATGCGCGGACTCCCGCGCCAGCGACCATCAGCCCGTTGGCGCGCATCGAGGCGAGCCGGTAGCGCAAGGTGCGCTCGGAGATCCCCAGGCTGCGGGCCGTTGCGCTGCGGTTGCCATCATGATCGGAAAGGGCCGAAAGAATAGCCTGCGATTCCGACACAAAGGCAATATCCGCCAGCTTCCGCGCGCCTTCGGGTGGTGCGCTCATGACAGGTGCACTCATGACAGGTGCATCCTCGGTCACCGCGCGGACCGCGCGGTCGAAGACGATGTGCTCAGGACCAATGGCCTCGTCATCACCGCTCAAGAGAATGGCACGCCGAATGACATTTTCCAGTTCGCGCACATTGCCCGGCCAGGTGTGCATTTCGAGCATTGCCTGGGCTTGAGGCTTGATCCAGCCGGGTCGGCCCGAGCGGGCGGCATGGCGAAGCAGCATGCCAAAAGCGAGCGGCACGATATCGCCGGTCCTGTCACGCAGAGCCGGAACGCTGAGGGGAAACACATTGAGGCGGTAGAGAAGGTCTTCACGAAAGCGCCCCGCCTCGACTTCGGCAACGAGATTGCGGTTCGTGCACGCAATCACCCTCACATCAACGCGCACCGGACGCGTTGCACCGAGCGGCAACACCTCGCCTTCCTGAAGCGCGCGCAGGAGCTTGGCCTGAAGGGCGAGCGGCAGTTCGCCCACCTCGTCGAGGAGAAGCGTACCCTTGTGGGCAGCTCGAAACAGCCCCTCACCGGCTTCGGCCGCTCCCGTGAAGGCCCCCTTGCGATGACCAAACAGCAGGGATTCCAGCATCGCTTCGGGCATTGCTGCGCAATTGACGGCCACGAACGCCTCGTCGGCGCGCGGCGAGAGGCGGTGAACGAACCGCGCCAGAACCTCCTTGCCTGTGCCCGTGGGCCCTTCGAGAAGGACAGGAATATCGCTGGCGGAGACCCGCTCAGCCAGGGTCAGCAGCGCAAGGCTTTGTGGATCGCCCGCAATCGGCCAGCCATCCTGCCCCGCCGCTGCCAGCAAAGCCGGCCGAGCCGCGAGCGGATCACACGGATCATAAGCCAGAGTAACACAGCCAGATGCGGCAAGCGCAAGACCAGGAGCGCCAGCATGGCGCACGTCGATCGCGGTCATTCCCTTGCGGCCCATCTCTGCCGCCATCGCCGGAGAGGTGCCCTCGTTAAGCACGATCCGGTCGCGCTGCCAGCGGCGCGCCATCAGGGGCAAAGTGATCTCAAGCAGCCTGTCATGCGCCTGATCACTTGACCGAGCGCGCTTGCCCGAGCCGGGCTGGGAGCCCGCCGGGCCGATGGCCGTATTAATCATGAAATGCCCCTGTCCTTGTCGTTGTGGCAATCAATTGCCGCGCGGACGGACAAAATGTCGTAAATTTAAGTCCTCGTATTTTCCCTAGGTCCCGCACGGCGCGCGCTGGGCGCTGCACCAGTCCGCGGCCTGGCGGCGGCGAACTGTTGCCGCCGCCATGATGAAAGGCGCTGCCGCCTATCCTTCAAAAAATTGTGCTTAAACTTGGCCCCGGACGACCGCTCTAAGGGCCAGCAGACGGGCAGTTTCGTCCTGCTGGACCATTCGGGAGTTTCTACGATGAACGTGATCAACACCAACACCTCGGCGCTGCGTGCGACCAACGCTAGCACCGTCGCCGGCAAGATGCTCGGCACTGCCATGGAGCGCCTGGCGACCGGCAAGCGCATCAACAGCGCTGCCGACGATGCCGCCGGCCTCGCGATTGCCGCCTCCATGACCTCGCAGATCCGCGGCATGGCGCAGGGCGTGCGTAACGCCAATGACGGCATCAGCCTTGCTCAGACGGCTGAAGGCGCGCTCAACGAAGTCACAAACATGCTGCAGCGCATCCGCGAACTGGCAGTGCAGGCCGGTTCCGACACCTACCAGGAAAGCGACCGCACCAACCTCCAGGCTGAAGTCGATGCGCTGACCGCGCAGATCGGCCAGGTGGTCACCAACACCAAGTTCAATGGCGTTGCGCTGTTTGATGGCACGACCACTGCGGTCACGATCCTTGCTGGCTCGAACGCGGACGATACGGTCGACCTCACTCTCACCGATCTGAGCTCGCTGACGGCAGGTGCGGGCACGGCCGGCTCGTTCGACGTCTCGGGCACCGATGGCTCGGCGGCGCGCACCGCGCTTGCAGACATCGATGCGGATATCGAGGCTATCTCGACGGCACGCGCTGAACTGGGTGCCGGTCAGAGCCGCCTTCAGTCGGCGGTCAACAACCTGACCAACGTCTCGACCAACCTCACCGATGCCCGTTCGCGCATCATGGACACCGACTACTCGGCCGAAACGACCGCGCTCGCCAAGGCGCAGATCCTCGGCCAGGCCTCGACCGCGATGCTGGCCCAGGCCAACCAGTCGCAGCAGAACGTCCTGTCGCTGCTGCGCTGATCACAATCCCCTCGCCTCCGATTTGCCGGAAGGCGCGCACCTGCCCGGAGCCGAAAGGCTCCGGGCTTGTGTGCGTCAGGCAGAACAATAGCGCCCGCGTAGACAAGCCCTGCCGGATCCGGGGTGGTTTGTCGTGAGGGACAGTGCCCACTTTACCCGATGGAAGATCTCGAGACACCTTCGCTGGAGCGGTCCATCAGCATGATGCACGCGGCAGCTTCCGAGGGTCGCGGGCCCTATTGCATCCCCAAGCTCGCGCGGCAATCAAACGGGACCTTGGCTCTACTCACCTCACGTGACGGCGTACCTGGCCCCCTAACGGCCAGCAACTCGTTCTCGTGGCTTCTTCGATCGGAAAATTGCTGCCGGGAATGAAGCCGGCAGCACGCATCAAGACCTGCCTTTCGGCTTCGAATCGCCTCTGGTCCTGGTGTCATCAGCGCGCAATACGCTGCTTAGTCGCGCAGATTGGGAACTTTCATCTCGATCGTGCAATGAAGACCATCGCTTGCCAGCTCGAAGGTCGTCTTGGCATCGAGCTGATATCGAAGCGCCTGCTCAATGAACGTGCGGCCATAGCCCGTGGAAGTCTGCGAGCCCTTGTGAGGGCTGACTGGGACCCCGGTCTCGCGCCAATCCACATGAAGGCGGTACTCGCCGTGGTCTTCGACGACTTGCCAGGCGACCCTCAAGCGGCCGCGCTCAGAGGCGAACGCGCCGTGCTTTGAAGCGTTCGTCACGAGTTCGTGAAGCGCAAGGGCGAAGGTTTGAACCGTGGCAGAACGCAGCTCGATGCCATCTGGCCCGTCAAGACTGATCCTGTCGTCTGAGACTGCAAGCGCTGCTAGCTCAGAATGCAAGAGTTCACCGAAGGTGACGCGCTGACCGGCCGACAGGTTCGACAAGAGGCCCTGCACACGCGAGAGCGCTCCAAGACGCTCGCCGAACCGGCTCTGAAACTCCTCAAGATCATTAGATCTCTCGAGCGTTCGGCTCGCGATTGCCTTCACGACGGTGATGAGATTGCGCGTCCGGTGCTGTAACTCGCCTACCAACGCACTCTGCCGTGTCTGAAGCTGCCGCAAGTCATGAATGTCTGTTGACGTGCCGAGCCACTCGACAACCTCACCAGCCGCATTCCTGACCGGCGTCGCCCTTAGCTGAAACCAGCGATAGTCCTGAGTGGCGCTTGCGTAGATCCGCGCTTCGACTTCGAGGCGCAAGACATGAGCGGCCTCATCCCAGCATTGCACGACTGCATCACGATCAGCGGGACAGATGGCCTGAAGCCAGCCGCGGCCAAGGCTCTCCTTGATCGTCAATCCGGTCTGCTCCTCCCATTGTGGACTGGCCCAGATCCAGTGGCCGCCGGGTTCGGAGCGCCAGATCAATTGCGGGACGCCGTCAATCACTGTTCTCAGCCGCGCTTCACTCTCCTTGAGCGCATGGTAGGCGCGCTCACGGGCCGTGATCTCGGTCCCCGTATGCAGAATAGCGGCCACGTGTCCCTGGTGATCGCGCACCGGACTGAAGGAATAATCGAAGTACCTGCGCTCGATGCCTCCTTTGCCATCGTTGAAGTTGAAAGGCTGTCTTGCGATCCGCACTGATTTGCCGGCAAAGGCGTCAAGGATCTGCGGCTCGATGATGTCCTTGATCGGGCTCCAGGCTTCGAGAAACGAGCGGCCCAGAGTCTCGGGTGATGGGTTCAGCATCGTCTGGTACGCATCGTTCTGGAGGGTCAGGAGTTCCTGCCCGCAGATCAGAACCATCGGCACAGGACTGTCGAGAATGAGATTGAGCGCCGTGGTGAGCCATGTCGGCCACTGCGCCATCGGCCCCATTGGTGTTGCAGCCCAATCGAATTGGCGGATCCGCTGCGCCATCTGTCCGGTAGCCTTCAGGCCTTCTGTTTCCACTTGGTGTCTCCGGATCGCTGCACGAAGCGGCAGTTCATATGAGTGGGTGCGTCACCGAACCAACCCCCTTAGCGGTGTTCAGCTCATCGAGTGGCGCAGCCTGCCTGCGGCAAGAAAAAGATCGCTCTCATCACGGTAGGCGTCCTCCACTGCATATCGGGCACGGAGCATGACGAGGCCCGGACAAGAACAGCACCGACAAAGTTGCTCACCTCCCAGCATCTCCTACCAGCGCGCGGCAGAGCGCGTCACGCAGCGCCCGAGGATCTGTGGGCTTCGTCAGCAGCTCAGCTTTCAGGTCTTCTGCCACCTTGTTGGTAAGTTCAGCATAGCCGGTGCAAAAGACGTAAGGGACACCCAAGGCGTGCAACGCCCTGGGAACCGCCATGTCGATCGCGGTTCCAAGGTTCACATCCAACACGGCAATGTCGGGCGCTCGCTCCCTTATGAGCGCCAGCGCATCGCTTGAGGATCTCGCCGGCCCTATCACCTCACATCCAAAGTCCGCCAAGGTGAGCTTGAGCGTCAATGCAATAAGCGGCTCATCATCAACGACCAGGACGCGTTTTCCTGACAGCGAGGCATCATCGGGAACTGCGAATTCTTCGCTTCGCTTCACAACCGTGATCGGCAATCCCTCACCGGCGCCGCGAAGAGGGAACATGAAGCGGCACCTCATTCCCTGGGGCCGCCAATCGACCTCGAATTGTCCGGAGAGCTGGTGCTCGATGGAACCGCGGATCGCTGTCGTGCCGAACCCCGAGCGGTGGGGCGCAGACACCACCGGCCCGCCTGTTTCGGTCCAATCCAGAATGAAGAGCGCTGCACCCTGCTGGTCCTCGACATGCCAGGAGACCTGCAGACGACCGCCGGGTGCTGACAATGCCCCATGCATTGCCGCATTGGTGGACAATTCGTGGAGCGCAATGGCGCACGCCTGCGCCGCCTCGGGCAGCAGAGGCACTGAAGGCCCAAATACAGCAATCCGATCTCCAGCACCTGACTGGAAAGCAGCCAATTCCTCCTCGACCAGCCGGGCGATGTCGACCCCCTGCCAGCGACTCGCTGCCAGCAGGCTATGTGCACGCGAGAGGGCCTGAATCCGGCCGCTGATGGCCGACCTGAAGGCATGCACATCATCGACTTTGGTCAAGCGCACCACCGATTGCACCAACGCCAGGAGGTTCTTCCCGCGGTGATCGACCTCATCGGCCAGATAGCGAAGCCGCTGTTCGGCCTTGCGCCGCTCCGTTATGTCGAGCGATAGGCCGACAAGGCCCTGCGCCTCGCCTTGCGTGTTCATGACGGGCGCCTTGACCGACAACCAGTGTGTCAAACGGCCATCAGGTAGGCGCAAGTCCTCCTCAAACTGGTGCACGGCTCCTGCTTCCATGACCATTCGATCATGCGCCATGATCGCTGCGGCCTGCTCCGCGTCAGAGAGCAGATCCATATCGGTCTTTCCGACGAACGATTCGGGAGGGTGACCTACAGCCTCTTCGAATCCGGGATTGCCCAGAAGAATGCGTCCCTCAAGATCCTTTGCGTAGGCTGCACCGGGCAGGCATTCGAAAAAGGTGGCCAAGAGCGCGTTGGCATGGTCGCGCTCGGTTTCAGCTGCGAGGGTCTGCGTCGTATCGAAGTTCACTCCCAGCAGGCGTGACGGAACTCCTCTTGCATCGCGGAAGAGCTCTGCACGACCCACGAACCACGAGACGGCGCCATCGGGCTTCTTGAAGCGGAACTCGATATCGAGCCGCTCCTGCCCCGTGCCCGCTCGCTCGAAGGCAGCCTGTGTGGCGTCGCGGTCGACGGGATGCACGTGATCAAGAAATCGCTGACTGGATGGGGCGGTTGCGGGCTCGAATCCGGTCAATTCGTAGAACGATGGTGACCACCACAGCCTCCCGCTCTGGAGGTCCAGATCCCAGACCCCCATCCTGCCGACATCCTGAGCCAGTGTCAGGCGTGCCTCATTGCGCCGGAGCCTCTGATTGGTTGATCGCAGGGACTGGGCGACGGATACCACGGCTCCAGCAGTGGCGATGAAAAACAACAGGTTGAACAGCTGGGTTCCCGCGACCGCGAGGTCTCCCCTGGGTTCAAGCCAGAAAATAGCAACGACGATTGCGGAGGCTATCAGTGAAAGCAGCCCTGGTCCAAGACCGCACAGCAAGGTGCAGACCAATATAGCAGGGTAGAAGATTGCGAAGGGCACAATGCCATCGCCAAGCGCCTCGAGCCAAAGGCGTACCGCCATAGCAGCAACGGTAATGCCGATCGCGGTTAGATAAGGCACCCATGGGAGCTTGGCGTCGAGAAGGTTGCCCTCTTCAAGGATCCCCTTGTAGGTCGATGGATGCGCCGATGCCGCCCCATCCAAGCCCGGCCTGTCCGGACCTGCACCGCGTTGCTGATCTGACATCATCTCTGCTCCGGATGCAGGTATCGCGAAGGTCAAAGCTTGCCTGCACCCATCTCCATGAGCAATTGACTAGAAATGACCTAAATCAAAAAGGCGCAAAAAGTTCCAATTTGATATTTACACATGTATCTGCAAATATTCCATTATTTGATGATACGAGAGCGGCGGACGCGACTTAAGATCGTGCCGGCCTGTTTCGTCGCAGCGCTGCGCAGAGCCGCAATCATGTCCTGAGACGAATTGGCCTCGAGGATTGTGATCCGTCCGCCGCGCCCTTTACCAAGCTCGTGCAGGTGGGAAAATACCTAGCCACGGGCAGGTGCCTTGCACGTACCTCTGGGCACCTTTCACACGAGAGACCATTAACGGTTTGTTAGGAGTCCTTACCTAATCCTTTCAGGGAACGAAGGAGAGTGCCTTGGCCAAATTCCTGTTCCCCAGCATCAAGGCATGCACCCTGGGGTATTCGCGGCGCCGTTATGGGTTGCGGCATGACAATGTCCTGAGGAGTGCACAGCCCGATCTGAGGCACTGGTGAGTGCTCCTTCCCAGCGCCTGTACATGCAAGAGCGGTATCTGATGCGCGGCGAGGCAGGAAAGATGACACTCTGCTCCCAATCAAAGCGCCGCTCATGGCTCACGATCGAGACACCTGATGAGCGCGCAGCGGTTCGGCACTTTGCGCACGTGCCAACGAACCTTCTGAGTTCGAAGGGACGATGGTCCTCGGGCGAGATGGACGAGATCTCGGAAGTCGGCTGCCGGATCGCCGTCAGGGGAACCACCCCCCCAGAAGCAGGGGAGGTCATCGGCGTGAAGTTGCCGAGTTACACCATGGCAACTGGCAGGGTAATCTGGAAGAAGAACGGCAGGATCGGCATCCAATTTGTGCTTCCGCTCGGCAAGGCTGCGATTGAGGATCTGATCAGGCGCTCGATGTTGAATTTGCTGGCTCCAGCGCAGCATTGCTAAAGCCGGGATACAATTCGTTAACTAAACTTCTTATACACACCCTCTGCAGCTCCGCTGTGACGAAGTTTAGGAGAGCGAGTTATGCAGGATAGCGTGTCATCTCAGAACCTGGACGTTTTCGAAAGTGTCTGTGCCTTGCAGGCTGCACAGCCCATCCCAGTGGGCATGGTCGGCAAGATGTATCGCGCTCTGGACCGGATGCGTTCTGCAGGCGCCCCTTCCCAGCAAGTCACGACCGCAGAGCAGTTTTCCGTGGCAGTCCGCATGCTCGAGGCAGCACGCCGCAAGCGCGACAAGGCCGCAGAGCAGGTCGTGATGGACCGCCTGGAAGCACTCGCAACCGATTGGAAGCTGTACCAGTCGAAGTCAGCGTGTGCACACGAAGATCTCGTGAATTAGTCGCTCAAGGTTCGGCGCGCCGCGGCGCGTCGACCTCATTGCCACCCCAAGCGGCTCCAGCTGATCTTGGATCGGCCGAGACCTGGAACGTCAGCGCCTGAGCGCAGGCTTCGAAGCCTGAACGAACTCGTCCCGTCTGGATTGGCAGCAGGTCGCTTCTCCTTGCAACGACCATCATCGCCGGCTTAACATGCCGCACGGCCCCTGGGCTGCGCTTTGCAACGAGAAGACCCCCATGACCTTCCTCGCGCGAACGACACCTTATGCGCTGGCCTTGCTGCTGTGCGCCTGCGGCGGAGATGAGACAGGCCCCTCCCCGCCCACCACCGGTCCTGTCCCACCCCCCGCCCCTACGCCCCCACCCTCGCCAACGCCCCCGCCAACCCCATCGCCAGCGCCGACCACCAGCGCCGTAACGCAGCGCATCGTCGCTGCATTCAACACGCCATGGGCCATGACCTTCCTTCCTGATGGGCGCCTCCTCATCACCGAGCGGGGTGGCAATCTCTTCTTGGTGTCCACCGCCGGTGCCAAGACCGCGGTCACCGGCGTCCCTGCAGTGGTTGCCTCGGGCCAGTTGGGGCTGCACGACATCGTCCTTGATCCCGGCTTTGCCACCAACAACATTGTGTGGATCAGCTACGCCGAGGCAGCTGCCGGCGGCCAGCGCCTCGCCGTGGCACGCGCCACCCTCAATGCAGGGAGCACACCGCAATTGCAGGGCCTAAGTGTCATCTGGCGCTCCGGCCCTGCGACCACCGGCGGACACCTTGGCGCGCGGCTCGCCTTCGCGCCTAATGGGCAATTCCTGTTCATCAGCACCGGAGACCGTCAGCAAGGCAGCCCGGCGCAGGATCTGTCAGCCACGATCGGCAAGATCATCCGCATCAACCTTGACGGCACGGCGGCAGCAGGCAACCCCTTTGCCGGCACACAGGGTGCGCGTCCAGAGATCTGGTCGCTTGGGCACCGCAATCCGCTCAGCCTTGCCTTCGCGGCGGATGGCCGCCTGTTTGCCGGCGAGCACGGCCCAAGCGGCGGGGACGAGTTCAATCTCATCTCAGCCGGCGCGAATTATGGCTGGCCGCTGGTGTCGGAGGGTAGCAACTACGATGGCTCCGCGATCCCACGCCACAACACGAACACTGCCTTCACCGCGCCGCTGGTGGCCTGGACACCTGCCATCGCGCCCAGCGACCTCATTCAGTATCGGGGAACAAGGTTTGCTGGCTGGACAGGCGATTTCATCCTTTCCGGACTGGTCCAGCAAGGGCTGGTGCGAGTGCGCGTCTCGGGCAGCAGCGCGGCAGAGGTCGGACGGATCGGCCTCGGCGCGCGCATCCGCGCATTAAAGGAAGCGCCCGATGGCCGGATCTGGGTTCTGCAGGACGGAAACCCCGGCAATCTCATCGAGCTCACGCCCAGCTGACAGCCGAGCACGGCCTCACTCGCCGAACGAAGCGGGCGCCAACCGCGACCATCTGAAAGGCAGCGCACCCGATCGCTGCACAGGTCTCAGGCACGCAACTGGCGCTGATATCCTGCCGTGTCGAGGATCATGTCTGCAACGGCTTGCGCTGCAACCGGTTTCGAAAACAGGAAGCCCTGGATGTTCTGGCAGCCCTCGCGCCTCAGCACTTCGAATTGTGCAATGTCCTCCACTCCCTCGGCGAGGGTCTGCATTCCCAAAGCCTCGGCAAGTGTCGTGATGGCGCGGATTACGGCATGTCCATTCCTGCTGGTGCCGAGGTCCTCGACGAAGCTCCGGTCGATCTTGACCTTGTCGAAAGGGAAAGAGCGCAGATAGCTTAGCGACGAATAGCCTGTGCCGAAATCATCAAGGGCGATCTTCACGCCGAGATCACGCAAGCCATGAAGTGTCGAAAGCGTCGCCTCGACATCAGCAATGAACACGTTTTCGGTAATCTCAAGCTCCAGCCGATGCGGGGCGAGCCCGCTTGACGCAAGCGTCGAGATCACACTGCTAGCAAGGCTGCTGGCGACGAACTGTTTCGGAGAGACATTGACAGCGACGGACACATCGCCGGGCCAGGTGCTGGCCTGGTGACAAGCCTCGCGCAAGACCCACTCGCCAATCGGGATGACGAGGCCGGTTTCCTCGGCGAGCGGGATGAACTCGCTGGGGCTGACCTGACCGCGCTGAGGATGGTTCCAGCGGATCAGCGCTTCGAAACCGGTGAGCCGCTGCTCGGCAACGCTGTAGAGCGGCTGGAAATGGAGCTCGAAGCCGCCCTCCCTGATCGCTGTACGCAGGTCGAGCTCAAGCTGGCGACGCTGCCTTGCTGCCTCGTCGAGCGCGGGCTCGAAGAAGTGATAAGCCGCCTTGCCGTCCCGCTTGGCGCGGTACAGTGCAAGGTCAGCATTCTTCATCAGCGTGTTGTCGTCCTCGCCATCGCCCGGCGCCATCGCGATGCCGATGCTCGCGCTGCAGGCGGCGTGCTGGCCGTTCAGGGTCATCGGGCGCTGGAGGCACCGCTGCAGATGGTCGGCGATGTTGCCGAGGCTCGCCCTGTCGTCAATCTTGTCGATGAGAACGGCGAACTCGTCACCCCCAAGACGGGCAAGCTCGGCGTCGGGGAATTCGGCACGCAGTTGCTCAGCAACCGTTCGCAACACACTGTCACCGGCCGGGTGGCCAAGCGTGTCATTGATCATCTTGAAGTCATCAAGATCGATATAGGCGACCATCACCTGTTGATCACCCCGACGGCGCAGGAGAGCGCTCGCGAGCTTTTCCGTGAACAGTTTCCGGTTCGGCAGATTGGTGAGGCCGTCGTGCAGCCCGACATGGATGATCTGACGCTCGCGCTCTTCGATCGCGGCGATCATGTGGTTGAAGCTGTCTGCAAGCCGCTCGATTTCGTCTCCGGTTTCGATCGACAGCGCAACCTCGCGTCCCTCCCCGATCAGCCGCGTTGCAGCGTCGAGCTGCTGCAGCGGTTCAGTCACGCTGCGAGCAACCTTCCAGCTGAGCCCCAGCACCAGAGCGATGCCGGCAGCGGCGAGAATGATCAGCCAGTGCTGAAGGCTTGCATAGGCCGCCAGCGATTTGTCCAGCGAGTGGCGCAGGACGAGGCGGGGGGTGATCTCATCCTGCAGAACCGCAAGATCGGAGACATGGTAGAGAAACCGCTCCGGCTCCTGCCGCTCAAGGATCGTCTTGTCGGCAGCATCGCGCAGCCACGCGTCCTGGCGGCTTGCTTCGATCACCTGCGCCTCAAGCGCGATGGGAGCCAGCTCGACCAGCCGGTCGAGCTCGGTCCGGTCAAGCGGCTGGGCAATCACCAGCCAGCCAATGAGGTCGGGAGCCTCGATCGGAGCGGCAGCGGCCAGGGCAAATCCGCCCCGCTGCGCAAGGATGATCCCTTGTCTCTCGCCATCATCTAGCCGGGACCAGATCGCATCAGATCCTGGCATGAGGCCCGGCCCGTCAGCCAACACCTCGCCATCAAGGGTGAGGACGAAGGCCGCGTCGGCGCGAGCCCGCATCTTGAGGCTATCAAGAGCGCTGGCGATGGTCGGACCATCACCGGTTGCGACAGCCTCCCGGAACCCGAAGTCGCGAGCCAGCACATCGGCCTGATCGCCCATCTGGCGTGCACGCACGGCAAGGATCTCATCGAAAACCCGGGCGTTGGCGGCCAGGTCGCGCGCGGCACTTGTCTCACCGAAACGAGCCAGACCACCGACCGACAGCGTGACAACCAGGCCCAGCACCAATGTGAAAAGCGCTGCGTAAAGGAGCGCGATGCGCGTTCGCAGCGATCCGAACCGCAAGCCAGAGCGCCTGGCCCGCAGACCCGCGCGCGCCTCTGTGCTCATCGCATCGCAACCTTGAGCTTATGCGTCTGTGCGCCGCCCTGGATTGCCAAAGAAGAGGTCAACTCGTTACCCGGAGCTCGCAGCTGCGGGTGCCATACGGTCAGGCTCGCACTGCCGCCGGGTAAGCCTTGGAGAACGACATAGCCGTTGTGGTCGGTCTTGCCCGCAAACGGCGTGTCAGTGACCCGGATGTATCCGCGCATCTGGTCATGAATGTTGCAGCCCAGTTTGACACTGCCGGTGATGGTGAAGGTGTGGGTGCGGGTCTGGTCACGCCCGTAGAGCTCAATGGCGAAACGCGCGGGCTTGGAAAAGCTGTAGATCGAGTGCCGGACCGTATCGAGGTTAGGAAAGGCTACCGTACTACCTTTGGCAATCACCAGAGTGCCGGGAACAAACTGCTCGCTCTTCTGCGCCATGCCCATCTTCCACGGGAAGCGTATGGGGCCGCTCGTGCCGCTCGCAGGGCGAAGCTCAATCACCGCATCGCGCACCGGCAATCCCTTCTCATCGACCACCTGAATGCGCAAACCCGTCTCCGCAGCCGCGCGGACAGCGACTGCTCCGCCGGTCAGGATGGCGAGGGTCATCACGCAGGTGACAGCAAGAGAACGAGGATGAGCAGGGCAACGCATAGCAAGGCCTCAGCGCTAGCCTGCAGATCTTAAGGAAGCCTCGCTGTCTGGTTTAGGCCGTGTTTACCCAAAGCGCCTAGCGCACGGGCCCATGTCGATCACCACATCCTGCCTCCTGCCCCTGTGCCTTGGCGCAGCGGCGGTTACCTCAACACCTGGCGATGAACCGGCGCCGCAGGACATGGCACAAGCCATCGATGATGCGCCTTCCGATTCCGGCAGTCGCCTTCATCCGACAGACGATGCACAGCTCCCCGCTTCTCCTGTGCCGTTCGTGCAGACCCTCACCGCCAGCGAGGCGGATAGTGGAGAGGGTCCTCGCCTCAAGGCGCCCAAGCTCTTCAAGGGGGGCAAGCTGCTGCTCACCAACGGCATCAGCACTGTGGAGGGCAGTTCCGGCGGCGGGATCGCCCGGTGGGCGACGATCGGCGGCCGGCAGATGCCCGGCGGGATCGGCGCAGGCGCCCATGTCACCGCCATCGAGCTACCCGATTATGGCTGGCGCTCCTATGGCATGCTGATGGGCCTCGGCGACCGCTTGGAACTCAGCATCGCCCGAGCTGACTTCGATACGCGCGATGTCGGCACAGCCCTTGGCATCGGGCGCGGCTATACCTTCAATCTGGACACCCTCGGGGCCAAGGTGCGGATCGCAGGTGATCTCGTCTATGGTGAGGCATGGCTACCCCAGATCGCGGCCGGCATCGAGCATAAGCGCAGCCGCGACAGCGCTTTGGTGCGCGCCCTTGGCGCTGCCGACGATGAGGGAACCGACTTCACGCTGAGCGCCACCAAGCTGCTGCTCGCGCGCAGCCTCCTCGTCAATGCGACACTGCGTTACACGCAGGCCAATGAGCTCGGCCTTCTGGGCTTCGGGTCAGCGATGAAGGGTTACCAGCTGCAGTTCGAAGGTTCGTTGGGCTATCAGCTTTCCCGCCGCGCGGTGATCGGCGGCGAATTCCGCAGCAAGCCCGATAATCTCGGCCTCGGCGAAGACGATTGGCTCGATCTCTTTGCCGCCTATGCGCTGACTGATCACGTCACCCTTACTGCCGCCTATGTGGACCTGGGTTCTATCGCCACCATCCCCGATCAGCGCGGCGCATTCGTGTCAGCGCAGATCGCCTTCTGATCCTCTTGCCGGAGTTTGCTCGATGGCCCTGTTCTCCACCGCCTCTGCTGTGCTGATGCTGCTTCAACAGGCCCCAGCCCAAGGCATCGACTGGGACGCTGAATTCGGCGTCGAGCGCAAGGAGCGTGATCCGATTACAGGTGAGATCCCGGTTGAACCCTATGAACAATCCAACGCGAATGCCGGGGCAAGCCCCTACAGGGATGAGAACCTTGCACGAGACTTCGGCGGTCAGGGTGGCATCCGCACGATCGCCTCGCGAACGATTGAACTGAGCGAGGCCGACCCACGGATCACCGCAATCTTCGCCTCCCACGACATGGTGCGGCTGAAACGCACGCTGGGTGAGCAGTTATGCTACATCCTTGGTGCGGGATGTAATTATTCGGGCCGCGACATGCGCACCGCCCATGCCGCGATGGGCGTGACCAAGTCCGACATGAACGCGCTGGTCGAGAACCTGCAGATCGCGATGAAGGAAGCCGGCGTACCCTTTGCAGCACAGAACCGCCTGCTGGGAAAACTGGCACCGATGACGAGGGACATTGTGGCACGCTGATCCTCACCGCTGCCGTGAGAGGGCCGAGCCCTCTGCCCCCTTTTGCGTGCATGCATTCCGCACAGGTGATTGGGCCGGCGTCTCCTTACCGGTTCAGCAGGTAGGCAAGCTGTGCCGCATCATCCTTGCGGCCCCAGCCTCTGGGTCTCGACATGTTGACTGGGTGCGGCCCGTCTCCTTCCGGCTTGATCAGCTGCGCCAAACGAACGCTATTCCCCTGCAATGGACTGAGTGGTCGACTGGCGGGATCATCATGCCAAGCCAGCCAGCAGATACTCCAGACGAGCAGGTTCGCCGGGAGATCCATCTGCGCAAGGGCATGCTCGAATTTGTCATCCTGCTCAGCCTCAGTCAGAGCAAGGGTTCGGTCGTTGACAGTAGCCAATCTGGCAGAGACCGCCGCGATCAATATGCCGAAGGGCACGATCTATCCTCTCCTGGTGCGTCTCTCAAGGGAAGGCCTGACAAATGCTGAGCTGCACGAGGGGAGTTGGAGTCCGCCTCCTAAATATAACACTCACCGCGGAAGGGAATGCCCTGCTTTTGGCCACGAAGTCGCGCTGGGAACATCTTGTGGCTTCGGTCCAACAACATCAAGGCCGGCAGCAAAGAATGATGTTCCGACCGGTTACGCAGGCGATCTACGGTGCTGCGACGAAAGAGGAGATCGGCGCCCCAGTCATCATGGCATCATGCGAACACGGCAGGCATGCGCAGATCCGACCAAAATCGGGCCGACCAGCTCACGCAAGCGGGCTCAAGCGCTGCCCGTCATCGCATTGATCATGCCGATGAGTTCGTTCGATTTGTAAGGCTTGCTGAGGAGGACAAGCTCCTGGCCATGCTCGACACCGATTTGATCAAAGGCAGTGGCAGGAAAACCTGAAGTATAGAGAACCTTGATCTTCGGTGCGAGCTTCGATGCCGCAGCAGCGAGCTGCACGCCATTGATCCCGCCGGGCATGACCACGTCTGTGAACAGGATATCAAAGTCGGCGTCATGTTCGAGGATGCTGAGGGCCGCCTTCGCATCCTGAGCCCCCGCCACCGTGTATCCGGCACGGCCAAGAAGCTTCTCCACGTGCTTTCTGACCTCAGGCTGATCTTCGACGACCAAGATCCTGACGCTGCTTGGCCCCGCACTGCCTTGTGCCCCGTCGAGCCAACTGCCGGAGGACGTCACATCGCTCTTGCTCGCTGGTAAGTAGAGACTGATCGTGGTCCCTTTGCCGATCTCACTCTGGATCTGCAGTCCGCCACCTGATTGCTTTGCGAAACCGTATACGGTGCTGAGCCCGAGACCGGTCCCCTTCCCCACATCCTTGGTGGTAAAGAACGGCTCGCATGCTTTGGCGAGCACATCTTCGCTCATGCCGCTGCCGGTATCGCTCACTCGCAACCTTACATAATGGCCAACGGCTAGGCTTTCATTCGCGCCATGCATTTCTTCGGCGACGACGTGGTTCACACACGCGATCTCGATGGTTCCTCCGCTCATCATCGCGTCACGTGCATTAACCGCAAGGTTGATGACCGCTTGCTCGAGCGCTCCTGCATCCACTTCAACATCCCAGAGGTCCTGCGCGAAGCTCATTTTCAATTCGACGGCACTGGTGAGACCAGAGCGCAACAAGGGCTCCAGATCGCCGATAAGCCCGCGGAGATCCACCTTGCTCGTAGTGAGGCGAACCTGGCCGGAAAAGGATAGCAGACGCTTGGTCAGGTCCGCCGCAGCGTCCGAGGCCTTGGCAATCAAGCGAATGGATTCGCGGTCCTCCTCATTATGCTCGCCGTCTGCAAGAAGCTCAGCATTACCCTGAATGATCATCAGCAGATTGTTGAAATCATGCGCGATCCCCCCGGTCATCTTGCCGACAGCCTCCAGGGCACGTGAGCGGGTGGTGCCCTCTCTGCGGCGATTTTCCGTCGTGATGTTCCGCAGATTGCCGAGCATGCGATGAGCCCAGCCATCCGCTCGGCGAAGGATCTTTGCGTTGACCTCAACGTCGACCGTGGAACCATCGACGTCCTGCACCTTGAATTCGCTGCGCCAGCCTCCCCGGCTCGACTTGAGCGCAGCTCTCAGCGAAGCCCCCGCCTTCTGACGATCACTTTCGTGAATGTAATCGGGCCAACGTTCAGGCGTGATATCACGCCCGTCTAGGACAAGGCCCAGCTTCTGAGGCCAGTTGGGCGAGACCCACCAGGTTCCTTTCTCGATTTCCCAGTCCCAAAGCACATCACTGACCGTGTCCGCGATGATTTCGAAGCGTTCCTTCTCACGCACCACAAGGCTGGCCGCCTTGACTTCCTCAGTGATGTCGCGCGCTATGCCAACAATCCGTCTCGCATAATCGATTTGGCGGCTCTCGGCGACGATCTGCATGTGCATCGCCCGCCCGTCTGGCCGGTGAAACATCAAATTGGTCGTGAAGTCCTCATCATGGCCGATAGCGCGTCTCATGAAGGATTCGAACCGCGACCTGTCTTTCTCGTCGACCCGCGAGAGGAAAATCTCGGCAGAGGCCGGGAACAACTGACTGTCCAAACCCGTCATATCGAGCAGCTCGTCCGACCAGGTCATGAGGTCGTCCTCGATCGCATATTCGAAGAGCCCGATCTTTGCGGCCGCCCTTGCGCTAGCGAAGTGACGTTCGAGCATTCGGGTCTTGGAGATGGCAAGATCGAGGGTCTCGACCGTCCGCTTCTCATCCGTGATGTCGCGAATAGCGCCAACCACCGCCTTGGTGCGCCCGTCCTCACCCATCAGCGCCTCGCCCCTGACGACGAGACGTATCGATGTGCCGAGCACGGTCTCAGCGGCGACCTCCCACTGGAAGGGCTCCTGCAACTTGATGCACCGGTCGAGCAGGTCAGCGAGGATCTCACGCTCATCGGGCGCGATCAGTTCCAGGCAGCGGTCGAGGTCAGGCGGCGTCTCGCTCTTGTCCCACTCGAAAATCTCATATGTGCCTTCGGACCATAGCACATCGCGCTCTTCCAGGCCGACGCTCCATGTGCCGATCTTCCCGATCCTCTCGCCCGCGACAACGAAACGGTGGTCGCGCTCCTGGGCTTCACGCGCCAGCCGCTGCTGGGTCACGTTGCGCTGGATCGAGAGGAAGTGAGCTACCGCACCCTTCTGATCGCGCAGAGGAGCAATATGGAGTTCAACCCAATAGGGGCGACCCGATTTGGTGTAGTTGAGCACTGTCTCCTGCACCGTCAGGCCGGCATGCAGGTTGTCGCGCATGCGCGCTTTGGTTGCGTTATCGGTTCTTGCGCCCTGGAAGATCTTCGGCGAACGACCGATCAGTTCTTCCTCGCCATATTCCGTTGTCGTCAGGACCGCCTGATTGACGTAGATGATGCACGGACCATCGGGCCGGACAAGGTCTGCATCGGTGATGATCACCAGGTCCGAGATGTGATCGAGAGCAAAGACGGGTAACCAGCTCAGCTCATCAGGCAAACCTACCATACGCGCGCCTCTTCGCATCGCCTTCTTGGCTGTAGGCGCACTGGACTTCTCGTGCGCTACGCTCGCGGTCCGGCGCCTTTTGGATCTTCGCCACGAGCTCCCGAAAAACTCCAGGGTGGATCGGTTCGGCGAAACGGAGGCCGAAAAGATTTCGGTCGACCCAGCGCACCGTTGCCAGTTCGAAGGAGTATCCAGATATGCCTACCGAAACAAGCTGTCCAGCTACGAGCTCGCTACGACTGCTGATGCATGCGCCTCTGATCGAGATGTTCCGCAGGATCGCCTCTGTCCGGCGACCCTCGATGTAAAGATGAACTGCAAGGGACAGTGGCAGACGCACGGCGCGGGGTGGAAAGGCCGCAATGCTGGACTCTTGCTCGTCGATGTCGCTGGCAAGAATGCCGCACAACCCGTCCTTGATCCATCGCACCCTTCCCCTCCTCAGGCCGGTTGAGTCGATGCAAAACTCCACCTCCTCGCCTTCGACAATGCCAGCATAGGCATCGAGGCAGACGCCCGATTCCGAGATGTTGCGCAAGGTCACGAACTCCAGCCCGTGCTCGGTGCGAACATAAGCACTCTTGAACATCGACCGTGCACGAAGCTCCTGTCGCCTTTCAAGCATCTACTGTCCTTTCATCGCTGACGAGAGAGGCGAGCCGCCCTCGTGAAAAGAGTAGCGCACAAGGACCATTCGAGCGTTTCGGCAGATGCCCGTGGGGCTTTGGAAGCGCCATTCACCCCTCCTTAACCCTCGCTACCCGGCAGCTGAGCGATCAGCGCGGCTCGGATCGGCAAGCCCGAGCATGAATCCATTTCATCTGGATTGTGATCCCTGATAGATCTCTTGCTGACCGGTGATCACGTGCACCGTGGTTCTGACCAGCCTTGCTTCGCGCCGCGAAGGGAAAACAAGAGACCATGCCTGCAACCGAACGGCCGGCAGCACTGATCGCGGTGGTGGATGATCAGCGCGACGTTCGTACAACCGTCGGACGAGGCTTGGAGAGGCACGGCTATAGGGTCCATCCCTTCATGAGCGGCACGGATCTGGTCGAGGCACTGGATTATCTGGAGCCTGATTGCATCTTGCTCGATATCAGGATGCCGGGGCTAGACGGGCTAGCCACTTTGCGAAGGATCCCGGAGCACCGGCGTCATATCCCGGTGATCTTTTTTACCTCTCACGGTGACATCCCGCTCGCCGTGGAAGCGATGAAGAACGGGGCATTCGATTTCATCGAGAAACCCGGAACGTTCGCGCTGATATCCCAGAAGATCGAGGCTGCCCTGCTTGCGAGCCAGCCCTCTGCAGAGAAACACCATTCCGCTCGCCAGGCTCGCGAGCTCATCGCCGACCTGACGACGCGGGAAAGCCAAGTCATGCGCCTCGCCTGTCAGGGCCTGCGCAACAAGCAGATAGCGCAGCAGCTGGGTATCGGCGTGCGCACGGTCGAATTCCACCGGCATCGCGCCATGCACAAATTAGGCGAGGTCAATCTCGTCATCATCGCAAGGATCTTTCAGGCCGCCGAGGGCCCCTGAAAGACCGTGCGCGTGCTCTTTAGAGACGAACAGATCACGTTCCATGATGCCGCCTTGCGACACCTTGAGCCGTTCAGGCGGCGCAGCGAGGCGTAAAATGGGACAGCCATCGCACCACCTCATCAGCGGCCATGGCTTGGCCGAAAAGGTGGCCTTGAAGAGCATCGCAGCCCATGCTGGCAAGCACGGCTGCCACGTCCTCGCCTTCTACGCCTTCAGCGACGACCTGCATGCCAAGCCTCGCCGCAAGGCCCAAGCAGGCCTCGATCACGGCTGCCGCCGGTTGAGATTGCGGAAGAGCAAGGCAGAAGGCCTTGTCGATCTTCAATTCAGAAAAAGGAAGGCTGGCAAGCCTGCCCAAAGACGAATAGCCGGTGCCGAAGTCGTCGATCGCAAGGCCGAACCCCGCAAGGCGCAGCTGTGTGATCTTGCGCAAGTCGTCATCCATGAAGCTGAATACGGTCGTTTCGTTCAGCTCCAGGATGACCCTGTTCCTTAGTATCCCGGTCTGAGCACATTGGTCCGTCAGCCATTCGCGAAAGCCGTCTGTCACAGCGTAATCGCCGAACAGGTTCACCGAGATCGACAGATCGCTGTGGGAACGAGGCAGGCTGGCCATGAAGCGCAAGGCGCGCCGGATGACATGATCGGTGAGCGTGGCGGAAAGCCCGCGGTCAATCGCGAGCTGGTTGAGGTACTCGGGCGGGAAGCCTGGAGATGGCATCCCTGAAATCCGCGCGAGCGCCTCGAAGCCCTTCAGAGTGCGCCCGTCAGCATGGAAGATCGGCTGATAGAACGGCTCGATCCGGCCTGACATGACAGCCTGCTCGAACTCGTCCGGCTCAAGGATCTTGTCTGGAGGATGCACGGGGCTCTCAGCCAGGAGCCGACAGGGCGTCGAGACCGGGCAGACCAGGACTTTCGCTAAATCAGCCGTGTTGAAAGGCTTGTGCAGGAACCCCGCAATCCTCACACCACACGATGCAAGCACGTCGCGCGAGGCTTCACACGTGCGCTTGTCCGCGCCGCTCATCACATAAAGCGAGGCCCCCAGGCGCGGCGCGATGCGGCGGACCACATCGATGCCGTCGAGATCAGGCATCATCAGGTCGATAAGGAGCATGTCGGGGTCGAAGCATTCCAGCGCCAACTCGAAATCAGCAACCGAGGAGCAGGTTCTCACTTCCAGGCCGAGGCGGCGCGCCATCTTGCCAACGGTCCTTAGAACGAATGGATCATCATCAAGGATGGCGATCCGGCGCGCAGCGATGCTGGTCGCTTGTGCTCGCGAAAGTGATTTCAAAGAGGTCAACGGCTCCTCCACCTGGCAATACCGCCCGAGAAACTTGCATTTCGAGAACGCGTCCCATCCCTCACCCGGGTCCGCGCACAACCCTCCCTAACCCGCATCGCTGTCGCCCTCAGCGCGCAGCTCACGATGAACGAGGCTCCGCTGCCGGACGCGCGTGTGCTCATCCAACCAGATCGCTCGGTTCACCAATCGCGCAGTGTCCGTTTACTCCGCCGCATCACAACGAAATGTCAGCCATGTGCCCGTAGTCCCACGGGGCTTCTTGATTGCATAAGAGGAACGTTTGGGGGCTGGCGGTCACGATCGATCAGGCGCCTCTATCGTATGACCCAAAACCCGCGCACCGAGCAAGACAGAGCCGCGGCGCAGGGGCGCCAGCGGAGTGCCCTGATCAAGGTCAAGCTGTCGCAAAACGCAGCGGCGGCAGCGGCGTTATTCGAAAAAAGGCGCTTGGGGGAGCCGATCGACGCGTCTGGAAAAGCGGAATGACACGCTCCGCGTGCATCGTACAAGGAAGCGACCACTACCCCTGGCAGCGCATATGATCAGCCCCGCATGGAAGCAATCAGGCGGGGCACGGCCTCGATGCAGAGGGTCTGGTAAATCGAGAGGGCAAACAGGCAATCGCTGGCCGAGCGACAGGCAGCAGCCTCGAGGCGACGCAGCGTTTCATGAGCATCGGGTATCACGTCAGGCTCGATGTTGCGGGCAGGACCAAGCCGTTCTCCGATCTGCTCGACATAGCGCACGAGGACCCTGTTACCGGACGCAGCAGCCATCCTGACGAATATGGCCGCGATCCGGGCAGGGTAATCGTCAGCCTTCCGCACCGGGCCAGGTCCACCCGGGATGACACCGGGACCCGTCCCGACAGCGTGGAGCAGCAGGAGATGGTTGAGTTCGAGCAATTCGCGCAGGCTCTGCTCGGTCAGCCTGCCGACCCGGAAGCCCTCGCCCGGATGGCGTTCGACAAGTCCTTCCCCCGTCAATTGGTTCAGACTGTCGCGGACCGGCGTCATGCTGACGCCGAAATCCTCTGCAAGCCGTAGCGCCTCGAGTTTCGAGCCCATCGGATAGGTGCCTGCCACCAGCTCCCGTTTGAGACGCTGATAGGTCGGTTCTAGGACGTGAGCCGGGCTCATCGTGCATTCCGGCGCGCATCCGCAAAGGTCCGGACTGCCTCTGCCTGGTCAGGGCGTAGCGCGTCGCGGGCCTGAAGATATTCCGCCGGCGTTCCAGAAAGCAGCACCGATGGGCACTGACCTTCGTAATTCCCGAGATTGGGGCGGTGCTGGCAGTAACCCGCGAGTTCGGCCAGATCGGGGGGAAAGGCGCGTGCGACGTGAGGAGGATAGGCGAGCCAAAGGTTTTCATAGGGTTTCAGCCAGCCGAGGCTGTATCCGATCACGACTGCGCGCCGGACAGAACTGGTCTCGTTCGGTCCTGCTCCGTGAAGCGTTGATCCGAGGAAGCAGATAGCATCGCCAGGGCTGCATTCTGCGATGACCGGCCCACCCAGCTGATCGGGATTCACGGTTCCTGCCCGGTGCGTACCGGGATAGATCCTGGTCGCTCCGTTCTGCGCGGTAAATTCCGTCAGCGGCCAGATGACATTGAGCAGATACTCATGCTCTCCCTTGATGCCGGCCCACATGTCGTGATCACGATGAGGAAACTGTTTGACCTCGCCGGGATGTATCGCGATCGCCTGGGCGACATTGATTTGAATGCTGTCGCAGGCCCGCCCCAGAATTGTCTTCGCCAGGTCCAGCACCAGGGGATGCAGCGCGAGGTCTGCGGCCGCGGGCGACCTGCGCAAGAGACTGCCGAAGCGCTGCGTGCGGTACCCGTAGAAGTCGCCGTGGCCCAAGGGCACTGCGGCAAATGCCGGTGCGAGATCCCGCTCAAGGCACCTGAGCGTCTCGCTCGGCAGTGCCTGCGGGATGATGCAGTAGCCTTCGCTTTCGAGCCGGTCCAGCCAGTGCGCTCTTTCTGCCTGTGTGTTCACGATGCGTCCTCCGGCTGTGCTGCGGCAACGCGATAGGCAACGGGGGCGTAGATCCCCCGACGCGCAAGATCAGCGGGAGTCTGCGCATCGATCCCGATCCGTAGCCCGACCAGTTCCTCACCATTGATCTTGCATGGCGACCCGAGAGTGGAGCATGTCCAGCCAAACCGTGCGATCTGCCTGAACCAGATCCGGCTGGCCACCGCAGTGTAGCCAGTCAACTCCCCATCGAGGGCGTGATCAGCCAGAGCGCTGACCAGCTGGTTGCGTGCCAGCCTGCGTTCGCTCCAAGGCACCTCCGGATCGATGCAGAAGCGGGTGATCTCGCGCAATCGCGGTGAGCGCGGGATCGGGCCATCGCACAGGCATGGGAAAAGACCCCCGAGGATATGGGGTCTTTCGGTGAGGAGCAATCGTGCCGAGGCCCGATGCCTTCCATGCACATCGGTGACAATGATGTAGCTAGCATGAGGGCTGTCGAACTGATCGATCTCATAGATCCCGTCGAGGACGGGAATGTCCCAGCCCAGAGCGTCGACAAAGACCCGTTTGCGGGCCTGGAACATCTCCCGAAGCACCTGATCTGCAATGTCGATGTCCGGACGGGCTGAGAAAATGTGCATGGCGGCCTGCCTGTTACCGATTGGACAGGCCCAATATCGGCGGCCAAGGGCTGGCGAGGTATCCCACGAAATGGGGATCCCTCGGCGCTGGACACGACGTGTAAGAAGGATGCCTTCGAGTTCGAGCCGACTATGGATGCGGGTCACGCCACCGCAGCAGGTCCGAGAAGCCGATCAGGCCGTCGAAGAGGGCGGAGATGATCAGGGATTGCTTGCAGTGAACCTGATATCGCTCGCGAGCGGTTCTTAGATGCTGGATCACGGTCTCGGTCCCGATTCCGAGGATCATTGCTGTCTCGGCCGCGGTCTTTCCGCGCGCGACCCACAGGACGCATTCGCGCTGCCGTTCTGTAAGGGTCGGGTGCTGTGCGGCGCGAGCCGTATCATGGAGCCGCAAGGCGCAGCCGAGCGCCTGCGCTCCGACGCTCTCAGCGATGGTCAGGAGTTCTCTCGGGAGCTTGCGGTCGGGGGCGACGGCGAAGGTGCATGTGCCGCGAGCCAGACCGGGAAGATGACGCGGCACGGTGAACCCGTCGCCGATCCCGCAGTCCTTGCCAACCTGCAGCATCTGACGGTCCCCGCGGGTAAGGGGGATGAGTGATCCGATTGCATCCCATGAGAAGCCGGTGAAGGACTTGTCACAAGCGCGCCTTACCGGGTCACGGCCGGCCAGTTCGAAGCCAACATAGACCCGGGCCCACTCCTCCGGATAATCGTGGAGGAGAATACCAGGGGCGATCGCCATCGATGCCCGGAACTCGAGACTGAGCGCGAAATGGTCGAAGCCGAGCTGACGAGAGAACCTCGCGAGCGTCCCTTTGAGCTGGGACGTCGAGACGACCTGCGTAAGCTCGGATGCACATTCCTCTGCAAATCGCACTTCCATGGCAAGACCGTCCGATCGGCGGGGCGCCATCCAACACGCCTTCACCGGATCGCCTTGAGAAGCCCGCTTCGCCCGTTTCAATCGAGCGTTGCAGCGCCTGCCGAAGCAAATGCTGTCCTTCCTTTCCGGACCCGAGAGGCTGCAGCCTCGCCATCCAAGGAAAAGCTATAACGCGCTCAATTTGAATGAGAAGCCATGTGACGCAGAGGTGACAGACGAGTATCGGGCACGCTGTTGCGCCTGACCTTCATGCCGGCATGGTCGAGGTCGCGAGAGCCGCCATCAAGCACCGGCGAATATGACGGGCTCCGGCCTTGGGGTCTTGCTTGCCCATGCGCGTGGACAGGCGAATGGTCTGATCCCCGTGATCCAGCGCCCCCGACGAGCCTTCCGACTTCTCTTGCAGCTCGTGGAGGTGTCCTGAGATCTGGGCCGCTTCTTGGAGAGGCCGCGAATGGCGCTATGTGCCACATGCGGATGTTAGGCTCACCCGGGATGACATCTATTTCCCTCTTGGCGGGTTTGCTTTTACCCTGCCGCTTCAGCGCCGCGGCGTCTCCTTCGCTTCGAAAGATCGAATGCGACAGCCTGGGCCAGGTGCGCTTCTACCCCTCGGGTGCTTCCACATCGACAACGCCGAGGTGCCAACCGATCAGGGTAGCAAGACATGTTCGGCGCGATCGCGCGGGTCACCGGGCGTTGAAAGCATCTGTTGGGAGATGCACCGGCACCTTTAGCTGTTGCCTGGACATACGTACCGGCACCCGGTTGTAACGCCCATAGCACATTGCCGATGATCGCTCGTCTATACCGGTATAGTCTTGCCCCCTCCACGGCCCAGTGCAGAGACGTGCACATTTTTCGTAAATGTTTGATTCCGGGTTGCTTGGACTGTCCTTTGCGCACACAATAACCTTGCGCGGTTTCGAACACTGGCAAGACGCGCGCGGAATTCCCGCCAGACATCACGCACGCCAGACTGATCAAAGTCCGGCGGCCGGTTCAACTGAGGCCCGCGCTGCGCGCCCCTGTTGACGGCACAGATCTGGACAGCGCAACGCAACGGGCCAGCACGGCCGTTGCAGCGTTGATGCCTACTTGCGTGAGCAATGACCAAGCACACAGTGGCTGCAGAGGCGATCCCGGCACCTGCGCAACTTGCAAACCCCGGCCCGGATGTCTGGCTCTGCGCCAACTACCGGGCGCGGCTGGAGAGCCTTTATCGCTCGGAGGCCAACGCGCTGCGGGCATGGCTTGCAAGGCGCGTCGGCCATGAGACAGCCGATGATCTTGCCCACGAGGTATTCCTCCGCGCGGCACGATGCCACCAGCTCGGCGAACTGCACAACCCGCGCGGCTTCCTGCGGCGGATCGCCCTCAATCTGATCATCGACCGCACCCGCAGGCAGTCTCATGTGGGCTTGGTCGTGCCACTGTCAGAGGATGTCGATGCTGCCACCGCGCCCGATCAGGAGGCAGGGTTGCATGAGCGGGAGACACGGGCCGCCTATGAGAGCTCGCTCGCCCAGCTTGCGCCGAGGACAGCGCGGATCTTCGCCATGAGCAGGGTCGAGAAGAAGACGTATCGCGAAATCAGCGAGGAGCTGATGATCACGCCCGCGGCAGTCGAATACCACATGATGAGGGCCCTGCGCTGCGTCAGGGCTCGGCTTGCCGAGGCACGCGGAGACCGGCTCGAAGCCAGACAGATTTAATTTCATTTGAAACTAAGGTGGAGCGCCAATCCTGCGTCATCTCTCCTGCGGCAGCGTCGCTCAACGCATGCCGAACCGAGAAAGGGGAGATGATGATGTCGTTGAGAAGCAGGACCCTGAAGGTCCTTCTGACCGGGGTTGCAGCTGCGGGGCTGGCGATCCCCGCCTTGGCGCAGGACCTGGCTTCGGAGGGTGAAACGCCGGATCCGCGTGCCGGGGACAAGGACGAAAACCCGATCGTGGTCACCGGCACGCGGATCCGGGGTGCACGCATCATTGGCGACACAACCAGGATCGAACGTGAAGCGATGGTGGAAGCGGGCCAGATCGACCTCGGCGAGGCGATCCGCACCCTCCCCCAGAATTTCTCCGGGGGCCAGAACCCCGGCGTCGGATTTGGCGCGGGCGGGGCCAACAGCAATGTCAATTCGGCGTCGAACGCCAACCTGCGTGGCCTTGGCCAGGATGCAACGCTGACCCTCCTCAACGGCCACCGTCTTCCATACGACTCGGCCCTGCAGGGCGTCGATATCTCGGCGATACCGCTTGCCGCCGTCGAGCGGATCGAGGTGCTGCCCGATGGTGCGTCAGCGATCTATGGATCGGACGCTGTTGGCGGCGTGATCAACGTGATCCTGCGACGCGACTTCGTGGGAGTGGCGACCTCCGGTCAGCTCGGCGCCAGCACCGACGGTGGCTATTTCCGTCAGCAGGCCGACATCGTGGCCGGTACGAGGTGGGCGGAGGGCGGCGCCTTCATCGCCTATGATTTTGCCAATAACAGCGAGATCAGAGCCGATCAGCGCGACTATGCGGGCTCGCTCGATCCTGACACCTTCCTCTTCCCCTCGACCCGCCGGCATGCGCTGACCTTTTCCGGGCACCAGCAGCTTGGGAGCAGCCTGCGGGCAGGCCTTGATGCACTCTATTCCTCGCGAACCTCTCGCATCATCAGCGGCGCCCCTGGAGCACGGTTCATCTCCGAACCGGATACCGAAAGCTACACCTTCGCACCGTCCCTCGACATCGCGATCGGGCAAGGTTGGGAAGCAAGGCTGCTTGGCGTCTATGGGGTGGACCGGACGAACCTCCGCACCGACTTCATCTCCCAACCTGGAACGGGCAGCGTCACCACGGGATGCTTCTGCAACGACGTCGTGTCGCTGGAGGCAGGCGCCGAAGGTCCGCTCTTCGCCCTGCCCGGCGGCAGCGCGCGACTCGCCTTCGGCGGGGGCTTCCGCAACAACAGTCTCGACTTCGATAGATCGGTGAATGGCACGCTGTCGGCGGCATTCGACCAGACCCGGCGCAGCCGCTTCGCCTATGGCGAACTCTACCTGCCGGTCATCGCCCCCGCCAACGCGGTCGGGGGAGTTGCCGAACTGACCCTCTCGGCTGCCCTGCGCTACGAGGATTACACCGATCTCGACCAGCAGGCGACGCCGCGTGTCGCTGCAGTCTATGCGCCGGTCAAAGGCCTCAGGCTCCGCGCCAGTTGGGCGCGGTCCTTCAAGGCTCCGACACTGTTCCAGCAGTTCACACCCTACCAGGCCTTTCTGCTTCCGGCGCTCGCATTCGGCACCGGATCGCCGCGTCAGACGATCATCTTCACGAGCGGGGGCAATCCCGACATCGAATCCGAACGCGCGCGCAGCTGGACGGCCGGGTTCGAGCTCGAACCCCGGCGGATACCCGGCCTTTCGCTTTCCGCGACATGGTACGACATCCGCTACACGGACCGGGTGGTGCAGCCGATTGCGGGCTCGATTGCCGCCGCCTTCCGCGATCCCGGCTTTGCCAGTCTCATTACCCGCAATCCGGGAGAAGCCCTGCTCAGCGCCCTGATCGGCGGCGCCCAGCTTGGCTTGCAGAACTTTTCGGGAGCCGCGTACGATCCCGCTGCGGTGCTGGCCTTCATCGACAATCGCAACATCAATGTCGCCTTGCAGAACATCGAGGGCATCGATGCGCGGGCGGCGTGGACGCGGCGCTTTGCTCCCGACCGGAGCTTGGGCTTCGAGCTCGCCGGCAGCTGGCTCGATTCCAGCCAGCAGCTCACCCCGGATCTTCCGCAGGTGCAGCTGTCGGGCACGGTCTTCAATCCGGCGCGTTACCGCGCGCGCGGCACGGCACGCGCCGAGCTTGGCCGCTTCAAGGCCAATGCAGCCATCAACTACATTGGCGCGCTTGCGGATCGCAGGTTTGCCGCCGAACAGCGGATCTCGCCTCAGGCAACGATCGATGTGGGGTTCAGTCATGACCTGATCGCCGGCGAGAGCCGCGAACCTGGGCTGACGATTCTGCTGACAGTCCAGAACCTGTTCGATCGCGAGCCCGAAGTGATCAGGATCACTGGCCCCAACGACACGCCCTATGATTCCACCAACTTCTCACCCATCGGACGGTTCGTTGCCTTGGGCATCAGGAGGCACTGGTGATTGGCCTCCTCCTGGCGGCATCGCTGGGACAGCCGGTGCCTCCCGCGGCAGACCTTCTCGCTGCCGAGGGAGATCCGTGTGCCCTGTTTGAACAGCGGCCGATCGATGCGAGCGGCAAGACAGTCTCGGTCGATGACCTTGTGGAACTTGCGGACATAGGCCGCTCGGATCCCAACGAGACCGCCAGTCCCTTCGGCATCTCGCCTGATGGCCAGCAGATCGCGTTCCTCTTGCGGCGCGGCAATGCGCAGACCAACAGCTACTGCCAAAAGCTGCTGGTCATGCCGGTCGATGGCCGGGGCGTCGCGACGGAGATCGCCCGTGACGGCGTGTTCATCCGGGATGATTTCCCGCTGCGCACCTTCGCTTCGCTGCCTGCCGGTTGGGCCAAGGTCATCGTTCCGCGCTGGTCGCCGGATGGAAGGTCAATTGCATGGCTCCGCCAGTCAGATGGGATCAGCCAGGTCTGGCTCGCTGATGCCGACACCGCTTCTGCACCGCGCCAGCTGACGTTTTCACCTGACAATGTCGATGACTTCGCCTGGACGCCGGACGGACGATCCATCGTCATGGTCACCCGCCCCGGTCTGCGGCATGCTGCCGAGGCGATCGCCGCCGGGGCGCGCCGCGGCTATCTCTATGACGAGGCGGTCTCGCCCCAGTTCGGCGTCCGTCCCCTTCCTCAGGGACCGATCGCCAAGGCCTACTCGCAGCTCGATATCGGATCGGGGCAGGTCGCCGATGCCCAGCCCGCCGAGATCGCCTTGCTGGCCCCTCCCTCACCCGCGGATGCGCCGGACGGGGCACGGCTGTTCACACCGGGCCCGGCGGGAGTGGCAGCATGGCTCGAGCCGAAACACCCCGAGAGGTTTATCTCACCCTCACGGCTGGTCCTGCGCCGCGATGGCAAGGAAATCAGGTGTGACAATGCGCAATGCGAAGGCATCCTGCGCCTCTGGTGGTCAGAGCCGGAGAATGCCTTCGTCGCGGTTCGAAAGGGCGGCTGGGGCATGTCGGCGATGGGCGTCCTGCGCTGGGACCTCGATGCCTTCGCCCCGCGCGAGGTGATGATCAGCGATGACATGCTCATCGGCTGCAACCCGCTCGGCGCAGAGCTGATTTGCGCCCGGGAGGGTGCTTCAAGACCCCGCGCTTTGGTGGCGCTGGACATGCGCAGCGGAGCAGAGCGTCTGCTCTACGATCCCAACGCCGTATTCGCGGGCCGGACCACAGGTCCGGTGCAACGGTTCCGGTTCCGCAATGCCTATGACGTTGAAAGCTATGCTGACCTGGTGCTGCCCCCCAACCACAAGCCGGGCGAGAGGCACCCGCTCGTGGTTGTACAATATATCAGTCATGGCCTGCTGCGCGGCGGCTCTGGAGACGAGGTGCCGATCCAGACACTCGCCGCAAGGGGCTTCGCGGTCCTGAGTTTCGCCAAGCCAGATCTCGTGCCCGAGGTCGCCACTGCCAGAGATGCAATCGAGCTCCTCAAGGCCAACCGTGTCGACTGGCTCGACCGCCGCAACGTCCAGTCCTCGCTGGAGATTGCGGTCAGCCTTGCCGTGAAGACCGGTGCAATCAATCCTCGGCGCATGGGGATCACCGGCTGGAGTGACGGCGTATCCTCGGCGCAGTTCGCCCTCATCAATTCGGATCTGTTCAAGGTGGCGGCCCTGGGCTCATGCTGCGAGGACATGTACAGTTTCGTGCTCGAGGCGGGCCCCGCTTTCAGCACATTCACCCGCAGCATCGGCTACCGCTTCTTCGAGCCGGGGGCCGAGGAGTTCTGGCGGCCGATGTCGCTGATCCAGAACGTAGGCCGCATAACGGCACCGATCCTGATCCAGAACGCCGACAGCGAATATGAGGGCGGTCTCGATGTAGTAGAGGTATACCGGCAGAACAACAGGGCGATCGAACTCCACGTCTTTGAGGATGAAACCCACTATAAGTGGCAGCCAGCCCACCGCCGCACCGTCTACGAGCGCAACATCCGCTGGCTGGAATTCTGGCTGATGCACCGCAAGACCTGCAGCGGCGATGCGGCGACCCAGGCGGAGCTCGAAAGATGGCAGGCCATGCCCGGCGCCCCGCCTTCGAAAAGCCTTGTCTGCGCGCCGCCGCCCTAGCCCTTCCATTCGCGTGCCCAGTTTTCGGCCTCGACGAGGTCGAGCACCCTGTAGACGATGGGATCGGCCCGGTTGCGGTCGGTTTGCAGCGCCTCGTCGATGGCGGCCATGTCGATTAGGCCCGCCTCGTCGAGTACCCCGCCCGCCAGAAGCTCGCGAAAGGTCCTTCGATTGCGATCGAAGAGAGCCCTCAGGAAGCTGTCAGGCCCGGCCTTGGAGGTTCGGCGATGCAGCACCCGCGGAAGCTCGCGGGCAAAGGCCATGCGAGCCAGCGCACGATTGATGCTGCCATGACACCAGAGCCAGGTCGGAAGCTTCAGGCAAAGCTCGAGCAGCGGCTGGCTCATCAGCGGCGAGTGACGCTCGGCGGGGCTCGCCGGGCCATGGCAGTGGAGCTGGGCGCGCATGATCAGGGCGAGATGATCCAGCTTGCCGCCGTGCCCTGCCACCTGCTCGCTGTTCCAGCACGTGATCGGAGACAGGGCTGCGAGGGTGCGCGCGTCAGCTGTCGTCAGGCGCGTGTCCGCAGGCCAGGCAGGAAATCCGGGGTGACGGACAAGGCGGCGCAAGGTGGCGCGCGCCATCTCGCCGAGATCGGACCCGGTGACACCGCACATGTCGAGGAGGGTCTCCGGCCATCGCGAAAACAGGCCCTCGGTCATCAAGCGGTCGACAACCGGTGCGGCAGAATGCAGGTAGCAGAACAGGTTGTCTCCGCCGTTGCCGTCCCAGATGCTGGCGGCACCCGATTGCTCGCCGGCTCGCGCAAGCATGATATCGACCCGTGTCAGGAAGGACTTGCGCGAGGGGCGCGGCAGTCCGGTCGAGGCGCTTCGGAAAGGATCGAAGTCTTCCGGCGCATAGACGTCCTCGTGAAGCGTGACCCCGAAGTGAGCGGCAAGCTGCCGGGCTGCGACCCGTTCGTCACCTCCGGGATCCCGCGTGGCAAGCGTGACGCAGGAAAAGGGCAGCCCTCTTGCAGCCAGCGCGCCGCATATCAGCGAGGAATCAACGCCTCCCGACACCGCCACCACCGGGGGGCCGAGGAGGCGATGCCACCCCTCCATGACAGACATCGCCTCCTGGCGCAGCTCTTCCGCTGCCAGCGCGACGCCGGGCGACCTCCCGCACGGCAGGAAGTCGGCTGCGCGCCAGACCTGTCGCTCCGAAAGGGCGCCGTCCCGCAGGAACGTCAGGCAGCCGGGACGCAGCTCACCTACACCCACGAGGCAGGTGCTCGTCGTACGCAGTTCGGGGCGCGCAAGAAATTCGCCGAGCGCTGCAAAATCGATGAGGGGCTTTGTGCCATCAGCCGCAAACAGCAGTCGCACGTGAGATGCGACCAGAAGATGGGTCGCGGTCATGCGGCTGAACACGGGCAGGAGACCGCCCGGGTCAGGCAGAAGCCCGATCGCGTGACTGTCAGCGAGGACAGCCAGGTAGGTGCCCCAGCACTCCTTGATGAGTCGCTCTGCGACAAGACCGGGATCGAGCGGCAAACCCGGATGATCGCCGGGCGTGGCAGGCGGCATATCGCGGCCGAGGACATGACCAAGTACCATCCCGCAGCTTCCAAGTCGCTGAACCAATGTCGCATCGTCGGTCCAGTATCGGGGCTCCCGCCCACAAAGTGAGAGCGGATCTGGCGCGGCTTCCGGGACCCGGCGCTGCGCGTCTGCGGAGCGGCGCGGTATGGCGATCGCAAACTGCACGCAGGTCACACAACCAAGAGCGGTGTGAAGCGTTGCACCTCGTCCCATGTGTCAGTGAGGATCACGGGTCCCGACTGCGCCCAGCTGTGGGCCCCGAACGGAGCGCGCCTGACCCCGATCGCGACCGTGGCGCGAATACCGTGACCTGCAAGCACCAGCCCGCAGGCGAGCGAGCGCGCAAGACAGCGATCGGCGGCGGTCCTCAGGAGCCGCGTCTGGTCGAAGGCGCGCGCGACGCGGTGGATCACAGCCTCCCCTCCCGGACCCATGCGCCCCGATGCCTGGTCGAGCAGGCGACGGGTGGAACGCAGTGCGGCGTCAAATCCCTGCGAGGCTATGCGGCGTTCGATGCGACGCTGCATCCAGAGCGCGCGCGCAATATCCGAAAGCGAGAACGATCGGTCATCGCCTGAACACCACGCGCTGGCGGGTTCCTGCCATTCCTCGGGCAGGCACAGGCCGTGGGGCAGGTGCCAGCAGGCGAGTTCACCCGCTGTCATGCCGGCCACCACACGCGCGTTTCGGTGATCGGGAAGACGAAAATACCTGTCTCCTGCAAGGTCGAGGAAGATGACTTCGCCGTCCAGATTGCGCCAGGCATGGGTCGCCTTGTCAGGTGGATCGTACATGGATTTAAACGAGGTGCACACACCCCATGGCATGCGCACCTCGCAGGCTCACTCGCCGGCAGCGCCGGGGATGTAACGCGACGGGCCGGTGCTCAGATCGACGTCGAAGACCGCGTTGCCGCGGGTCTCGACCGATGCCTTCCCGAGATCGACCGGACGTTCGTTGCCAATTTGCGGATCATGCATTTTCTTGCTCCTCTGTGCTGATTGCGACTCCGATGGTCGCGATGCCGAGGATGTGTCGGGGAGCTGCAGGACGCTATTTTATAATGCTTTTATAATGATAACTGGCTTATGCACAGTTCGTCGCATAGGCCAGTCCCGCACTTCAGCTCCCGCCCGCATCAGCAGTGACTGATGGTGTGTCCGACCTTGCGCTCGGGGTGGGACGCCGGACGATCGTCGCACCGCTTCCTCTGCCCTCGAGCAGCAACAGCGAGATGCGTCGGTTGCGAGGATCCGCCGGATTGTCGCCGATCAGCGGCTCGGTGTCCGCAACGCCCTCAATCCGCGCGATGCGGTTGGCGAACAGGCCGCTGAGAACCAGCGCCTGCCGCGTGGCTTCCGCACGTCCTGTCGAGAGCGACCAGTTATTGGCCGTCACGCCGCTGCGCCACGGCAGAGAGTCCGTATGCCCGCGCACGATGAGCGGCGCGGTCTCATCCTTGAGGGTTTCGGCCATCACCTCGAGCAGGCCCCGCGCGTCTTTGGTGAGGATCGTCGTGCCCAGTTCGAACATGGAGAAGTCCGCATTGTCCATGAGATCGATGCGGATCCCCTCCGGTGCGTGCATCACCCTCACCTGGCGGGCCAGATGAGACAGCGGCCGGCGCTGCGCCAGCTTCTTCTCGATCTTCTCGCGCAGATCCTTGAGCCGATCCTCGTCACGCATTCCGCCTTCCACAGGGCCGCCCTTGGCTCCGCGCGGGATCGTGATCGCCCGCGTGCCTGTCTGGCCCAGCGAGTTCGGATAATTATCGACGTCGGTGAGGGAGCTGCCGCCCAGCAGACCGTCAGATCCGGCACTCTCCTTTCGCAACTTGACGAGCGTCGGCGTGAAATAGTCAGCGATACCTTTGCGCTGCTTCTCTTCCGTCGCTCCCAGAAGCCACAGCAGCAAGAAGAATGCCATCATTGCGGTGACGAAGTCGGCATAGGCCACCTTCCACGCGCCCCCGTGGTGTCCCCCCTCTACAATTGTCACCTTCTTGACGATGATGGGTGCAACCGCAGCAGCGCCCTCGCCCGGCTTGGCTGGATCGGATCGCGCCATGTCAGCGACCGCGCATCATGTCGAGCAGATCAGTGAGCTTGGGCCGGTGAGCCGGAGACAGACCTGAACGGGCAGCCTCAAGTACGAGCGGCAGGGGATACCCGTGCAGTGAGGCGATGATGACCTGCTTGATCGACTGGAAAATGCGCTGGTCGTGCTCGTTGATCTGCTTGAGCCGGGTTCCGAGAGGACCGGCAATACCATAGGCCAAGAGCACGCCGAGGAAGGTCCCCACCAAGGCGCTGCCAATCATCTGGCCCAGGATCGCAGGTGGCTTGTCGATGGCGCCCATCGTCTTGATGATACCCAGCACTGCCGCCACGATCCCGAGCGCGGGCAATGCGTCGGCCAAGGACTGGATCATGTGCGCAGGCTCATCCATCTCGTGGAGCTGCGTCTTGATCGAGCTGTCGATCACCTCTTCGACAGCATGCGTGTCGAGCGTTCCGGAAGACACTACCATCAATGTGAGCGGGTCACAGATCATCGACGTTACGACCGGATCGGCCTGGAGCTTGGGAAACTCGCTGAAGATGCTCGAACTGGCCGGATCGGTGATATGGCTCTCGAGCGCGACTGCACCCTCTGAGCGCAGCAGCTTCATCAGCTTGGAGGTAAGCGCAATCGCATCGATGTGATCGGCATCGCTGTACTTGGGGCCCTTGAAAACCTTGCTGACCCCGCCCGCCAGCAGCTTGACGGCGTGCATGGAATTGCCAATCAGCGTGGCCCCGGTCGCTGCCCCGCCAATGATCATGAATTCGAGCGGCAAGGCGGCAAGAACGGGACCCATAGCGCCGCCCGCGAGCATGAAGCCCCCGAACACCATGACCAGCAAGACAACAATTCCGATCGCAACGAACACGAGAGAGCCGCTCCTAAAGCAAAATTTATGGATCAGCGCAGCGCACTGAACAGCGTCAATGCACTGACCCGCGCGAAGGCGGCTTGGCTTGCCTCAAGCGCAGTCAGTGATTGCTGAAGCCGCGCAATGGCCTCAGCAATATCGGTTCCGCCCACACGCGCGCGCCGCTCAGCGAGGGTCACGTTCATCTGGGACTGCTGCTGCTCGACCTGCTCGACCCAGGCCATTCGCGTGCCCACGATCGTTTGTGCACGGCTGGCTGTGTCGAGAGCGGCATCAAGGCCCTGCAGAGCGGAATTGGCCGCGGCTACCGGATCGGAGGATCCGCCATTGAGCGCTGCCACGAGGCCATTGAGGACGGCAAAGGCGCTGGTGGGCACACCGCCGACCTCAAACTCGAACACCTCATTACCCGGCAATCCACGAGGGATCACCGTCCCGGCCGCAACAGCAACAGAACCGCTGGTGGTGGTGCCGGTATAGGTGACATTGCCCTGCGCGTCCCGCACGAAGGGCGGCGCACTCGACAAGCCGGCAAAGAGTGGCTCACCGGTCAAGGCCTTGCCGTTCGCACGGGCGAAGAGCTGTTCGGATAATTGTTCAAGCTCGAAGGCGATGGCTCTGCGTCCATCGGCACCGGTGGTGGCACTGGCCGCCTGAACGGCCAGTTCGCGCGCGCGCTGCAGGACGCTCTGCACCGCCTCAATTTCAACCGATGCCGAGCCTAGCTCCTCCCCGAGCCGCGCAGCATTGTCGCTCTCGACGCTTGCCAGCGCCTCGCGCCGCTGGATGTTGCGAAGCTGGGCCGCCGCCGCCGGATCATCCGAACCCCGCTCGATCTTCTGCCCTGTGGCAATCTGCGTGCGGGCCCGCTCGATCTGCCCGCGCAGATCGGCCATCTGCGTCAGCGAGCGACCGAAATAGGATCCGCTCGAAGTGCTTACCGAACTCATTGCGACCCTCTCCTGCTATCTGAGCCCAAGCAGCGTATCGAAAAGCTCGGTCGCAACTTGAATGACACGGCTGTTGGCCTCGAATGCCTGTTGGAGGCGCACGAGGTTTGCTGCCTCGGTGTCAAGATCGACACCTGTCTCGCGCAGCAGTTCAGCCTCGGCACCCGCGTAGACGATACTGAGCCCCTCGCGCCGGGCGTTGAGCGAGGACACTCGGCTCGAAAGGCTCAAGAGAAGCCGGTCAGCCAAAGCGCCCGGACCATCCTCGCCGCCGAGCGCGGTGAGAAGAGCGGCCAGATTGGCAGTGCTTCGGCTTCCGGCAGGAGCCCCAGCCGGCGCGGTGGCGAGGCCATTGGGCGAGGTCAGAACCAGCGCGATATCGGCTGCGCTCGTGCCGGAGAACAGCGCGGCTCCGGGATTGCCGTCGAGGTCAGCACCGGACGCCTGCGCCGCGTTGGCGATGGTGACAACGCGGTTCGCAACAGTATCCAGATCGGACTGCAAGCCGACCATGGCTGCAAGCGCTGAAGCGCGGCCGCCCATCTTCCCGCTCGCGGGCGCGAAGCCCGTGCCATCGGCCGAAAAGCTCAAGGTGCCGTCAGGCGCCACAGCGATGCTCACGCTGACAGATGCCCCACCGGTCACAAGCGGCACCGGCGGAGAGCCGAGGATGGCGACATCGGCCGTGCCGTCGGCGTTGACGGTTGCAGCGATCCCGAACTGTTCTGCCAACCCGCGCAGCGCCTTGTCGCGGGCATCGAGCAACGATGCCCGCCCTGCAGTGCCTTCGCGTGATGCGACAAGCTCGCGGTTGATCTTGGCCAGTTCAGCGGACAGCTCGTTCACCAGGAGCACGTCAGCGCGCGCCTCATCCTGAACAAGGCTGCGCGCATTGGCGAGCGCGGCATCGGCGCCGCGGAAACTGGCGGCGAGCTGCCGCGCACTTTCGAGCGCGGAAAGCCGCAAGGCAGGATCAAGCGGGCTCCCCTCGAGCCGGGTCAGAGCCGCCTCGAACGCCACCAGGCCGCCGAACAGGCGTGATGTCTCCAGCGCACTTTCCGCCTCGCGCAGAGCGACAAACTCCGCATTAGCAGCAGCCAATGCGGAGGACGTATCCCGTGCCTGGCGCTGAACCAGCGCACTTTCTGCTCGTACCACATCACCTGGCCTGATGCCGCCCAGCGAATCTGCCGAGCCCGAGATGCCGATCCGGCCGCTCATCACCAGCTCGCCCTGCGTCAGTGACCGTCGCGAATAATCAGGATTGGCAGCGTTGGCGACATTCTGCGCGGTCAGCTCAAGAGCAAGGCGCGAGGCGCTGAGGCCCGAACGGCCAATGGTGAAGATCGCGCCAGGCATCAGCTCTCCCCTTTATCGGGCAAATGTTGAGAAAGTTGCGCCTCGATGCTGCGGGCAAACCCGAAGGCGCCGCTGGCGGCGGCCACATCGGCGAAGTGCTCGTCCCGCATCGCCTGGAATTGCTTGAGGCCGCCACCGGTAAGCGGCGTTTCCTCGGCGAAGCTGGCGGACCGCGCAGTGCTGAGCATCTTGCGAATCATGATCGCTTCGAACCCTTCAGCCGCCTTGCGCAGCTCGGTGCGCTGCGGGGAAAGCCCTTTCGCAGCGCCCGCGGATGGCGAGCCGGCCGGGCGCGGCGCGGCGGAGTTCAGCGGCGCGGTCACAGCACCACCATCTCGGCTTGCAAGGCGCCGGCCTGCTTGAGGCTTTCGAGGATCACCACCAGGTCAGAAGCACCCACGCCGAGCAGATTGAGCGCATCGACGATCTCTGACAGAGAGGCAGCGCCGGGCATGTAAGCCACCCTGTCGGCGCGCTCGTTCACGTCGATGGTCGTCGCTTCCTCGACCGCGGTAACGCCGCGGCTGAAGGGCTGAGGCTGGACGATCATCGGGCTTTCTTCGATGCGTATGACCAGCTTGCCGTGACTGACCGCCGCAGGTGACAATCGTACCGCTTCGTTGATCACCACCGTGCCGGTCCGGCTGTTGACGATGACCTTTGCGGAAACGGGAGCCGGAACAACCGAGAGCATCTCGATCTCCGCCAGGAGGGCCGATCGAACATCATTGCCAAACGGCAGCGCGAGCTCGATGCTGACTCCATCGGCGATCTTCGCAAGCCCGGGATAGCGCCCGTTGATCGCATCGCGCACGCGCGCGGCGGTCAGGAAATCAGCCTGATGAAGGTTGAAGCGCAGGGTCGGCGACTGATCGAAGCCTGTTGCCACGGTGCGTTCAACCGTGGCGCCGTCAGCAATTCTGCCAACGGTCGAAACATTGACCGTAACCTGCGAGCCGTCGCGCCCGGTGACGCCAAGCCCCCCGACCGCGACATTGCCCTGGGCCATGGCATAGATCTGGCCGTCGGCACCATAAAGCGGGGTCATGATCAGCGCGCCGCCGCGCAGCGAGAGTGCTTGCCCCAGAGTGGAGACGGTGATGTCGATCCGCTGGCCGGGTTTGGCAAAAGGGGGCAGTTCGGCAGTAATGATCACCGCTGCCGCATTGCGCAGGATCGGCGAGACACCCGGCGGCAATTGTAGCCCGAGCCGGCCCGAGACGCCGCGCATCGCCTCAGTGACATATTGCAGATTGTTGTCGCCTGTCCCCTGCAGGCCCACCACCACGCCATATCCGGTCAACTGGTTGGCACGCAGGCCCTCGAACTGACCAAGGTCACGGATCCGTTCGGCAGCTGCCGGCGCCGGCGCGAGGGCAGAAACAAACAGCGCCAGGGCAGCGAAGATTGCCGAGCAAAGAACACGCGTCATCAGAGCTCTCCTCAGAACGGCGAGATGAAGTTGAAGAAACGCGACAGCCAGCCGGGACGGCTCGCCTGCTGCACCGCGCCCTTGCCCGAATAGATGATCCGGGCATTGGCGACCTGCGAGGATGCAAGCCGGTTATCGCCGTCGATGTCGATCAGCCGGATGCGGCCAGCAAACTGCACCCACTCCTCACCCTGACTGAACATCATCTGCTTTTCTCCAACCACGTCAGCGGTCCCGTTCGGATAGATCGCTGCGATGGTCACCGCGACCGCGCCATTCAGCCGACTCTGCTGCGCAGCATTGCCTGCTCCTTTGAACGACCCTTCGGACGCAGCTTTAAGAGCATTGGGGTTAAGAAAGCTGAGCGGACCGGTTGTTGGCGGCGTAATTCCGGCAGAACCGGACCTGTTGGTCTGCCCGGCGGTGCTCTTGGTGGTGGTGGTGCTCTCGACGAGCACGATAGTGACCATATCGCCAAGGCTGCGCGCGCGCGTTCCGGTCACCAGACCGGAATAGCCGCTCCCCGCCTGGAAAATCGCGCCCGCACTCGCGGCCGTATCCTGCGGGACACCAGCCGTTTCGGCGGCATAGATCGGCGCCATCGGAGCAGCAGCGACGAGCGGCGCGCCCGGGGGGGGCGGGGCGGTGAAACCCGGCAGCGGCCCACTCTGTCCAGACCCCATGCAGGCAGAAAGAAGAAGCGGCGCGAGGACAAGGCTATGGCGGCGGTTCATGATCGGCCTCACAGGGTCTGATTGGCGTTGCGCAGCATCTCGTCGACCGCGCTCACCATCTTGGAATTGATCTCGTAGGCCCGCTGCGCCTCGATCATCTCGACGAGTTCTTCGACGACATTCACATTGGAGGCCTCGAGCATGCCCTGACGCACCTGGCCCCGTCCGTTCTCGCCGCCGAAACCGAGTTCTGCCGGACCGCTGGCCGCGGTCTCGACAAGGAAGTTGTCGCCGATCGAGCGCAGGCCTGCCGGATTGACGAAGCTTGCAATCGTAAGCTGGCCAAGCAGCGTGGGTGCAGCTTCGCCGGGGGTGAGAGCGCTCACGGTGCCATCCGGCGCAATCGTGATCGACTGTGCGCCGGCAGGGACCTGCAGCGGCGGCTGAAGCGCGTAGCCCTGGCTGGTGATCAGCGTGCCATCGGGCGACAGCGTGAAGTTACCGGCGCGGGTAAACGCCACCTGACCACCAGGCGGCAGCTCGACCTGAAAATACCCAGGGCCATCGAGCGCCACATCGAGCGCGTTACCCGTGTTGTTGAGCGTGCCTTGCGCTTCGATCCGCGTGGTGCCCTGCAGCCTCACGCCGGTCCCAAGATTCAGCCCGACAGCATAGGCGGTCTGACTGGTGGACTGCTGTCCGGCAACGCGCTGCTCCTGATAGGCGAGCGTCGCGAAGTCGGCACGATCACGCTTGAACCCGGTCGTGCCAATGTTCGCAAGGTTATTGGCAATCACGCGCATGCGCGCGTCCTGGGCCTCGAGCCCGGTGCGGGCGACATGAAGAGCTGAAGTAGGCATTGTGTGTTGCTCCTACCGGAATATGGTTAACGCAGCGTCATCAGGCTGCTGGAGGCCTCGTCGAGATCGCCAGCCGTGGCGATGATCTTGGCGCGCTGCTCGAAGGCACGCTGAGCCTCGATCATCTGCACCAGCGTATCGGCCGTCTCGACATTGGACTTCTCGAGCGAGCCGGTCGTCAGGCGCGCCGTCGGATCGACCGGCAGAACCCCGCCGCCGGGCACCTTGAGGAAGCTGTCGATCCCCTTGGCAAGCGGGCTGCCGGTCGGATCGACCATCCGCAACTTATCGATGGCTTCAGCCGGCGCGCCAGGCGCCGCCGGATCGCTTGCCATGATCGTCCCATCGCTGCTGATCGCGATCAGGAAGCCGGCCGGGACCGTGATCGGTGTTCCGCCCTCACCCAGCACCGCCATGCCCTCGCCGTTCTCGATCACCCCCGACGCGGCCACCTTGAGATCGCCGCGACGGGAGTAGATCTCGCCCTGTCGATCAGGTGACTGGAAGGCCAGGAGCGCCTCACCCTCGAGCGCGACATCCAGGGGGTTGCCGGTCGGGACCACCTGGCCGCCCGTCATGTCCGCCCCGCGCACGCTGCCGCGCGCCATGGCGCGGGCCTCGAGCGAGCCGTCTCTCAGGGTGGCCGGCTTGACCGCGAAGACTTCCTGGCGAAATCCCGGCGTAGAGGCGTTGGCCAGATTATTGGCCACCACCCTCTGGCGGTCCATCGCCACATTCATCGCGGTCAGCGCGGTGTAGATGAGCCGGTCCATGGCTTACTGCCGCATGTTCAGCACGGTTTGCGTGATCTGCGTCGCGGTATCGATGGCGCGGGCATTGGCCTGGAAATTGCGCTGCGCATTGAGCAGCGAGACCATTTCTTCGGCCAGCTCCACGTTCGAGCGTTCGAGCGCGCCGCTGATCATGCCGCCGTAGTTGGCTACCCCGGGGCTGCCAAAGCTCGGCGGACCGGATTCGCCCGAAGCCTGCCACTTCGTCTGGCCAATCGCCCTGAGCCCATCGGGAGCAGAGAAGGTGGCCAGCGCCACCTGGCCGACGCGCGTCACGGTTCCATCGGCATAGGCCCCGTTGATCACGCCGCGATTGTCGATGGTGACGTTCGCAAGCGGAAAGCCAGCAGCGTTGGTGAGCGGCAGGATCGCATCGCCAGGGACGTTCGACGTGGGAACACCGGCGGCATCGACCGGAAACGCCTGCAGCCCATTGCCATAGGCATCCTGCAAACGGCCGTTCACATCCATGCGAAGGCTACCGTTGCGCGAGAAGCTGACGGTGCCCGAGACGGGATCGCGGAGCGTGAAAAAGCCGTCGCCATCGATCGCAAGATCAAGGTTCCGCCCTGTCTGCTCGATCGGGCCGAGGGCGAAGTTCTGCCTCACCTCGGCGACCGTCGCGCCAATGCCCGAAGCCGATCGGCGGGGGTCGGTGGCCGAGCCACTGGCAACGATGTCAGCGAATTGGGCAGAGCTCTTCTTGAACCCAACCGTCTGAGAGTTGGCGATATTGTGCGCGATCACACGAAGGTCGGTCTCAGCATTGCGCAGACCGCTAAGGGAGGTGAAAAAGGACATGAGTTGCTTCCTGTGTTTGCCTGTCTGGTCAGGGCTGAGTTGAAGGGGTGGCAGTCGATGCCTTGAGCGCGGCCTCCTGGGCCGCAATCAGGCGGTCGAGCTTGGCCGAAATCTGGCTGAGGGTTTCGGAGCTTTGGGTCGTTTGCGCGAGCGAGGAAAACTGCGCCATCTGCGCCAGCATCGCCTCGTTATCGGCAGGCTTGAGCGGATCCTGAAAGGTGAGCTGCGTCGTCAGCAGCCGCAGGAAATCCCCGCCATTGAGCTCGCCGAGCCCGCCGCCGGTAAGACGCGAGGGGGTGTTGAGCCGGTCGAAGGTGGCGCGGGCGCTGGTGGTCAGCGCCGCCGTGCTGCTATCAGTCATCATTGACTCCTCAATGTTTCAAGCATCAGCTGCTTGGCGGTCTGCAGCGCCTGCACGAGGTTCTGGTACTGACGCGCGGATTCCATGATCTCGACCATCTCAGCCGTCTCATCGACACCCGCCTCGAACACATTGCCCTGCCCATCAGCCAGGGGGTGCGAGGGATCATGGCGCTTGGTCGGCGCGCTTTCCGAGCGCACCAGACCTTGCGCCCTCACGCTGGCCAGGCCCGAGGCGCGATCGAGCTCAGTTGCAAAGACTGCCCGCACCGGCCGGTACGCGCCTTGTTCCGTGCTCGACACCGAGCCGGCATTGGCAAGGTTCGAGGTGGCGGCATTCATCCGCACCATCTGGGCCTGCATGGCCCGGGTGGTCATCGAGAACAGCGTCATCGGATTACGATCGGACATCGTCATTCTCCCTTGAGCGCACGGGTGATGGTGTTGACCCTGCCCTGCACGAAGCTCAGCGTCGCCGAGTAGGCGACCGCGTTCTCGGCAAAGGCGACCTGTTCGCGGTTGAGCTCGACCGTGTTGCCATCGAGCGAGGCAAGCGTCGGCTTACGCCATACGTGCCCGGCATCCGCGCTCATCAAGGCCTCGCCGCGATTGCTCGCCAAGCGCGCTTCGAGCGCCGCGTTGAAGTCGATGTCGCGCGCCTTGTAACCCGGGGTGGCCGCATTGGCGATGTTGGACGCGATAACCCCCATGCGCTCGGAGCGCAGCGAAAGTGCCGCTGCGTGAATGCCGAAAAGTCGCTCGTTCATTTGGGTCTCCCCTCCTGCCTCGCCCGGACACCGCTGAATCGGTCCGAGGGTTTTCGAGACGAGGCTAAGCAGGAAGCGTGCCAAACCGATCGGGGATCTTCGTTCGCCCCGTGGCTATCAGCAAGCGGCAAGGCATTGCCGCCATCCTTGCCGCCTCACCGGCAGGCCTCTGCCGCCAGGCGAAAGCAAGACAGGGACTTAAACCATGCGCGTCGTGGCCGTTCTAGTGGCGAAGGACACAGCACCTCGTGGCCAGTCAAGGGAAAGCAATGCCGAATATCGACAGCTCGTTGCTCGACCTCGGGGCCTTTGGCATTGTTGTGGCAGGCACCTTGGCAGCCTGCGCCGTGCGCAGCGGCTGGCGCGACTTTGCAGCAGCCCTTCACGCCGCTTCACAACTCCTGAAGCCGGGCTTTGACGCGGAGGCCAACCGCAAGGCGCTTGCCAAGGCGATCGCGGCTATCGACCGCCAAGGCGCGCATCGCGCCAGCCCTGATCTGCCACCTGATCGCGTGCTCGCACACATGGTCGAGGCCTGCCTACGGCACTTCTCACTGGAGGCGGCCCGCAATGCACGCCTGACTGAACAGGCATCGAGCGAGGCACGCTGCAACACAGCCGTGCGGGTCTTCACCGTGGCAGGCGAACTGGCCCCGGTTTTCGGTCTGGTGGGCACACTCGTCGGATTCACACAGCTTGGGACGCCATCGGCAGGCGAGCCCATGGCATCAACCATGGCGGCGATCGCAACCGCTGTCTTGTCAACGCTCTACGGCGCGCTGCTTGCACATTTTGTCTGCTTCCCATTGGCAGGAGCGATCGAGCGGCGCGGCGACTTCGCCAGCAGACAGCGCGAAATTCTCGGCAACTGGTTTGCCGAGCGGGTTGCGGCATCGCTTGCTCCTCAGAGTGCTAAAACCCTGCTCAGGGGTGTCGCATGAGCGCAAAAACCTTGCCCGCAAAAGCCGGCGGACATGGATGGCAGCTGATCCTCGCCGATCTTGCCCTGATCCTTTTTCTGCTTAGCCTTTCGGCACCGCTGGCGATGCGCGAGGAAGAGCCCGACGCGCTCCTCAGGATTGCCGAGCGGACCCAAATGCGGCCAGCAGGCACCAAACCGGTCACTGTTGCTGCAGCGCAGGCCATCTTCCGGTCCGTGCCCGGTGGCCCTTCCCTAGGTGAATGGCTGAGCAGTCAGCCTCGCGATCCGCGCGCAACCTTGACCATCTTTGCTCGCTACCGCTCCGCTGATGAAGCGGCAACGTGGGTTTCCGTCCGCGCGTGGGCCGCAGAAGCAACGCAGCTCGGCGTGCCGACCCGCATCATCATCACCGCAGGGAGCGAAAGCGATCTCTATGCGAGCCTGGCATTCGATGCTGCGCAGCCGGATTAGAAATCACCAGGCTCAGCCAATCTCGACGCGGTTGCGGCCTTCTTGCTTGGCGCGGTAAAGCGCAGCATCGGCGCGTGCGAGCGCGCCGCGGGTGTCGAGATCCTCTGTGACTTCGACGACACCGGCTGAAAAGGTGACACGCCCGAAGGGCTTCCCGTTATTGCGGTTCACCATCTGGCGCATCGCCTGGGCACGGCGGATCGTATCAAGCTTCAAAGCCGCGGTCTGCTTGGCCATGCCGTAGAACAACAGCACGAATTCTTCCCCTCCATGACGCGCAACGAAGCACGTGTCTCCGGCATGCTCGTTGAAGGTGGCCGCAAGCGAGCGCAGGACGCGGTCGCCGGCCTCGTGCCCATGCTTGTCGTTGATAAGCTTGAAGTGGTCGACATCGCAGAACGCCAGACTTAAGGACTCGCTCTTGGCGCGTGCCTCGAGCGAGGCCGACACCAGTCGGCGCTCGAATGCGCGGCGATTTGGCAGGCCCGTGAGATGATCAACGTCCGCCTCGAGCCGTGCCTTTGCAAGGTTCTCGCGCAGCCGCTCGGTCTCTTCGCGGCTGCGCGCCATCGTCGCTTCAACCTCTTCCAATCGCCCCAGCATGGCGCGGCCAAGATCGAGCAGCTTTACCAACTCCGCGGCAGCCGCAGCCGGCAGGTCGACATCGCGCATGGCCTCGATGTGTGCCCCGATCATGCCGCGGTGTTCGCTGGTCTCCGCCTGTGCTGAGCTTGCGGTCTGGCCATAGCGAATTAGCGAATACTCGAGCTTGTCCATCAGCGCCTCAAGCTCGCTGATGCGTGACTGGTTTTCGGGATCGAGCCGGCTGAGGGTGTCAAGCCAGCGCTGATCGATTGGTTCACCCGCCATTTCTCGCGCCGCGAAGGCCCGCGCCAATTGCGTATGCGAGCCCGACAATCCGCCGCAGATGGTGGCCAGATTGCTCGCGGTCACAGCCACATCATGGCGCTCGACGAAATCGGCGATTTGCCCCAGCAGGATCTGCCGCGCTTCAGCGGAACGTGTGACATCGGGCGTGTGGTGACTGGCGGATCGCGCCTCCCGATCAGAGGCGGCTTGACGACCTTTGATGAACGGCATGCCTGTGGCTCATCCTTATGGCTTTTGCCGGCCACTTAACACCGACATGCTTTCGCGACCGTTTCCTGCCGATCAGCAAATTTACCTAACGGGCTCGCGGAGAGCTTGGCATGCTATTTGCTTCAGGCCTGATGCCAGATCAGGAATTCATCAAGGAGGTCATCCATGCCGTCTACCGACCCATGCCCGGGCGCGCTGCGCTCAGCATCCTTGGCAATGCTGAGCCTTCTTGCTCTTTACCCCTCGACCAGCCAGGCCGCTGGCTTCACCGACCCCGTCGACATCGACCGGGCCGTCGAAGGCTTCACCGGCGCTGCGCCCGGTACGCCTGGCGGCGCGCGCCAGCTGGCTGACCGGCGGCTTCGGCTGGCAGCCTGCGCAGGGCCGCTCGCAGTCAGCTGGCACGGTGCCACGCAGACCGCCGTCAAGGTCGAGTGTCCCGGGCCGCAAAGCTGGCGGATTTTTGTTGCGGTCGACAATTCGAGCAGCGCCGCCACAACCCGTGCCGAGGCCGCTACAGTCAAACGCGGCGATGCCCTTACCATTGTGGTTCGTGGCCGCGGCTTCTCCGTGCAGCAGACCGGCGAGGCGATGGAGAGTGGGAGCGTTGGAGACTGGATCTTCGTTCGCACAGCGCGTAAATCCGAGCCGCTGCGCGCCCGGATCGAGCGCCCGGGACTCGCAATTATCCCAGCGGTTTAAAAAAATTTAAACGCCCCCTTAAAACTGCGCGTCGGCGACCGTTCTGACAGGCAGTATCGCCACCAAGGATTGCAACCATGCCTTCTGTCGAACTCAGCAAACTGCAAGGGATCGCCGCAACGCGGGCGGTCTCGACAAGCGAGCGCGCGCAGATCGAAAGCCGCGCAGCTCCGCCGCGCGGCCCCGGCGCCCCTCCTGCGGGCGTCAGTGTGGAAGTCGACGCAAGCCTCGATCCGGCCAGCCCGCCGATCGATGCCGAGCGCGTAGCTCAGATCCGCGCGGCCCTCAAAGACGGCTCCTATCCACTGATCCCCGCCAAGATTGTCGATGCCATCATCGCAGCCCAGATCAGCTTCTCCGTGTCGGCGAAGGAGTAGGTCCGGTGACCATCGATACGACCCAACTCGCGCCGGTGTCGTCCGCAGCGATCGCCGAACGCCTGCGGCAGATGATTGCAGTGCTCGAGAGCGAACGGCAATCCCTTGCCGCTCTCGATGCCGACGGTCTTGTCGGATCGGCAAACGACAAGGAAGCGCTGTGCGATCTGCTGGCCGGGATTGGTCCGCAGGCGCTCGACAGTGAGACGCGCGCGCTCGCCGAGACAGCGCGCCAGCTCAACGAGGTCAATCGGCGCGTGCGCAATCTGCTCGCGGCCAACGTCACGGCGCGGATCGAGGCGCTCGGGGGCCCGGTCCGTCGCCCGCGTGCCACCTATGCACCGGCTTGGCGCTGAACCAACACCAAGTGCATGCACGTCCCGCGAGGTGCTTTGCGCTTGTGCAGTCATGCGGTCCGTCAGCGAAGGGTGCAGCGCCGCGCCGGTCAAGCCCCGGCAGCTGCGCCCCCGCGATAAATCCCAGTTTGGCACGTAAATTGCTCTAGCCGTGATGAAGGCGTCGCGACCGCGGCGCCGTTGATCCGGCGGAGTTTGCGTGAGCACCTCTATTCCTTCCACCTCTTGGCCGAGCGGCGCAATCCGCGCGAGCTTCGAGACAGCCGCGCGCAGCTACAATGCGGCGCGGGCCGGCGGCGGCGAGTTGCCGGTGGTGCAGCGTCCGGTCGGCGCGACGGGTGTCGAAACCGCAATCGCGCGGGCCGCCGAGGCCACGACGGTCGACTTCGGCTATCTGCTGGCCCAGGCCGAAGTCGAGTCCTCCCTTGATCCGCAGGCACGCGCGCGCACCTCGAGCGCGACCGGGCTCTACCAATTCATCGAGAGCACCTGGCTGCACACCATGAAGAAGCACGGGCCACGGTTCGGGCTCGGCCATATCGCGGATCAGATCGATCTGACCGCCTCGGGGCGCGCTGCCGTCGGTGATCCCCAGCAGCGCCGCGCCATCCTTGCTCTGCGCTCAGATCCGCAGGTGGCATCCTTCTTGGCGGCAGGACTGGCCGAGGACAACCGGGCCCATCTCTTCCCGGTGCTCGGCCGGCAACCCAGTCATGCTGAGCTCTATCTTGCTCATTTCCTCGGCGCAGGCGGCGCGGCACAGTTCCTGTCGGCGATGCAGGCCGACCCTGATCAAAGCGCGGCAGCCCTGTTTGCGGCACCTGCAGCAGCCAATCGCCGGATTTTTTTCTCATCCAATGGCACAGCCCGCAGCCTTGCAGGCGTGATGGAGGTGCTCAGCGACAAATTGGGCCGTGCCGGCCGAAGCGCCGCAAGCAGCGCTGCGCCACGCGTGGCGTCCGTTGAGGAAGCCCTGGCAGCTAGCCATCCCGGCTGGAGCCCGCCGAGCGCGCCCAGGATCGCGATGACGCCGATCGCGGCAGAACGGTCTTCCAGTCTCGGCGCGCCGCCCCTGCCGACCAGCGCCGCGGCACCGCGCGTACCGATGTCGAAGGTGCTCGGCGCGACGTTCGGGATCGAGAGCAGCGCTGCGCCCGCTCAGGTGCGCCGCGCCTATCAGCAATTGAAAGGATTGGGCTTGTGACAGGCTCCGCGATGACCAATACCCAAGCCACTACACCGATACAGCGTCTCACGGCCTTGCCTGCAACCCTCGCGCTGCCGGGCGGCATCTTCGCACTCCTCGCGCTGATGATCCTCCCCATCCCGGCACTCCTGCTCGATGTGTTCTTCGTGCTCAACATCGCGATCTCGATCGCCGTGCTGATGACAGCCCTCAACGCACGCCGTCCGCTTGATTTCTCCTCTTTCCCGAGTGTTCTGCTGTTTGCCACACTCCTGCGGCTTGCCCTCAACGTTGCCTCGACACGCATCGTGCTGATGAAGGGCCACGAAGGCAGCGGAGCTGCTGGCGAAGTGATCGAGAGCTTTGGACAGTTCCTGGTCGGCGGCAACTTCGCGGTGGGCCTGTTCGTGTTCGCGATTCTCATGATCATCAACATGATCGTGATCACCAAAGGGGCCGGGCGTGTATCAGAAGTATCCGCCCGGTTCGTTCTGGACGCCTTGCCCGGCAAGCAGATGGCCATTGATGCCGATATCGCCGCTGGACTGATCAGCGGTGACGAGGCCCGCGAGCGCCGCCGCGAGGTGACCGTCGAGGCGGACTTTTATGGCTCCATGGACGGTGCCTCGAAATTCGTGAAGGGCGATGCGATCGCCGCGCTGCTGATCCTGGGCGTCAACATCATCGCCGGCTTCACTCTTGGCATGGTCAGTCACGGCCTCACTGCCGCGCAGGCCGGCGAAGCCTACGTCACCCTTGCCGTTGGCGATGCGCTCGTCGCGCAGGTGCCCTCGCTGCTTTTGTCGATTGCTGCCGCAGCAATTGTCACCCGCGTGTCCGACAAGCGCGATCTGGCGGGCCAGATCGGCGGGCAATTCGGCGATGCGCGTGGGTGGCTGCCCGTAGCCCTGATCCTGGCGGCGATCGGGTGCGTGCCGGCGATGCCGCAGATGATCTTCATCCCCGCTGCTGCGCTCGCCGGCGCGATCTGGTGGAAGCTGCGTCGCCGCAGCGCTGTGATCCCCGCCCCCGAGCCGGTCGCGGAGCCCGCAGCGGACGAAATCGGGCTGGCTGACGTATCGGACCAGACCCTTGTCACCATCGAACTTGGCTACGGGCTCGTGAGCCTTGTCGACGAGGAACACGGCGCGCCCCTTATCGGGCGGATCACGGGCATCAGGAAGCAGCTTTCGCGCGACCTCGGCTTTGTCCTGCCGCAGTTTCGCGTCCGGGACTCGCTCGATCTGGCAGCGCAGGACTACGCCGTCTTGCTGGGCGGCGTGAGCATCGCGCGCGGCAGCGTCAAGCCGGGCAGGCTGCTCGCGATCGATGCCGGAGACGTCCAGCCAGGTCACGGACTGACGGGCGAGGCGACCCGTGATCCCAGCTTCGACTGTCCGGCTTTGTGGATCGCGCCTTCGGCGCGCGACCACGCGATCGCAGAAGGCTTCCTCGTCGTCGACCCCACCACAGTGATCGCGACCCATGCCAATCAGGCTCTGCTGTCCGAGGCTCATCAGCTGCTCGGCCCGGAAGAGGTGCGCGAATGGGTCGACGGGTTGAAGGCACGGGCTCCGGCCCTCGTGGAGGCGGTCACGCCCGATCCGCTGACCCTGCCCGCCCTCACCCGCACGCTCAGAGCATTGCTCGCCGACGGTATCGGACTGGCCCATCCGCAGCCGCTGTTCACTTCGCTGGCGCTGGCGATGCAGAAGACGAACGACTTCGATGCCGTCATCGACACAGTCAGAGCCGATCTGGCCGGCCGACTCATTGCCCGCATCGCGGCGCCGGGCGAGCCGCTCAAGGTGGCGACCCTCGCTGCCGGCCTCGAAGGTGCGATCCTGGGCGGCATGGTCGACCCCTCCACGGGCCAACCGCTCATCGAGCCCGATTGCGGCAGCATGATCGTGCGCGAGATCAATCGCCTTGCCGACGCGGAAAAAGGAGCGATCGCACTGATCGTCCAGCCGCCCGCCCGGCGAGCGCTTGCCGCATTGCTGAAGCAGAGCGCGCCGCGCTGCCTGGTGCTCTCGATTGCCGAGCTGCCGCCCACCCAGCCAATCACGGTTCTGGGCATCATTGGTGAGACACCCGCCCCCGCCCTCGCCCCTTCGCCTGCCGGTCAAGCCAGGGAGCCTGCACATTGAACTACGATCGGATCGGCTTTGCCAGCGCCGCTCCTTACGCACCATCGCGCAGGGAGGTTGAAGACCGCGTACGCCGCTTCATTCCGCTCGTGCGGCGTGCGGCATGGCACATCAATGGCAGCGGCCGCGAAGGCCTCGAGCTTGAAGACCTGATGCAGGCCGGCATCGTGGCGCTCACCGAGTGCGCACAGCGTCATACAGCAGACAGCGAAGACGGTTTTGCCGCCTATGCGAAGATCCGGGTCCGCGGCGCGATGCTCGACGAGGTGCGCCGGGCTGCCAATGACACGCGCACGGCACGAAGGAAGCAGATTGCCTACGAGCGCGCTGCCGGGCTGCTTCGCGGCCAATTGGGCCGCGAGCCCACCCGGGCGGAAATGGCGCGCATGCTCGAGGTGAGCGATGCCGAACTGCGCGCGATTGAAAGCGCAGGTGTGACCCTGACCCCGATTACCGAAGAGTATGATGAGCACTCGGCGGCATTTGCCAGCGATGATCCCGACCCCTTCGAGGCGCTCTGCGCGGCAGAAGATCGCGAGCGCTTGCTGCAGGCGATGACCGAACTGCCCGACCGGCTCAAGCTCGTCCTGCAATTATTCTTCGTCGAAGAGTTGAACCTCACGGAAATCGCCGCCGTGCTCGATGTGAGCGTCCCGCGTGTACACCAGCTCAGGGCCAAAGCCTTGAAGGATCTGCGCACTTTGATGCTCGCCGTGGCTTGAGCCTCCCTCCTCAGCCTGCTTAGGGCGATGCGCGCAGAGTGCTGGCGCAGGCTGCATCGCTCTGACTCGTAAATGCGTCCGGCGGCATGTCCATTGCCGCGCATGAAAACCTTCGGTCTTGGGCTGCGTTCTTGATCGCACAGCTTGGGTGACCAGGGCCGCTGCAGACCCTCACCCTCGCGTGCAACCCGGACAGCACTTCGCTATGCGGATCAAGGCAAGTGCGCACGACGTGCGGACCAGAGGAGCATGAGGAATGGACGAAAAGCAGATCATGATCCTGATGCAAAGGACCACGCTGCGTCAGGTCGAGGTCCTCGTCGCCCTCAGGGATCACAAGTCCATGACAAAAGCTGCAGCAGCGCTTGGCATGACGGTCGCAAATGTCAGCCGAACATCGCAGCGCTTTGAGAACAATCTGGGCCTACGCCTCTTCGAGGGCAGCGGGCGCCGGTTCAGATTGAAGCCGTCATCGAAGGAGGTCATTGATCTGCTCGAGCCCTTGCACGCATGTATCGGGAGCTTGCGATTGCACCTCAAGGGGCTGGAAGCACAGCATGACCAGAGTGTGCAAGCGGCGGATGACACCGTTTTCGGCAGGTAGGGCGCGACGAGAGCCAGCGGACGCAGCATCTGCCCGAGCCTCTGAGGCGCACTTTCCACGTCTTCGCCCCCCCCCCCGCAAGCTGCAGTTCGGCAGATGTGGATCTCCTAGTTCGTCTCCGCAGCAGTGCAGCGCCCGCACTTGACCCATGCCCGCACTGGCATGGTATGTTCAGTCATGGTCGGCCTCCTGCTCCCAATGTTGCTACAGATTGCGGTCATCCCCGATGGCCAGACGTTCGCATGTACGCCGACCCATGTGTGGGACGGGGACGGCCCGGTCTGGTGCGCCGAGGGACCAAGACTTCGCATCGCCGGTATTGCTGCCCGGGAAATGGACGGGAGCTGTAAGGTTGGGCATCCTTGCCCTGACGCAGATCCGATCGCTTCGCGCGATGCACTCGTTTCGCTCCTTGGGGAGCGGACAGGCCTTGGCCCTCAAGGCCACATCCTCGTTTCTGGCCCGACGATGCGCTGCCAATCCACGGGCGGAGCAGGCGGCGACAGAACCGGCGCGTGGTGTGTGTCGCCGCGCTCCGGCGATGTCAGCTGCGCGATGGTACGAGGCGGCTGGGCAGCGCGTTGGGAACGCTACTGGAAAGAGCATCGCTGCTGATGTCGGACTGGGATTCTGATCCCGACGAGACACCGGATCCCGAGATACGGGCCGAAGGGATCATCGTGGGCGGGCTTGTCGCTGTCACTTACATGTACGGCGCATATCTGATCGTGAGCCAGCTCTTGTTGAGACCTCAGTAAGGACAGGTCTCCATCCGCATCGGAACGTCCACTGCCTCTGAAGCGAAGGTCGTGAGGGACAGGAGCAGTCGATCTTCCACCACGACGCACCTTCAGAGCCGATGATCAGGTTCCGGCCCATCTCCATCGGTAGATAGAAGATCAGCGAAAGGCCCTGCGCTGGCGGACGAAGGCTGCTCCATTGGGGTGTCCTGAGACAGCAGCGCGATGGTCTGCGGTCCAGATCGGAGCCATCGTCGAAGAAGATGATTGATCTCTTCAAACCCTTATGCGCAAAGTTTGCGCCGCTTGCATTTGCAAATTGACAAGACTGGAAGAGCAGCATGACCAAGCGGCTTGGATGCGGTCGATGATGACGGTTGCGGCAGACCGGTGCTCGACACATTGCTCGCCGGCGCTGAGACAAGCGCTTCGCTTGCAGACGCTCTGCAAACAAGGGCGCTCCCCTTCGCGGTCACCACCAGCCTCAGTCGCTGCGCACATCTGCACTGATCCCAGACCCCCTCGCCGCGCGCGACAATGCGGTTTGACGAGGCACAGCCTGGTGCGACGCGGATGTCCGACTTCGCGACTCTCCCGAGCGGCCGACTGCCGCTGCGAGCTTGAGCGTGGGAACGCTATTCGAGGATGGGCGAGCCCGTGAGCGCAGGGCACGAAGCGGGATCGGCCGAAAGGCCAGAAAGGCTTGCAGACGATGTGCTGCAGGGCACACCTGCCTTGACAGCGGATCTCTATCGCGCGCTCCTCGAGAACATGAGGGAGGGCGTCAGCCTCTCTGACGAACGCGGCATGATCGTCTACACCAATGCCGCCGAGGACCAGATGTTCGGTTATGAGCAAGGCGAGCTCATTGGCCAGCACGTCTCCATACAAAACGCCTATCCGCCCGAGGAAAACGCCCGCATCGTCGACGAGGTGATCGCCGAGCTCAAACGCTCGGGTAGCTGGCGAGGTGAGTGGCGGAACCGCCGCAAGGATGGCTCCCACTTCGTGACCACCTCGCGCATCAGCGCCGTTGAGCTTGCAGGCCGATCTTATTGGCTGTGCATCCAGGAAGACGTGAGCCACGAGAGGGCCGCGATCAGCGCCCTCGAGAAGAGCCGGGCGCGGCTGCAGCTCGCGACCGAAGCTGCCGAGATCGGCATCTGGGATTGGGAGGTGTCGACCGGACGCATGCGATACTCGGCGCGGGCAAGAGCCATCTGCGGTTTCGATCCCGACCAGGAGATTACCTACGAGGATGCCCGCCGGGTGACGCACCCCGATGATCTTGCGCGCACCTCCGCGATGGCGCGCCGGGCGCTAGATCCCAGGGTCAGGGAGCGGCAGGCATACGAGTACCGGGTGGTCCGGCCCGATGGCGCGATCCGGTGGGTTCTCGCTCACGGCGAAGCCATTTTCGAGGAAGTCGACGGGGAACTGCGCGCCATAGGCTATGTCGGCACCCTACAGGACATCACGGATCGTCGGCGGTCAGAGGAAGAGCGAATCGGCAGCGAGTCACGTTTGCGCCTGGCCGTCGAGGCTGGCGGCATGGCGGTCTGGGAATTTGATTTCGCTACCGACACGGTTATCGGCTCGCCTGAACTCAACCGATTGCTGGGCTTCCCGGAAGACGCCGCCCCCACGGCGGACGAGATGCGAGCCCGCTACTATCCTGGCGAGGGTGAGCGGGTCCGTGCGCTGGGCGAGGCCGCGCTGGCACGCGGGGAACGAACCATCGAAGCCGAGTACCGTTACGTCTGGCCGGATCAGACCGTGCGATGGCTGATGGTGCGAGCGGAAGTCTTGAGAGATTTGGCGGAGCAGCCCGTTCGGGCGATCGGGGTTGTCATGGACATTACCGATCGCAAGCAGGCCGAAGCGGCTCTGCAAGCGAGCAACGACAGATTCCGCGGCGCCGTGGCGGCGGTCGAAGGCGTTCTGTGGACCAATGATGCGGACGGACGAATGGTCGGGGATCAGCCGGGCTGGGCCGCGCTGACGGGGCAGGGCTATGGCGAGTATCAAGGTTACGGCTGGTCCAAGGCCGTTCACCCGGATGATGCGCCCGCTACCTTGGCCGAATGGCAGAAAGCCGTGGCCGAACGAAGAATGTTTGCCCACGAACACCGGGTCCGCTGTCATGATGGCGTTTGGCGACTTTTTTCGATCCGCGCCATACCCGTGGTATCTGCCGACGGCTCTGTGACCGAGTGGGTCGGCGTTCACACAGATATTACCGAGCGGCGCGCCGCGGAAACGGCAGTGGCGCAAAGCGAGGCGCGCCTGCGCGCCGTTGTTCTGGCGTCTCCCTTCCCCATCATGCTGCATGCAGAAGACGGCGAGGTCCTTGAGCTCAGCCGCAAATGGACTGAGCTGACAGGCTACAGGCGAGAGGAGATCAGGACCCACTTCGATTGGGTCCAACTCGCCTATCCCTACAGCAAGGCTGCCGCCAAAGCCCAGATCGCATCAGAGTTTGAAAGTGAGGGAGAGACTGCTGCAGGCGAATGGGAGATACGCACGAAGGACGGGGCAACCCGCATATGGGACTTCTATAACGTCAGCCTCGGGAGCTTGCCGGGCGGCCGAAGGCTCCAGGTCAGCGCAGCAGTCGATGTAACCGGTCGCAAGGCCGCAGAAGAGGCGCTCAAGCGGCTCATGTCGGATGCTGTCGCCGAACGCGACGTCTTCGCCGACATTGTCGAGAACGCGGCCGCGACCACCATCGCGCTCGATCTCGAATACAATATCCTGGCGATCAACCGAGCAGGGATGGATGCGATCCGGCGTATCTACGGCAAAACTGCGCGGGTCGGCGACAATCTTCTCGAAGTGCTTGCAGATCTGCCGGAGCACCGGGAGCAAGTCCGGCAAATCTGGTCGCGTGCGCTCAACGGTGAAGATGTCGTGGTAACCGAAACCTTTGATGATGAAACGCACGAGCTGATCGCTTTCGAAGTACGGCTCAGCTCCTTGAGAGACCGTGAAGGACGGGTGATCGGCGCATGGCAGACCGCGTACGACGTCACGGATCGCCTGCGCGCAGAGGCTGATCTGCTCGCGACCCAAGAGGCGCTGAGACAGAGTCAGAAGATGGAGGCCATCGGCCAGCTGACGGGCGGCGTTGCGCACGATTTCAATAACCTGCTCACCCCCATCGTCGGCAGTCTCGACTTGCTTCAGCGCAAAGGGATCGGCGGTGAGCGCGAGCAGCGGCTGATCGCGGGAGCGATCCAGTCGGCAGACCGAGCAAAGACACTTGTGCAGAGGCTTCTTGCTTTTGCCCGGCGCCAGCCACTCCAGGCGTGCGCTGTCGATGTGGCCAATCTCATTGCTGGCATGGCCGAACTCGTCTCGAGCACCACGGGTCCGCATATTACAGTGTCGGTGGATGCGCCGGATGATCTGCCAGCAGCGATCGCCGACCCGAACCAGCTGGAAATGGCGATCTTGAACCTCGCTGTGAACGCTCGTGATGCTATGCCCGATGGCGGCAGCCTGCAAATCTCGGCATCAGTCGAGACCGCAGGCACCCAGAACCGGGCGAACGTCAAGCCTGGTGCCTATATTCGGCTGTCGGTGTCGGACACGGGCATTGGAATGGAGGAAGCGATACTCTCTCGTGCAATCGAGCCTTTCTTCTCCACCAAGGGGATCGGCAAGGGCACGGGGCTGGGTCTGTCGATGGTCCACGGTCTGGCCTCGCAGCTCGGAGGGGCTCTGACGTTAAGCAGTCGCCCGGGCCTCGGCACGCAAATCGATCTGTGGTTACCGGTCGCACACATCCCGGCCGAGGGCAGTGAGCTGGGCAGGAAGGACGTGCAGCCTGTCTTCATGGCAGGCAAGGCGCTCCTCGTCGATGACGAGGATCTGGTCCGCTCAAGCATCGCGGACATGCTCGAGGACCTTGGCTACGACGTTGTCGAAGCGACATCCGCGGAGGAGGCGCTCCAATTCATCGAGAGCGGGCTTTCTCCGGATCTGGTTATCACCGATCACCTGATGCCCGGCATGAGCGGTGTGGAGCTCGCTCGCGCCGTGCAGGCTCTGGGCCAAGGTACGCACGTGCTGATCATCTCCGGCTATGCGGAAAGCGAAGGAATTGCGCCGGACCTGCCGCGGTTGACCAAGCCGTTTCGTATGTCCGATCTTGCTGCAAGTGTCGCGGACCTGGCGTCCTCATAGACCCACCGTTCGCGCGCCCCATTTCCTGTGCCCTTTCCAAGCGATCCGGATTCGGCGCCGTCAGACAAGATCTGGTCGGCGTTCACATCATCAGCAGCAGGACTGAGCCCCGCGCAGATGCGGGCGAGGATCCTTGTCCGCTGTGAATACCGGCTTGCAGTGAGTGACCGGCGTTCCTGGCATTCCGGCCGACTAGATTGCAGCATGGCCCTCACCTGTTGAACTTGCTTCAGATGCTCGGCACGTCGGGCGTCGCCGAGCAGCCTTGCTCAACAGCGCAGATCACATATCTGTACGAGACAGGAGAGCATGAAGGACATGCTCCACATCGCTTACGCGGAACGGCTTTTCCAGTCGCGGCATTGGCGCAGGCTCATCGTGCTCAGCGCCTGTACCACTCGCGATCGCGAATGGATAACCAAGCTGCGAGAGGCGCTCCATTACCGGGGTTGCCTTTTCTCCTTGAAGGTTGATGTCAACGAGTGCGACATCAAATGTGCGCGCCTCTAGTCCCTCCAGCGCACGGGAAACGGACCCGAATGGGCCGACGACACGGCAGCCAAGATCCTCTAGTGCATCAACGAGCAGCATCGCCACCAGGTAGTCGTCCTCCACGACAAGCACCCGTAGCCCATCGAGGCGACTTTCCGGACGAGGAGATGCTTCATCATCAGAGCGTTGCATAGCGATCGCTTTGATGGGTCGCGCGATGCAGGTCAATGTTCGATCCTGCAAGGTGATCGGTTCTCGGGCAAAGGCGTAGCGTCAGAGGGCCAACGGCCGATCGTGCTTGACGGATCGCGCGGCGTGCTCGCAAGACAGGGGCACAGGCCGGGCATCATGAGATCAGAACGATGAAAACAGTCTTGCCTGGCTTGCTGGGCCTCCCCTTCTTGTCAGCGGCCGCCCCGCTCTCTGCGCAGGCGAAAGAGCCCGTTGATCTTCAATCGCTCTCCATCGAAGAACTGGCGCAATTGACGGTGCGCTCTGCATCCAAACGCGAAGAGCCGCTGAATGCTGCACCCACGTCGATATATGTCGTCACCGGAGGCGAGATCATTAGCTCAGGCGCGTTGTCGCTTCCTGAAGCACTTCGTCTGGCACCGAACCTGAATGTGCAGCAGGTTGACGCCAGCCAATATGCGATCACGGCAAGAGGTTTCAACGGCACGGAAACCGCGAACAAGCTTCTGGTTCTGATCGATGGCCGTACGATCTATACGCCCCTGCAAAGCCAGGTCTTCTGGAACCTCCACTCCCCTCTGCTCGAAGATCTCCAGCAGATCGAGGTGATCAGCGGCCCGGGAGGAACGCTTTATGGACCCAATGCTGTCAATGGCGTGATCAACATCACCAGCCGCGACGCTCAAGACACCCTTGGAGGGATGGTGCGCGGCGCTGCTGGAGCCTACGAGCTGACGGCTGCTGCGCGCTACGGCATGGCGCTCGGCGGCAATGGTGCGATACGTATCTATGGGAACTATCATAGACGAGAGGACCTGCCGGCAGGGACCAGTGGACCTGCTAATGATGCATTTGGTGGCTGGCAATTGGGCTTCAGAAGCGACCTGGCGAGCGAGGCCGACCACGTCACGCTGCAGGGCGACCTGTTCCGCAACGAAGCGGCACGGCTCGATGGCGACGGCAATCGTGGGTTCAATCTGCTGGGCCGGTGGTCTCGAACGCTCTCCGCCAATACGTCCTTCCAGATCCAGGCGTTTTACGACGAGTTCCGGCGTGACTTCCTGTTGGTCAGCGACTCGCTGCAAACAGTCGATGTCGAGGGCACAATCAACATCAATAGCGGCCGGCACAATCTCGTGGCCGGCGCCGGACTGCGTACCACCAAAGACGAATTCGTCAACAACCTGAACGCTTTCCAGCTTGATCCTTCAAGCAGGCGGCTGTGGATCGGGAACATCTTCGTCCAGGACCGTATCGCACTTGGCGCGAACGTCTCGCTCGTCCCCGGGCTGAAGCTGGAAAGCTCAACATTCACCGGCTGGCAAACTCTGCCCAGTCTTCGGATCACCTATCAGCCCAGCGAACACCACCTGTGGTGGAGCGCACTGTCGCGGGCTGTTCGTACACCTTCGAGGATCGATCGCGATCTTAGCAATCCGCCCCTTCTGGAACCGGCGCGGAATTTCCGGAGCGAGAAGCTCATTGCGCTTGAAGCGGGGTATCGCGGGCAATTGTCACCTGCGGCCACCTTCTCGGTCACGACGTTCTACAACTGGTACGACGACATCCGGACCACGGAGCTCTCCCCCGGGGGGATTCTCCCGATCCAGTTGAAGAACGGCATCTTCGGGCAAAGCTGGGGCATCGAGGCGTGGGGCAGTCTCCAGCTGATGCCGCATTGGCGTGTCTCCATGGGAGGCACCCGCCTATGGAAGGACTTCAAGGTGCGCGAGGGACGCACCGACCTTGCGAACCTGGCCTCCGTGGGCGCCGATCCGGACTGGCAGCTGATTGTCGGTACGCAGGTGGATGTGAGCAGCAGGCTTCAGCTCAATTTCGATGCTCGCTGGATCGGCGAAATCGAAACAGGATCCACAGTTCCCTCCTACGCCCAGGCGTCCGGACGCCTCGGTTGGCTTGCAACAGATCGCATCGAGCTTTTTGTCGCCGGACGCAATCTGCTGCGCGAGACGCATCTTGAGAGCAACGATCGCAACCAAGGCCAGCGTGCTCAGCGGAGCATCGTCGCCGGAACGCGGCTCCGGTTCTGATGAAGCGGCAGTTTCGCCTGCTGCTGCTTATCGGGCTTGTAGAGCTCCTCGCCAAGGAGGCGCATGCCGCGGAGCCGCCGACAGAGACAGCCGTCAAGGCGGCGTTTCTCCCGCGCTTTGCGCGCTACGTGACGTGGCCGCCTTCCGCTCGGCCGCGCCCGGGAGAACCGATCATTTTGTGCACGCTCGGCCGGGAGCCATTCGGCAATCTGCTTGACCGGTCGGTCAAGTCTCAAGCCGTGGATGGACACCCGATCATCGTGCGACGTCTTGATAACGCGGCCGCCGTGAGGGTCTGCCACATCGTCTATATCGCAGGCCCCTCGGACGCGCCGAGCGGGCAGGTTCTTGCCTCTCTCGACAATCTGCCAATCCTGACCGTGACCGACGCCGGCAGCGGACCACAACGAGGAATAATCCATTTCACTGTCGTCAGGGGACGGGTGCGCTTTTTCATCGATGAGGCTGCTGCCGCGCGGCGTGGTCTGTCAATCAGCTCGCGCCTTTTGAGCCTTGCTGTAGCCGTGAAAGGCCGCTGATGACCGAGCCAAGTACAACCCGCGGCACGACCAGGCTCGAAACCAGCTGGACGTCAGGGTCGCTCCTCATCCTGGTGCTCGCAGCCTTCATTGTGCTCGCGGGCCTCGGGACGATTGCCTACAACGACCACCAATACGACACCGATCGCGCGGCTGAAACCAGGAGCCAGGCCGAAGTGCTTGGCGCTTCTCTCACTGCTGCTCTGGACTTCGATGACCGCCAGGCGGCAGATGAGGCCGTGTCAGCCTTCCGGGTGAACCGCCAGGTTCGCTGGGTGGGCGCCTTCGATGACAAAGGGGCGCTCGTGGCTGGGTATAGCAGGCCAGGATACGCCTTGCCTTCTCGAGTGTCTGACCTTCCCCCGACGAGCCCGGGCGTGCGGGCCACTGTCCCTGTCCTGTCTTCCGGTCAGTTGGTGGGACACGTGAGTCTCGAGGTGGAGCGGGAAAGCCTGGCCCGGCGGCTTAGCCGTTATGTATTCCTGGCAGCACTGATCGTACTAGCAGGCTTGCTGCTGGTGGTGCTTGGCTTCAGCCAGGCAAGCCTTCGCCACGTCAATCGTCAGCTCGAAGAACGCGCTGAGGCTCTCGCGGCAGCCAACGTGCTGCTTGCAGAACAGATCGAGGTTCGCGCCCAGGCAGAAGAGCAGCTTCGCCAGAGCCAGAAGATGCAGGCTCTGGGGCAGCTCACTGGCGGGATCGCACACGACTTCAACAATCTGCTCACGGTCATACAGGGGGCGGCGGACATGCTGACGCGTGACGATCTGCCTGATGCAAGGCGCATGCGCTATGCTCGTGCGATCGATCAGGCGGCGACCAATGCTGCATCGCTGACATCACAGCTCCTTGCCTTTGCCCGCCGCCAACCGCTCAAGCCCGAGCCGATCGATGTCAACGAACTGGCCGGCGCGATGCGCGACCTGCTTGACCGCACTCTTGGCGCACGGATCGACATCGAGGTCGCGCTTGCGCCGGAAGGCTGTCCCGTGTTGGTCGACAAGGCCCAGCTCCAGTCCGCGATCCTCAACGTGGCTTCGAACGCCCGCGATGCCATGAACGGTGAGGGGCGGCTCACCATAGGAACCCGCCAGGTCGAGGAAGATGGCAAGCCCATGGTGGCGATCGACATCGCAGACACGGGCCCGGGTATACCGCCCGAGATACTGCAGCGCATCTTCGAGCCGTTCTTCACGACCAAGAGCAAAGGAAAGGGCACCGGTCTTGGTCTGAGCCAGGTCTATGGCTTCGCTGCACAATCGGGCGGCACAGTGAAGGTCGACAGCATTGTCGGTGAAGGCACCACCTTCTCGATCCTCCTGCCTTGTGCCGAAGCGGCGCAGCAGGCTGAGACAGAACCAGACGCAAGTGCAGGTGAATTCACCACCAAGGCGAGAATCCTCATCGTCGAAGACAACCGCGAGGTTGGCACCTTTGCCGAGACGCTGCTCAGCGAACAAGGCCATCAGGTCGCGCTCGCCGGTTCGGCAGAACAGGCCCTCGAGCTCGTCCGCCGCGGCGGCTTCGACATCATCTTCAGCGACGTGGTAATGCCTGGAATGGGCGGTTTGCAGCTCGCCGCCATCATCGCCGAGGAGCAGCCGACCTTGCCGGTTATTCTCACGACAGGCTATAGCGAGGAGATCGCAGAGCGCGGCGCTGCAGGTCGGCAGGTGATCCTCAAGCCCTACAGGCTCGACACCCTGCAGGCAGCGATCGAGAAAGCTCTGCGGGGCGCAAGATAGCTGGCGCTGTTGTAGATTGCGCGGGCCAGGTCAAAGCCGCTCGCGCTTCCTTGAGGCCCGAAAGCGCGAGCCTGCGCGGGGCTGTGAGAGAAAAGAAGCGCCCGGGATCGTGCTTGGCGATTGTCCCCCTGCCTTACGCCGGACCGGCTCCGGGCAGATTGCTGGCCTTGCAGGCAGTGAGCGATGAGGATGCCGATCGCCTATGGTGACGCTGCGAGGCCCTGCGCCGCAGCTGAGATATCAAGTGCGACAGGGCTGCAGTGCTGTGAGGCGATGAGAATGCGCCCGCTACGAAAAAGGGGTCGACCCAAAAGCCGACCCCGTTTCGATTTTTCGTTTTTCTTGCTGTTCAGGCGAAGCTCAAGCGCATCGACGTTTGTTGCCGGCGCCGCATCGCAAATCCAACAGCACCGAGACCCAGGATCATCAACATCCACGTCCCAGGCTCGGGTATGGCAGCCGTCAAGGTGAGCGTGGTATTGTCGATGTAGCCTCCGAGACTGTCAGAGGTTCCAGCAGCTCTGAAGATCAGATTCTGTCCAGCAAAGCCCGTGAAATTGACGGACTCCGGAGTCCAAACAGTCGTTGGATTGGTACCGAAGACAGGCCCGGTAAAGCTGCCCAGAAGCTGGTCATCCAGGTACAGATCGATGATGTTGCTGAGGCTCGTGACGTTCGGACGCGGCGAGAACAGGAAATCAAGCGTGAACTGCCCGCTCGTTCCAAGCTGATAGAACATCGAACTGTTATTGTTTGTGTCGAGTTCAACAAACACCCGGCCGCCGTCTAATGCGGGTGCGCCGGCGACCCCGCCCCACTGCAATTCGATGCCATTATTGGCACCGGGACCGGCCTGCCAGGGCCCAGCAGTGCTCACGAAGGTGAAGCCGCTGCCGGTTGCGCCGATGGTGCCGCCCGATCCATTTGAAATGTTCTCGAAGTCTTCCGAGAAGATCGTGGTCGCCGCAGACGCTTGGCTCGCCAAGGTCATGGTGGTCAAAGCAGCAACAGCAAGCAGTTTGCGCATTGGAGCCCCCTGTCAATCGCCCGTGGCCGATTCGTTAAAAAGCTGTTAACTTTTGACACTCCAACGTAGTCCCGTCAATGCCGTTGTGCTTCGATGCCGAAGCAGAATAACTGATCCGATCTTTCCGCTCGCGGGCACAACAACCGCGACTTCATCGCGGCTCGATGATGGAAAGTACCGAATATACACTATGTTGCTCGCTCGATCTGCGAAAGGCGCCTTTCGAGACCCTAAATCTCCCGTGGTGATAGTCCATGCCTAGTGGATGCAACTTCGGGTGATGTTTGGACCTCGCCTCGAGTCGCGAGTTAGCTTACGCGGGACCTGCGGTGCGCCTCCAAGAAGGAGGAGAACTGCGTAGACTGCTGCCCCCCGTCACCACCTCTTTCGATACTAAGTTTGCGCTTCGATGCTGCTAGAGCAGGCTCGTGCAGGTGGGGATCGAAGCCTCTTTATGATCATGAACGGCAGTCACGACCAATTCTTGGTCGTTCTTTCCATCCTCGTTGCCAGCTTCGCCTCGTTCACAGCGCTCAGCCTCGCAGGCCGTGCCCGTGCTACGTCAGGCTGGACGCGCCGCACTTGGCAAGGCACTGCCGCTGCGGCGTTAGGAGGAGGCATCTGGGCGATGCACTTCGTCGCCATGCTCTCCTACAGCATGCCCGGGGTGCTCATGACCTATGAGCCGGGGCTTACGATGCTCTCGTTGGCAGTCGCGATCGCCTTCACAGCGGGCGGCTTTGTAGCGATAGACAAGCAAGCACCTTCGGTTCGCCGCATCTTGGGCGCAGGTCTGCTCATGGGCGCAGGGATAAGCGCGATGCACTACATGGGCATGGCAGCTCTGCGCCTTGAGGCGCCGCTTGATTACATCCCTGCCCGCGTCACCCTTTCGGTACTTATCTCGTTCGTCGCGGCCACGGCTTCCATCTGGCTCGCTTCCCTTCAGCATAGCCTGTGTCGTCAAGTAGCAGCTGCACTGGTGATGGGCGCGGCGATCGCGGGCATGCACTATGCCGGCATGTGGGCCGCAGTTTTTACTGTGGGCCAGCCGGCCGACGTGGCTACGAACGGTGGAGGTTTCACACAGACCCTGCTGGCCTGGTCGATCAGCGGTGTGACTGCGCTCATTCTTTGCCTTGCTCTGGGCGCCGCAGCGCTTGAACGCTCCTTCCAAGCCTCTTCTCGCAGAGAGGCACGGGCCACACTCCGCCTCAACATCGCCGACGTTCTGCGCGAAGGTGACACCAAGGAAGCCCTGAACGAAGTCGCTGCATTGATGGGGCGCCACTTCAAGGCAAACCGCAGCGGTTACGCGCAGCTCGATCCGGTTGAGGACCTGTTCGATTATGAGGTGTGCTGGACAGATGGATCAGTTCCGCCATTGATTGGGCGATATCCCGCGGCTGATTTCGGCGTCAAGATTGTTGCCGAGTTAGCCGCAGGGCACACCGTCGTCATCAGCGACCTTTTGCGTGCTGACATCAGCGACGAACACAAGACGCTGACGACGGCACGGACCATCGATACGCGTGCGATCCTCGTTGTACCGTTTATCCGCGACGGTCGCCTGCGCACCATCGTCTACCTCAATTCGTCAGCTCCGCGGGCGTGGCGTGATGATGAGGTCCGCTTCATGCAAGAAGTTGCCGAGCGGACCAGGCTTGTGGCCGAACGTGCGGCAGTGGAGGAGCAGCTACGCCTGCTGACGGCCACGCTTGAGGCCCGCGTCGAGGCGCGCACTGTTGAGCTGCGCCAGGCTGAAGAAGCTCGGCGGCAGACTGACTCGCTCTATCGGGCGTATTTCGAGCACACTCCAGATCCCCTGTTCGTCATCGGGGTGACCTCGGACGGGGACTTCATCATCGAGCAGGTGAACCCTGCTCATGAAGCCGGCGTGGGGTTTTCTGCCGAGGCCATCCGCGGCCGAAAGATCGAAGATGTTCTGCCCCACGAGGCAGCGCGCAAGGTGCTCGCAACCTATCGCGAGGTGGCAGCGACAGGTCAGATCCTGCATTACCGGGATGTCTTCGCGCTCGCTGATGGTCCGCGCCATTGGGATACAACGCTGGTGCCGCTCCACGACGATGAAGGTCGCGTGGTCCGGCTGATTGGCTCGAGCCGGGACGTGACTGGTCAGGTCACTGCGGAAGAAGCACTGCGCCAGTCACAAAAAATGGAGGCCATGGGACAGCTTACGGGAGGGCGTCGCTCACGATTTCAACAATCTTCTCACACCGATCCTGGGCGTCCTCGATATGCTTCAGCGAAAGGGTCTTGGGAACGAGCGCGAACAGCGCCTCATAGCGGGGGCCTCCCAAGCTGCTGAACGGGCGAAGACACTATTGCAGCGTCTGCTCGCCTTTGCACGCCGGCAGCCGCTGCAGCCCTCGGCTGTAGACCTGGCCGAGCTCGTTACTGGAATGGCAGAGCTGATCTCCAGCACGACCGGGCCGCGGATCGAGGTGGAGCTCGATATTGGCGAAAACCTGCCACCTGCCGAAGCCGATCCGAACCAGCTCGAGATGGCGGTCCTCAATCTGGCCGTCAACGCTCGAGATGCGATGCCCGACGGGGGTAGACTGTGCATCGCAGTCAAAGCTGCGGCAGTGGACAGCCAGCACCCCGCACAATTGCGGCCGGGCCCTTATCTGGTCCTCTCGGTCGCAGACACCGGTGTCGGGATGGACGAGCGCACCAGAGCCCGGGCAGTCGAGCCGTTCTTTTCCACCAAAGGCGTGGGTCAGGGAACCGGGCTGGGCTTGTCGATGGTACATGGACTGGCTCTGCAGCTCGGCGGTGGCGTCACAATCCGAAGCGCCCTCGGCGCGGGCACCAATGTTGAGCTCTGGCTGCCACAAGGCAAAAGCGCGCCGAGCGGGCTTGATGCTGCGGCACATCAGATGGCTGACTTCGTCGACCGCGGAATGGTATTGCTCGTCGACGACGAGAAGGTCGTCCGTCTCAGCACCGCGGACATGTTGGTCGAGCTTGGCTACGAGGTGGTGGAAGCCAGCTCCGCGGAAGAGGCCCTGCAGATGCTTGATGAGGGCTTGGATCCACAGCTCCTCATTACCGATCACCTCATGCCTGCAATGTCCGGAACCGAACTGGCGAGAATCGTGCGAAGCAGGAAGCCCCGGATCAAGACACTTGTGATCTCCGGCTACGCGGAGTCCACTGGCATTGCTTCTGATTTGCCACTTCTGGCGAAACCTTTCCGCACTGCTGAGCTTGCGGCAAGCCTGGCCGCGCTCAAAACGGGCGCAACACAGCGAAGGTCTTGGCAGCTCGAGTAGTGGTCAATTGGACATGCCTCGCAGACGCGTGACACTCCTCGCGGCAGCCATGACGCCAAGAAATGTTCATGGGCAGTTCGGCAGCGCCGTTCGGAAGCGGAAGGGGACCGTCACCGCCAGCATGGTGGATGCCAAGGCGTTCCCCGACGCGCAAGACTTGAACAGGTGATGATGCCGCGAAACTCCTTGGGAGGACCCGTGTGTTCAAGCTTAAATTGGTGCCGAGCAGGATGCGCGACAGATCAGCGCTTCGCACAAGTGTCGGGCGAGGCGCGCCTGCATAGCAGAAGACGAAAACGCAGGGCATCGCTTCGGAACGAGAGACCCCTGCACCAAGTGCGATCGTTCCTCATGAACCCGAAAAGGTCGTCATCAGACCTCACGCGCCGCCTTCCTCCCGACGGGAGCATGCAAGTCTGTTCGGGGCCAGCATGCAGGCGTGCCTGCTCCAACCCTCCTCCTATACAAGCATCCTGAATTTCTCTCGCGCTCAAAGCGAAAGGCGCACCCCGAAATACAAGGTACGCCCGATGGGGCTCACCGGATAGGCGCGTTCCGTAACGAAGGGCTTGACGTCGGTCAGATTATTGACGCCGCCGAATAGCTCGAAGCCATTCTCGGGCAGCCGGTAACTCACCCCGATATTGTGAACGAAAGTTTCGCCCGCGCGCCCTGCAGGGCCGAACTGGGTCTCGATGGTCTCGATCTCGACAGAGCGCAACGCCATCGGACCAAAGTAGATCAGCGTGTAGTCGAGCCCGAAATCCTCGATGCCATAACTCACCGTACCGCGACCCGCCCATTCGGGCCGTTGCAGCTCACCGAGTTCCGGATCCACCCGGGTCAGATCTGTCGGATCGAAAAAGAAGTCGATCTTGTCGGTCCACGACGCCGCCGCCGTCACTTCGAGCCGATGCTGGCCTATGCTGGTCCGGTAACTCACCGTTGCATCGACCCCGGCGGTCTCGATGCCAACGAAATTGATGGTTCGCAGATTCAGCGAGTTGAAGCCCAGAAACTGCGCCGAGTTGCTGTCGCGGTTGCGGGTGAAAAGGCTGCAGAACTCATTGGGGAAGGTGGTGCTGTCGTAGCAGTTGTCGACCACATCCTGCGCGTTCAAGGTGCTGATCGCATCGTCGATCGTGATGTTGTAGTAATCCACCGTCACTGCAAGACCAGGGATCCAGCGCGGCTGCACCACCACGCCCACGGTATAGGTGTCGGCAGTCTCTTCCTGAAGGTTGGGATTGCCCGAGATTGTTCCCGCAAAACGCGCGCTGAGCGGATCGGAGAAGCCTTGCGGAATGCCGTCGGCACGGCAATTGTTGACGCGGTTCTGGATGTTGGCAAAGTTCGCCATGCTCAACCTGTCAATCTCGGTTTGATCGCAGGGGTCAAAGGGGCGGAAAAAGGCGGCCTGTGGCGGGGCGAAGAGCTCAGAGATGTTCGGCGCGCGCACCGCACGCGAATAGGTGCCGCGCAACCGCACGTCCTCGACTGGTGCCCAGAAGCCATTAATCGCGTAGGTGTAGACCGCGCCGACCGTGCTGTAATTCGAGTACCTCCCCGCCAGTTCGAGGCGCAGCTCCTCGATGAACGGAACATCCCTGATGAGCGTCGTGCCCAGTTCGCCGAACACCTCGTAAACGTCGTAACTTCCTCCCGAGTTTTGCGCGCGTTCGTCGGGCGGGGTGGCGAGCGAAGTCTGCGAAAAACCGAGGTCGCCCACGAAGTCGCCGGCGTTGCCGTCGACCGTGGTGACCGGGAGGATGCCGCGCACCAGCGGATCAAAGCGCGAGCGACTGCGCTCGTCTCGATACTCCGCGCCGATCGCGAACTGGATGCTGTCGTAAGGCAGGCCAAGGAGGTTACTCTCGCCAGCAATCGCCGCGTGCAGTTCGAGCTGATCGGTGCGGAAGGTGTTTATCGTGGTGGTGGTGATGAAATCCACCGCCTCCTGGCTGATCGACTGGTAGCCAAGGATATTGGCGGGTTTGCACTGACCTTGGCCCGGCACGAAAGTGAGGTAGCCGAATTCGCCACTCGGAATGCCGAACACGGTTCCGGGGGAACGCGTGGCCGGGTTGAGTTCGCTGCGGCAGACCGGGTTACCCCGCGCATCGCGGGTCGCGTCGATTGCCGCGAGGAAACGGTCGAACAGCACGTTGTTGCGATTGATGGACTTGAGGTCGTATCGGCCCCAGTTGGCGCTCGCCTCGAACCTGATGCCCTCGGTAATTTCACCCGACAGACCGGCGACGAAGCGCCATGTCTCTGAGATGTTTGTGTCGATGTTCGCGCCCAGATCATTGGGGTCACGGGTTACGAATAGTCCACCCGCAGCATCGGCGATCGGTTGCAGCACTGCCGGGATGAAGGGGTTATCGGGCGCGACCGTGAGCAGGTCGTAATAGGAATTCAAGCTGCTCCCGAAGGTGGTTTCCTGCCGGTAGTACTTGCCTTCAAGAGAGGCATTGATGCCATCGAAAATATCATAGTCGGCGAGGATGTTGATGCCGTAGCGCTCGGTCTTGGGGATCAGGTAGCCGTCGTTGTCGAAGATCGCGTAGTCGCCGCCGAACGAATTGAAGTTGCTGGCAATCTGTCCGTCATTGGTGATCACCTTCAGACCGTCGGGTGTTGCGACATAGCAGCCGCCGGCCGCGCCGAATGCCCCCGCATAGTCGAACAGGCTGTTGAAGCCGGTGAAGCTCTCGGTGCAGTCACTGCGGCCATTACCGTCAATGTCCGAGAACGGGTCGGCAAAGTCTGCGGGCACGATCACGCCGCCCGCCGAGGTGATCTGGAACATGTAGCGCGGTCCGATGGCGCGGGTGGGTGCGTTGGCAGCGCGGTCGATGAGCGCCTGTTCCGCCGCAGTGGGAGTGACGCCGCCCGTGAAGATCCGATTGAAACCCGGCGTTCCCGGCGTCGGGATCACGAAGCCGTAGGGGTAGCGCCCGTTGGCAAGATCGTAGAAAGCATTGAAATTCGGCGTTGCAGACGTTCCGAGGTCCCCGCGCTGAAATCGCAGGGCCGGATTGGGGCCGTCATCTGAGATATTGCCGTCGCGAAACTGCGCGCGATCGCCGAAGCGCAGTCCCTCGTCACGGCTATACTCGCCCACAAGCGTGACGTTGCCGCGACCCTCCCCGAAGTTCCTGCCGAGCTTGATGTATCCATCAACGTTGCCGCCGTCGCCGCGATCTGAGCTGCTGGCGGTGAAGCCGAGCTCAATCCCATCATAATCTTTGTCGAGGATGAAATTGACGACTCCCGTGACCGCGTCCGCGCCGTAGATGGCCGAGGCTCCGCCGGTGAGCACCTCGATATTCTTGATGAGGGCCGCCGGGATTGCATTGATGTCGACCACCGAGGTCTCTGCCACCCCGGCGACATGGCGGCGGCCATTGACCAGCACCAGCGTGCGTTCAGCGCCCAATCCCCGCAGGTTCAGCGTGGCCGCGCCGACCGCGCCGCCCGAGGCAAGTTCGCCCGGCGCGACTGATTGTGCCGTGGACACCGAGGCAGACAGCGCGGGAATGGTCCGGAGCGCCTCGGTGACGTCCTGCTCCTCGCGCAGCGCCTCGACAGGCAGGCTCACAATCGGCGATGGCGAATCAAGATTGGTATCGCGGCGCAGTCGCGAGCCAGTGATGATGATCGCCTCGCTGGTGGTGCCGTCCTGATTGGTGGCGATTTGTTCAGAGCTCTCTGTATCGTGCAAGGCATACCCATCGCCCCCGTCCCGAGCCACAGCGATGGTGGGCGAGACAAGGGCAAGTAGGCTAGTGGAAAGGCTCGTCGATAGAAGAGCTTGCTTCAACGCCGACTTACGCGATGTGCGGATTGCAGTCATGATGGGCCCCCTGTGCTTGCCGGAATGAACTTCATTCCTCTCCGCGAGGTCGTCCGTCTGCTGTCGCACGCGCAGCAGTTCTGCTCTTGGCGCCGGAGCTTGACGACGCCTGACTACCAACATGAGATTGTGCGGGTGCGAACAAATGCGCCATGGGGCATTTCACATAGGTGGTGTCGTTGCCAGAGCCGGATCGGCTGGCAGCAGGCATCACCAGAGGGCTGGCTGGCCCCCGAAGCCCGGATCGTTTCGAGGCCGCCCTACCCTCACCCCCCCATCAAGGTTGGTGCTCGCGTGGACTCCCATGCTGCCTGCCCAGGCTGAACGTCTTGTGTTGCGCCTGCGGATCTTTTCGGGCCCTCAAGACAAGACTTGGCAAGGAACCGATGCATACAGCTCGCCGTGACAGAGGCGCCGGTGAATATGCCACAAGACCCTCCACGCTCGGCGTGATGCCAAAGCCCTCACGAAGGGTTGGTCTGGCGCCTGGTCATGGAATGCGGCCAAGCTGGGCTGCAGATCTCCCGGTCTGGTCGCCTTTCCTCGAAGGACCATCCGCCACTCTCCGGTACTTCAAGCTCACGCAGCCGCGACGCGGACGATCGATGAGCTGTTCAAGAAGCTTGCCAGCGACAAGGCTGACGCGAGGATAGCTCCCCTGCATGAACCCACCTGCGGATCGGTTGCTTCCTCGGCAGGCAAGCACCGGTCGGACCGCAGGGTCATTTTCTTGCGTCACGTCGCGTGCGCGCGCAAACCCGGCGGGCGCCATCACGCTTGTAGCTGCTGGTGACCAGGCCACCCGCAAGACCTTGCGACGATCTCCGCCTCTGAGGCTGTCACGTCAAAGAGCGTGATGCGGCATGTATTGCCGTCAGGCAATTTCCACCGATAGGTGAACTCATCGTGCTTGACTTGGTTACCAGCCATCCTTGTCCCCTTGCCGGCTCTCCTTTATCCGCCACAGCCGGCTCATTGGAGCCAAAAAGGCACGCTGTTCCTATCGTGGACGATTGTAGGGGCAGCAGCACGGCTCACAGCAGCGGCCGTGATCACCTTTAGCCGCACCATTGTCCCGTATAGGGAAGCCTCACACCATGCCTCTCGCCGCTGCTGCGTTGCTGCGATAGCCATTCCCTAGCGACCCGAATGGCTCCTGATCGCTAGAGCCTCACTTTCAGAGCCCCGCCGCGTGCGGGGCTCTTTTTTGTCCTGCCACGATGCACACGGTGCCCACGCAGCGCGAATTGCCTCTTTGGCTGGCGAACTGCTCAGGGCGCGAAGGCCATGGCCAACCTCCCGAGAAGCGGCGCGATCCGAACCGGATCCTAGACGCGAGAGCACCATCTGGCTTGTGCTGCGCCCTTGCCTTCGCAAGTGCGCGCTCATCTCTGGCTGCGAGCCGCACGTGTGACCAGTGCCATCGTGGTCTCCACCAGCGCCGCGAGGGACGTCTTGCTTTTGACCAACACAGCATCAGCGCGGACGTCAGCATAGCCACCATCATGCGCTGTGAACAGCACCACCGGAAGATCCGGCGCCGCGGCCCGTAGCTCAGGGATGATGTCGAGACCGTTATCGGGCCCCATCGAGACATCGACGATGCAGCCGACAATCGTTTTTTCCGGGGCGGAGAGCACCGCCCGCGCCTCTGCCATCGTGCTTGCTGACACCAGCGTTGCGCGACCCGCGAAAGCGCTGGCGACCACATCAAGGCAATCAATGTCATCATCAAGATGCAAGAGCACCGGCATGCCATCTTCGATCACTCTGTGGCTGGAAGTCTCCTCCTGGAGCAGCGGCAGTTCGAACCAGAAGATGCTGCCACCTCCTGCACGATCCTCGAACCCGGCCTGGCCGCCGTGCCGAACGGCGATCTCGCGCACAATCGCGAGCCCCAACCCGGTGCCCCCACGTTGGCGTGTGTCGGTGCTGTCGGCTTGCGCGAACTTCGAGAAGATCCGGTCGCGAAAATCCGCCGGGACACCGCTGCCGCGATCGCAGACCTCGATACGCACCCTGCCCCGATCTTGGCTCGTCGTGATGTAGACAGCTTCTCCGGTCGGCGAAAATTTGATCGCGTTCGAAACAAGATTGGTGAGCACCTGCTCGATCCGGTCCGGGTCGCCGTTCACGCACTGCGGCCACGGGGGTAGGCCGATCTCGAGCGTGACCCCATGGTCCTGCGCAAACTGACGGTTGGCATGCACCGTGCGTTGGATCAACGCAGCGAGCGCCACCTTGCGCATGTCGAAGCTCATCTTGCCAGATTCGATCTTCTCGATGTCGAGCAGGTCGTTGATCAGCCGGATCAACCTCTCGCAATTGCTATGCGCGATCGCAACCAGACGCGAGGCCTTCTCGTCGATCTTACCGATTGCGCCACTCGCCAGAAGCGCCAGTGACCCGCCAATGGCTGTCAGCGGCGTCCGTAGCTCGTGACTGACAGTCGAGACAAACTCGCTTTTCATCCGCTCGGCAAACTTGCGGTGCGTGATATCACGGATAGCCGCCACAAAGCGGTGGTCACCATCAGCGCCAAACCGGCTGATTGCCACCTCGGTGTCGAAGGTCGAGCCATCGGCGCGCCTGCCTGCAAATTCCTGTCTGCGCCCTGCCCCGTCGACCCCTGCCCTGTCGACCCGGTTGAGCCAGGAATGGCTCTGTTCGGGCGTGAAGGGCTTAGCCATGAGGAACATGTTGTTTCGCCCCGCCAGGTCTGCGGCGGCATAGCCGAACATCCGCTCGACACTGGGATTGCTGCGCAAGATCGTGCCTTCGCGATCAAGCAGCAGCATGCCGTCGACGGCACCGTCAAACATGGCGCGTTCCTGCTCGGCTGCTTGCCGGGCGTCGCGCAGAGCCAGGCGTCGCTGAGCGATGACGCGCGCCAGCATCACCGTGGTTGCACCGAGCACGCCGGCGATGGCGAGCAAGACAAGAGCAACAAGGCTTTCAACCTTTCGGCGCTTATCCTCGCTAGCCTGTTCGAGCTCGCGCAGAGCCAGGCTCTCAGCCTCATCGAACTGCGTAATCTCGAGCCTGATGGCGTCCATCAGTTCCTTGCCACGACCGCTTGCGATCCTTGCAAGGGCAAGATCACGCCGGCCATCGCGCACGTCACGCACATTGTTTGCTGCGTTGGCAAGCTTGAGCCTGGAAAGCTGCTCGATACGCTGGGTGCGACGATCGCTTTCGCCCGCCCCTGAGGCGTAGAGCGAGCGAAAGATCTGCTCTCGCCGGCCTGTTGCCCGATCATAGGGTTCGAGGAATTCGGGTCGCTGCGTGAGCACGAAGCCCCTTACGCCGGTCTCGGCGTCGAGATGCAGGGTGAGCATGTCAGCCAGGTGGGTACGGGTGACCGCGACGCGACCTGCCTCGTCTCGCAGTTGCCGCGCATCGGCGAATTCGCTGCGAATAAGCAGGTGGATCGTGCCTAATCCCGCAAGGATCAGGACAAAGGCCGCAATTATGGCGAGACGATTCAAGGCAGCGTTCCTAGGGGCAGTCGGCATTCTGGCAGGATCTCCGCCCCAGATGCAGTCGCGCAAGCAACCGCCTATCACTACCCTAGCTGTAACGGCATCGCTCGTGCTGCGCCACATCGGATCAGCGATGCGCAGGCCGGTCGCGGCCGTGCATGTGCCGGTGAGGAGAGCAAGACAGAAGTTCGCCTCGTGCGCCGATTTCGAGCCATAGCTCGCCTCGCTATCACCTGCGTCTCGAAGGGCTCGGCAGAGAGACTGCCGAGACCTTCGAGACACTGACGCTTCAAACAAGCGGATCAGCAGCGAGCGCGTCTGGTCAGCCCACCAAGCCGCATCCTCGGAGATTCTCGATAGCCCCGCAGTTGCGATACCCCTGCAGCCTGATGCAGATCGTCGCGATTGCGTGGATCGACGCAAGCGGGGCATGATGAGCGCCATCGATGCCCAGCCTCGACGTGCCGCACAGGACCATTGGTCTGGCATGCCCATAGATCGCTAAGGGATAGCTGTGATTTCCGCGCGCGGCGATTTCAAATGCCTCGATGGCGAGCGGTCCTTTGCCCACCTCACGCGTAGTGCAGAACCGTTATGCATTTCAGTTGAGTTGATCAGGCCGCATCTTGGGGTGACAACTCGGCGCTGGAACAGGCTTGGAAGCTCAAAGCGCGTGAATACCCACTCGTTGAACAACCCATGGTGACGGTCGCTACGTGACGGATGTCGGCAAGAGCTGACTGCGAAAGTCGCGCCGACCGCCAAGGGACTTGCCTTTCGCCATTTGATCGCCATAATGGGATCAGATGACGGAGAACGTTCATGGCCACAGCATACCCAAATCAGCCTGAGGCAAAGTCGCAGGCGGGACACGTTGCACGATTGCTTGGCGTGGACAATGCGGGCCGCGTCGACGACGTGGTCCTTGCCGACCATATCGCAGCGGGGCTGAAAGCCTCCGCGGCAGACGGTCTGATAAACGTCCTCGGGCGCCGCACGGTCATTGGGCGGATCGTTCCTGAAGCAACCTTCCGTCGCCACAAGTCGAACCGCAAGGCCTTGTCGCGCGAGATGAGCGAGCGACTGTACGAGGTCGGGCGCGTCGTGGTGGTGGCCGAGGCTGCTTATGGCGGTGACAGCGAGGCTGCCCGCAGATTTCTGGGCCGCCCTCACCCTCTACTCGACGGCCGCACGCCGCTCGACCTTGCCATTGCCAGTTCTGCGGGCGCTGATGCGGTGATCAATCTGTTGCATAAGGCGGACGCTGGCTTCGCTATATGAGCCACCGCGTGCTTGAAGCGCCGATAACCGCGTGGCGTATCGGCGATCCCAATGGCGAATTCCCAATCTGGGATGACGGCGGTGCGCGCAGGGCTGAAGGCCGATGGCACCGCGCCGGAACGGGCGTGATCTATGCCTCGCGCAGCTATTCGACGGCAATGCTCGAGAAGCTGGTGCACTATTCGGGCGCACTCCCGAAGGGTCAGCATTACATCGAGATCACTGTTCCTGCAGGCACGAGCTACGAAGTATTCAACGAGGCGCACCATGCAGGATGGGCGGACCGGGACGGGAAGGTCGCACGTGACTTTGGCGACCGGTGGCAGCGCGAGGCGCGATCGGGTATCGTAATCGTCCCAAGCGTGGTTGCCCGGATGGAACAGAACCTCGTCATCAATACCAGCCACCCGGATTTTGCGCGGATCAAGACAGGCCTGGAGACCCCAGTGTGGTGGGACGAACGCCTCTTCGCAAGGTAACCTGGTCAGGCCTCATTTTCCGGATGACCTATGCGGAGCCGCTCCACCCGATGCCATCGCCTGATATGGACCGACAGAGTCCGTCACATCAGCTCCCTGCACGGATGTCGCAATCGCCAGATTTGATGTCACTACGGATCGCGCCGATCTCACGCTTTTGTAACGCCCGCGATCAAGCCTCGTCCATGCCGACGATTTGCGTCCTGCCCCTGCCTCGATGAAATCCCAATCGACCGGGCATGCCCCGCGCTTCCCCCAGCAAAGGCGCCGCGAGGCACGGTAAAGCCAACGGTCCATCGACGGTTTGGCCTGTCGAACGGGCGAGCATGGGATGCCTATAGCATCGACATCCTCACAGGGTTCGGCAAGATCGATCCAGATCGTGAAACCTGCGCGGCTGCTTCAGCAGGTTTCTCGCCGGGGGGCGACCTTCAGGAAACGACCCGGAAGAGTACACTCATTCCGACAACTGGCGCAGCCAATCTGCAGACTTCTGCAGCGCCAGTCGGCCCGCCTCGGTCGTGAGGTCGAACTGATACTCGTGCCCCAGAAGCGGCTTGTAATCCGCGTTGAAGAATAACGTCTCGACCGGCACACCTACCTTCTCTAGCTCCGCCGCTAAGGCGAGTGATTGCGGGCCGAGCGGATCGGCATTCCCGGCGCTGATGAAAGTCCGCGGGAAGGCTTTGGTCAGGTGCGGCAATATCGACATGGTCTGGAAGTGAATGTCGTCGCGCCAGTTTCGCTTGCCGCTATATGCCCACCCCGCCGAGCCTACAAACCATCCTAGGACACCGCCGTTGCGTCCCATCGAGGCGATATCGTAGACCCCGCAATAGAGCAGAGCGCCGACGATGTGGCGAGATTCCATCTGCGGCTTCACGCCCACGAGCCCAGCATAGTCGCGATTGGCGATCACCGCAGCGGTCTGCGCGGCGATCTGGGCTCCCGCGCTATCGCCGGCCAGCACGAACCTGTCCGAAGGCAGACCTAGGCTGGGCCCCTCGCGCTCAAGAAAGCTCAGCGCCTTCAGCACCTGCCGAACTGGCCCTGGATAGGTCGCATCAGGCGCGATGGTATAGTCCACATTGACCACGATGAAGCCCTCGTCGGCGAGGATCTTCGTATAATTCGAGATGTCTCCGCGTCGGCCGGAAACGAAACCACCGCCATGTATCCACACGACGACGACACTTCGATCTATCGGGTCAGGTGGACGGTGTATGTCGAGCAAGGCATCCGCGTTCGCTTGATCGTAGCGGTGGGAGGTGGTGGAGACATTGTCCGGTACGCGAGCCTCAAGCTTGCGGGCCGCATCCGCGGCACCTTTGTCGAAGATGGCGCGGATGATCAGAACGCTCGGCCATGGGGTCAGCGCGAAGGCGATCGCACCCGCTGCCATTGGAACCAGCGCGCTCAACAGCCATTTCCGCATCCGCCCCTCGCCTCGCTGCATGACCAGGTGATCCTACATAAGAAGCCCGTGCTAGTCCGCTACCAAACCACGAGCGGTCATGAACCGGGCTGGTTCGTGGACCCGGAACCTGCCTGGCCGTGTCAATGGGCTTCTCACCGGAAGCCGAAGTTCTCGCTTCCACTCCGGAGCAGTTGATCCCGCTCGTTTCGTGGTTAGCGTCGTGATCGGCACTTCTCCACGAAACGGGCCGTTGATCGCTCGTCAGATCTCAGCGACCCATTTGTCGATCGAGGCAGCAGTCCGATCAAGAACTTCGGGCACATCGTAGTAGCTGAGGTGCGGCGTGTCCCCGTCCCAGAGCAGCGTCTTGCGGGTCGAAGGCATCGCTTCGAAGTGGCGCCGGGCAGCGTCGGGCAGGAAGCTGTTGTCGCTGTGGATCAGCAGATAGGGCTTGGTGAGGGCTTGCGCGGCGCTGATCGATTCATAGGGCAGCAGGTCGGCATCGCTCATCACGGCATAGCGATTGTCCCACAGGCCCCGGTCTGCCCACACGTGGTACCAGTCCCACACGAACTTGCCCGGCATCCCGACATTCATGTCGAACTCGTCGACCGCCGCGACATAGTCGATCTCGCCGGTAGCTTCGTATTTCGCCTTGGCGGCCTGACCTTGGGCGAGGCGCGCCGCATACCCTTCTTCGGTCAGCCAGGCGATGTCGCCTTCATGGTCGCGATAGTGCCCCGCCAGCGTGACGCCGGCCTTCAGCATGTCGACCTCGGCAACCGCCCGCAGCATCTCCGAACTGCCCTGGCAGATGCCGAGGCCGACCAGCCGCTCCGGATTGACGCCGGGCTGGCTGCGCAGGAAGGCCGCTGCGCTGATGATGTCGGCCACCTTGTGCCAGGGGTTTTCCCAGGCGCGCGGTTCTCCGCCGCTTTCGCCGCGGTAGCGGGTGTCGAAGACGAGGGCAGTGTGGCCCATAGCCGAAAGGCGGCGGGCATACTGTGTCGGCGCCTGCTCTTTTTGAAAGGTCATCGGCCCGATGATGACGAAGGCGGCGCTGTCGGGTCGTGCGACCAACGGCGCATAGAGGTCGCCGACGAGATCGACGCCCGCCTCGGCGCTCGGGAAACGGACCTTGGTGATGTTTGCGGCAGTGTTCATGGCATGCTCCTCGGTCTGAAGTGACGGGATGCTTTTGCCGCGAACGATGGCGTCAGGCTTGAAGGGTGGTCGGAAGTTTTTGAACGATCCTGCTATCGGCCCGCACGGAACGTCTTGGGTGTTTGTCCTGTCAGCCGCTTGAAGATCCGGCTGAAGTGCGCCTGGTCGGCGAAACCGCAGGCGAGCGCGATGTCTGCCATCGGACGGCCGCGTTCACCTAGCATCCGCTTGGCCTGCTCCACCCGGTAATCCATCACGAACTGGTAGGGGCTGTCTCCCAGCACTTCCTTGAAGAGGCGTGAGAAGTGGGCCGGGCTGAGGCCGGCAACACGCGCCATGTCCTCGATGGTGATCGGCCCGCCGAACCGCTCGGCGACAAAATCGAGCACCCGCTTGTAGTGGCTCGCAGTGAATCCCCGGCTGAAGTCCAACGCTTCGCTGCGTAGCTCGCCATAGCGTTGGATCAGCTTCACCAGAAAGATGCGGGCAAGAGATTCGTACATCACCTCTGAGCCCGTCGCGCGAATTCGCAAGGCATCGAGCAGCATGTCTCCCAACTGGCAGAGATCGGGATCAGCAGCCTGCGGAGTATCCCTCAACTGGCTTTTGCCCAGCACAAGCCCGAGCTCGCTGGTCGCAAAGCGGTTGAGCATATTCGGCATGATCGTGATGACGATGACCTTGGACCTTGCGTGCCAATGCCACCCGCTTCGGATACCAGCGGGGGTCAGAATGATCTCGTTGGGCAGAAAGTCGAAGTCGCGATGGGTGGCGTCGCGCCAGTTCTCGACCCGCATCGGCGTATCACGCAGGTTCAGTAGAAGATGGTGCTGCGAGAACACCTCATGCGGCATCCTGGCTGGCTCGGCCTCGAAATACTCGAGATTGAGCAACTCGGCCGCGCGGGGTCGAACCAAATCGAAGCTCCGCAGTATCGCCGGCGACGGATAGATATCCTGGTAACTGACCAAGCGACCGCTGCTCCCAAGCAATTCAATAGATCAGCATTGTAGCTATCGATCGGAAACAGCGACAGAGTCATTCCGGACGTTCCGGACTTCACCCATCCCCGGTCATGGTTGCGGTCGATGTGTGATCCCGGGACCTGCCCGGCAGCTTCAACCGGGTTTTTGCCATGAGCCGCCATTCTGAGGTCGACCCCATTTTAGACATTCCAACTGCATTCTAGGCTATGTCGATAGCGTTGACTTTTTCGAAGGGCGCTCTGTTGTGTTCAGAGGGTACATTGTGCGCCACGGTTGCGGGGTTGATGAAGGTTAGGAACGTGGCGGCGAAGGCCCGAGGAGGTCGACTGGAACATGCGAGACAAGGTTTGGACTTTCTTTTCGGCTGTTCTATTTCTGACGGTGCCTAGCACCTCGATTGCGTGCTCGATGCGCGCGCCGCAGCCCTCAGAAGTCGCATACGAGGTGGCTGCTGAAGGGGTGCTAATCAGCGGACGAGTTATCCAAGGGTTCGATCTCGATAAGGATCAACCAGAGATCATCCGCGCAGACGAGATCTTCATCGGGGAGGGCGGCACGAAGGAATTCGAAATCTATCGTCCGTCGTGGTTCTTCGCGAACGAAAAAAAGATGCGCGATCAGGAGCGGCGCACCGGTCTGAAAACTCCGTGTGGCCCCCCGCAGACCTTCTCGTTGGGAAAGATGTTCGACAGGCTGGTCCTGGTACCCGCCAAAGATAAGAACAGCCCTGATGCGAATGGGAAATGGCAGGTCGTTTTCGGGGGCAACCAGGTAATTTGGGGAAAGGGACTCGATCTCTTACTCAAAGAGTCTCGGCGACTAGGGCGCTATCGCGGTAGTCCGTCGAAGAGCCACGCGGACGAAGATTGCTTCGAATGCACCCCACCGTTCGAAGACCCATCAACCAACCAGATCTCGTCAAGTCCTCCGCCAAGTCGTGACGCGTCGAAGAGAGAAGTCGACAATGGTCCTAACTATGAATTTTTTTGTACCTTCTCACAGAGTAGCGCTCCAGACCAGAGACTTGAGTTAGTCACTAGAGGCGGCCACAAATATCGATTGAACGAGGTTCGAGTTCCGATCTCTCGTTTATCATCAAAGGTAAAAACTCTGTTGAACGAAACATCAGCTGAATTTCTTCCCAACTCAATGGTCAGCATTGGCGACGATTGGTTGACCATTACGTCGAGTCCTGGCGGCTCGCTAGGAGCACGTCTTCGCATACAGCTTGATCGGTCATCTTCGACCGATGAGCCGAACCAATACTTCGGTGCTACTCTCGTCTGGAGCCGGAGCAGGACTCTCGAGGATGGCTCACGCAGGTGGTCTGTGCCCAAGCTAAGTGGCAGCTGCAAGGTGAATGAAGTTGCGCAAACCGCACGTTCAGAAATCGAAGCGATCGGAACCATCTTCGAGTAAGGTCGATGTATGATGGGATGCAAGGTAATAAAATAGGCGAATCCGCACGCTCGATCGCTTTATGTGGATGTTCTGCGAACCACTCACGACCTGCCATCAGCGGGACCGATGCCAGATTCCGGAATTTGCCTGGCAGCTTGGCCTAAGTTTTCGCCAGCAGCCGCCATTCGCAAATCGACCCCCTACCGGACGAAGCAAGCGATGCTAGTTTAAGTGCATGCCCAAAGGATTGCTCGAACGTCGAGTGGAAGAGCTAGCGAGTGACGCCGCACAGCGCGACAACGCTATCGCGTTGCTTTCCGCACTGATGGGACCGCCCTTACCATAACGCGAAGCGAAGGCATCTCACTCAATCCCTACACCAATGCGATTCGCATCGATTGGCTAGTGAGCGGCGAATGGGACAGCCTCCAAGTGGAGATCAATTCCGATCACTTCGAGACATACCTCTCACATGACAAGGAACTGCGGATCAACTATGGGGCCTGCGAACCGAGGTTGCCCGCGCTTGAGGGTGTAATCGGGGAACTTCTGGCTGGCACGGTCTAGCGGCAGCTTACCATCCAGACTCGGTCATAAACTAGGCCGAGGACACAGGCTGAAAACTGCCTGTCGCCTACTACGGCATCGGCAGGACGCTTACGGGTCGCTAGACTTTCGTGCAGTGAAGCCTATGCGTTGCGGATGGTATACCATCACATGGAACGGGCTTCATGGGCTTCCGCAGGTATCTACGGCTCGAACGAAAGTTGGTAGTCCGCGACCGGGGTGCGATGCTCACCGCGCTCGCACTCGCCGCGATTCTTCTCGCCGCCCTAGTCTCGGGCTGGCGTGCCGATCAGGCAGAGACCGAGGCCTTGAGAACCGCGGCGCAGCGGGTGCAGGACGAATGGGCCGCACAGCCGCCCAAGAACCCCCATTCGGCCGCGCATTACGGCATCCTCGTCTATCGCCCCCGCGCACCCTTGCAAGCGATTAAGCCGGGCGTTCTGCCATATCAGGGCGCGGTGACCTTTCTCGAGGCGCACAAGCGCAATCCGCCGATGCTCTCGCCCGCCTCGGTCAGAGCGGCGGAGAGCCGATATGGCGGGACGCGCTTCTCCCCGATGCTGCAGATTGCCGGCGGCTTCCTGGCGCTGGTGCTCGGCTATGTCATCGGCTCGCGCGAGGCCCGGCGCGGCATGATCGGCCTGCTCAGAGGCACCGGAACGCGCGGCGCCCCCCTGGTCGCGGCAAAGACGGTGACAAGCGCAGTGCTAGTGCTGATCGCGGCGGCTCCCTCGCTGCTGATTGCGGGCCTGCAAATCGACGGGGACGACACGGCGATGCGCTACGGACTGCTGGCGGGCGCGTCGCTGCTGCACCTCTTCGTGCTGGCGGCGATCGGCGTCGCGACCGGGCAGATCCTCGGGGGCGCCCGTTTCGGCCTGACGGCGGTGGCTGTGACCTGGGGGCTGAGCGTTCTCATCATCCCGCGCATGGCCGATGGCGCGGCCGAGCAGCTCGTCCCGCTGACACAGGCACGCCTCGCCGAGACCATCGCCGCGGACTTTGCGAAAGGACCGGACGGCCACGCCGAAAGCGAGAGCAACAACGCGTTCGAGCGCCGAATCCTCGCGCAATATGGCGTCGCGAGCGTGGAGGAGCTGCCCGTCAACTTCGATGCGCTCCTGATGCAGGCGGACGAGGAATATCGCGGCGGCGTCTATGACCGGCGCCTCGCCGAGGCCGAAGCGCAACGCGAGCGGCAGGACGCGATCCGCAGGCTCGCCTGGATCTTCGGCCCGACCCCGGCGATGCTCGATCTTTCGGTGCGGATTGCCGGCGCCGATGCCGATACCCAGCGCCGCTTCGACGAGAGCGCCGAAGTCTTCCGCCGCGACATGGTCGGCAGGCTAAACCGCCACATGGCGGAGAACAGCAGGTCTGGCGACTGGGAATGGACACCCGAGGACGGCTACTACGCAAGCTTCAACGCGTTCCGGCCGCCTGCCCCGACCTTGCGCGACGACTGGCCTGACCTCGTCCCGTCCGCGCTCGGCCTGCTGGCATGGGCGCTAATCGCGGGCGGCGGCCTGGTGCTCGCGGGACGCCGCTTCGACCAGCGGGCCTTCGCGGCATGACCGGCGCGCTGATCCGGCTCGATCTCGCGCTGCTGCGCCGGTCGAGGGCCTTCTGGCTGCTCATGGTCCTGCTTGCCGCGGCGGCGACGCTGGCGCTGGTCAGCGGGCTCGACTGGCGTGCGCGCTACACCGGTGCCGCGGAGGCCGCACGCGAGAAGGTCGCCGCCGACCGGCAGGTGCTTGTCGATGTCTATGACGCGCTGGCGGCGGGCACTGGCGAGCCCACCGACGTGGATGCCTATGACGGAAACGGCGCCTTCATCCCCGATCCGCGCGATCCCTATGTCGCGGGGTTCTACCACTCACAGCTCGCCGAACTGCCTGCCGGCCCGCTCCTCGGCCTGGCGACGGGAACATCCGAACTGCGTGCGACGCACCACCTGCTCAAGACCGTACCGATCGCCTCGCTCATGCGGATTGGTGAGCCGGCCGAAAGGGTCAACCCCGGAGCGCTGGCAGCGGGCCGGTTCGATCTGCTCGCCTTCATCATGTTCCTGTGCCCGCTCGCGCTGGCGGCGCTCCTGTTCGACGCCTCCGCTCGCGAGCGCGAGGCAGGCCTCGCACCGCTACTCGCGGGCCTTGGGGCGAGCCAGCGCGAACTGCTTCTGGCGCGGGGCATCACCCGCGGCGGCGCGGTGCTTGCCGCCGCCCTCGTGGCCTCGATCGCCGGGATCGCGCTGGTTGGCGCCTTGGGAACGATGGCGGCGGCGGCGTGGTTGGTCGGGGTGACGGCCTATATCGTCTTCTGGACCGCGTTGCTGCTGTTCGTCGCCTCGAGCGGCCTCAGCGTGATCGGTTCGGCGGCGATCAGCGTGTCGCTTTGGGTGGCGCTCCTGCTGCTCTCGCCCGGCGTGGTCGAACGCATCCTGCGCCCCTCGGGCCTGCTGGAACCGCGCGCGCTCGCCGAGGCCGAGGTGCGCGCCGTCATCCGCGAGGCGACCGCCGACGATCGGGCGCGCGCGGCCGCGAAGCAGACGGTCGCGGCCCAATACTGGAACATCGACTTCGCCTCGGCGCCGGCCTGCGCCAACCGCGAAGGGGTGCTGTCCGAATATGTCGAGCGCCGCCTCTCCGACGAGACATACAAGGCGGCGATGCTGCAAGGCGCCGCGCGCGAGGCGGTTTACGACGCACGGCTCGACCAGTGGTCGTGGCTCTCGCCGCCGCTGGCGTTCCGCAGGGCGATGGAGACCGTCGCCGGCGCTGATCCCGCCCGCCAGCGCGCCTTCGAGGAACAGGTTTTCGCCTTTCACGCGGCGCGCCGCGACCGGGTCACCGATGCCCTGTTCGCATGCCGCAGCTTCGACCGCGCCGCCTTCGACGCGGCACCAACCTTCGCCTATCGCGAGCCCGCGCGCGGAGCGTCCGGGTGGCTGGGCATCGTCCTTGCCGGCGTGCTCGCGGTGGCGCTGGGCGTCCTCGCGCTGCGCCGCCGAGCGCTGTTCGCCTGATCAGGCGGTCGCTTCGAGGAAGAAGCGCCGCTCGATCTCCTCGGCCGAGAGGTTCGCCGGATCCAGCCGCAGCGCGATCTGTCCGCGTGTCATCACGAGGACCTGCGTTGCCACCTCGCGCGCGCGCCAGATGTCATGGGTCGCCATCAGTACGCCCACGCCCTGCGCCGCTGCAGCCCGCAAGGACGCGTTGAATTCGGCGGCGGAGTGCGGGTCGAGCCCGCTGGTCGGCTCGTCCAGTAGCAGCAGCGCCGACTTGCGCGACAGGGCGAGCGCCAGTCCGACCTTCTGACGCATCCCCTTGGAATAGGTCGCCGCTCGGCGGGTGATCGCCTCTTCCTGAAGGCCCGCTGCGACCAGCGCCTCGTCCAGCTGCGTGCGGGACAGGCGCATGGACGATCCGATCGCCAACAGGTGATCGAGGTTCTCGCGCCCGCTCAACTCCTCGTAGAGGACGACGTTCTCCGGCAGGAAGGTGGTCGCCAGCCGCGCCGCCTCGCGATCCGCGGCGATGTCCCTGCCTGCGACGGCGATGGTGCCTTCATCGGGTGTGATGAAGCCTGCGCACATCTTCATGGTCGTGCTCTTCCCCGCGCCGTTAGGGCCGAGCAGCGCGACGATCGCGCCCGTCGGAACCTCCAGCGAGATGGCATCGACGCTGGTGTTGGCACCGTACCGCTTGGTGACGTTCGAAAGCGAAAGGGCGCTGGTCATCTTGTGCGGTCTCCGAAGCTGCGGCTCAGTGTCACCAGAACCTGGCGCGGAGCCTGAGGGTAGAGCGCGAAAAGGTTGGTCACATACAGGCGGCTGTCGGTGACGTTGTTGACGTTCACCGCGATCCGCCAATCCTCTTCAAACCGGTAGCTCGCGCCTATATCGAGCCGGGCATTGGCGGGGATGACGATGGTGTTGGGCAGGCTCGCCTGGGTCGCGCTGTTGAAGACAATCCCGGCATTGACGCCGAAGCCGGCGGCCGGCCCCTCCTCGAAGGCATAGCGTAGGAAGGCCGAGGCATTGTGTTCGGGCGCGGCAGCGAGCTGCTGGCCGAAGCTCGGATCGGCCGGCTCCGCGACGCGCGTTTCGTTGTAGGCGTAGGTGACGATCGCATCGAGCCCTGGCAAGAGCTCGCCGGTGAGGTCGAACTCGATGCCGCGACTGGTCTGCCGCCCGCTGGCGATGGCCTGTCCGAAGTTGTCGATGTCGGGAATGACGACATTGAACCGCTTGATGTCGAAGGCGGAGAGGGTCAGCATCGCCCTGTCGCCGAAGAGCTTCTGGCGCAGCCCCACCTCGAACTGGCGGATCTGGTCGGATTGGAAGACGTCGCCGTCAATGTCGAAGGCGAAGTTGGGCGCGAAGCTCTTGCCCCAGTTGCCGAACAGGATCGTGTCGCCGGTCAGGAAGAAGGTGGCGCCCACGCGTGGGGAGACCTGCGATCCGGAAATCGCCTCGCCTACCCCATTGAAGCGCCCGTCATTAGTCTGCTCGTCGTAACGCAGGCCCGCGAGCACCGCGAGGCGGTCGGTCAGCTGGGAGAAGACCTGGCCATAGAGCGCATCGCCCCTGTAGAGCGAGAAGCCGGCGAAGGCCGGCGCCAACCCGCTCGGAGGCGCGGGCGCTCGCGAACCGGTCACGAGATCTAGCGGGCCGAGCGCGCGCGAGCTTGCGTCATATTCGTAGCGCTGCTCGAAGTGCTCGTAACCGACAAGGAAGACCGTTTCCCTGCCGATCGCGCCGGTGCGGTAGATGAGGTCCGCCTGCACGGTCCAGCGGTCGGTCGTCTGTGGGCCCTCGAAGGTGATACGTTCGACGGTTCGGCCATCGTCCCGGACGCTGCCGCTGACCCGCGAGGATCCGATGTCGATGGCATAGTCGGTGTAGAGCCCGGCGACGCGCAGCGTGAGCCCGTCGGCGAGGCCAAAATTGCCCTCGCCGCCGATGTTCCAGTAGGTCTCGTCCGCCCGCTGCGCACCCGGGTCGATCAGGGTTCGCTCGATCGGAAGGTCGAAGGTGGTGAGGCCGGAGGCGAAGCTGCCGTCGAGAAGCAGAAGCCCGTCGTCGAAGCTGTAGATCCGGTTGAGGTAGCTCGCATCGAGCCGGATTGTGCTGTCGGGGCCGATGTCCCATTCGACCGATCCGGAGCCGACATACTTCTCCGAGCTTGCGAATTCGCGGAAGCTGTCGGCGCTTTCCGCCGCGCCATTCAACCGGAAGCGCAGGCGGCCATTGGCGTCCAGCGGGCCTCCCAGATCGCCCTCGATGCGGTAGAAATCCTGCGAGCCGGCATAGGCGATGACCTCGCCCCGGAAGCGGTCGAGGGGCCTCTTGGTGATCACGTTGATGTTGCCCGCGAAGGCTCCGGTGCCGCCATAGAGGCTGCTGATCGGTCCCTTGAGCACCTCAATCCGCTCGATGTTGCTGAGATCTCCGGGGTTCTCGCCCCGCACGCCATTGCGCAAGATCTCGTAATTGGCAAAGAACCCGCGCACCACGAAGCCGGAGTTGGTGCCGAAGCCCGGCAATTCCTGCACGCCGCTGACGAAACGCGTCAAGTCTTGAGGCAGGGTGGCGCGGGTGGCTTCAATCAGCTCCTGCGGCAGGATCCGGATGGTGTTCGGCAGCAGTTCGACATCCACGGGGAAGCGGCTTCCGGTCGAGGACTGGCGGGCCAGCAGACTATCGGTTTCGCTAAAGGCATCACCCGTAACGATAATCGAACTGACGTCCCCGCTGGGTTCTTCGCCCGCATCCTGCGCCAGAGCGATGCTGCTTGTGGCCAGCACCCAACAACTCGCGGTGAACGAGACCGCAGATGTAAATAAGGCTCGCAAACTGTTTCCCTCCACGCCGGTCAGCCAAAGTTATGTGATAACGTCTTGCTATAGTCCTGGAAGTATGAAGATGGAAATGATCGTTTCGGCAACAGGTTTGCTGTGAGCGACTCAGCTGCCGCGGGGCACACCACCCGGCCGCCTGCTGCGCCTCGGTCCTAATCGCGGCATAGCGAATGCTCGGGCGCTGGGCTGCCTCGCAGAGCCCTCCTGAACCCGTCAAAGGATCGCTTCGGCATCGACTGCATCGTTCCTGTTCCGCTTCACGAATGGCTTCACGTAAGCTGGCGGGATCAGCTTCACATCATGCCCCAACGAGGCGATCTTGCGGGCCCAGTGCGCTCCCCCGCAGGCCTCGAGCGCGACGACACAGCGGGGTTGCGCGGCAAAGAACTCCAGCAGCTTCGCCCGGATCAGCCGCCGGCTGAACACCATCTGCCCGCGCGCATCCGCGCCGTGCGCGTGAAAAACAGCCTTCGCAATATCGAGGATGCTCTGATCCTACCGGAGCGCATTGAGATCTGACACTGTTGACGGCCGTCGGGAAAGCCCCGATGGCCGCTTTTGTCGCCTCTCGACGATGACCGAACCGGCAACAAGTGGGTCGGAAGCTGCCTGACTGCTTCTGACTTCAGACATGCGCGTGCAATTTAATCGCCGTTGGCCCGTCGTCGAGCGGGGCCTCGGCTGATCCGGTCATTTGCGGCTTTTCCGCGCGGCATAGCGCGCATCACGCGCCGCTTTCAGTTCGGCTTCGGTCCGTTTCGGCTGTTGGGCCTTGAGCTTTTCCGCCTTCGAAGCCGCCCGCTTTTCATCTGCCAGACGCTGCTTGTCGTCTCTCACCTGACGCGCTTGCGCAGCCTTCGCTTCTGCACGCGCTTCGCGTTCGATGCGCCGTTCTACCCGGACCGCGAGTTCCGCCGCATCGGGCTGAGGCGCTGACTTCATGTTCGCCAGCGCTTTCAGCTTGGCTTGCGACGAAGCCGTAGCCCTGTCCTGAAAACTGGGTGCATTGTAACCGTTCATCGTGAATTCTCCTGCCAGGGTGCGGTTCAGCAGCGCGGCCTTGATGTTGGAATTGGTCGCCGGTCAGCTCCGCGCGTCAGCCATAAGGTGCGCGGCGCTCCACGCGCAGGCCGCCGCAGCGCCGAGGCCAAGCTGGAAAGCGCTGATCCGGCCTGCGATGTGCGACGCCGTGGCAAACTGTCGCTTGCGCTGTTCAGCGCATTGGGCGTCGTCGGCCCGCATAAGTGCCGATTGGTGCGCGGCGTATTCGAAGTTGATATCCAAGTCCGGTCTCCCTCCTGGGGGCCGAGGCCCCGTTTTGTTGTGCTGATGCGCCGTCAATCGACCATCGCCGCCACTATCCCGCGCAGGTCGCGGGCGGACAGGAAGGCGTAGGGTTGTTGCGGCGAGTGGTGTTGGCTGTGCTGCGTCGATGACGCGCGGATAGCCTTGGCGCGGATGTAAATGTCGCCGGTCGTGATAAAATTCATGTAGTCTCTGCAAGATAAGTATGGAGCGCAGACAGGCCAAACCCGCTGCGAGATCATGCTGCATGAAAAGGAAAATGTGGCCGCCGGGAGCGGTTTCATGGCTGCTTGGCGATAATGCCAGACCCAAGAACGCCAGAAGCGCCAATCAAATTCCGTCGCAAGCGACGTAGAGCAACGTTGATTTACAGCAGCATTTCAAAATTTCAACTTAATTCGCCAGAGCGCCTCACGCACACCGGCTTTGTCGGACTAGCTCGGCCAACCGAGCACTGGTTCCGACCAGCCCCTTGCGCGCGTGATCTGCCCCAACGGTAAGCGCGGTTGCGGTCGCTTCGGCAAATAGGCGCCCGCCGACCGATACGACCGTGGGATGCTCCGAGGCAATCAGCCTGCTGTGCTCGATGGTGCTGCGCAGTTGGTCGATCGCATGCTGGCGCGGCATGGCGTCCGACAGGCCGATGTCCACCGCATCGGGATGCTGTGCGCTCATCTGATTGGTCAGTGCCTCCTCGCTTTCGGGGAAAGCCATGTCGACCTGCCATCCTTGCGACAGAAACTGGTCGGCCAGCAGCGAAGTGCCGAGCATGTGCTTTTCGCCCGGGGCGGTGGCGAGCAGGACCCGGTATCGGCTAGCGCGGATCGACCGGGCAGAGGGAATGTAGCGCACTGCATGGCCTGCCAGCTGCAGCATGCTTAGCCCGATGGTCAGATCAAGCTCGCTGCACTGATCGTCAAGCCAGGCATCGCCCAGTGCGCGTGCCGCAGGCTCTATCAGCAGGGTGAGGATTGCATCGCTCGTCCAGCCCTTGTCGACCAGCCCAGCGACCATCGCATTGAGCGCGATGTCATCGGCGTTGAGCGCCAGTTCGACAAGCCGCGCCAGCAACTCTGCCACAGCGGGCGGAATGGCCGACTGCGCTGCCGTTGCGCTTGGCGCGTCGCTATACCGCCCGTCAACACGCATATCCCAGCCCGAGAACAGCCGGGCAGCGGTCATGTGCTCGCTCAGGACCTCGAGGCGGCAGTGCCGTGCATCGCGCTGAATGACCGACCAAAGTTCTGCCACCGCCACGGGCGGGCCTTCCAGAGTCTGCAGAAAGCATCCGTCCTCGAACAGCAGCATGCCCGTCACGTCGAGGCTACGATTGCGGGCCCGCGCCCTGCTGGCGAGCAGTTCAAGATCGTTTGCTCGCGGAGTGGCGGTGGCAACGCTCTGGTAGGTCAAGGAGGCGACCCACTCTGGTGAGCCATGCGTCTCATGCGTTCCGTCTACCAGCATTTCCCTCTCCCATCGAAGGGACGAGGACGAGCGGCAATCGAGGCACAGCTGCGCGATGCCACGCGGTCCGGCAGACGATCCCCATCCGCCATGAGTGGCGTCGTGCGGAACCCTGCAGAGGATCTCGCGGCGAAAATTGCCGCGCAGGCCCGCGCTCTTTCTCGATGAGCGTTTATGCGAATGCCGCTGACGGTTCGAACATCTTCCTTGGAAGCGCGGCCGTCAAGCGGGGAATGTTCGACCGTCGCTGCGGTGCCAAGAACCGCCATCCTGTCAGGCCGCTGAAATGATCTCAATTGCGTCCGAGAACGAGATCGTGTGCACAATCTGACCATCCTCGGCATGAACATCGATACGGTAGTGCAGGTCGATGCGACCACTTTTCACGTCTGCCGAAATGCAATCGCGCGCTGCAAAGAGCGCTGCACCGGCTATGGCTTCTTCCGGTAGGATCATTCCTTCAGGATCAAGCACCTCATCGATGCTGTCTCTGAGGTGCAGGAAGTATCTGGGCATGTGCGCTCCTCGCGTTCAGGCGGGAGCACGTTGTCTCTCAGGCGCTGGTGCCACGAAGTCGTCAGCGATGCGGGACATTTAGACGGGCGACGTGGCTCTGTCATGAACCGAAGCGAAATTCTGCTCTGATGGCTTGGAAGTGCGACTGCTTCGAGGTCGTTTGCTGAATGGGAAATCTCAGTCAAAATCCCGTCAGATCTGCCGGTCCGGAATGGGAAGGTCTCCGATCACCTGAACGTCTGCAAGACAACCGTCGAAGTGGAAACCGCTAAATCCTCGTCAACAGTCTTAAGGTCCGTAACCTCCGCAGCGGTCGCTCGTGCTAACGGCGGATTTCCCGCAGCATTTGCGCGGTAGCGTTGCTGGCGGGGGCCAGTTCGCGCCCGTAGCGCAAGGCTGTCGCGGTCGATGTCCAGCGTAAAGCCTGTGCGACCGGCCCCGCATCTGCGCCGCTGGCGAACAGGTCCTGCGTTAGACCCACCCTGAGGCTATGGGTGCTGAGCTGTGCGATCGCCGCCTCGAGCGCACTTCCATAGAGTTCGACCAGGCCCAGATCAGCAGCGCGCAGCGCTCTACGTTTGAGGATCAACCTCACCGCAGCCGGGGTGATAGCCCGCTCGCCGATGACATAGGCGATCTGTGCCGGTTTTGCCTTGCGCCCATAGAGGCGCTCCTCGGTAAGCTGTGCATTGGGGCTGAGGGTGCCGATCGCAACCGGCTTGAGGGCACCGCGCGCCTTGCGGCGCTGGACCCCAACGCGCCGGAACACCGCGCCCGAGCGGATTTCCGCGACCCTGAGCCAGGCTTCGATGCGCCGCATACTGTCCGCAGAGATCCAGGCGTGTGCGCCTTGTCCAAACTGATCGGTCTTGGAGATGGGGATGAAGAGGGTGCCGGCACCGCTGCCATCTTCGGCCTGCTTGATGTGCTCGACCGCCACCCGGACCAGTTCGGCAACGCGCAGGCCGGTGTCGTAGCCGAGCGATAGCAGAGCCGCGTCGCGCAGACCTGAAGGATCCGCATCGCAGACGGCTAGCAAAGCAGTGAGAGTGAACGCGCTGCGGCCCGCCTGCCCCCCCTCCCCTGCTGCCTCATCCTTGCTGCGCAGCGCCAGCGCGGCTTCGATCCCCGGGCCAAACCGCAAGGCACCGGCCTGCCGCTGCCGCGTGCCTTGACGGCGGCGGTAACCTGCCATGGTATCGCGCACGACAGGCTCGCGCACCGGTGAGGTCACGCCGAGGAGGCCATGGATCACCGACAAGCTGGTGAGCCGCCGCGCAGCGGTGGCTGGCTTGATGCCCATCGCCTCGAGGTGCTCGCAATAGGCGACCACCCTGGACGCGCTGGCAGGCAAGCCGGGCCCCGCTTGGCTGCGGCAGAAGGAGGCAAAGCAGGCAAGGTCATTGGCCAGCGCTTTGACCGTGTTGGCGCTGCGCGCCTCGAGCGCTTTGCGATAGCTCAAGGCATCGATGCCATGCCCGGGTCCGGTGAGCGCTGAAAGGAGGTCGGTAAGCTGGGCGATGCGGTCGATCGCATGACCATACTGGCGCTGCGGCAAGGCAGCTTTGCCCGGGGAAATGATGGTGACCACCGCTGGCGTATCGAGCGAGGCCGGTTCGTTGGCGAAAGGGACGTTTTGCCGGCTCACGCGACGATCATAGCCGAAGAAATGGCAATGTCACTACCGATAGTGCACAATTATCGATAGTGCGTTCAGACTGCTATGTCAGCGATTGAAGAGCGAGTTCTAATTCGCTATACATTCTGTCCATGACTCGGCTTGACGACCCCGCGCTTGCAACCTTCCCCCACGGATCTGGTTTCGCCGGATACGAAGGGGCCGCGCTGGTCCTTGGTCGCCTCGACGGCATGCTCGCCCTCGCCCCGCCCCGCGTGCTTGCGCTCTTCGCCCATCGACTCGTCGATGCCATGGTGATCCATGCCCTGCGCAGCGAACAGCATGCCTTTACCGCAGCACGCTACGCTCAATGGCGCGCCGGCCTGGACACCCTCGCCCTCGAGATGCCCGTGGCAGCCGCCTCGCCGCGCCTCCTGGCACAAGCCGTTCTCACCACACTCGCCGCTAACCCCCTCCCCCCGCTTGCCGCCGCTGCACGTGCTGCGCAGTCCATGCTCCGCGCCGTCGCCGACAGCGGCACCGACGATGAACGCGTCGCAACCGAGGCGACCATTGCGGCGGGCCGCGCGCTGGCTTGCAGTGTGTGCGCCAGACAGCCGAGCGATCTTGCCGGCCTTGCCCTTGCGGCGGCCAATGATTCCCATTTCGCGCCGCGCGAGCGTGCCCGAAGCCGGCTTGAACTGAGAGCCCGTGCCCGGGTTGTTGAGCGCAGGGCCGAACCAAGCCCCCTGTGGGCGATCGATCTTGCTCTGGGCGCAGCGCTTGGCGAAGACTTCGGCGTTGTGCGGCGCCTGCCCTTCCCCGGCGCCTTGCCACTGGCAGCCCTGCGGGGCGAGCTCGAGCCTGAAGAACGTCACGACGCGCTCGCTCGCGGCATCGAGGCCGCAGCCCGCGCGCAAGCGAAGCTGCTAGCCGATAGCGACACGCAGCTTCGTGCGCTTGGCGAGCGCCTCCCCTCGCTTCGCAGTTCGTCGCGAGCTCCTGAACTGGCAGCGCTGCTGCTCGCGGTAGGGCCGCTCAGTTCGTGTCAGATCATGCGTGTTCTGGGCGCCTCGAGGCTCGGAGTACGCGGCATGCTGGACAAGCTCGCTGAGGCTCAGGTTCTCTTGAAAGAGCGTGTCAATGGCACTTTCCTCTACAGCGCCGCGCTCAACATCCCCGACATTGCCGGCCACAGCGTTCAGAAGAGCCCCATGGCCTTCAGCAAGGCGGCGCTCGATGAGTTCGACGCTGCCATGGCCGCTGCTGACGCGGTGCTTGCTCGCTCGGGACGAGCTGGGCTGTCAGATACCGAACCGGAGTGACCCCCTCCCCTTCCCTCAGACGCCATACGCCAGCTGGCTGACGCCCTGCCCCTGCCTGCCGCGACGATGCGCAACGTCCGCTGAGCGCGCGGGCCGGATTTGAAGGTGCCCTCCCCTCCCCTCCCGCGAAAACCCTCACCACACCACTCGAACGCCGACCACCCGAGGGACCTAGGGTTCGGGCCAATGACGATCCAATACAGCCCGGAAGGCCTCTTCTGCCTCCTTGCGCGTCGCGCCCGATCTACTGAGCACCGTGAGGCGGATACCCTTGCGATCGGCTCCCTCGATCCGCAGCACCGCCGTCCCTTCGGGCGTTGCGAGGGTCTCGGGCAATCCTGACTTCTTGGGGGATCCTGACCTCTTGGGGGCCTCGGTGGCCATCGTCAGCGACTTGATGATCTCAAGCACGGGGCGCGTCACGCCGGTCTTCTGTCGCTCTGCCTGGAGGCGCTGCGCCTCCGCAAAGGCGCGCTTCCGGCGTTCTTCGGGCTTCAGAAGCGCCTTCAGAGCAATTGCATTGCGAATGCCGAGTTCCTGCGGATTGGCAAAAGCGATCGTCAGCTCCTCAGGCAGACGAGCCAGGTCGAGATATCGCGTGAGCCAGCTCTCGGAGACCTTGAGGCGCTCCGCCATGGTTTTCTGCCGCCCCCCATAGTAGGCGGTAAGCGCTCGCAGGTAATCCTTCGCCCGCTCATAGTCGGTCAGATCATCCCGGGCGCGGTTCTCGATGTCAGCAAGCCGAAAGGCTTCCTCATCGCCAATCTCGCGGACGTCGACAAGGAACTTGAATTCGGGGTAGTTATGCGCGCGCAGCCAGCTGATCGACCAATGGCGGCGGGCACCGCAGATAACCTCGAAATCATAGCCATCCTCACCAGAAAGCCGGCGCACGATGGCAGGGATTTCCTGACGACCCTGCGCCTTGATGCTCTCGATAAGGTCGGCGCACCGCTCCTCGTTGAGCAGAGCATAGTCCCGGTTATGCCCCGACCACATCCGGCACCTCGCCGGGTCAACCAGCTCATGGGTGCGGTTGATGATCGCACCGGAGGCAAGGTCGGCCAATCGGTTGGAGCGGCCTGTCAGCACATTGGCGGCGATGCTCGGTCTGCGCGGAGCAGAAAGGTCATCGGCAAGGTCCAATCCGGCTGCCAGATCCGCCGCGAAACCGCTATTCTTCTTGCTCATGGAGACCTCTCCCTAGCCGAATTGCACGCGTGCAATTTGCCGACAATGCCGTTGCACGGTTCAGACATGTCCCTGTCGAGGCGCAGGTCACACCAAGCCTTCCTGGCGTAAGCGCTTGTAATGGCTAGGCCACATCGACCGGATATCGAGTTCGATCTCCGAGTTGACCCCGTCGAGGTAGCTAAGACAGCGGTTGCGAACGGCCGAACTCGTTGCCGGCCCATCAAGTTCGTAGACTGTCATCAACCGTGCCGTGGCATTATCGATCTCGGCCGAGTCCTTGAGCGGCGTGCGCACCATGGTATGGCCGAACAGCGTTCGCATCAGCTGCAGCAATTCCTTCTGCATCGACTTGTTCTCGTCCACTTTCGATGCAACGAAACGCAGGAAACGGAGCTCGGGGGCGAGGCCCCGTTCGGCAAGCTGCGCAATCGTTTCATCGAGCATCGACAGAAACGCAGCCGTCGAGGAGAAATCCATAACCGTTGGCGGCACCGGAACCACCAGCGAGTTGGCCGCGCGAAGAACCGACAGCGAAATCGCCCCCAAGGCCGGAGGCGGATCCATGACGACAACGTCGAACCGGTCGGAGATGCTTTCGATGCCCTGCTTCAGCCGGTCGAGGAGCGCACCATTGCCCTGCGCCATGCGCGCGGCCAACTCGTATTCGGAGTTGAACAGGCGCAGATTGGCAGGAATAAGCTCGAGCCCGTCGAAATGCGTCTTTCGCAGCGCGTAATCGAGCGAGGATCGCTCCCCTTCCCGCAAAAACGGATAGAGGGTGTCGTTTTCATCAAGGTCAAGGTCCGGCACATAGCCAAACAGGGTCGTTGCCGACGCCTGACTGTCGCAGTCGATGAGCGCGACACGATATCCCCTGATTGCGAGATATTGAGCAAGGTGCACTGCGAGTGTCGACTTGCCGACACCGCCCTTGAAGTTCTGCACAGCCACCACGCAGCACGGATCCTCGGGCGCTCGGTAGGGCCGCGTTCCGAAGACACCTCGCATATCGTTGAGCTGAGCAAGCGTATAGCGCTCACGCCGATTGCTCTCCGTGCGAGCAGGTTCCGGCAAGCGCCCATCCTTTTCAGCATCACGGATAGCGGCCGGCGTTCGGCCAACAAGCTCTGCAGCCCTGCCAATCGTGAACGTGGGTTCACGTCGGGTGTCGGCGCGCGCACTGCGTGCGCCATCCCTCAGTTTCTCAAGGACGGAGGAGGTTCGGTTTGCGAGCGTTCCGACCGACACCAGTCGCTCGGCCTCCTCCAGCTGCAAGGCATTGGGCACAGATCGTCCTTTCGCAAGTGGCGCCCACCTACACCGATTTGCACTTTTCGGTCAAGAAGAAGGCGATTTTCGAAAGACGGAGCTTCATTTTGGTGTCTTTCGGCCAGCGCAGATCAGCAACCTGACCGCCTGGGGGATCGATGAAATTGCACGCGTGCAATTTCGACCTCACGGCCGCCCCCTTCGAATGAACCAACCTTCGCAAAATCCCTTCCAAGCAGCGACCAGCTTGGGGCCCTGCAGCCGCTCGAGCCGGTCGCCCATATGTTCGCGGAAACCATTGGCGATCATATCAACATCCCACCCTCCGCCGTGCTGACGGCCAATCTCCAGGAAGTCGTCGTGACCGAACCGCAATGAGCCTTTGGGAAAGAATGCGCCTGCAGGCTTTTGCGCCGTCCGCCGAGTCTTTGGGCTTTGCTCAAGTACCGGTTGCGCAAGCGCGCTTTCCACTGTGCCGTCCCGGCGCGCCTGGCGACCTGCGGAGTGCCTGTCGAGTTCATCGACGGTCTCAAGAACTTCAGGTGCGCTCTTCGGCTCGAAACGGAACTCGATCTCAGCAACGGTTCGGCCCTGCCGGATTTCCCGCCAGTCGACCCGGAAGTGGGCAAGTTGATCGATTTCGGACTTGGCCTTCTCGAGAACCTTGCGGCGCAGCTGGGCGAAATCGGTGTACACATCAGGCGGGATGCCGAGAGCTGCGCGCAGTGCCTGCATGTCTCCCCGCCAGGTGGCCTGACGTCGGTGAAGCCGCAGGGCCCCTAGCTCATAGAGCTTCAGCGCGTAATTCGAGCGAAAGCCGAGTACGGCCTGCCGGTTGAGGACAGCATAGGTTTCCGATGCTTGAATGAGCTTGCGAGCGTCCGGCGTGAACTCCCACTCGATCCAGCCCGTATCACCGCCATGCTCATCGGTCTCTTCTTTCGAGCGGGAGATCAGGGAGAACAGAAGAGTCGCCTTCTTTCCCCGCCATGAGCGGTCATCGACAGCGAAAAGAGTACGGTGGAGCTCCTGAAGCATGTCGGATATGCGTTCATTTCCCTTGTGACCACGACGGATGTCCGCCTTCCGGATTCGGTGCGGGCGGTCCTCCCAGGCATCGCCGCCAGCGGTAAGGATCATGAGAGCGAGCAGCCGGGACGCGGTAAGGCTCAGCGACTCGCCCTTCACGAATTTGATCTCGATGATGTTGCCGGGCTTGGCGAATTCCTCGCCGCCCTTTGCTCTGAGTGCTGCAGCCACGCGCATGGCCCGTCCGGGCGAAGCGGGTGCAAGGGGCTCCTCCGATGCCGGCGGTGCTGGCTCTTTCCTTTTTGGCATGCCAATACTTGCCCTGATCTCGATTCGGAAAAGCCCGAGTGTGCTGCCTGACCTGACTTCGAGGGTCAAGTCAGGTCAGGAAAGACGAGGACCTTTTGCCCCCAATTGGTCAGGGAAGGATCTGCCCCTTCGCTCCCCTACAAGGGCTGCCGATAAGGGGAATTCAGGTCTGCATGGGGGCGCAAGAATAGGCATGCCGCTGGCCGTTAACTTCTGGGTTTGGAGTGCCGTGCAACGCCACTGATGCTTTGGTTCTCCTCCCCTCCCCAAGAGGTCAGGTACACCCCGCCAGGTCAGGCCGCTGCCCCCAATCGGTCAGGATCATGCCCCCATCACGTCAGGCAAGAGCCCCCACGAAGTCAGGCACGCAGCGCCAACCCGTTGTGACAGCCTAACTTTTACAGCTTGAATCTGAATCCCTTGAATCAGGAATCCTCTCCGCTGCGAGCAGCGGCGTTTTTCGAATGAATATTTTTGTGATCGCGGCGACTACAGCCGCGCGTCCAATCCAGGCACCTTGAGCCCCCTGAAAAGCAGCTGCGAAGGACCCATGACCGCACGGAAGATAGCAGCCTCGGAGCTAGGCTAACGGCGCAATGCCAGTAGTGACGTGAGACGGGTAGGGGAGGGGAGGGCGATCAGGCATGGCGTCGCCAAGCGGTGCGCCATGTCATGCATAGAGCCGGTCACGTGATCAGCACATTCTCGGCCAAACGACGAGTCGCAAAAGGCCCAAGCGTTCTGTCGGCATCACAATCGCCGCGTGACATGGCTTCGTCGCCTCTGGCCGCGTGTCCGCATTGAAAGGGCGTTTCCTGAAGTTCTGGATCGTTCGGGTTGCCGTCACCCTTTCCCAGCCAGCCGCCGTCCTGACCGTGACATCGCCTAAGGAAGTGGTCTTGCGCCGCCTTGTTGCTCCGGCGCCTCCGTTGGCCGCATGGCACCACGCAACGTGATCAGGTTCGCCGACTTGATACCGGACGAACCATGACGGCTTGCCTGGACGTTGGACATGATTGTGCGCACATAGGCCCGGGTCTCCCGGAACGGCGGAATACCGCCATATCGTGCGACGCGTGCAGGCCCGGCATTGTAGGCTGCCAGCGCCAGCTCCCATGATCCAAATCGGTCAATCTGCGCGCGGAGATACCGCGCTCCTGCACGCAGGTTCTGGAGCGGATCCCATGGGTCAGAAACACCGAGGTGCCGCGCGGTCTCCGGCATGAGCTGAGCGAGGCCCATGGCACCGGCCGAACTCCTGGCAAACGGCTGATAGCGGCTCTCCTGAGCTATCAGCGCATCAAACAGGCGCACAGGAACCCCTGCCTCGCAAGCTGCTGTGGCGATGAGATCGAAATGAACGCCGCGCCTGATCTGAGCATCCGGGCCGATACCGAGGGGCGGCGACATCCATGCTCGAAGGCAGTCGGGATCGTGGCGTTGCGAAGCTCGCAGCGCTCTTGAGGGGGAAGGAACTCCAGCTCTCATCCAGCCAGGAGCAGCTGGGAGATGGGGGACAAGAGCTTCAGCGGAGTGCCTTGCTAAGGCCGGGAACTCAACGGTGCTGGTCACGAACGGAGGCTGATCCTCCAATCCGTCCCGCGGTGCAGCGACGCCGGGAACCAGCACGGCAAATTCGGTAGAGGGCTGTGCCGTGAAGGACTCCAGCACCGCTTCACGAGCGGCAGCGGAAGCCGGAAGCGAAAGCATCAAGAAGGATAATATCTTCCTCATAAACCACGCCTTTCGGGCGTGGCTTGGTCATCGCGGCGCCGATCTTATCCGCGACAAAGGTGGAGCGCAATGTCAGCCCAATTTCTGACCCGCAGTGGGCGCACTGCCGGCCGGCACTTTTGCGGCGAGCGGGGGGGCGGGAGGGAGCCTAAAACGAGAGGAGTGAAACATGTTGGTAGCACGCCGCCCCAGCCAGCAGACCGTTGATCTAGCCGCAGCCCTTCGTGGCCGCTGGCATGGATCATATGCCATGTGCATCTGCCCAGCGCATGACGATTGCAGCCCTTCACTGTCCGTTCGCCAAGGAGATCGGGGGATTCTGGTACATTGTTTTGCCGGCTGCAGGAGTGAGGCAGTCCTCAAGGCGATAGCGCAGATCTCGCCGCTCGGGACTTCGGTGGAACCAAGCTTTGCGATCTCATCGAAGGCCACGCAATTCACGAAGATCTGGAATCAGTCGAGGCACGTGAAAGGCAGCTTGGGGGAGACGTACCTCATTCACAGAGATCTGCCGGTCGATCTTGTCGATGTCCGCTTCCATCCCAGATGCCCGTTCGGCAGCAGGCCCCGCACCGCGTTCCGTCCAGCCTTGATCGTGGCCTTGCGGTCCGGTGACCGCTTGGTGGCAATCCAAAGAACGATCCTGCGCTCAGACGGTCACGGCCATCGCGGAAGATTCATGCTCGGGCACCCTGATGACGGCGCGTGGGCGCCGCCGATCGCCGGCAGTGTCCTGGCGATTGCCGAAGGCATGGAGGATGCAGCAGCCTATTCGAGCATGCGCGGCATAACCTGCTGGAGCTCCATGGGCAGCGGCCGTCTTGCTTCCATCCGGATACCTGCGCACATTCAGAAGCTCTATATTGCGCAAGACAATGACCGAGCCGGGAGACTGGCAGCGCGCGCAGCCCACGCAGCTTATCAGCGCCCTGGTTTGTCGATCATCACAGACCCTCCCCCGAGGCCTTTCAAGGACTGGGCTGCAGCGCGCGCGGGCCTGGCGCGCTCTGCGAAGTGCACGGAGCGCTCGCTGTGCGGATTGACCCTCTCAGATCCACGCGTGCGCCTGACTTGAAAGACGAGCAAGAGAGAGGCTCTGCCACAGACCTTCATCGCCTCAGAGCGCGGACGAGGCAGCAGAGTTGAAGGAGGGGAAGGGTAGGGGGAGGGGAGGGGGAGGGGAGTGCGCGGCTTTGACCCCCGGGGTTTGCCTTTCTCAACAGCTAGCCAGCATGCCGCAAGGAGAAGCGGGACATTTCGCATCAGACTACCAGCCCCACCTTGGTGCTGCTACAGGAAGGCAGGCTGCCATGGCTGCTCACAGGCAGCCGACCACCTTAACTCCATCCTCACGTGCTCCGCAGCCAAGGGGGCTATATCGCCACCAAGGCTCACGGATCCGGCTACTGGGCCGGTGATGCGATGAAGCGCAAGCCCGCTTTCGGAAAGCCTCTATGCAAGAGGGCACATGCTCTCGAGAAGCTCGCCGACGAACAGGTGAGCGCGCGGGTCGGCTACAGATTTCAGACCTCCGGCCGACCTCCGCAGATCCGCAAGGAGGATCTTCACTTTCAGCGAAGAACGAACAGAGAGCGTCACAGAAGATGTGGCTCCGGATGACCCTGTTGGCTCAGCGACTGCGCTTTCGCGCAGCACTAGCCAAGTGCCTAGCAGCCAAGCGCCTGACATAGACGCTCATTTCAACCGACGAACAGGCATCAAGGTGCAGCGGACAAACTGCATGCCGGAGATGTGTCGGCGGATGCGGAAAGGCTAGGTCGGCTTATCCTGCCTAGTCCCGGTCAGGGCACGTAGGAGCTACCTCAATCTTCCGGTTCCACAACTCTGCGATCTTCTTTGCGCCGATCGACACCGGAGCGACGATCTGCTTGCCGCCTGTCTCCATTCTCATAAGGAAGCTGCGCCTTTCTGCGATCAACTTGCCGGCGTTCACGATAAGTATTCATACTGAGCTCTCCTTCCTAGGCCATCAAAGTAGCGCTCCCTACTTTATCTTCAGTTAATTCGTGCAGATGGCAGATTGCAGGATTTCGAACGCCGGTGATCTGGAGAGAAATGCTTGAGGGAATTGGTTCTCCTCCAAACTCATCTTGAAGACCTGCCAGGGACCGATCCCGTTTAGGCCGATGGACACGCGGTTGGATGGCTCGCGACTCGACGATGAGCTTGCAGGAGGCACCCTCCAAAGGCATCGCGTGCGGGTGCGGTTAACGCAGGCGGCACGTCGATGACTGCGCGGGAAATCATGCCGAGCTCTGCGAGCATGCTTTCGATGGGGCCGCGCATGTTGCACGCTCCGGCTCGCGCTCAAACTCGCAGCGGTGCCAGAAAAAGGAGATCTGCTGCGCGTGCGCCCCCTGACGGGCGGCATAGCCAATACGGCACGGATCGAAGTAGGCAAAGACCTGGAGCAGGAGCACCCAGCATCGCCCGAAAGGCCATTTCCGCCGCCGACCGAGCCGTACTCACGTTCTTATCACGACCCGACCGAGATCTTGATCGGCGATCGTTCGACGCATCGTGGCTTTGACGACAACCTGACCGGCGAACGCGGGTTGACGAGGGATCGTCTGCGCCTGTTGAAAGTACAGGGTACTGGCCGAACGCCGACAAGCTCAGGCACTGGCCGCTCAAACCGTTCAAAGCCGGAAGGGGAATCTGTGCTGCTCGATAGGGGAGGGTGAAGTGATCCGTTTGCCAGTTCTGAGCGTGCCGCTAGCAGTGGTGCCCTTCCTGATGTCGGCCGCCGCATGCGCAGCTTCACCAAGCCCGGCAGAAATTTATGGCGAGCTTTTCGAAGCCGTGCAGCGCGAGAGGATATTCGACGACGGCAAGACCTTTGTTGATGCCACGCCACGGGCCGATCCTGAGGCGGTTATCGCCGCCTACGAGCGCGAGCGTCCGGTCACCCGCGAGGCGCTACGCGCCTTCGTCGAATGGCACTTCATTCTTCCTGAGAGCGCGGCTGAAGCGGGTGGGGATGGCCTCGCCGAGCATATCGAGCGGCTTTGGCCGCAACTCACCCGCCCCTCGCTTGATCCGCCGGCCGGCTCCTCAGCTCTTGCTCTTCCCGCGCCTTATGTGGTGCCCGGTGGCCGCTTTCGCGAAATCTACTACTGGGACAGCTACTTCACGATGCTCGGCCTCAAGGTCGACGGGCGGGATGACCTCGTCGAGGCAATGCTGCTGAATTTTGTGAGCTTGATCGATCAACATGGTCATATACCCAATGGGACGCGGACCTACTACCTCAGCCGTTCTCAGCCGCCTTTCTTTGCGCTGATGGTGGGCCTGTCGGATAGCATTTCCCCTTTGCTCGCCAGGACACGGCTCGCTGCGCTGAGGACAGAGCATGCCTATTGGATGCGCGGAGCGGCCTGTGCCCGAGTAGAAGGTGCCTGCGAGCGGGTCGTGGAAATGCCCGATGGCTCGCTGCTCAATCGTTACTGGGACGACAAGGCCACTCCGCGCGATGAGAGTTGGGCCGAGGATGTGGCGACAGCAAAGAAGAGCGATCGAGATCCTGCCGAGGTTTACCGGCATCTTCGTGCCGGAGCGGAAAGTGGGTGGGACTTCTCCTCACGCTGGCTCGCTGATCCTGACCTTCTGGCCACTATCCGCACCACCGAGATCGTGCCGGTCGATCTCAACAGTCTCCTCTGGGCGCTCGAGAAGACCATCGCAGAGCGGTGCAGGGCGGCAGCAGATGAGGAATGCTCCCACGACTTTGCCATGCTCGCTGACAGGCGTCAGGCAGCCATAGAGCGCTATCTGTGGGACGCCTCGAAGGCGCAGTTCGGCGACTGGGATCGCGAGACGAGGCGCCTGACCTCTGTTCTGTCGGCAGCGACGCTCTATCCGCTGTTCGTGGGGCTGGCGAGCGAGGATCAAGCGCGAGGTGTCGCACAGACGGTCCGAACCCAACTGCTCGCGCCCGGCGGTCTACGCACGACGCTCAAGCATAGTGGCGAGCAGTGGGACGCGCCGAACGGCTGGGCGCCGCTGCAGTGGATCGCGGTCCAAGGGCTGGCGCGCTACAATGAGGATGCGCTGGCGCAGGAGATTTCACGGCGCTGGATCACCAATGTCGAGCGGGTCTGGCGTGAGACCGGCAAGATGCTCGAGAAATATGACGTCGAGGAACGGCGACCAGGTGGCGGCGGAGAATACCCGCTCCAGGATGGCTTCGGCTGGACGAACGGGGTCACGCGCGCCCTCATAGCGCGGCTTCTCGAAGCTGACTTAGAGGATGCACGATGATGAGGCTCGCTGCGGCCTCGGCTTCGGTCTGGCTGCCACCAGAAGATAATCGCATCAGATCGCGGTGAAAGTCTGGATGCGGGACGTGCTGAACCTTGGCAAGGGCCGGGGCAGGGCGCCTGCTGCTGCACACGATACGCAGCTTGCCGCGCCGCAGGCAGAAAGCGCCTTTCATCGGTCGCTGATCAGCTTCGCGCGCGCCGAGGGCACTCTACGCCGCGCATGGCGGGGTGCGAATAGGGATGGCTACGCCCGTTGGGTTGGAACTGGCCGGAGGATTGTACATCGACTTGCGCTCCGGCGAGACGCCCGCGCGCGAGTTCCGTTAGGCCGGCAGTGATGCAAATCTGCTTGCCGCCGCGCAAGAGATGGCGGCAGGCGATGCGCCTGACGCTGAGCGTGAGCGCGCCGCACGCGCTCGCCGCTGACAGCAACCCTGAACCGAGTTCTGCAAGGAAAGGGCGGCACTCGTGCCAGCCCTTTCCGCGCGCTCCCAAGCATTTCTTCGCGGATCAATTCACCGTCACGGTGCCAATCCGATATCCGCGCTTCGCCATCTGCTCCACATATCGTTTGCGCTCCTTGCGCAGCTCGCGAGCATATTCCTCCCAGGCATCCCGCAGGTCTTCGATGTCACTGGCACGCCTCAGGTCTGCGCTGAGTTCCTTTTGTGCCTCGGTGACATCGATGCGGTAGTCGAACCACAGGCCGTTCTCGATGCCAGCGATTGGGGTGGTGAGTATGCGGCGCTCCTCCTCCCGGGCGAGCCGTTCCTCATAAAGATCGGCCACAGCAGCATTCGCGGCGGCGGCGAACGACCCCAAAGCAAGGATCATGGCAACTCTGGCAGCTTTCATCGGATATTCCCTTTCGCTTGATGATGGCGCTGATCCGCCGGTCGAGAGGGGAACGGATAAGACAGGCCGCTTAATCCATGGCCTATGCCGTCTCTGGCGATGCGCTATTGGCAGGTAAGAACGATCGACAGAGGCAGGGCCATCGGGCGATTTGCGGCCAACGACCGCGCGATTACAGGAAGACTGAACGGGTATAGGTCGAGAGTTGTCCGTGGCCTGTCTTGTCTGATCTGCTAAAGAGCACAGGATGCATAAGCAAACCAACGTCGGTTAGAGCGAATCACGACGCCTTGGCTTACCGTGAACTCACGGTGCGACCCGTCAAAAAGTCGCAATTGAGCCGCTAGTCCGCACCCTCGAGATGGACTAGCGGCTCTTTTTTTCTGACCGCGATAGACCTCCAAGTGATGACTTCTGTGCACGAGAGCGTGCGAACGAGATGTCGTTCTGACCATGCAAAACGTTGTCACCAATTTGCGCATAATCGGGAATGCCAGCGGGCCCTCCGGGGCCCGTAATTAGAAGCGCTTCAAGACAAGCTTCACACGCTGCCGGTGGGCCGGGGCAGTTTCAGGTCGAATGGACGGTGCTTCAAACCCTGCTCGCCACCCGGCAGGCATCACGAAAAGCCCTAAGGCTTGAGAAAACGATTTAGCTTAGCCCGGACCGGCAGACCTTCCCGCGTGGCCAACAGAAGCAGAACGAGTGCAACCAGAAGGGCTTCGATGAGCATTTCGGTCCTCCGGGGCCATGAAGACTGGTCAAGAGTATCAGAGATGCCGCCTGTGTGAGGCTGCCCGCATCCTTATGGCTCAATCCGCGGCGCGCGCCTCATTCTGATGCATATGGGATCCCGATCGGCAACGCGCTTGGCTCCAGATTCCGTGCGCGTGAGGAGGGTTTATGCTCCTCACCGGCCATGGGGCGTGGTATCATCGCGGACGGGAGGACCAGGTGAAAGGGTCGGGCAGTGCCGCCAACGCCGGCAATGGGAGATGAGGCGGCCTTTTGTCGCATCCCACACCGCCCTCTAATCGGGGTGTCACGGCTGCCGCCTCGCACGGCGTTGCTCGTGCAAGAGCCGCTCTTCCGCCGCGGGACCCGTCAGTTAGCGCCGGGGCCCTCCAATCCGCTGGCACGCCGCCCGGACGAGGATTCTGATCTCTCCCGGATTGCGACCGGGCAGCGCCGCGTGTATTTCAACATGCGCGGTCGATTCCGGCGCTTAGCCACCCGAAGGTACTTTCCCGGCGAACCCAATCGGCGCGACAGCCTGTTTCCTGACCTAAAGGGCCTATTCGTGCAGGCGAACGTGATCGGACAGCAAGAAGGTAAACCGCGCGGATCAGGCGCGATTACCTGTCGCCGGCTCATTGTGTCGGCGGGTGAAGGTTCGTTTACGTGAGAAGCGTAACGCGCCGATACGCGCTCGGCGCCATCGGCTCCGCGGCGTTGGCGCCTGTTGTCCCGGGCTTTGCCGTACCGCCGGCTGCCAGCGAGTTGCCCCCCTGGATCACCGGCAAGATTGCCGTGCCCGGCGGGGATGTTACCTGGCGGACCTTCGGCGGGGGGAAGGGGCTTCCCCTTCTCATGGTGCATGGCGGCCCGGGACCGCTCGGCTCCAAGCTCTTGCAGTTCGAGCACGTCCTCGGTGACGAACGGCAGCTGATTACTTGGGACCAGCTGGACACCGGGGACTCGGACCAGCCACGCGATCCGGCCAACTGGCGGCTCGAGCGGTTCGTGCGCGAGCTGGAGATCGTGCGGAACAGGTTCGCGCCCGGCCCGGTGCATGTGATGGGGGGCTCGACGGGCTCCAGCATCATCATGGAATGGATGATCACCCACAAGCCGGAGAATGTCGCGAGCTTGATCCTTATGTGCCCGACGCTTGACCGCCGGGTCCTGGAGGCGCGGCGTGCGGCCCAACAGGGACTGTCGGCAGCATCTGCCGCAGCGCTGGCCGACTTCGAGAGGACCGGGCAGTTTCGGCCTGACACGGCTAGGGCCCTTGCCGAGTACAGCCGCACCTTCATCCTCCGCCACCCGCCTCCCGGGGTCAGAGACGACCAACCCGACTTTGAGATCATCCGTGCATTGACGCCGGACTTGGCTAGCCGTGACCGGGCGACGCCGCTTCGCGACTTGAGCCAGCCGGTACTCTTCGCTCGTGGGGCATTTGATTGGGTGCGGGACGAGGATGTCCGGGCCTATGCAGCCATGTGCCGGGATGCGGAGGTCGTCACCATTCCGGATGCCGCGCACCTTGCCTTCCTCGATAATCCGGCCGCTTGGCACAAAGCGGTGCGGGCCTTCCTGCGGCGGGTTGAATCGGCTTTGGCCGCGGCCTGATGACCGGCCCTGCTGCCACAACGGGACAATAGGGGGCGATGCCATCGCAGCGCGGCACTTGCTGTCCGAGTGGCGTCGCTGGCTCGGTTGCCAACCCTGCAGCTCTGGTCACCAGTATCTGCTGTCAGACCCTTCGAAACCGGCCATCGCCCTGACGGCTCATTGGCGCTCGCGATCTTGGCTCGCCGGATCAAGCGCCGAGATAAGATATCGGCGGTGGAACCGCCATCGGACCAGTCGTGTGACAATGACGGGATTGTCTCAGAACTTTCCGTGGATTGGCCTCTGCCAGCCCAAGCCCATCAGCTGGACTCAAGATGTGCATTCGGGAGCAGTGCTCTGAAAGCGGCGGCTCGAAGCCAATCCCACGAACAATCTAGTGCAATATCGTACTTGTCAAAAGGTGGCTCAGGCGGTATATGGTTCGACATCGTACCATTGGAGTGTCGTCCCATGACTGCAACCCGCCGCAAGATGCTCGCGCTCGTCGGAGGCGGCTGTGTGCTCGCAGCCGGAGGTGCTGGCGCGCTGTTCGTCTCCACCCGGACGCCGCACGGTGCGCTTACACCCTGGAGGCACGCAGGCAGGCAAGCCGATCCTCGCCTCAACGCGCTCTCCTATGCGCTGCTTGCGCCCAACCCGCACAATCGGCAGCCTTGGCTGGCGGAACTTGTCAAGTCTGACAGCGTGCGCATCTGGCGGGACAAGGCGCTCGACCTGCCGGTGACCGATCCTTTTGCACGCCAGCTGACCATCGGCATGGGCTGCTTTCTTGAACTGATGACAATGGCAGCAGGCGAACAGGGATATTCAGTTGATCTGGCGCTCTTTCCGGAAGGCGAAGATGGCCCGGTTGCCCACGCGCGCTTCGTGGCCGGTGCCGCTCGCCGCGATCCGCTGTTTGCTCATGTGCTCGAGAGGCGCTCGTGCAAGGAACCTTTCGCCGATCGGCCGCTGCCTGCCGCCGATGCGCAGCTCCTCGCCCGCCATGCCCGCATTGTTACCGAGCCCGAATTGGTGGAAACGCTACGTGCCCTTGCCTGGGAGGCACACCGCACCGAAGTCATGACGCCCCGCGCCAACCGGGAAAGCGTGGAGCTGATCCGCATCGGGCGGGACGAGATCGAGGCGAACCCCGACGGGATCGACCTGGGTGGCCCGATGCTGGATACCCTGTCGCTCGCCGGCATGATATCGCGCCCCGCGCTCCTCGATCCGTCCTCAAGCGCGTTCCGGCAGGGGCTTGACATGTACCGCAAGCTGCATGCAGCGACACCCGCCTTCGCGGTGATCGTCACGCAAGCGAATGATAGAACTGCGCAGATCGCAGCCGGGCGCGACTGGCTGCGGCTGAACCTTGCGGCAACTGCAAGAGGCCTCGCCTTGCACCCGGTCAGCCAAGCTCTGGAGGAATATTCCGAGATGTCGCAGCACAACGCGCGCCTGCACCAGCTGCTCGCCCCCCGGGGCAGCAACGTCCAGATGCTTGGCCGACTCGGCTTTGGGCCGGCCGTGCCGCCTTCGCCGCGCTGGCCGCTCCAGACCAGGTTGCGCAATGGCTGAGAACGGACTCTCGCACGCAACTCGCCTCGCGCTTGCCCAATCTGTGCTCATCGAAGCAGCGATTGTCGCGCAACTGGCAACGGCCCTGCTTGAGGCTCACCTTCCCAAGCCCTTTGTGGCCGCGCAGTTCTCCGTACTCAATCACCTCGCCTCCCGCCCGGAAGGGCAGACGCCGTTGCAGATCGCCCGCGCCTTTCAGGTGCCAAAGACTTCGATGACCCACTCGCTGGCGGTTCTCGAGAAGGCAGGACTGGTCAACACTGCGTCCAACCCCGCAGACGGAAGGTCCAAGCTCGTCTACATGACAAATGCAGGACAGACCTTCCGGGATGATGTGCTGGAAGCACTCGCCCCGGACCTCGAGCGAAGTCTCGCGGGACTGGCACCCGGTACGCTGGACACGCTGCTACCGCATCTCACCCATCTGCGAGAGGTACTGGATGCAGCACGTCAAGGTTGAACACATGCTGCTTCCATAGCCCCTGGGTTGATACCTTTCGTGCCAATGACCCATGGGGGAGTCGGGAACTCGCAAGCAGAACATGGCGATCGCCACCCGGGGTGAAGTTCTTCTGCCACCTCGCGCCGTCTCGATGTTTCTTGGAGGTCTGCCCTCTTTGCTCATCACCATGATCGGGGAGCATGGCGCGCGGGTGCGAAGCCGTTTTCTGCGCTTGCCAACCTGCCGCTACAAATGTAGCGCGCTACAAATGTAGCGCGATAGGTGATTCGACCATGCTGGCCAACCTTCCCCCTCGTGAACGTCAGATCGTCGACATCCTCTACGAACGGGGAGCTTCGACCGCAGGCGAGATCGTCGAGGCGCTAGGCAACGATCTGTCGGGGTCCGCGGTGCGGGCGATGCTTCAGCGGCTCGAGCGCAAGGGCTATGTTGCAAGGTCACAGGGTGAGCGCGGGTTCGTCTATGCGCCAAGCGTTCCGGAGAAGGCCGCCCGCAAGTCCGCCCTGAGCCAGATCGTGCGCGTGTTCTTCAACGGATCGGCGACCAGTGCGGCCGTGGCCCTGCTGGGCATGGAGGAGAACCTCGATGACGCCGAGCTCGACGAGCTCGAGCAGCTGATTCAACGAGCCCGGAACGGGAGGCCCTCGTGATGTTCTCCGCTTCGCTTCTGACGAGCCTTGCCCTGAAGTCGGTGGTTCTTGCCGCCGTTGCGCTCGGGCTGCTGCGATTGGCGCAGGGCCGCAGCCCGGCCGAACGCTCGTTCATCGCGCATCTCGGTCTGGTCGCGATCCTGCTGCTTCCCGCCGCGTCCTTCGTACTGCCCGCATGGGCGCCGCTGCCGCGGGCGCCCTCCGAAATCACGGCGGTCACAGAGCGTGCGCTGGGGACCGAAGTCGCCGAGGCAGCGGGGACAGGGATCCCTGCATCCGCAGCCGTACCGCCTCCGCCCGCTGCGGCGGGACTGCCATCGCTGACGGATCTCATGGTCTGGCTTTATGCCCTTCCCGTGGCGGTCATGTTCGCGATGATGGTGCTCGCGGTGCTACGGCTCTTCGCCATGCGGCGCCGTGCCGAAGTGCTGGTCGAGGGCGCTTGGCTCTCAGCGCTGGCCGGCGCGCAGCGGCGCATGGGCTACAAGCATGGCACCGCGCTCCTCGTCAGCGACGAGCTGCGCTCGCCGATCAGCTGGGGCGTGCTGCGGCCCACCATTCTCCTCGATCCGCGGGCCGTGGCGGCCGTGGATGATGCCGAGGCGATCATCGCCCACGAGCTTGCCCATGTCGCGCGTCTCGACTGGGCCAAGCTGCTGATTGCCCGGCTTGCCTGCGTCCTCTTCTGGTTCAACCCGCTGGTCTGGCTGCTCGCCCGCGAGAGCCATCAGCTGCGCGAGGAGACAGCCGACGACACGGTGCTGCTCGCCGACATTCCGCGCTCGGACTACGCTGCCCTGCTGGTCAATGCCGCGCGGCACGACAACAACGGCGTCCTCATCGCCGCCCACGGCGTCGCGCCAATCAGAGGATCGCTGCGCCGCCGGGTGGTGCGCGCGCTCGACGCCGGTGCGCAGCGCGGCCCAGTGCATGCCGGCTGGAGCGCTGTAAGCCTGCTCGCGGCAGTTGCGCTTGCCGTACCCGTAGCCGCCTTTACCACCGAGACAGTGACGCCCGACATCGCCGGGCCATCGAACCCGGTGCGTCGCGCCGCCGCCCCGTCGGGCGATCGACTGCCGCAGGCGACCCCTCGCGCCGCCGCGAGCGCCGCGCCGCTGTCAGCAGACGATCTGATTGCCATGCGCGCTGTCGGCGTCGAAGCGGCCGATCTCGAGACTTTCCGCAGCGCCGAGGGCGAGGTCAACGCTGACACTGCCATCGCCGCCAAGGCGCTCGGTGTCGGCCCTGACTACATCGCATCGATGCGGAACGTCTTCGCCGCCGCGGGTCTCGACGAGATTGTTGAGGCGCGCGGCGTGGGGGTCGACGCCGCCTACGCCCGCAGCATGCGCGCCATCGATCCGCGCGCCGATCTCGACGAGATCATCGGTGCGCGCGCCGTTGGTGTAACGCCCGCTTACGCCGAGGAAATGCGCCGCCATTTCCCCGGCATAACTCTCGATGATCTGGTCGCCATGCGCGCCGTCGGTGTCACGAGCGAATATATCAGCACCATGCGCGGCGCCGGCATGACGATCTCTTCGCCGGATGACGCTGTTGAGGCGCACGTCATCGCAGGCCCCCGTGGCCGACCGCAGGCCCTGCCACCGAGGCCTCCTGCCGCATCGATTCGGACGACTGGCGACGGGCGGAGCGTCATCACCGGGCCCGGCGGTAGCATCGCAAGCCGGCGCAATCCCGACGGTAGCGTGACCACCGCCATCGCGGGGCCGCCGCAGCCGCCCGGCGAGCCAGAACGCTAGAGCCAACCCGACCCGATCTCCCTCTGCCACAACCCGCAACCTTAGCCCCGGCGAACCTGCGCGCTCGCCCGCCTTCCGCGTGCCTGTCCCCGAGAGGATCATCCCCATGAACATGCCCACCCGCACCCTTGCCATCGCCGCAGCCCTTTTCGCTGGAGCCGGTGCGCTAGCAGGCCCCGCTATCGAGGGACGGTCGGAGGGGCGGGACGATATCGCCTGGAGAATTACCCCTGCGGCTGCGCCGGATCGGGTTGCCAACCTGCAGTTCTCCTACAGGACCAGCAACATCTCGGTTCCTCTCGATGATGATCCGACCCTGTCAGATGTCCGAGCCGCGCTCACCAAGGCGGGCACTGTCACTTTCCTCATCGATCGCGAGGCAGGGGCACTGACTTGCCGGGGGACGCTGGAGGCGGCCTATTCCGGCACGGGTACCTGCAGCTTTGCGCCGGACCGCCGCTTTGCGGACGATCTGCAGACACGCGGCGTGGCCCCGCAGGAGAACGAGCAGCTCGCGATGGCGCTGCTCGATGTCAACCGGGCGCTCGTCGACGGGCTCGCCCGCGAAGGCGTGGCACCTCGATCCGCGCAGGATGCAATCGCGGCCGGGGCGCTCAAGGTGACGCCGGAATATGTCGGCGGGCTGAAGCGGGCCGGGCTCGCCCTGCGGAAAATCGACGATGCCGTCGCGTGCCGCGCGCTCGGGGTCGACGCGGGCTATGTCCGCGCCCTTGCCGAGGCGGGCTACGGTGCCGACGTGCAGCAGGTGATCGCGATGAAGGCGCTCGGCGTTACCCCCGAATATGCGCGGCAGATGAACGCCGCGGTGCGCAAGTGAGGGGTCCGCGCCGCATGAAGCGCTTTCACGGTATCGCCGTCATAGCGCTGATCGGTGCCTGCCCTGCGCAGGCGCAGGAGGCTGCCCAGCCGGCGGCGAGCGACGCACCGGCTCCCCAGCCGAAGGGCGCCGCGGCCACCGGCACCGGAGCGGCCTACACGCCTGCCGACTTCGCCCGCTACGCGCCGCGCAACGCGCTCGACATGCTGGTGCAGGTCCCGGGCTTCACCATTCGCGAGAACGAGCAGCTGCGCGGTCTTGGTCAGGCGAGCGGCAACGTGTTGTTCAACGGGCAACGCCCCTCGAGCAAGTCCGACGGCATCAGGACGCTGCTGAGCCGCATCCCGGCCGAGAACATCGAACGCATCGAGATCCTCGACGGCGCCACGCTCGATGTGCCGGGCCTGTCGGGCCAGGTCGCGAACATCGTCTATCGCGCCGACAGCATCTCCGGGCAATTCTCGTGGAAACCAGAGTTCCGTGCGCATTACACCGACCCCCTGTTCACGCGCGGCGACGTCTCGGTGAGCGGCCGGACGGGAACGATCGAGTATGAGGTCGGCCTCAACAACGACGGATCCGCCCGGAGCGGCGCGGGCGGCGAAACGCTCGTCTTGGATGGCGCAGGTACGCTGATCGAGCGACGGATCGATGCCTGGAACACGCATTTCGACAGCCCGCAGCTGACTGCGCGCGTCACCTGGGACGGGCCGGGTTCGAGCATCGGCCATGCCAATGCCCGCTACCAGCAGGTCTTCGACCGATATTTCGAGATCAGCGAGCGCACCGGCCCGGGAAGGCCGGATCGCGAACTGCTCTTCCGGCGCAACGGCGATTCCTGGAACTACGAGCTCGGTGCGGATTACGAGTTCGCGCTCGGCCCCGGACGATTGAAGGCGATCGGCCTCAGGCGCTTCAGCCACGAGCCCTATTTCGAGGAGGGGGTCACGACCTTCGCCGACGGGTCGAACCCGGTCGGCAACCGCTTCACCCAGACCGGCGATCTGGGCGAGACGATCGGACGGCTTGAATACAGCTGGAAGATGTTCGGCGGCGACTGGCAGCTCTCGGGCGAGGCGGCGTTCAACACGCTCGACAGCGCAGCGAGCCTGTTCACTCTCGCCCCGTCGGGCGAGTTCGTCGAGCTGGACTTCCCCGAAGGCACCGGCGGAGTGTTGGAGGATCGGTACGAAGGCCTGCTCAGCTTCAGCCGCAAGCTGACCGGTAAGCTCTCGCTGCAACTCGTCGCAGGGGCGGAGCACTCGACCATCGCACAGACAGGGCCGAACGGCCTCACCCGTAGGTTTCTCCGTCCAAAAGGTTCACTCTCTCTCGCATGGAACCCGGATGCCGACTTCGACGCCGCGCTCAAGGTGCGCCGCCGGGTGCTGCAGCTGTCCTTCTTCGACTTCCTCGCCCGCGCCTTCCTCTACGACGGCGACCAGAACGCCGGGAACAACGACCTGAAGCCGCAGCAGGACTGGAGTTACGAAGCCGAGTTCAACAAGCGCTTCGGCCCGTGGGGTTCGACCAAACTGCGGCTGATCTACCGCGATGTCGAGGACTTCGTCGACATCGTTCCCGTGCCCGGAGGGGAAGCCGTAGGGAACATCCCCAAATCCTGGGCCGCCGCGGTGGTCCTGTCGGGCACGATCACGCTCGATCCCGCAGGCCTCCCGGGCCTGCGGCTCGATCCCAGTCTCCTCCTGCAGAAATCGAGCCTGCGCGATCCCTTCACCGGAGAGACTCGCCAGTGGAGTGGGTTCACCGACACGCAGGCAAGCCTCGTGATCCGCTACGACATGCCCGGCAGCGACTGGGCCATGGGTGGAGCGCGAACTACTCGCACAATCAGCCGAACTACCGGAGCAACTCGGTCGACCGGCTCTGGGAAGGCCCAACCTTCGCCTCCGTCTTCGTCGAAAACAAGGATGTCCTCGGGCTCACAGTGCGTGCGCAGATCGGCAACATCCTCAATGCCCGGTCGCGCAGGGACAGGCTGTTTTACGCAGGACTTCGCGGCGTCAGCCCGCTGGTCTCGCGCGAAGAGCGCGATCGGCTCATCGGACCGATCTTCTCGTTGTCTGTTCGCGGCGAGTTCTAAATGTGCGCACAGTGTAGCAGAAAGGGCGAAGGCCCAGATGTCTTCCGGAAGTTCCGTACAAGGCTGGCTCCGACCCACACCGGTCGCCGGTGGCCGTTGTCGCCGCGATGAGCGGCGCATCGGCCACTATCTGACCCGCCAACCGGCTGCCGCCCGCCGGCCTGCCAGCTCTGATGGCGCAATTGATCCGCCCGGCCTGAGTGGAGGCCGCGCCGCCCAACGTTGCTGCAATGGCGGTGTCTCGTCTCGGGACCGCCTCCAGCCCACGCGCGGGCTTGTGGACATCGCTGCGGCGGCTCGGATCACACGCTCGGTTGCGCCTTGCCGAACATTGCGTCAGAGGGCGCGCCAAGTAAGGTGCGCCTCACCGCCCCTGCTGCAGATGATCTGACGCAATGCGGTATCGCTAAGTCCCATGCAGTCGCCCATGCCCTGATTGCTGCGCCGGGGGGCGCGCGCAGTCTTGCCCGGGCCAGCCGAAACAGACGATACTCCGTGCCATGATGTCGGCTGATCCCCTCGAAACGATGGAGATCATTCGATCGCCCCGCGGCAGTTTGCCTACCACCTCAGCCACTGTGCCGTGCGGACTGCAATTACGACAAGATCGGCCTGCATCAGGTCGAGATCGTCCTTCTCCCAATAAGATACCGAACGCGCGCCAGCACGCGATTAGCCTCTCTGGTAGATTTTTCACGCGAAAGGTCCGCTTTGCCGGCCGTTGCATTGTGGATGACAAGTGCCTTCGTTCGCTTCCGATCTCGGGGCCAGGATCAATCGGGCCGGACGCTATGCGTTCGCAATCACTGACGAGGGGGCACCGTCCAAAGGTAAATCATCGATCCGTCAATCCTCTGCTCGGCTTCAGGCTTCCAGTCCCCCATCGCAAAGGCATGGCTGACGATACGCGTGCCCGGCTCAAGCTCACGCAGCAGCTTCGGGCGAAGTTTCTGGTTGAGGCTGTCGAGCAGGTAGAGCGTGACGACGCTTGCCTCGCTGATGTCCAACTCGAACAGATCGCCCTGCGTGATCGTGACGAGATCCTCGACCCCGGCTTGACGGACGTTGGCCTGCGCCTCGGCAATCCGCTGCGGATCGATGTCTATCCCGACCGCGCGAACGCCGTAGTCCCGCGCGGCTGTGACCGGTATGCGCCCATCGCCCGAGCCCAGATCATAGAGCACATCACCTTGCTGCACACGGGCGAGCTTCAACATGGCATCGACGACGGGCTCGGGTGTCGGGACATAGACCACGTCGGGCCTTCGCGTCGGGACATCGACGGTCGTCGCGCGTTCCCCGGCCTGTGCTGACGCGGCGACGGTTTCCTGGTCGCCCGGTATCGTCCGGGCATCGGCGCATGCGGCCAGGGCCGAGGCCGGCAGGGTGATGGTTGCCAGAATGCATAGTTTCATGGTGCTAGCTCCTCATCGGGGGTTGGGATCGGGATCGAGGTGACCAGGAATGAAAGCAGCACGCCCAGCGCCAGAAGGGCGATGCCGGCGAAGGCGCTCCATCCGGCGTAAGCGATGCTCGCGAACAGGAGGTAAGCGCTGGTGGCGCAGAAGATGATCGGCAGAAGCGGATAGAGCGGCACCTTGAAAGGGCGTTCTACGTCGGGCTCGCGAGCACGCAGGACGAACAGGGCGATCCCCACCGCAAGCATGAATAGCCAGAACGCCGGGGCGGTGAATTCGATGGCCTTCTGGAAGCCGTTGCGCGACATTCCGCCGACGATCACCAGGGCCAGCGCGACCAGGGCCTGTGCGATCATCGCGTTTCCCGGCGTTTCGCGCAGGCTGTCCCACCGGCCGAGCCAGCCCAGTTCGGGAACGCTGCGGCCAAGCGCGTAGGCGGTGCGCGCGCCCGTGAAGATGGTGGCGTTGGCCGACGTCAGTGCCGCGATCGCGACCAGGAGGCTGATGGCGATGGCGCCCCCGTCACCCCCCACCGCGCGCAGGGTGTCGGTGGCGACCGCGTCGCTGGTCGCAATGCCGCCAAGACCCAGCACATGCAGATAGGCGGCATTGACCAGTACGTAGAGCAGGGTCACCAGTGACAGACTGACGACGAGAACCCTGGCGATTTGTCGCGGAGCGTCTTTCAACTCGGCCGTGACGTAGACCGTCTCGCTCCAGCCGCCGAAGGTCAGCAGCACGAACACCATCACCATGCCGAACTGGGATGACGCGCCAGGCGGGGACACCGGCGCGGAGGTATCTGCGGAGCCGGTGAACAGGAAAGCGACGGCAAGGATCAGCACGATGCCTCCGATTTCGAGCGTCGTGAGCCAAACCTGCGTCCCTGCCCCCTGCCTGACGCCAAGCCAATTCATCAACGTCAGCAGGACCACCACGGCTGCCGCGTACAGCGTCGGCCCCCATGCGCCGATCGGAACGATTTCGGACATGTAGTCGCCGAACAGAAAACCCAAGAGCGCGATCGACCCCGTCTGGATCACGGCCAGCCGCGACCAAGCATAGACAAAGCCGGTCCGTTCGCCGAAGGCCCGCTTCAGGTAGCTGTAGTCTCCGCCCGTGCCGGAGTAGGCAGACGCGAGTTCGGCATAGCAAAGGGCGCCGATCATCGAGAGCACGCCCCCTGCGACCCAAGCGAGCATGAACATCAGGGAGTCGGCCGAATTGGCGGCGACGAGGGAAGGAGTGCGGAATATGCCGGCACCGATCACTACGCCCACGCAGATCGCGATCGCGTGACGCGGCCGAAGCGTTTCGCCCGGCATCGGCCGGACCGAGCCCTGGGCTTCGATCCTTCCCATGGCCGCCTGCGAGGAGATGCTATCCTGTCGCATCAGACTTCAACCGCTCCCCCGGAACCGGTGTTCCGAAGGGCACCCAGCTTTTGGCGGTTTCCGACCCGATTGATGAACGCCCTGGCGAAGGCGCTTTGTTGGCAAAAAGTCACTGTCGACACCATGGAGATCGGGGTCGCATTCGCTGTCGCTGCGGCCTCAACGGCCCAAGGGTCGCCTGCACGGGGTGTCCGCAACCAATTGGCATCTTGCAGGCCATTCGAACGGCAGTGCTCTTTGGCCGAGGATTACACGCGCATGCAACTTCCGCTGATGGTGTGTGCGGGCAGGGTCGGGCTTTCGTTGCTCTGTCTCGTGCTGCTCGCTGGCATCGGGATCGGAGGAGGTCGGCGCGTCATCCAACCTATGAGGGATGTGTCCGACCCGGTGAACGTGTTCGTCATCTACCACGATCGTCATGCAAGCTTTGGCGCTTCCAGCGGAAGACTCCAGCCTCATCGATTGGTCATGGAGTGATTGGAACTGGTTTGCTCTCGAACAAACCGCTCCGCTCGATGGCCTGCAGGCGATGTTCGCCTCGCCGCGCTCCCCTTGAGCCGGCGCGATCTTGCACCGTCCCGCGATGCGCGCGAGCTTATTGATCGGGGAGGTGCCACCGGATCCCTGTCATTCAGGGCCGAGCGCGCGCAGGCCAGCGGGTTGGCGGAACGATCGGGAAGTCGATAGCGGCGGCGGGGCTGAGGCGGTGATGCATCCAGGCGGACGAGGCTTCGTACCGGACGAGGCGCGCCATTGCCTGTTGGACAACTCGGTGCACGAGGTTGCGCGGTGGCTGGCGGCGCTGGACGCGCAGGTCTCGGGGACCGGCGTGCCCGTCAGGTTCGAGCTTCGCGAGCCTCGCCGCTCCCTCCTGTGCGCAACGGCGCCTGAACAGCGGACACCGGCGCAGTCTCGCGGACGAACGAGGCCCGAGCACAAGCCGCCTTTGCACGGGACTTCCGGGCCGCACGCGACCCTAACGATTCTTGCCAGCCTATCTTGGTGCACCTGTCTGCCCAGCGCGCAGACTGCCGGCCAAATGACCGACGAAGCACGCTCGCGCAAGGACATGATCGAACCGCCGCTCCGCCGTCGCAGGATTGCCGATCCGCGCATCCAGGCCCGGCGCGCACGCGAACCGCTGGCCGCAGCCGATCCGGACGGGATGAGCCGGACGTCCTGTTCGCCACGGCGCCGTGATCCTCGCAGCGTCAGCGTCTCGGGAGGATGGGGGCCATGACGGAGGGGGTCGCTCCGGATGGATCGCTCGATCGTCGAGGGTTCATCGGCTCGGTGGGCGCTGCCGCGATGGCCCCGGGCTTCCTGGCGGCGTGCGATGGCGAGCGGAATGACCGAGCGGGCGACCCCGACAACGCGGCGCTGCCCGAAGCCCCGGACGCTACCACCCTAAGGGGTTCGGGCGATTGGGAGGAGGTCCGCTCGCAATTCGCATTGTCCGAAGACACGATCCACATGAGCGCCATGCTGATCGCGTCGCACCCGCGCCCCGTGCGGGAGGCGATCGAGCGCCACCGGCAGGGTCTCGATCGCGACCCCGTGACCTATCTCGAAGCGAACAACACCTCTGGCCTGAACGCCGCGCGCTCAGCCGCTGCCGACTTCCTCGGTGTAGGGCAGGATGCGATTGCGTTGACCGACAGCACGACCATGGGCGTGGGCCTGGTCTATAACGGAATGCGGCTGCAGCCCGGAGACGAGATCCTTTCGACCCAACAGGATTATTACGTCACCATCGAGGCGCTGAGGCAGCTTGCCGAGCGGACCGGCGCGCGGGTGCGGCAAATTCCCTTGTATGATCGCACCGAAACCCTGAGCGCAGATGAAGCCGTGGCGCGCATTGTGGGCGGCATCAACCCGCGCACACGCGTGGTTGCGCTGACCTGGGTGCACTCCAGCACCGGCTACAAACTGCCCGCAGGCGCGGTCGGGGAGGCGATTGCCCAAATCAATGCCTCCCGGCCAGACGATCGGCGCATCCTGTTCGCGCTCGACGGAGTTCACGGCTTCGCGGTGGAGAATGTGGACATGGCCGATCTGGGATGCGATTTCCTGATGGCAGGGTGCCACAAATGGCTGTTCGGCCCGCGTGGCACTGGGATCATCGCCGCCGGCGCGCAGGGCTATGCGCCGCTAATCCCCTCGATCCCCAGCTTCCTGGAAAGCGGCGCCTTCAACAGCTGGATCACCGACGATGGCGCGCCAGGCCCGAACAATGCCCGAAGGATGACGCCCGGCGGCTTTCAGGCATTCGAGCACAAATGGGCGCTGCGCGAGGCGTTCGCTTGGATGCAGTCCATTGGCAAGGCCCAAATCGCGGACCGAACGCACCAGCTTGCCGGGCAGCTCAAGGAAGGGCTTCGTTCGATTGGCGGCGTAAAGGTGCAAACTCCGGCAAGCACCAACCAGTCTGCCGGGATCGTTGCCTTCGATGTCGAGGGATGGTCGCCGGACGCAGTCGTTTCAAGGCTGCGCGAGCGCAATCTCATCGCCTCGGTCGCGCCTTATGCGATCCCTCACGTGCGCCTAACGCCCAGCATCCGCAATACGCCCGAAGAGGTCGACGAGGCTCTCCGGGTGATCCGGGCAATCGCCTAAGATCAAGCGCCGCCGGCCCTGCTCTGCCAGTGCGAGAACCTTGTCGAGTATGAGCTGGTGCCGCCATTTGGCACCGCGCGGCTTGACAACCTCTGATCGAGGTACATAAGTGCTTATGTGAATCATCACTCGAAAGCTCCGCTGGGGTCCAAAGTTCGCCTTCTGCTCGCGCGCCTCGATGGCGAGCTAGCCGGATTGTATGAGCGGGAAGGCCACAACTTCCGGCCACGCTTCTATCCGGTCTTTCAGTTACTGCTGGCGCGTAAGCAGGCTTCTGTTTCCGCGATAGCGTCGCATCTCCAGGTTTCTCAGCCCGCCGCAACGCAAACCCTTGCGGAGATGAAGCGGCTCAGATTCATCGTTCTCGAAGCAGGTGCCGACAGGCGTGAGCGGCTCGTCAAGCTGACGCCTCATGCTTTGGAAACAATCGATGCGCTTCAGCCGATTTGGGATGCGGTGGAGCAGGCTGCCGCTCAGCTCGATGACGAACTGTCCCATCCACTTTCCAAGATAATCGACGAAGCAAATGCTGCGCTTTCGCGCGAGAGCTTTCCCGATCGCATCGCCAAACATCGTTCAGTTCAGGGAGAGACGGAATGAAGTCCCTCGTGGTTGCTTTCTCGATGACTATAGCCGCGCTTATCGCTGCGCCGATTTCTGCGCAGGCGCTCGATGAAGCAGATCGCGCGGAGATCATCGCCAATTCCGTAAAGTTGCTGGACGCTCGATACGTTGATCCGCAGATAGGCGCCGAATTGGCTCAGCGCCTTCCTGCTGCCTCGAGCGAGTGGCGCGAAATAACCAATCCTTTGGACTATGCGCGGGCAATCACGCAGTGGCTGCGCGCCCAATCGGGCGACGGGCACCTCGGCTTGAGCTACAGTGAAACGCCCTTGGTGGCCGAGGACGGCGATGCGCAGTTCTCCGCTGCCGAGATGGAGAAATGGTACGGCGCGCATCTCAACCACGGTGTCGAGCGGATCGAGCGCCTAGAGGGTAACATCATGCTGCTCGAACTGCGGGTCTTCCCGCCGCCGATAATGGCAGCGGACGTCATCGCTGCGGCAATGATGGTGGTTGCGCAGGGTGATGCCCTGATTATCGATTTGCGCAGGAATGGTGGGGGCGCGGAGACAGCGAACCTCGTAATTGGCTACCTGCTCGATGAGGGAGGTCAACCGCTGACCGGGACATACAACCGACCACGCGATGAGCATCGTGCGAGCACTTCGCCTTCCTGGGTACCGGGCCGGAAGTTCGGCGGCAAAAAGCCACTCTACATCCTGACCTCGCGTCAGACGTTCTCTGCGGCCGAGGCGCTGGCGTATGACCTGCAAGCCCTGGGGAGAGCCACAATCGTCGGCGAGGTCACGGGAGGCGGCGCACACCCGTTCGAGTATAGGCGCGTGCACCAGCACTTCGCCCTCGACCTGCCAGAGGGTCGCTCAATCAATCCGATAACGGGAACAAACTGGCAAGGTGTCGGTGTACATCCCGACGTTGTTACTTCGGCTGACAAGGCCCTGCCGCGAGCTCTCGAACTCGCAAAGGAAGCGATCGCACAAACTCGCGCCATCCGGATTGGCAAGTGACAAGCGAGATGGGTGAGGCACGCTTGCAGCGCTCATCGCTCACTTTGCTTACGTCGATATGAGATGGCTTTTTGAGCGCAGGAGTTTTCCAGAAGAAAGGCCAAGGCGCCATTCGCCGCCCGATCAGAGCAGTAGCGCCTCTCGACCCGAACCCTGTCCTTCCCACCCGCCGAGTTGCAAGTCTGTTTGCGCTAGAAGCTGCCGTGCCATTTCCGTTCAGCGTTCGCGCGTGACCAAACCCTGGTAGATCGCAGAGGGTCTGCTTAGCGGTGCATGGTCATTACGCCCGTCTCATCAAATCTTTGCGCATTGGTATCGATGCTCCCCGACTTGGGGCCTCTCAGGAGCAGCTCGATGCAATGCTGATGGAGACCAAGGCCCGGCACACACGCGATCAATTGCGGATGATGCGGATCATGGCTCGCTTCGCCGTAAGGCAAGGCTTTCTAATTCGACTAGAGCCACGAGAATATGGAGATCGCGGGCAAGCCGACATAACTGCCTTCATCGAAACTCATACGGAATCTTTGCCAAGGCTATGCCTTGTGCAGGATTGGCCCGCATATCCTTCAGGACTCGCCGCAGCCGCCAGACCGTGGGGAACGCTCTAAAGTCGACGCTGCCTCATCTATTTGCGGCAGCAGGGTGGTGACGCCTCTCTCCACTAGCGGCTTGAGGGTCGATCCGTCGCCAGCGCTTGATCGCTTCACGACCGCGAATTTGCCGTTCGGCTCGAGCACCACCGCCTCGGCCTCATCGAATGAGCCCAGGCCCTTCTGCCGGAGGGCCGTCCTCAGTTCGCCCTCGGTGATCCGCTGCCGCTTGAGCGCATCACCGAGCACAAACCCCCGGTAAAGCAGCAGGGTCGGACTGTCTGTAAGCAGCCTGCTGAACCTCGGAGAGCGAACCTGGAGATGAATGACGACGAACTGGAGGAAGACGAGAAGGGCGAAGGCCGTGATCGCCTCCGCCAAGGCCACGCTCTTGGCGGTCAGGATGCGCCCGAAGCACGCACCTAATGCCACGGTGATGATGAAGTCGAAGGCATTCATCTGCGACAAGGTGCGCTTGTTGGAGGAGCGCAGCAGAACCACCATGGCGGCATAGGCCAGCGTGCCGACGACGAGGATACGGGCGATCGGCTCCCACCCGCCGAAGAAGAACATGACCTCGCTCATGCCTGCACGTCCTCCCAGAGCCACCCGTCGTTAAGCAGCAGCCCCAGCAGGCTTCTGCGGCGCTGCGTCAGATCCGTAAGGCGGGCCCGGAACTCGCTTGTCGCGGCGACCGGGATGCCGCTTCGCGCGAGCTCTTTGAGGGAAGGGGGCTCGGGCACGGTCTGCGCTTCCTTGATGAAGGCGTTGGGCATCGTCTCGAGTACGCTGGCGACAGCGGCCCGCGCCGATTGCAGGACCGCCAGATTGGGCCTGACGTCCTCGGCAACGCCAAAGTGCATGAGCGTCAGCGCCTCGTCCAGCACCACGAGCGCGACGATGGGCGACCGGCCAGCCTTTGCGGCGTGATAATATTGGAGAACGGGATAGGCTTCATATTGCTGCGCGAGTACCGAGAGGCTGGAAGCCATGCCGCTGAGCGGGAGATCGAGGCCGCGAAGGTCCCGGCCGTTCCACCCGCTCGCCACAAATTCCACGGCAGACGACCCAAGCCCGCTCACCTGGCTCGCGAAGGCTCGCTTGGACACGACCGCCGACACGACGGACAGGAGGTAGGTGATCGAGAGGGTGACAAGGATCATGCCCGTCGCGTTGGTGAAGGCCGAAGTGATTTGCCAAGCATCGCCGCGCGGCACGAAATCGCCGTTGCCCGCGGTGAAGATCATGTAGCCCACGAAGTAGAACCTGTCGGACCAGTCGGCCGGCGTCCGGTCCGTCGAATGCACCAGAGCCGCATCGCCGCTGGCGAAGACGAGCACCCAGCCGCCCCACAGGAGCGCTATCCAGACCGAGAGGCTGAAGAAGAGGATGAAGGGGCCGAACAGGCTCAGCCGCCGATCCTTTCTTTTGCCAACCAGCCGCCGATAACCTTTCCACATCGAGGTGGTGAGCCGCGCCGTCAGGGGTCCTGCCCCGCTGTCGACCCACAGCGTCGTCCAGAGAGCATCGACGAAAACGAAGATGATCAGTGCGATCCCGACCAGTAGAAATAGAAGTTCCACAACCCTCGTTCTCTTGAAGACATGGTGATCGCAAAATCCGAAAGCCCGCCCGAAAATGCTGCGCTTATCCGCTCATGGGAGCCTTGATATTCTCTGGCCCGGCCCAGTCCGCAATCGCATTTCGGACGATCGGTGTGCCTTATATTGGGATAGGACTGCTGCCGCGGCGGTCCCGCTGGCTTAGCCACCCATGACATAGGTTGGCGACGCAGTGCGACCGAACATCCAATCCGACGGGCAAGCGGTGCATTGTCTTTTCACATGGCGAGCAGGAGGCGCACCGGCGTGCAGCCCGGACTTCTCAAGGTGCTCGACACGATCCGATCGAGCTACTGGTTCATCCCGACCGTCATGGCCGTGGCCTCGGCCATTCTCGGCGTCGGCATGGTCATCCTCGATACCCGGCTCGGTTCGGACTGGCTCAAGGACCTCGAGTGGTATCAGTCGAACACGCCAGACGGCGCGCGCGAGGTCCTCTCTACGATCGCCAGTTCCGCCATCACCGTCGCCGGCGTTGTCTTCTCGATTACCATCGTCGCGGTCTCCTTCGCTGCCGGGCAATACGGACCGCGCGTGCTCAGCAACTTCATGCGTGATCGCGGCAACCAGATCACGCTCGGCACCTTCATCGCCACGTTCCTCTACTGCATCCTGGTCATCAGGACGATCCGCGGCGGGGACGACGACGATCTCGAGTTCGTGCCCGATCTCGCCATTATCGTCGCCATCCTGTTGGCGCTGTGCTCAATCGCGGTCTTGATCTACTTCATCCATCACATCCCCCGCAGCATCCATGCCAATGTCCTCGTGGCCCGGATCGGGCGGCAGCTGGTGGAGGCCGTGGGACGGCTCTTCCCCGAGTTTATCGGCAGTGGGGAGACCAGCGGGACAGCCGCCGAGGCACCCTTGCGCAGCCCCGCGACCGCCGCGGATCACGCTGCGCGCGATCATCCTCACGCCGTCGCCATCCATTCGCCTCGCACCGGCTACATCGAGACCATGGATGACACGCAGTTGATGGAGGTTGCATCCAGCAACGACCTGGTGCTGGCTCTTGAATGCCGGCCGGGCGACTTCATCCACCGCGGAAGGGTCTTCGCCCGTGTCTGGTCGAAGGCGGAATGCGAAGACGGATGGATTGACACGATCAAGGGCGCCTTCGCCGTCGGCTCCGAGCGAACGCCGCTTCAGGACACCCGCTACCTATTCGACGAACTGGTCGAGGTCGGCGCGCGCGCTCTGTCACCAGGGATCAATGATCCCTTCACCGCCATTGCCTGCGTCGACTGGCTCGGGGCAGGGCTCTCAGAAGTGGCCCGGCGAGTCATCCCGACCGCCCTGCGGGCCGACGATCAGGGCGATGTGCGGGTCATCGCGGTGCCTCTGGACTTTGCCGGCTATGTCTGGCTCGCCTTTGGTCAATTCCGCCCCTATCTCGCCTGCGACCGCAACGCGGCCGCCCGCGCTCTCGAAACTCTCGGCAGTGTCGCGTCCGACTGCGAGGACTCGGCGCGGATCGCGGCGCTGCGCGCAGAAGCCGACGCACTGACGCAGCTCGCAACCGAGCGCCTCGGTGAAAGGCTGGCAGCGACGCTGCCAACGGCTTTTGAGCACGCCTAGTTCATGCGGACGCACCTTTCTCCTCCCGCGCACTGCCAATCGAGGCGAGCCGGAGCCGGCCTCGCCTCCGCGTTTCTGCGGAAGCTGACGCTGATCCTTGGTTCTATCGCCTTGAGCTTGCCCTGTGCCGCTGTCGGGCAGATCGGCGGCGAACCTCCTGCCGCTCCGGCTGCGGAACGCGCCGAATCCGCGCCCTCGCCGCCGATCGACGTGACCGGGCTGACCGAGAATTCGGACGAGGCCATCGCGTCAGGTCTGCGCGATATTTTCGCTCAGATCTCGGGGCTTGACGAGGTCGATATCGCCGTGCGTTCGGGCGTGGTCACCCTGTCCGGGACGACCCGCAACCAAGCCGACCGCCAGAAGGCAGAAGCCATCGCCGGACGGGTGGCAGGCGTGGTCGCCGTCGAGAACACCATCGATCGAAACTTCGAGGTCGAAAGCAACGTGTCGCCCATCGTAGCCTCGCTGCGCGGCGATGTGCAGAACCTGCTGCGCGGGCTGCCACTGCTCGGGGTGGCTCTCCTGATTGCCATCGCCATCGCCTCCCTCGGTTATCTTCTCGCCGGGTGGCGTAAGCTGTGGCTGTGGATTGCACCCAATGCGTTCCTCGCCGACCTGCTCGCAGGCGCGGTCCGCGTCATCGCGATCGTCGGCGGGATCATTGTCGCCTTGCAGGTCCTCGATGCGACCGCGCTGCTCGGGCTTGTCCTGGGGAGTGCGGGCATCATCGGGATCGCGCTAGGCTTCGCCATCAGGGACACTGTCGACAATTACGTATCCAGCCTGATGCTCAGCCTGAGGCAGCCGTTCCGCGCCAACGATCATGTCATTATCGATGACAAGGAGGGCCGCGTCATCCGCCTGACCTCGCGGGCCACCATTCTCATGACGCTCGACGGGAATCATCTGCGCATTCCCAACGCGGCCGTGTTCAAGGCCAACATCCTCAACTTCACCCGCAATCCCCAGCGCCGCTTCCAGTTCGATGTTGGCGTGGATGCCGCGGCCGACCCGCTCGCTGCGATGCGCGAAGGGCTCGCCGCTATTCAGGCGCTGCCCTTCGTGCTGGAGGATCCGCCGAGCCATGCTGTCGTCGACAAGATCGGCGACTCCACGATCGACCTGCGGTTCTTCGGGTGGCTGGACCAGCGGCGCACGGATTTCGGGAAGGGGCGAAGCCTCGCCATTGATGCCGCCAAGCGGGCCCTGGAGGGCGCAGGTTTCGACTTGCCGGAGCCCATCTATCGGGTTCGAATGGATGCAGGCACCGCCGCGCTGGCCGAACGCGAAAGCGGCGGTGAACCAAAAGTCCGCCGCACCCATCGCGCCCCGCCGCAATCATTGCCTCCACTCGATGATGCTGCTGCTGCGCCCGACTTCGCCATCGAGCGGCTCGTGAGCGAGGAGCGGGGTGAGCCTAATCAGGTTGACTTGCTCGACGGCACGAAACCTACCGAGTAGCGAGGTGAGTGCTGACAAGCGAGCGCTGCGCTTGCTTCACGACACGACTGGTCGCGTCATCAGGAGCATTCCCAACCGGATCACCTCGTCGCGGCTGAGGCACGCGAAATCCTGCCGCGCGAAACTTTGGCCGCCGTCGCTCCCTTGGTCTCTGGAGGGGCGTGAATGCCTGCAATGAGAAGGAGACCTGCAATGCAACGCAACGTCACATCCGCTGTATTCGAAACCCGTGCCCAAGCCGAAGCCGCCATCGACGAGCTGCGCCGCAGCGGGGTCGGAGACAAGGCGATCTCGGTGATCAGCAAGCACGATGACGGTTTCGAACGCGACCATCACTCCGAACTCGCCGATCACCACCATGCCGACACAAAAGGGAGCGGGGCTGCCAAAGGTCTTGCCATCGGCGCCGGTGGCGGCGCCGTTGCGGGGCTCGCCGCGCTCGCTATCCCCGGGGTCGCGCCGTTCTTCGCCGCCGGGGCCGTGGCAGAGGCAATCGGGGTGATCGGCAGCACCGCGGCTACCAGCGCGGTGGTCGGCGGCGCGATCGGCGGCCTGACGGGCGCGCTGATGAACTACGGCATCGACGAGAAGGACGCTCGCTTCTTTGACGAACGCCTCCAGCGCGGCGGCTACTGGGTCGGTGTCGACCTTGGCGAGATCCGCGGCGATCGTCGGGAGGTCGACCGCATCCTTCATGGCAATAGGGGCTACACCCGGCACACGGCAAACGAGAATCTCGGCCGCCCGGACCGCGCCGACGTCGTTGAGGGTGTGCCTGCATCCATCGTCGAAGGAACGCGCGCCGGGCGCGGCGCCGATCCGACCCGCTGACGGAAGCCTCTACACCACAGTCCAGATCACATAGCTTGGACACTCGGTAGCGCACTCTATCGCCGATCTCGCTTCGGCAGAGCCGTCCTTGGCCCGCCCGCAATGGCGGTCGACCTGTAGATGATCGTTGCTGCGGTTCGCGCTGAAAAAGCGCTCCGGGTCCAGCTTAAGCGAACTTCCTGCAGGGCAGGAATGTCTCCGGATTGAGGACGAGCTGGTCGTCTCGGGCCGCATCGAGGATATCGAGCGCGGCGACGCGACCTAACCCGCACCAAGGGTCAGCCGCGGGAGCGGGCCACCTTGGAACTACCTCTCTGCGGCAACAGAGCACTCAAGGTGGCCTCTTCCTGTGCTCACTCTTGCGTGCGTGCTGAAGAGGGCCAAAGTTGCAAATTGCAACTGTTTGACTGAATTCTGTTGATCAAGATTGTCGGCACTGCTGCTGGCATGGTCATTCCGATATTCATCCTCCATCCCATTGGCGACTACAACTGGATGAAAAGCGAACAGCTCCCCTGCACTGACGATTTTGCAAGCGGCCCGGCAGGGATGGTGATCATGCCACGTCCCGCGCCTGGCTTGAGGGTGAGCGAGTTCGCACGGCCTTGGAAGAACCGCATCGCGTGCAGGCATTTGCATTGACAACTTCGTTGTCATGTATGACGCTCCTCACATGCATACCGGTACAGGACAGGCTCGCCTGCTGCTCGCCCTTGGCGATCAGGTCGCGCGATCGCACTTCAAGCTCAACGCCGTCGTCGACAAGCTCTACGAAGCCGAACTGCCCGCGGCAGGTGGCTTCAGTCCTTCCTCGCTTCGCCGCATGCTGCGCGATTGTGACGCCGATCCGCTACGGACCGTTCCCGACATCGCGGCGCTCCGCTCGGTGAGCCGCCAGTACGTGCAACGGGCAGTGAACCGCCTTGCCAGCGATGGCTTGGTCGCATTTGTCGAGAACCCTTTCCACAAGCGCAGCAAGCTGGTGCAACCGACCGCCAAAGGCGCGGATCTGTTGCGGACCTTCGCGATGCGCGAACAGCCTGTTCTGGCGCAGGCCGCGCGCTCGGTTGCGGCAAGCGACGAAGAGATCCGGTTGGCGCTCACCTTGCTGACCCGCCTTACCGACCATATCGACGGGCTGCTTCGCTTAACCAGCGACCGCGCGGAATAGCGAAAATGATGCGATCGAGAGCAATCATCGTCAGTATCGCAGCCATTGCGGCCCTTCTCACCGTAAGTGCGACCGGCTACTTGTCGCGGATTGCCCCCTCGGGCACCGGCTACAAGGCCATGACGGCCTGCACCGCGCTGTTCGTGTCCGGGCGCCCTATGGAGGCGCTCGAGCGAGAGGAGTTTGCCGGGCTTCATCCGCTGCTCGGCCTGGTTACGGTTGCAGTGGATCCGGAGCGCCGCGCGGTTTCGGCACACCTCCTCGGCATGGGTTCGCGCGAGGCGCAATATCGGAAGGGGCTCGGCTGCACCCTCACCGAACCCGGCGTGCCTCTTCAGCCTGCGCCGGAAGCGATGCTGATGCTCATCAAGCCGCGCGATGACGAATGGGAAGGTTCTGCCAAGGCGGCTTCTTCAGACAAAGTGCTACAGGCCCTCACGGCAGCGATCGATCAGGCATTCGCAGAGCCCGATCCCGCGTATCGCCGAAACACGCGGGCTCTGCTCGTCTATTGGGATGGGACCTTGCTCGCGGAGCGGTATGCGGACGGCATCACGGCGGATACGCCTCTGCCAGGCTATTCCTTGACCAAGACGGTTCTCAGCGCCCTTATCGGTATCGCCTGGTCGGAAGGTCGCCTCGATCTAGACAAGCCCGTGAACCTCTCGCTCTGGCGCGATCTTCCGGGAGACGATCCCCGTCGTCGCATCACGGCTGATCACCTCTTGCACATGACCACAGGGACAAAGTGGAGCGAGGCAACTGGCGATCCGCTCAGCCCCGTGCTGCGGATGACCTATCATGAGCTCGACATGGCAGCCTTCGCGGCGCGGCAAGCGAGCGAGGCCGAACCCGGCACGGTGTTCCGCTACAACAGCGGCTCAAGCCTGATCTTGTCGCAGCTGCTGCTCGAAAGCCTAGAGAACGACACGACACGCTACTGGCTCTATCCGCGCGAGAAGCTCTTCGCGCCCTTGGGCATGACGAGCGCGGTCATCGCTCCTGATGCCGCCGGAACGCTCAATGGCGGTTTCGGCGCCAGCGCCACCGCTCGGGACTGGCTTCGGTTCGGCTTGCTATACCTCGACGGCGGGATGGTCGATGGGGAACAGGTTGTTCCGAAAAGCTGGATGGAGTTGAGCTTTCGGACGCAAGCAGCGAGTGCGCAGCGCGGCTATGGCAAGCACGTCTGGGTGAACCGCCAAATTGCGAATGGAGGCCGCCCCGCACGCCCGAGGCCGAAGCTTCCGGATGACAGCTTGCTGATGAACGGCCAGTTCGGTCAGCTCATCGCCGTCATCCCGAGCCGGCGGGTCGTGATCGTGCGGCTGGGCCAATCCAACCGGTGGGACTTCGGCAAGGATCCCGATGAGCTGGTGGTCGACATTCTCGCTGCGTTGCAAGAGGTGCCAGACGACCGTTAAGTAGCGAAGTAGCAGCCGTCATTGGCAGCGCGGGCCGGGCAGCGTCAGGTGCCGAGCCAAGACCTTTCTGCAGCTCTCGACCCGAGGGCGGTGATCCGGATCGTGCGCAGCTTCATGTCCCTTCGCTCGGTATGGCGAAGAACGTTCGAGTTATCGCTTGCTCGATCTCCATGAAGTCTGCGAAGTCGTCGAGCCGGGCATTGGCGTTGAGCGCTACGACGAGGCGCTGTTCCGGATAGACTACCAGCCAGCTGTAAGCGCCCTTCGAGACGCCGCCGTGATGAATGTTCCAGACGGGTTTGTCCTCGCCGAGCACCCGCAGGTTCGGGTTGGCGCGCCAGCCGATCGCATAGCTCTGCTCGTTGACCTCGCCGCTCGCCAGCTTCTGCGGCGTCCAGAACGCCGCCCGCGTGGCGGGGGTGATGTAAGCGGGATCGAGCCACGCCGATCCGATCCTGACAAGATCACTTGAGGACGCAATCAGCCCGCCGCCGGCCCACTTGTAGCTGTGATTGACCCGGCCCCACGGTTTCAGGACTCCACCCTTGCGCCAGTAGAAGGTAGCGCGATCGGGCACGGGCCGGTCTTGATAATCGGCCGACAAGCTCGTGATCCCGAGTGGGCGGGCGATCTCTCGTTCAAGAATGTTCAAGAAAGGCGCGCCCGCGGTCCTTTCCATCAATGCCGAAAGGAGAACGACGTCGAAGCTGGTGTAGCGAAAAGATGTACCGGGCGCGAACTTGAGGTTGTTGCCGTCAAACATGGAGAGCGCATCGGTCACGCTGTCGAACTGCTTTCGCTCGCGGATCGAATGGAACAGCCCGGTAAGGTCGCGGTTCTGATCATAGTCGACGATCCCAGCGGTATGCGAGGCGAGCTGGCGCGGGGTGAGCGCGAGCCACTGCGGGTTTGGCAGGTCGCTTGTCCAGCTGCCTGCGGGCGTGTCGAGATGCATCGTGCCCTTGTCCACCAATCGCGCGAGCGCCGTGGCGGTCACCGCCTTCGAGGTGCTGCCAATGCGGTAACGTGTTGCAAGACTTGCCGGAGTGCGGCTTTCGAGATCGGCCCAGCCACTTGCAGCCGCCCACACGATCTTGCCCTCATGGGCGACCGCCACCGATAGCGACGGCAACCCGTGGCGCACGCGCGCCTCCTCCAGCGTCTCGCGCCCCGCATCGGCTGCACCGCGCCACCGCTCTTCGCTTAGGTGCTCGGTGTAGGGGGCGGGCGGGGCGGGGAGCGCGACCTTCTTGCCATGCCCGGCGCATCCGCCCAGCACGCCACAGGCCAGCGCGGTGGCCAGCGGCAGCCAACGTTTTTTCATCGTGGGTCTCCAGTTTGGGGAGTGGGTCGGCGAGGTCAGCCGTCAGGGAACAGGCTTCGCAGCCGATCGAGATAGGTCTCGAGCGCGGCGTCGCCTTCTTCGGTGATGGTCACGGTCATTCGGGTGCGTTTGCCCAGATAGCCCTTATTGATGCGGACATGGCCGTGCTCCTCAAGCTTGCGCAGCTGCGCGGCAAGATTGCCGTCGGTGAGACCAAGCGCCTCGCGCAGTTCGACGAAGTCCGATTGGCGCGCCCCCTTGAGGAAAGCCATGATGCCGAGCCGCACCCGGCCATGCAGCACCTCGTCGAGCGCGCGGTAATCGAAGGGTTTCATCGGGCTGCCCTCGAGATTAATACGGCGCCCGGAAGCGCGAGGAGTACGGCGAAGCCGAGCGCGAGGCGCAACCAGTCGATGGGGATCACCACCTGCTGCGCGGCATAGAAGGCAGCAAGCGAGAACCAACCCACACCGGGCAAGGCCATCCAGCGCATGGGCGTCGCGAGGCTGAGGGCAATGAACGCCGCACCGAGCACCGAGGTGACGAGCAGGATGGTGATAAGCCCGTCAGGACGCGAACCTGCGTCCGCCGCGACGAGAAACACAGCGAGCGCCGCACCAACGGAGGCGAAGGTGAGCGTATAGAAACGTGCGACAGGATGCCCGAAACGACGCCCCGCGCCGCGCGGCGCGATGAAGATCGCAAGAACAAAGCCGATCAATGCGATCGGTTGCCACACCCACAACAGCCTGCTCGGCAGCCAGTCGCCGACTTCCGCTGCGTATTGAACGCAAAGTGCTGAGGCAGCGGCGAGGCCCCAGCCCAGCAGGTGATGCCCATCGAGCGCAGCGGCCCGACGTCCGGCGGCGATCATTGCCTCGAGATCGCGCTTTTCGTTGAAGAGAACCAGCGGTGTTTTCATGCTAGTCTCGATATGCAAACCACTTTGCGTTGTAAAGCGTCTTGCATGGCTTGGCTGCGAGGCCCCGAAAGCAACGAGGCAACAGGCACTTGCCGAACGACACGAATCTGATCGCTTTAATCGGGTGCTCCCCACGCGGAGCCGGTCATCCAGATCAGCCACCATCTGTCTGAGTCCGCCTCAAGCCGCCATGCCGCTTTCTTAAATCGAGTGCAATCCGGGCGAGAAAGCCCGCTCTTGCTGCCAACATTGAGGAAAAGCAGGTCAACTGAAGATCGAAGAAGTCAAACGACCATCGATCAATCTGGTGTCATGAACGATGCATCTGATCGTCATCAACTTGCCATGAATTCATCAGCACGCAACCGCTGCGTCCCGTCGATGACTTTTGTGCAGACTACTGCATCGAGCACCGATGATGGATCAGGGGCTAGATACCATGGCAAAGCTCGTCAGTCGAAAGGCACGCTGGCTGATTTCTGCAGGCCTGATGGCAAGCATCCACGTGATATCGGCTTCTGGTGCTTCCGCTCAGGACACAGGCGAGCAGACGGAGGCGGAGCAGGAGAATGCACCGATCTTGGTGACCGGAAGCTTGATCCGCCGTACGAACGCAGAGACGACTGTTCCGATTACCGTGCTCGACGAGAGGACGATTGACCTGCGGGGCGGGCTGCTGCCGTCCGATCTCCTGACGTCCCTGCCGTCGGTCTCGAACCTCCCGGAGAATGAGACGCGGCTCGGATCTTCGGGTGCCCGGGGCGACAACGCCAACCTCAATCTTCGCAACCTCGGCGCTCCTGCGACGCTGATTCTGCTCAACGGACGGCGTCTCGCCATCAACCCTTTCACCGCAGGCCTGTCACAGGCGGTCAACATCAACCACTTGCCCACGCAGGGGATCGAGCGGATCGAGGTGCTGCGCGATGGGGCCTCCTCGATCTACGGGTCCGATGCCGTGGCAGGTGTCATAAATTACATCACGAGGCGTGACATCGATGGTCTCGAATTGCGTATCCGCTTCGCATCGCCGGAAGATGGCGGTGGTCAGAGCTGGCAAGGCGCACTTACGTTCGGCACACGCTTTGGTGGTGATCGCGGCCGCATCTCCGGGACTGTTGAGGGGCTCTATCGCGAGGAAACGCTTCTCACGCAGCGTGGATTCAGCCGGACGTCCTTGAACATTGATCGCGCTCCTCCACCCTTCAATACCTTCGGTGGGCCGTTCGACGGCAGAACGCCTCGTGGCTTTTGGCCGACGTTTCAGATCGGCAATGCGACGGCGAACAACTTCTTCCGACCTGTAAACGGCGTACCAACGCTCACAGCAACTGCGCCAAATCGTGCCACCGATCCGGAATTCTTCCTCGACCTGAACCAATTCGGCTTCGCCTCTCCGCGCACCGAGCGGATCAATGCGAACATCTTCGCGGAATGGGACTTCTCCGATCGGATCACCGCCTTCACCGAGCTTGGCTATTATCACGCATCCTCGTTGATGCGTCGTCAGCCGCTGGCGCTCAACGCGCCGACCTCGGACCTGGCGATGGTGATGCCGGCGGACAGCCCATTCAACCCCTTCGGCTCGCGCTTCTATGACCCGGCAGGCGTGCCGAACCCGGATGGCACGCCGCGCCTGGTGGGAGCGCCGCGATCGATCCGCTTCACCCAGATGACCATACGGGATCTGGCAGCGGAAGACGTACGCACAAGTTCCGATGTGTACCGCATCGTTGGCGGGCTGCGAGGCAGCCTCGGCGAGACCTGGCAATGGGAAGGTTCGCTATTTTACAACGAGGTGCGGGGACAGGACGATGCCTTTCCTAACGTGCGCGAGAGCCTCTTGCAGGCCGCGATCGCTCGGACCGATGCAAGCGCTTACAATCCCTTTGGCTATACGTTCCGCGTTGCCAATGGCGCGGTTGTGGCGGACCAGCCCTACACCAATCCGCAATCGGTCGTGGACAGCTTCTCGGACGTTTTCTCGCGCAGCGCGAGCAGTTCGCTCGCGAGCGCCGAGCTGCGAGCATCGGGCGATGTGTTCAGTCTCGGGGCAATCGACGTCAAGACAGCAATCGGCGCGGAGTATCGGCAGGAGAAGCTGAGGGACGTGCGCCCACCCTTCAGCGGGGAGAACCCCGAATCCAGCGGTCTCGATCCGCTCAACAACGACTTCCTCTTGCACCCTCCGCGTCCCGACGTCTTCGGGGAGCGCGAGGTCCTGAGTGCCTATGCCGAGGTGCTGGTGCCGCTGGTCACGCCTGACAGAGCGCTGCCCTTCGTCCACAGCCTTGAGCTGACTGCCTCGGCAAGACTTGAGAGCTACAGTGACTTTGGCGAAACTCTGCGGCCCAAGGTTGGCGCCAACTGGCGCCCACTGCCGTGGTTGATGCTGCGCGGATCGTACAACGAGGGCTTCCAGGCTCCAAGCCTTGCCGCGCTCTACACCAGCCCCCGTTGGACCATCACCGCGGGTGCGGGCGACATTGATGCCTACCGCAACCCCTTCCTGAACGAAGGGCCCTACGTCAAGCGGACCTATTTCGGCGGCAACCCCGATCTGCGCGCGCAGGAATCACAAGGGTACACCTATGGCGTGGTCCTGGAGGTGCCGGGCATTCCGGGCCTGAGCGTTACGGCGGACTATTGGCGCATCAAGCGGACCAATCTGCTCGGCCAGCGGAGCGTCGACCAGATCGACCAGAGCGACGCGGCATTGCTGCGCGAGTTCACGCGCCAGCAGATTGCCGCCGGCGTTCCGGTCGACCAGATCGATATCGGATCGGGGGCAAACTATCGGGGGGATCCGGACGTGGAGCGGTTTCCGCTCACGCCCGAGGACAGGGCGGCCTTTGCTGCCTACAATGCAGCCAATCCGGATAATCCTGCAGCTCCCGCGGGACGGATTTTCGGCAGGTATCGTCCGTTCCTGAACCTGTCGTCGAGCGATCACGCAGGCGTCGACTTCAGCGTGCAGTATGTAATGCGGCGCCAGGCCTGGGGACGGGTGGTGGTCAATTCCGACTGGAGCTATCTCGACCGCGCCAGCAATGTTCTTGCCCCCGCCAACGTTGCGCCGATCGTCAACAACGAGCTCTTTGCCGATGGCGCGGCGCGCTGGCGCGGCACAACCACGATCAACTGGGACCACGATGGGTGGAGCGCGGGGCTCGGCATCTACTACGTCGGCAAGACCCATGATGTTGGCGCGACGACCACCCAGGCCACCTATGAGGCTTTAGGCAGGCCCTCCTACATCGAACCCATCGAGACGGCGGGCCGCACGATCTACCGTCTCGTCATCGATCCCTACACCACCTTCAATCTCCTGCTCGGCTATAATTTCGGCGACGAAGCCAATGCCGTATTGCGCAACACCCGGGTCCGGGTCGGCGTGATCAACCTCACCAAAGAGGAGCCGCCGCTCGCATCGGGCGCCTTCGGCTATGACCCTAGCGTCAGTCAGACCCTGCTCAACGGCCGAACCTGGAGCATCGAACTGGTGAAGCAATTTTGACCCGTGCCCCATTCACTCGCCGCGATGCGCTGGGCGGGGCGGCGCTTGCACTCGCAGCTGCGCCGCTGCTGCCTCGTGCCGCCTTCGCGTGCGCAAGCGGCGAGGTTCTTTCGCATGATCTGGTCGCCGACGAGATCGGGCGGTGGCACGTGCCAGAGGCGAACCAGGCGGCGGCCGTAGATGCGGATTACTTCTACGGCATCGGCAACCGGGTTCTCGTCAAGCACCGCAAGTCCGATGGCGTGCGCGTGGCGGAATGGAGTGGACCGGAGGGCGGACAGATCGTCCACTTCAATGCCGGCTACGTTGCGAAGGGCCAGCTCATTCTTGCGCATTCCAATTTCCCCCAATTGCCGATGGCAAGCTCGCTCGAGATCCACGACGCCCGCACCCTTGCACCCATCTCGTCGCACAGCTTCGGCTTCCGGCTCGGCTCGCTCACCTGGGCGGTCCGGCACCGCGGCTTTTGGTGGGCGTGCTTTGCTAACTACAATGATCGCGGGACTACCCCAGGGTTCGATCAACGCTGGACCCATGTCAGTCAGTTCAATGACCAGTGGCAGATGCGCCAGTCCTGGCTCTTCCCTCCGAGTGTGGTGGCAACCTGGGGAATCAGCTCGAGCTCCGGCGGCGACTGGGGCAACGACGGATTGCTTTACGTGACTGGGCACGATGCGCCGGAACTTTATGTGCTGCGCCTTCCACGCCAAGGCATGCTGCTCGAACATGTCACAACCATTACCGTGCCGATCGAGGGTCAAGGGTGGGCCTGGGACCGCAGCCTGCCGCGCGGGCAGCGTGTTATCTATGGGATCAGCAGGCGCACGCGCGAGATCATCGCAGCTCGTGTGCCGCCGGTTCCAAAGAACTTATTCTTGTGATGCCTTCCGCCGCCCGACTAGGCCGTGGCAGTTGCCGACCCAGACTAAGCCAATCACAATCATCGGCTCGAACGTCTGCTATCGCCAAAAGCCGCCAAGCTGCTGTTGGTACCGCCGACTGGCCACGCGATGACCGAGGGTGGGTGGATAAGCGAATGCGGTTTCTGAGCTTCACGCCGATTGATTCCGATTGAGCTTAGGAAACTCAGATATCCGTTCCGAGCCGCGCGGGCAGTTCTGCCAGAAGGTGCTCCGACATAATCATCAGATCACCGCGCTGCGTCAGGCTTCTCCATAACGGCCAGAGCCTGCCAGAGTTGAGGGTGATTGCTGCCATCGAAGCCATCTGTGAACTGCGGCGCACAAAACCCCGCGTCGCGAGCGAAACGGGCAATCCAGTCTCGGTGAAGAAAGGTATCGAGCTGCTGGGCGGCATCCCCCCGCCGCAGGTGATTAAGGTTGTTCTGCCATACGCGATCGTGCGCTGGATCCTCCATTTCGAGGAAGGAAAACACAAGTTTCCCTCCAGGCTTCAACGCGCGAAAAGAATCGAGAATGTAGAGGAAGGATTCTGCAGGATAGAGGTGAGTGAACACAGACCAGTGAAACACAATATCGACCGAAGCATCGGGTGCGATGATCTTAGGAGTCTCGTTCAATATCGTTTCATAGCCCGGGCATTGACGCTTCAACTCGTCAAGCAGTTCGCGCACGACGTCTGCACCGATATAACGACCCTGCCACCCGGAACGCTGCAGAGCCTGTGCAGTTCGTCCGCAGCCACAGCCGAGGTCGTAAATGGTCATCTTGTCGGTCAGGCCATGGTGCCTCAGGACGGCCACTTGGCCGTCGCCCTGCGCGACGAAGCCCTCCATGGTTTCCGAGCCGATAGCTTGGGCCAACGCGAGCGCACGGTCATTCGGCATATCGCGCAGTTTGCGACGGACGACCCTCCGATAATCCCTTACCGAATGACTTCGATGGCGCCTTCGGAAATGGAAATCGGGAAAGCGCATCTGCGGGTGTCCTTTCAAAAGCTCCCTCCACCTAGCCGTTACAATATTGATTCTGCAACCGATTGCTGTGAGATCGCAGCACGGCTTGACCCTAAACTCGCCCCCGTGCCTTACCGCGTGCTGGTGACGTCGAGAGCTCTGAGCGATGACAGCCTAACGGCGGCGTCGGTCAACGACTAAACCGTAAGAAGCCGCCAAAAACGGCCACACACGATGGATCGCGCCACGCTTGACCACGCTCGCGGCGGAAAGCCCGATGGTGTCGCGCGGCAGCTCAGTGAAGCGGGCACGCCACGCGAGCCCTTCTGCCAGCGCCGGATCGGCGAGCGAGGTCGCGCCGAACATCACCTTCAGAAGATCGTCCTCCACTCCGTAGGTTCCATGCTCCATCAGGTGGGCGATGAGCGGCGCGAAGCGGGCGGCATCGGTTTCCGCATCCGCCGATGACCCGCACACGATCAGCGTCTTCAAGAGGTCCGACCGCTGCGCCGCGATCCGCAAGCCGACGAAGCCGCCCATCGACTGCCCAACGAACTGCACTGGACCGCCGAGCCGTTCGATGAGCGCGTTCGCGTCCTCCGCCAGCGCTTCCTGATCGTAGCGGTTGTCCGACGCGGGTCCCCTCAGTCCGTGGCCGCGGTTTGGAGTGCCATTGAAATCACGAGCTTGCTCGAAGCGGCGCCCCGGTAATCGGGCGCTTAGACCTCCTCCAGTGCGCTGGCGAGGTGCGACAGGCGCCGGTGAATGGCAGCGGCGATGCTCGCATGGACTTCCTCTGCGAAGTCTGCCGGCATCGCCGCGCGGGCTGCGCTGACAGCGTTCGCAGCTTGGCCCAGTAGCTCCGATATCGCGCGGCGCATGAGGTCAACACCGAGGCCTGCCGCCTTGCCAGTTTGGACGAAATGACGGCCCATGACTTCGGACAACCGGTAATGGCGGTTGATCCCTGCCGACATCGCAAGACGGAATTTGGGCGGAGCGATCTGGCCTCTGTCGGCAGCTGGCTGAGCCGATAGCACATCATAGAAGGGCGTGAGGCTGAAACGCCCGCCCGGCTCCAGAAAGATGCTGAAGTTCTTGGCGTGGCCGTCGGTCGCGCCGATCAGCCAGAACAGGATCTGGCTTTTGAAGAAGGCAGCCTGATCGGCACGGGGATCGTTCGCTCCATTCAGGAGCCCGATAATGTCGCGCATGCTGGGGCCCCCGTCGCTCTGGTATTTGCGGGTCGGCGGGATGCCGAGGGCTTGGCAACAATCCTCCTGGGGCAGGCGGAGGATGTCCTTTGTACTGCGCCAGCGCCGATCGAAACGCTCGACCACCAGCACGCGCCGCGATCCGAACGTTGCTATCTCGGTTTGAGCGACCTGAAGGCCGAAGGCCTCCATGAGTGTCAGGCAGTAGTGTTCGTTGTCCACGCTGTCCGACATGTCGATCATGCCGTCGGCTGTAGGAATCTGGCCTAACTGCGGCTTGAGAATGTGGGTTGTGGGTGTCGTTCCGACCGGGCGCAGCCATTGTCCGTGGGCGCGCAGCAGAGCCGTCTTCTCCTGCGCGCCAGCAACCGAAATCCGGAACTCCTGTTCGCGGTCCAGACCGAGCGGCGCCTGTGCCAAATCGGCGAGCATTGCCTCGATCTGCACATCGTTGATGGGCTCACCCTCAATGTCGCCCTTTGCCTGGTTAGCCCCGCCCTCGGGCAGAAACTGCATTGCGCCGACGCAGTCGCGGCCGATCGCTTCGAGCAGACTGTAGAAGTCTGTTCCTTGCGCGCCCATGCGCTCAGCGAGACGGCGACGCACAGTGTCCCGATCTGGCAAGAGATTATCGAATACGGCAGCGACCTCTGCACCGCGATAGGCGGTGGGGGTCAGCGGCAGAGAGAGCGACACGGCAAACCGGTGCTCCCATGCCAGCCAAGCATCGTCATACTGAAAGCTGATCGCCCCGGTCGATGCCTTCTCGAGGCGGCCAACCAGGCGGCCATTGATGAGCACGTCGAGCGGCTGATAAGTCTTCTTGCGCGCCACGGCTAGAAGACATCCTCAATCGATTTTATGCCCTGCTCGCGTGGCACGATCTGCATATCGAGACCCAGGCTAGCGATCACACTGAGCAGTGTACCCAACTTGGTCCCCTCGCTGCCATTCTCGATCGCAGAGATGGTTTTCTGCTGCGTGCCTGTAAGGTCTGCCAATTCAGACTGGGTCATGCCTTGCCTGAGACGCTCGCTTTGAATGAACGCGCCAAGTTGGTTCGGCAATCTGACGATCTGATGCATGGATGCCTCCTCAATGGCGGCATACCCCAGAAGGTATAAAGATGCAATATAACTCGCCGGGTATAAATAGAGCTTATACCCTTTAGGGTATCACATGCGGAGAAGCCGATAGGTACGTCAATAGCATCGATTCGCAGGGGGCTGTGAAATTTGAAATCAAACCCTCGGCAGCTTAGGGGATCGCGCAACGCCCTTGGCAATGCTCGTCTGCGCCCAGTTTCTCCTACGCCACCTCGACCAGATGACGGCCGAATTCGTCAAGGCCGAACTTCGTCGTCCGACCGGTGAACCGCTCGATCACCCTCCTGCCTGAACTGATGCCTCACCCGCCCACGGCCAGACCGTCATCGAGCCGCGCAACGCCGGCCACCTGACAGGGGTAGGCCGGATCGGGCGGGGTCTTGAGGCTTGCGACATCCGTGTAGTCGACGAGCAATTCGCCCGGCAGAGGCGAGCCGCCCGTCGTTTCGAGCACCCGCTGTCTGCCATCCGGGTCCCAGGTGATGATGAAGTGGTCCGGACAGGCATCGATCATGGCGGCTTCGTAGTCCGTACTGTTGCGATCGTCGAACCACGTGGCGAAGTGCGCGGCAGAGCCTTTCGGCACTTCGATCTCGCAAACGCTGAACTTGCGGCCCCCTCCCGACAGGCGCGCGGTCAGGCGCGTGGCTTTCTCCGCCAGCCAAAGCGAAGGCCCCAGCGCCTTGCGCAGACCGGAATGGCCGAGCCGCAACTTGTGCTCCGTCAGCTCGCGGCGCTGCGCTTCCAAGGGTGCCTCCGAGGCCGCGAGGCCCAGCTTGCGGCGGACGACCTTCACCCGCTGCGCTTCTCAGCGAAGCACTTCATGCCTGCTGATGCGCTCGCCGGCGATGATCGAAACCATTCAGACTTTGATCCCCGCCTTGAGCAGTCCAGAACGTCACTACATCCAACTTCGCCGCCCGGTAAGTGGCTACGCCAAGCAAGCCGTCCAAGCGGTGTCATTGAGCTGCGAAGATTGCGCACAGGCATGGCATGGCGTCAGTGCGACATTGCGCGAAATCTCAAGCTGCGGCCGGAGCATTCAGCTCCTTGACGCGATCAAGTGCGCGCTGTGGCATGAGGCCCGCTGCCTCGCGAAGCGCCCTCTCCCACTCGTCAAGCTGATGGTCCCGGTTCAACGCGCGCCTTGCTGCGTAGCGCTGCGCGGCTTCGCTAAGTGCTTTATACCTCGTGTCATCATGCCGAAGGCTGCGCACTTCAGCCGCCCATGTCTGCGGCGAAGCATCAGCCGGCAGGATCGAACCGCCATCTCCGATCGCTTCGGGCAATCCGCCCCGATGACTTCCGATCACCGGTATTCCCGAGATCTGTGCCTCTGTCGCGATCCTGCCATACCCTTCCGCCCACTGACTGGGGGCAAGCAGGATCCTGGTCTGCGCATAGACCTTGCGCATGTCCTCTTCTCGCGGCGCGAGAACGATATTCGGTATCGCTCCGATGGCTGCGGTGAGGCTGCTGCGTTCTCTGGAGCTAAGGGGCCAAGTCTCTTGGAATCTGAATTCGATATCGGGGAGGAGGCGAGCCACCTCGATGGCGATTGCAAGACCCTTGAGAGGGCTGGGGTTGACGAAGGTGACATAGCGCCCGGTCACTTCGGTCCGGTATTGCTCCGGATTGATGATTGGATGGATGACAGTGCATGTGGCACCAAACCGGCTGCGATAGGCAGCCGCGGTAAATGCGGAGTTTGCTACCCCTCTGATCGGCGCGAGCTGCGCCAGATCATACCCGTGCGCATCGAATTCCACATCCTGGAAGTTGAACAAGACGGGCACGCCCGCCTCCGCGAAGGCATGGGCAACGCTACCGGTGCTATGCGCCAAAACGACGACAACATCTGGCTTGAAGCGGCGCGCCACTTCGCCAGCGCTCTGCGCAGGATACCAACTTCGGTAGGCCGGATACCCGAGCAAGGTGTCAACAACAGCCCGCCTTCCTGTCAGCTTCATCAAGATGCGGCCACGCCAGCCCAGAAAGCCTTCACCATCAAGACCGGCTGTTATCGCAACCTCATGCCCTCGCGCCGCCAAGCCGCGCAGCAGGGTGTCCCCTGAGCGCTGGGAACCTCCGATCATCTGCGGCAGGGTCGGGGCGCCCGTCGCAACCAAGATCCGCATCGCGCAACCTCCCACCAAGGCTTGAAGCGATTTCAGAATGATTTCTGGTATTTACCAGAACAGTGCAATGCTTATGTGCAAATTTGACGTCACTCAAGTATTGACGGCGCGCTTGATCAACCTGCACGCCGCGCAACTAATGAGACTAACGCAGGGATTTCGCCAGCGTAGCCCCATGTGCTCTCGGATAAGAACTTCAGAATTTTTTGTCAGGCTTGTAGAGAGGCGCGCCGTTATCTCCATTTTAACGAAAGAGCTCTACGCGTCAACTAGCAGGCGAGCGGGGTGCCAATATGTATTTTCCACGAGATCGAGAAGATACGCGCGCGCACCACGGCGAGACACCGCAAGAGCCTGATAGAAGGGGCAGCATTCCTTCAGGGCCGCCCTTCATCGAGACCAGTCCGCCACTCGACCCTCCGCAAGCGAAGCCCCTGATCGTAGGCAGCCTTGCTGCTGCTGTGGCCTCATGCGGCGGCGAGGGGAGCAACTCGGCCGGCAGCACCAGCGCAGGCACTGCCAGCCCGCCCGTTTCTGCGGTGCGCAAGCCGCAAAGCGATGCCGAGGCGGCGCGTTTCCTGCTCCAGGCCTCGCTTTCTGCCTCAACCGGTGCCATCGCCGAGCTGCGCAGCGAAGGCTACAGGCCGTGGCTCGACCGCCAATTCAGCTCGGACAATTCGCAGACCGGGCGCGGGTTCCTCGCTGACCGCGGCTTCGATCGGGTGGACACCAGCCGCCACTACAATTCCGCGGCAAGCGGCGACTACATGATCTGGTCGCAGCTGCTGTCGGGCGGCAATCCTGTGCGCAAGCGGATTGCCTTCGCGCTTTCGGAATTCTTCGTCGTCTCGCTCTCCGGGATCGACCTGACGTGGCGCGGCCCTGCGATCGCTGAGTACTGGGACATTCTCAACCGCCACGCGTTCGGCAACTTCCGTGACCTGCTGCAGGACATCACGCTCAACCCGGCAATGGGGGTCTACCTCAACACCCGCGGCAATCGCGAGGCCAATCCCCGTACGGGCCGTGTTCCTGACGAGAACTACGCGCGTGAGGTGATGCAGCTGTTCACCATCGGTCTTCTTGAATTGAACGCCGACGGCACGCACCGCTTGATGAACGGAAGCCCGATCGAAACCTATACGAGCGCGGATGTGACCGGCCTGGCCAGGGTGTTCACCGGTTATGACTTCGATCAAGCAGGCCTTGTCTCCACCGTCGAGGTCGGCGGCACGCGCCAGATCCCCGATCCGGACTATGTTCGCCGGCCGATGACCGCCAATCCGGCGCGCTGGGCACCTGCGCGCGCGACCGGCTTTCATTCCGCCGAGGCCAAGACCTTTCTGGGCCTCACCATCCCGGCAGGCACCGATGCAAGTGAGAGCCTGCGCCGCGCGCTCGACCATCTGTTCAGTCATCCCAATGTCGGGCCGTTCTTCGCCAAGCAGATGATCCAGCGCCTTGTCACGAGCAATCCCACCCCGGCCTATGTCGGACGGGTCGCGGCAGCTTTCGCGAATAACGGGCAGGGCCGGCGCGGCGATCTTTCCGCAGTGTTCAAGGCGATCCTTCTCGACAATGAAGCTCTCGATCAAGCCAACGTCGTCAACCCGAATTTCGGCAAGCTGCGCGAACCGGTGCTGCGCTATGTTCAGCTGGCACGTACCTTCGGTGCGCGCTCGACAAGCGGCAATTGGCAGGTGGGCGACCTCAGCAACGCGGCCAGCGGGCTCGGGCAGAGCCCGCTGCGATCGCCCTCAGTCTTCAATTTTTTCCGGCCAGGCTACTTCCCGGCCAACACCGAGATTGCCAACCGCGGCCTGCTCGCCCCTGAATTCCAGCTGGTCAACGAGACCTCGGTGGCCGGCTACATCAACTTCATCGAACGCGCCCTTCTGGGCGGCCGGGCTCCGGTCGCCGATATCGCCCTCGATTTCTCCGCCGAGACGGCGATCGCGCAGGACAGCGCTGCGCTGCTGGATCGGCTCGATCTGCTCCTCACTGGCAGCCAATTGAGCCAAGGCGTGCGCGACACCATTCGTGCCGCGATGAACGACGTGGCGCTGACCGCCAGCTCGACCAATGCCGAACGGCTGCGGCGCGTGCAGATCGGCATCGCCCTGATCTTCGCGTCAACTGATTATCTGATCCAGAAATAGACCGGCACTGCCAGCGGCAGCAGAGGGGCGCAGGAATGTTCATCGGCAAGAGCATCGAAATCGAACGGCGAGCGTTCCTCAGACGCACGGGTCAATTGGCGATGATGGGGGCTGCATCCTCATACGCCCTCGATCTTGTCGGACTGGCTGAAGCAGCGGCCTTCAGCAATGCAGGCGGCTATAAAGCCCTGGTCTGCGTGTTTCTCTACGGCGGTAATGACCACGGCAACACGCTCATCCCTGTCGATGCAACCAACTATGCACGCTATGCCGCGATCCGCGGCACGGCCGGGTCAGAAGAAGCCTCCGGGATCGCGATCGCGCGCAGTGCTCTTGCCGGCACGGTCATTGCTGCCCCATCCGACCAGCGCCTGACCGACGACATCACCTATGCGCTGGCACCGACCATGCCGCGTCTCAAGGCCCTGTTCGATGCCGGCACGATGGCGCCGCTCCTCAACGTGGGACCTCTCATCGCTCCGCTCACGCGCGCGCAGTATGATAATGGAAGCGTCCCGCGTCCGGCCAAGCTCTTCTCGCATAATGACCAGCAATCCACCTGGCAAAGCTCGCAGCCTGAAGGCTCACGAGCGGGTTGGGGCGGCCGGATGGGTGATCTTGCGCTGACCTCGAACACCAATGCTATGTTCACCGCGATCAGCGCGACCGGCAATGCAGTTTTCCTGAGCGGTCAGAACACCGCGCCGTTCCAGGTCTCGGCAGCTGGAGCAACCCTTTACAACCCGCTGCAGAGCGGCCGCCTTTTCAACTCGGCCGCAGCCTCGCAGGCGCTCGGCACACTGCTGCGCAGCGGGTCCGGGAATGTCATGGCGGCTGACTACGCGCGGTTCAATGACCGCTCCATTCAATATGGCCCCTTCGTCAACGAGGCGCTGCGCAACGTCAGCTTCTCCACCAGCTTCGGGACCGGCAATCGTCTTGCCGATCAGTTGCGTGTCGTTGCCTCGCTGATCGCTGCACGCGCGCGCCTCGGGGTAACCCGGCAGGTGTTCCTTGTCTCTCTCGGCGGGTTCGACAACCATGACGGGTTGATCGGCACCCATGACGCTCTCCTGGGTCAGGTCGACTTCGCCATCGATGCCTTCTATCGCGCCACCGCCGAGCTGGGCGTGGCCAACAACGTCACCACCTTCACTGCCTCGGATTTCGGCAGGACCCTGTCTTCGAACGGCGATGGTTCGGACCACGGATGGGGCGCGCACCATTTCATCGTCGGGGGAGATGTTCGCGGCGGGCGCTTCTATGGACGTGCCCCGCAGGTCTCGGTGACGAGCGCTGATCAGGTCGGTCAGGGCCGGCTTCTCCCAACCACTTCGGTGGATGAGCTTTCCTCCACCTTGGGACTGTGGTTCGGCCTTGCCCCCTCGGAACTGTCTTCGATCGCGCCGAATATCGGCCGCTTCGCGTCAGCCGATCTCGGCTTCATGAGAGCCGCGGGTGTGGCTTCGTCCGCCGCCAGGTAGCCGCCAAGGCGCACGGCCGAATGAACGGTCCGCGCAGCAACGGTTTCGCGCAAGACGTTCCGTTCATGGATTGCTAGGCAGCGACGCACCCACGCTGACCGGCCATTTCCTGCACGCCGTGCAGCTGCTCAATCCTTGAAGCCGGCGAGAAGCGGCAGTCAGACGGCGCGATGAGCGGGCCAGCGTTGCTGATCCAGGACCTGCCCGCTTCGCAGTGCTCAGCGCCCCTCCTGCAGCAGCGGCCGACGTGATTGCAGGCAAACGCGCCAATTCTTGACGGGATCAGGCCTTGCCTGAGAACCTGCCGCTCCCACCAAGTGCATGCGCCGCGCCCTCAACCATGCGCGGAGGCCTGCTCATGACACGCTGAATAGATCAGGCTCTCCGCGGGTTTGCCCCACAGATACCCCTGTCCGATGTCGCACCCCAGGTCGCGCAGAGCATCGCGTTGAGCAATCGTCTCCACCCCCTCGGCAACAACATCGATGTCCAGCTCGCGCGCGAGATGGATGATGCTTCCGATGATGGCGCGGCTATGCGCATCGCGGATCAGGTCCTTCGTGAAGGATCTGTCGATCTTCAGCGTATCGACGGGAAGACCTTTCAAGGTTGCCAGAGAAGCAAATCCCGTCCCGAAGTCGTCGAACGCCAGCCGCACCCCGGCGCGGCGCAGCGCACGCAGTTCGGACAAGAAGCGTGCATCCTGACGAAGCATGACAGTCTCGGTCAATTCCAGCTCCAGATCGCCTGGCGAGAGACCATGACGATCAAGAAGGTTCAAGACCGTCGTCTCGATGCCCGAGCTGCGCAGCTGGATGGCGAACAGATTGACGCTGATCGACGGCAGCGCGATGCCCTGCTGGCGGATGCGCACGAGCTCTGAACATGCCTCATCGATAATCCAGCGTCCGAGCTCTGCCGCAACAGCATGCTGTTCGAGCGTGTCAAGGAAGACACCCGGCGTAATCAGCCCTCGGGTTGGATGGAGCCAGCGAAGAAGAGCCTCTGCTCCCGCAAGCGCGCCGTCCGTCAGACTGACCATGGGCTGGTAGAACAACCGCCATTCGCTTGCTACCGTTGCCCGGCGTACCTCGTCACGGAACGCGCGCTGTGCGTAAAGCTTGTTCTCGAGCCCGCGATCAAAGATCCGCAGCTTGCGGCCCACATCTCGCTTGGCCTCGAGGAGCGCGAGATCCGATCGGAGCAAAAGCTCCTCCGCATCTGTCGCATGAAGCGGCGCTAGCGCAAAGCCGGCACTGGTCGACAGGCGCAGTTCGTGCCCGCCCACAGAATAGTCGTCGTCAAATGCACCGCATAGCGCCTCGCCAACCCCGCGGGTGCGAACAGGATCGCTGCAGCCGGGGATAAGTACGGCAAACTCGTCCCCGCCCATGCGTGCAAGCAGCGCACCTTCAGGCACTCGGGCCGCAAGGCGGACAGCAACGAGCCTGAGCAGATCATCGCCCGTCAGATGACCAAGCGCGTCATTCACCCCCTTGAACCCGTCGAGATCGAGCATCAGCACGGCCGCCGCACCATGGCTCGTGAGCGCTTCAGTCAAGCGATCGTTGAACTCTCTGCGATTGGGTAGGCCGGTCAGGGGATCGTGGACAGCGAGGTGCTTCAGCTTCGTGTCACGCGCATGCCGGGCAGAAATGTCCTGGATCTGCGCGCCGAATTCCACGCCTGTTGCCCCGGTCCAGGATGACAGGCAAATCTCGATCGGAAACTCGTGCCCGTCGCGGTGCAATCCGACCACCTCGACCGCTCTTCCGGCAAGACGCGGCTTGCCTCCTTGGCTGATCCGCGCGAGGCCGCGGTGATGATCCTCGCGGAACCGTTCCGGGATGATCAAGGATATGTCGCGGCTAATGGCCTCGCGCTGAGCATGACCGAACATCTGCTCGGCGGCGGTGTTCCAGAAGGAAATGGCGCCGTTCTGGTCGGTGGTGATGATCGCCATGCCGCTGGTCTGCGCAAAGCCGTTCACCGCGCTCTGCCATCGCAGCTCGCGGCGCGCCTGCCAGGTCTTGGCGACAAGCTGCGCAAGCCGCGCGAGGAGATCAAGGTCTGCGCACGCGATGTCATGACGAGGCACAGTATCGGCGAGGCAAAGCACGCCTAGCACCGCACCAGCCTCGTCGATGATGGGTTGGCCTGCATAGAACCGAATGCCCGGTGGGCTGGCAACCAATTCATGCGCGCTGAAGCGCTCATCACGTGCGGCATCTGCAACAATCAGGCCGTGCTGCGTCGCGAGGACATGAGCACACATGGCGTGCCGCTGCGACTGCCTGTGTGCATCTAGCCCGCAGCGAGCCTGTAACCAAATGTCCTGTTCACCCGCGCACGATATGAAGGACGCGGCCACGCCATAGGCGCGAGCCGCGGCTTCGACGATGGCATCATCAAGGGGTTCGGGGTGCGAAGCTGCAGCCCCGAAGCAAGGCATATGCGTTGATCGTCCGGCCGCATCGGCCAGAACGGGACACAAGTTCACGAGTAAACACCTCCAGCCCTCGCTCTAAAGCTGTCACTGTGAAAAAAATGACAACGCACGATGCGCACGCGAGGCCGAGCCCGGTCAGCCTGTGGCGAACTGGATAGGCCGCCGCGAGGCAATGACACGGGGGAGGGCGGTGCACCCGACCTGTCGTTTTCCTGTTGAGCGTTCGGCAAGGATGCGCCTGGAGGGAAACTTATCCAGCTCGGCCGCGTGCACAACAAGGCTTAGCCATGCTCGCGCATAGCAGCTGAACAGCAGGTGCCAACTTGCTCTGGTGAGGCGTCATTTCCTGCAAGATCAGCCATTGTGTGATGAAGCCATCACCGCAGCGGACGCATCCGGATGATGCGCGGGGTCACTTCAATCTGCCGATCATGTTCGATGTCGAGATCACGGCGATATTCACGCGGCGCCCCGACTCTCAAGACCCGTGCTGCGAAGTCTCTCCACACCGCAGGGCGCAAGGGGCGCTCGAAGGCGATCCCGCTCCAGGAGCCCCGGTACCAGATGACCGTCCCCTCCAACTGGTGCCCCGAACATGACAAGGTGATTCGCTCGCCAACGCCGGGGGACTGCGCAGCTTCCACGAGGATGCCGCCCTCAGAGATGTCCCGCACGCGCACTGGCTGCTGTTCGCCGCGATACGTCGTGAGCGTTGCGCGCAGGAAAACGCGAAGTCGCTTGGAGCGGCGCTTGCATTGCCGCTTGGGGATCGTGATACGCATTCGTTGCCTCCGGAGCACGATCGCACCGTCACACTGCAAAGGTGAAAGAACATTTAAGCGCAGGCACGTCAGCGCTCACTGCTGCTGACAGCGCGCGAAAGGGCGATGTTTTTTTCCGCAGGACAGCTTCTCGCGTTGAACCGGGCGATACGAGATATGCTGGCGGGCACTGATGAGCTGTCCTCGTTCGGCGTCAAGGCCGGAGTGGACCTCATCGCCCGGCAGCCGGCCTTGTTGGCCGGCGGTTGCCCTATCGCTGAGCCGCAGGAGGCGCGCAACATCATTGTCGAGATTGCCCGCTTCTCATGCTCGCTTGGGAACGCGGCGCTGGGAAGGCCTGTGATCGCTGCCCCTATAGCCTCCGGCCAGATCATCTGATCCGAGCCAGTCATGATCTGCTTACCACAGCCTGCGTGGACAGGGCGCGCCGAATACTCATGGAAACAGCTTGGCAGCTAGGCGCATTTGAAATGCCGGGCGACATAGAGCTGGCGGTGGGCGAACCTCACCGCCATCACCGCTTCAGATAAGCGCCAGCTGCATGCATGGCTCAGATGTGGAGGTCCGAGTGCATCGAAGGCATGGCCTCCCCGGATCGCCGAGCGCAGCCCGTAGTGCGGATACACGAGATGGGCATCGCCCGGCGGGCCCAGGCCGAGATGGAGTGAGGACCCGGCCGGCATCAGGAAGGCTCATGCTCCAGGCCAGCCCCAGCATCTTGCCCGGGAGGGCGCGCTCTTTGCATCCACCCTCCGCTCCGAGGCGCTCGATGCAAACACGTTAGCTGGTCAGAGTACGCAAGGCATCGCGCCGCAGCTTTCCTTCGCACCGGGCTTGCTCATCAAGATGGAGGGCAAGTCCATGCAATTGCGAATGTTCTGGCTGAAGATGTGCCTCAACCTCGTCTGCTGGCACGCAGAATCACTGCTAAGCAACAAACCTAGGTTGCAGCTAAACCGTTTGACGGCGAGACCAGCGGTCCATTAGCGTCATCAGCCGATGGGCAGGGAAAGATCGGCACACCAATGGACGTTCTAAAGCCCTTGAGGCGCGTCCCTTCGCGCATTCTGCTGCCGGCCGCAGGCGTTGTTCTCGTGACTGGCGCTATAGGCGTTTCGGGCCTGGGCTTATGGCCCTCTCTCTTTGGAAATCCAGACCCATCAACAGCAGCGCAGGGCTTCGCGCAAGTCCAGGGCGAGGCGATCGGCGACGGCGCGAACGTTTACACGATCGCAGATTACGTCAATCGATCGCCGGGCGAGCGCGGTGAGGTCGATGCGGTCAAGGGCGTTGTCCGCTCTGTGGTCGCCTCTCTCGCCAGCAAGGCGGGTCCAGGTCCGACGCAGCGCGCCCTTGGCAAGATCTTCGATGAAGATCCGGTCATCGGAACGGAGGCGCCTCCTGATCTTGTGGCAGCCTTGCCGCCGGCCGCAGCCGATGTTGCGCCGGTCGCTCTGCAACAAGCCAGCCTAGCACAAGGTCCGACCGGTTTTGCAGGCGCGCCCATCTTCGCGGCCGCACCCGGCGGGGTCTTCATTCCAGCTCCGGGCGGGCCACCTGGCGGTGGAGGCGGAGGTGGAGGCGGGATCATCGATGTTCCGACGGTGCCCCCTCCTGTCACTGTGGTACCTGAGCCCGGTACGTGGGCGATGCTCATCCTGGGCCTGTTCGGTATCGGCTTCACGATGCGGCGCGCCAGGACAAGGCGCCCCAAGCGTTTGATCCAGAGCGCTTCGTGACCTCCAGGAACCTCGGCATCAGTGCCTTGGTGTGTCTGTCATTGCTGCTCATGGTCCTCGCGGCGATGGGAACAGGCGACAGGCCCTCAGCTGCCGAGACCAAGGCGGCCACGCGTGCGGTCTTATCGCAGGCAGCGCCTGCCTTTCGAAACGAAGACAGAACCAGTCTTGCACCGTCCCAAGCAGGCCTTGCCGCCCGGGCTGGGTTGATGCCGCCCGGTACCAAGTCCCTTCTTGTTATCAAGCAGACGCTCAAGCACGGCGACTTCGTCTGGAATGACCGCGAGGTCCCGCCGGGCGACCTGCACATCTGGATCGATCTTCGCCGCCAGACGATCTCTGTCTTCAAGGCCGGGCACGAAATCGGATCGGCCCTGATCGCCTACGGCGCGCAAGGACACGATACGCCGCGCGGACGCTTCGCTATCGTGTCGAAATCTCGGCATTACCGATCGCGCCGCTACGATGCCGAAATGCCCTACTCGCTTTTCATCAATGATGACGGGATCGCGCTGCACAGTTCGAACCTCAACCCCAGGCATGCAACGCATGGATGCATTGGCCTCCCGGACCAGTTCGCAAAGCAATTGTTCGACCTGGCACCTGTCGGCACCGTGGTCGAAGTCACTGCATCTGACCCAGAGCTCGTAAGCAGGATTGCCCGCACGACATCGTAAACGGCACATTAAGCTTAACTGAGAACTGAAGCTTAGCCCGGTCCGCTCATGCTTCCCCTGATCCTGCAGGGAAGCGCGGCGACCATGACATCCTCATTCGGGCGATCTGCCCTGCTGTTCCTGGCCCTGCCGATCCTCATCGGGGCGACTGGCCGGTTGAACTACCTGGAAGACCGCCTGCTTGGCGCTCACAACCGCGAGCGGGAAGTGATCGGAGTTCCACTTCTCAAGTGGGATACACAGCTGGCCGCTGGCGCCCAGCAATGGGCTGACCATCTCGCCGCCTCGGGCAAGTTCGAGCACTCTCCCAACCTTGCCGCTGGCCGCGCCGAAGGCGAGAACATCTGGGGCGGAACGCCCGGCGCCTTCGGACCAGAGTCCATGGTCGGGCTCTGGATTGCCGAGAAAGGGCATTACGTACCCGGCGTGTTCCCTGCAAACAGTCGCTCGGGCCGCGTCCAGGATGTTAGTCATTACACGCAGCTCATCTGGAAGGACACCACCCACGTGGGCTGCGGGCTTGGTCGCGGCGCGCAGGAGGAGATCCTCGTTTGTCGTTACCACAGCCCGGGCAATGTCATCGGCAGGCGCCCAATATAGGAGCAAAGCTCACGGGGCCTTGTCAGAAGATGAGCCGGGCATCTTGCGGTCTTAGGCCACTGCGCATTGTGGAGCAGCGCTCACCGACCCGCTAACTTGATGGTCCCCACGAGGTCGCGGAATTTTTGGATGTCCCTGTCGAAATAGTAGACCGCAGGGGCCTCGAACGCAGCCAGATAGAGCCGCCCCCCGTCAAGCGCGGCAATCGCTTCGCCTTTCGTCTCGACCTCATATTCCGGGTCGATGTACGTGTAGTCGAAAGCGATGGCAGGCTTGCCCGAAAGCGTTGCAGGCTCCTGTTTGCCGATCGTCATGATCCTGACGCCGTACTTCGTGCGGTAGGTCCGTTCGAGCAGGCCTGGAATGTCCGGCAGGAGCATGTTCCCTGCCACTTGCGGCAAAGGGTCCCTCTTCTGATCGCGCTCCCTGACGAGCGGCTGCCCGAAAGGAACGCCGCCATAAAAGACGATGCGATTGAGCTTGTCGCCATCAATCGTCCAGACCTCCTGGAACTCTCCGTCCTTCTGCTGGAGGCGGTTCCAGCGACTTACCGGATTGGCAGAAATAGCGCCCTTGACGATCCTGTCATTGAGGCCCGGTTCGATCACTTTATGAGCGATCGCGGGCGAGCTGAGCATGAGGACAGCTGCAGCTGCAGCCAGATGTTGGCGAGCCATTGTGGTGTTCCTATTTCGAGACATACATTTTGATGATGGAGGCGTCCGAGGCATCGGGGACGGCTGCCAGATACTCCTCGAGATACCTGGCACCCTCGGTGCGCTTTCCGCTCTTTACCAGACTGAGCCCGAGGCCGCGTACGGTCTCCGGCGAACGGTACCCGGCATCGATCGCTTGAAGGTAGAGCGTGGTGGAGGTGATGAGATCGCGAGGATTTCCGCGCGATGCGAAGAGCTCCGCCCGGGCATTCAGCAGCTCCCCGGTCCAACCGGTCGTGCCGGCGATTCCGCTCAAGATGTACTCAGTGCCGTTGAAGTCGTTGAGCCTGACCTGATCGGCCAAGAACCTGGGGAGGTGCTTTTCGATTGCGGCGTAATGCTCCTTCGCGCGAGCATCTCCAGAGTCCTGATAGGTCAGCGCCTGAGTGAGGAGGTACTCTGCCCGGTTGAGCTCTGTGGGATGCGTGTCAAAGAAGCCGGCCCGATAGAGGTTGTTCTTCTTGATCTTTCTCCCCGCAGCTGTTGCGTCTGCCTCTTCCATGAGCTGCTGCCAAACCTCGGATGCGGCGCGGCTTGGGTACGGAGACTGAGCCAAGTATTTCAGTCCGAGTAGGTCTGCATCCATCTCCTGGCTGCGATTGAATTGATAGACCGAGCCGAGGATCGACCAGCGTGTGTCAAACGTGCTGGTCTGCGTCAGGCCGCCGAGCACCGCGAGCCAGGACATCGCGTCCGAGGCGCTGCGCCTTTGCTGAAATCCCTTGAGCCCGTGACGCATCTCGAAATGCGCAAATTCATGGCCGAGGACAGCTGCAAGCTGTGCTTCGCTTCGTGCACGCAGAAGAAGGCCCGACCACACCGTCATGGCGCCATTGGGCGACATGGTGGCGTTGAAGGCAGGCACGTTCAGGATGTGAACCCGCATGCCTGAACAGCGGTCTTTCCCGACCGTGTCGCACAGGACGCGCTCCACGTAGGCGGTAAGCTCTTCGTCCTCGATCCTGAGCTCCGACGTCGCGAGCAGCTTCTCCTGCTCGTCCGCCATCATCCATAAGCCGCGTTCGTCCACGGATTTCGGCTCATAGCCTGGCGCATAGGGTGGAAGCAGCAACGGCTCCTTGCTCGCGACGGCAGCAACAGGCAGCGCTGCCGCTGCCAGCGCAAGTGTCAGCGCTGCGGTCAGGACGCCGTGCCTCATTTCTGCGCGCCTGCCATGCCCGGAAAGCCTTCGAGCAGCTGGCTGACGCGCTTCGATGCGCCTTCTGGCGTTCGAGGATCGCCGCCCATCTGCATATCGGCATTGAGCCAGACGAGGTCGCCGGTCTTTACATCAATGAGGCCAGCCATGCCGAGGTGCTCGCCCGACGTGACACCGACGCCTGCGAGAAGCCCGACAATCTGGAGTGCCTTTCTACCAGTGGAGCCATAGGCATCCTTGGTGCGGATCATCAGCACATAGTCATACCCTTCGAGCGCTGCAGCATCCCGCAAGCCGGGCCCAACGGACCATTCGAATGACTTGTCGTTCTTCTTGGTCGGAAGGCGGTTGCCCGGAAAGAATTGGTACTCCATCACAGAGCCCGCCACGGCGCCGAACAGGTAATTGTACCGTCGTACGCTCTCGCCGTCTGGCACGGTCGCGAGATCAAGCTTGACGACTTCGTTCCCGACGCTCCCGAGGACCTTGGTAAGCTCTCGCTCGAGATTTTCCCGTGCTTGCTCGGTCCAGTCGGCATTCGGCTCGAACATGCCTCCCGTCGATTGCTCGCCCACCATAATCCGCGGCTCGAGCAATGCGATCCGCACGGTGCCCGGTGAGATGGCAAAGCCATCCTTGGAGCCCGTCTTCTCCTGAGCCACAAGCTCGTGCGGCATCGCGACAAGCGCGAAAAGCACCAGAAGGTGCGAAGTAAGTTTCCGAAACATCTATGCGCCCCTGCTTCAACAGGCTGCACGCATGTCGCGCAGCCTCTCCCCGTCGAAGTGATGTACTTAGTACGATAACTCTTCCGCAAGCAAGTGACACCTGCGACGAGCCGAAGATATTCAGACGCTGCGACCGGTACATGCACGGCTGTGCTCGGACCGTTAGCTGACGCCCTCGGAGCTTCCCGGCAGGGCGAGAATAGCCGCTCGAGCCATCGCACCCATGCCGACCTCTTTTCCGAACAGGAGCCTGAGTTTGATCAGCCGCCTATCCAGAAAACAGTTTCGGGCGATCCGGTTCTTCCTCGCGATCGACAGCAGGCTGCGGGGCCGCGATCTGGCGGAGCTTCAGATCGGCGATCTCATGGCCCGATCGGAAGTCTGGGAACGGGCTGCGCTTACTCGGCGGAAGACCGGACGATCCCGGGGCCATCAAGGATTTTCGCGAGGATTACCGCGCACGTTTGCACGAGCTTGGCAACATGGCTGCCGCCTTGGGCGGCAGTCTCGATGATTTCGCCTCCCAAGGCCGGCTTCGACGGCCCGCTAGTAGTCTTCGCATTCGACCCAACCAGCCCCCACGACCGCGCCGGCCCTTTCACCCCAGCTCTTGTCTGGAGTGGGGTGTTCGAAGATAGGTCGCGCAAGTTTACGCCTGGCCCGCCTGGCAACTGCGAAGTCACCGAGGTTGTGCAATCCTCCGATGCCGAAATGCGGGCGTTGTTTTAAATCTGATGTAATACTTGCGAAGCTCGTCAGCCGCCCGAAGAAGGGGTCTTGCTCGTTACGCACCCTGACGGATCCTCACGCGCCCCTTTCGAAGGAACCAGGTCTATGACCACGCAGACTATCAGCTTTCGCGGCGATATCGCCTTCGAGGCCATCTATGTGTCACATGACGAGGCGAGGGGCACGATGGCCGTGCAACCCGGTGTCCTCAACCCCTACGGGACGGTGCATGCCGGGGCCATGATCTGGTTCGCGGATGTGGTCGCCACAACGCTCGCCTTGCAAGGCAAGACCCCGGCTGCGGGCATGCAGGGCTTTCCGCTCGCGATCACCCTCTCGGCCAACCTGCTTGCGAACTGCCGCGAAGGTCATCTCCATGCCTTGGCGCACTTCGTGAAAAAAGGGCGGCGCGTCTCGACAGTGCGCACCGTGGTCACATCAGGCGAGGGCAAGGTCCTGCTTGATCTCACCACCACTCATGTGGTGTCGGAAGGCTAGCGATCTCTCTCTCGTCGGCTTAGATCTTCAAGGCCCGGGCGTTTCATGTCGCTGATCAGCGTGCGCGTCATCGACACTTGTGAATAGAGCCCGCTGCTCATGGCAGCGGGCTCTATTATCGGCGGTCGTACAGTTCAGAAGCGGTACGAGAACTCCGCCAAGGCACGGTTGTTGCGCACATCAGAACGGCCCACCGTCGCCTCGAGACCGGCGCTGATGGCGACATTGCCATTCACCAGCCTCAGTCCGCCGCGTGCTTCGGCCCAATTGCTGTCGCCATTGCCGATCGGGAGCACGAAGCTGACATCGCTGGCATTCGCGAAGCTCACCCTCAATCCAGCATCGGCGCCTTGGAGCATGTTGACATAGTCTGCCTGCAATTGGGGCGTGAGCAGCCATCCCCTGCCCAGAGAGGTGGAACCCCCGATCATCAGGCCTCCTCTTGCCTCGAGCGCGTCGATCCGGAGGGTGTCCATCAGCAGCGCAGCTTCCGATCCGCCTTCGCGGAAGCCCCCGAGACGGTAGCTGGCAAAGGACACCTGCGCCCGCGGCGTCAGGGTCAGCCCCTTCGCCACATCGAGATTGATGCCGGCCTGCGACACCACCGTATAGCGCGACGAGTTCGTGGCATTGTAAAGGTCGAAGGCCACATCGCCGGTGACCCCTCGGCGCTGCATGTCCGCCTGACTGGTTTCGGCCGAGGCAACCCCTGCCAGATAGGCACCGCCACCCAGGCGATAGGTCCCGTAAGCGGTAACCTGGCTCATCCTCGATTCGGTGCGGTCGCTGCCCGGAGCGCTGAAGCCCTGCGACACGCCAAACGCCGTGCCCAGAGTGAAGCGCTCGGAAATCTCCAGTTCCAGGCCCATGCCCATGTGCGAGGCCATCTGGCTCTGCACATTGGCGCGGCCAGCGTCGTAACCGGCACCATCAGAGATGATGCCACCGGAGATGAACCCGCTCATCCCTTCCGGCAGTTGACCAGCCACCGCCGAACCCGGAACGAGGCTCGCATAGGCTCCGTCGGCGACGCCCTGCGTGGTCTGCATCATGGCCAGAGCGGTCGGAGATCCGATGATGCTGAGACCAGGCTTTGCCGAGTTATTGCCAAGGCTGGCAAGCCGGTCAGTGACCGAATTGAGCATCACCCGGCTCTGGCGGTCCTGCAGAGACCGGGTCTCGCCCGTGATGCGGGGCGCCAGGCTGTTCAGCGTGGCCGTAAGCTGCTGCGAACCCATCAGGTCGATGGCTCCGTACAGCCCGTAGAGCTGATTGTAGGAGGTGGAACGAAGCTGGTCGAGCGCGCTCGCAAAGGCGCGCGCCGTCGGGTTCTGGCCGCCGAGGATCGTCACCAGACTGCCGGCACGCAGTTCTGCCGTGACCGCCGTTGCAGAATAGGTGATCTCGGGACGCAGCACCCCCTGGAAGGAGAAAATGGTGCCGAATGTGCCCGTCACCTCATTGGCCGTGGCGATGTCAAATTTCTGGCCATGACGCGGAGCGGGTGCATCCGTCGGCTTGTTGAAGACGAGTGAGCCGCCATTGAGCGCCAGTGTGCCACTGACCGCAAGCTTGTCAGCGCCGGCTCGGGCCGCGTCGATGAACAGCGCAGACCCCGAGGCAAGGATCACATTCCCTTCAACGCTGAGCGTGCCGATCCGGTCGCCTCCGCCCGGTGCAACAATCCCTCCAACCACGGTCAGGAAGGGCGTCTTGATCGTACCAGAGCCTGACAGCATGCCGGAGACGACCAGCATGTCACGCCCGGTCTGAATCCGGCCATCGACATTGGTCCAACCCTGAACTTGATTATAGGTACCCAGAACGTTGAGCGAGCCGCCGTTCCTCACGTTGAGGCGGGTCTGGCCGTCGAGCGCCATGCGATCGATCGTCACCGACGAACTGAGGTTCGTCGTGCCTGCCGCTGACAGGGTGACGTCATAGTAGCGCGCCTTGACCCCGGCCGCCGGATTGGCTGACCGGTTGTCGGGCACGAAACCGGTCGAGCCCGGCCCGCCCGGCACGAACACGGCCGTCCCATCGCCCGATGCCTGTGTGCCCGACACCGTGGTGCAATCGCTCAGGAAGCAGATCTGCCCGAACTTCGCACCACCGGGGTTGATCCCCTGGGCTGGCGTGTCAGGCAGACCGTTGACCAAGCTGCCGCCGACATCGATCATGTAGCTGGGATCCATCAACTGTACCCAGTGACCGGCGTCCTCCCAATTGCCAACGCCGCCCTTGTTGCCGGCATAGACATAGGGATTGTTGGCAACGATCAGGTCCCAGTAAAGGTGGAGCGGCTGGAAGAAGCTGTCCGTGCCATAATTGTGGAAGGCCTGTGCGCCGAAGAAGCGCGAGCCGCCGGATAGCACACCTGCCACCACCGGCCGGTCATATTTCTGATCGACGATCAGCGGTCCGCCCGAATCCCCGCCCGCAGTCGTGCCCTCGCGCGGAAGGGCTGGATCGCTGCTATAGAGGCCGAAATCGAACTTGCCGGCGGCGGGGTTGTAGCCCGGATTAGGGTCACGGAAGTCGAGAAGATAAAGGTTGTTGGTGGTTCCCCCGCTTCCGAACAGCCACCGGTTGCGATCATCAAGCGAGCCGAGCACCGAGATCATGTTCTCGGCCGAACGGCGGCGCCAATCGATGGCGATGCCGCCCGGCGTTCCGGCCGCCGTCTGATTTTCCCGTCCGGCATTGCCGTAACCCATGATCGTTGCGTGGGTCGGCCCATCGAGCGGCGTGAAAAGCATTGCCCAGCTGGGAATGTCGAAGGCGGGCGTGTCGAGCGTGGCGATGGCGATGTCAGCGACGATAAAGCCGTTCGAGCCTGGCGCCGAAAGGGAGCGGGGATCATACCAGACCTGCTCAACGGCATAGAGGGCCCTGGCAACATTGGTCGCACCGGCTGTGCCACCGTCGAGACCGAGCCACTGGCGCACGGCCGGCAGGTTGTTGGCCTCGAAGCCGAAGGCGATCGGCGTGCCGCCAGCGGTGTGAGCGCCAAACGGTATGCCGTTCACCCCGTAAGCCTCGGCCGGGCGCGTGTTGACGCAGTGCGCAGCGAAGATCACCGTCCGGGGATTGATGAGCGTGCCCGTGCATACGCCCATCGAGGTGGTGGTGGGATTGTTGCGGACCGTCATCTGACCAACGCCGTTGATGCCGCTGTCGAGCACACCGGCGGGAGGCAGCGCATTCGGATCGAGATCATTGCGGATGACGATGCCAGGATGCTCCTCGGCATGTGTCGGCCGTTCGACGCTCTCACCTTCGGCAGCTCGCGCCGAAGCAGCGGGTGCGATGGCGAGTACCAAAGTCAAAGAGGTTGCACCGAGCAACGAGTGACGAAGCGCGGCAGAAGCTTTTCTGAATAGCATTGCTGGTTGCCCCCTGTTGGCCTGTTAGATCAATTAGTTAAATAAGGGATCGCCCTCGCTGAGTTCGAGTCGCCCCGGAAATCAATTCAACAGATCACCGCGTCCGAGGCAAATATTTAACCGCGGTCCTGATCAGATTTTTGACCATCCCCGAGCAGACTGGTCGCGTCTCACCCGCAGTAGATGCGAAGGATGCGCCTTCCATCGGTTTCCAGATTGATCCGGTCCATCGCATAATCCATCGAGATCGCATCTTGCGGCCCGATCCATCGCAATTGCGCCGCTCCGCTCAACCGTAGCGCCTGCTTGCCTGTCTCTTCACTTTGCGCCTGACCGATGAGGCGCTGCACGGCATCCGGTCGGCAGTGGCCGGGAATGTCCGGGGCGGAATCAGGGGGTTCTTGCATGGCAGGCGCACACCCTCCGGCGATGAGCAAAGAGGCGAAATTGAGCAGGGCTTTCATAGTTGTCCTTGGACCCCTCTCTGGACAGCCTGCGCCGATCTCGCCCGAAGCTGCAACCAAGTCGGCCTCTTGTCCAGCGGGCAAATCGGTTGAGCCTTTTCCTCCCGTTCGCCTTACCGTCGATCATAGGTTCCTGCGGCCGCTTGCAGCTCTTAGCGTCGCTGCGAATGACACTTGCATCGCCAACGCAGAACCCGCGCGGTGTGCGCCGCAAAAGCCTGGCCGGGCGCGCGCAAGGACCTCGATACCGGATGCACAGCCGGCGGCCTTGGCGGGATTTTGCCACACCGGGATCTGCACGACCACTCGCCCTGCGAGGCGCTCGGCGGCCGAACCAACTTCATCTCACGCGTTCGTGGAAGTTGCGCCGGTGACGTCTTCGAGCGCTTGGATCAGCTTCTGTAGGTCGACGGGCTTCATCAGGCACGGCACGTCAGGATGAAGCCTGGCGACGTCATGGTCCTGGTAGGCAGTGGCAAAGACGAAAGGAATGGCCCGAGCCTTCAGTTCTTCGGCGAGGCCCGATACATCGTCGCCGCGAAGGTTGATGTCGAGCACTGCTGCATCGGGCACCTCATGTCGCAGCCGCCTGAGAGCGCGGTCGACAGATGGGGTCGGGCCGATCACCACCGCGCCTGCCTGTTCCAGGGCAATTGTGAGATCCCGAGCCAGCAGGAATTCGTCCTCGACCACAAGAATGCGTTTATCCTTCAGCGGCATGTCTGATGAAGTCCTTCATCCAGCGGCGCATTGTCGGGTGCTACCTGCCCTGCGCCCCGGGGCCTTGCAGGTTTTCTGGCACACGTAAATCGGCTTGCCAGTTGGCGTTTGACGATCATTCTTCGAGCACGCGCGCCGCTCACCCAAGCAGCATGAGCCTCCGCCCATTCGGCAGTGCCGGCGATAAGCGCGCTCCTCACCTCTCGCCTCACCTTGCCAACCCGTTCCCTGTTTGTCCATTGGATGAATGAGCAGCAAACGCCTTGACACCTTGTCCGATTACGCGCGCCACCATTATCGCCTGCGGATCGAGTGCGCATGTGGCCGGGTTACATTGGCCGATCCGCACAAGCTCATCGCTGCCTGTCGCAACCGGCAGCTCAGCTACCGCGTCGGAGCAGTGGTGCAGCGCCTGCGCTGCGGAAATTGTGGCCAAAGGCCGACGCGCGTGGGGCCAGGGTTCGGGCCCTAGGAGAGGAAGCGATCTGGGTCGAGACGCTCCCTCTCCCCTGGAAGCCATAGCACAGGCCTCTCGAGCAAAAAGGCAAAAAAGGCCGCTAGCCCGGGAATATAGAAGGACTAGCGGCCCATGCGAGACAGTTTCGGGTCAAACTGTGAGTCGCTTGTCGCACGCGTGCGCCATCTCGCCTTAACCAAGGTTATCCACTTAGGGGATCGCAATTCGCGATGCGCATCCCGGCCTTGTAGAACCGAGCCTTATTTCGCCTTTACAATCAGGATGCTGCCTTCGCCTGCCGGCCCCGGATGCAGGGCAGGGGTCTCGTCGGACAGCGTTAAAGGAGCTTTAGTCCTTCTTCATCAGAATAACCGCCCGGGGCGCTGGCCAGCGCAGGTGAGGGGACATGCCGATGACGGGAGAGCAGGGGAGGGAGGTCTCACACGAGGTTCGCACCCGCCTGATCGCCCAGCTCTTCGAGACCAAGCCAACCGTTGCGCTAAATTCAGGGGCCGCCGCGCTTCTCGTGGGCGGCTATACAGCCTGGGCGACAAACGACCTCGTGGTTGCATCCCTGACGGCAGTCAGCTCCGGCTTGTGCGGCTGCCTCTATCTGCTGCTCGTGCAGATCGGCAAGCGCCGCGCCCTGATCGCAAGACACGCGCGCTTGCTGGAGTTGAAGTTCGGCCTTCTGTCCTGCTCGATCACCGCGGCAGTCGGCGTGATGTGCGGGAGAACACTTGCGGGAGGTGTCGATCACTCGGTCAGCATGATCATGTTCGGCCTGATGCTCGCCTGCGTTGGCACAGTGCTGCGCAACTACTACCGTCCCTGGCTTGTAAGGTTGCAGCTGGCGAGCCTGACCGGACCCGCGATCCTGGGCCTCTTCATCGAAGGGAGCGCCGCAAGCCACGTCATGGTGTTCGGCACGCTGGCCTATGCCTTCAACGTTTTCGAGATCACGCGAGGTCTCTACAGAAGTGCTGTCCAGGCCCATAAGTCCGATGACATGATCAAGGAGCAATCACGCCGCTTCGAGGCGGCGCTGACGAACATGGCGCAGGGCCTGTGCATGTTCGATGCCGATCATCGGCTGATCGTCTGTAATCGCAAGTACATCGACATGTATGGTTTTGCGGCAGACGTGGTGAAACCCGGCATCAGCCTGCGCGAGCTCATCGAGCACTCCATCGCGATCGGGAATCATCCCACCCTCTCAGGTGCGGAACTCGAGGCTTTCCTCCTGGGACAGGTTGGAGGGTCTGAACCCGGAACATTCCGTCATCTCAGCCGGGGAGGGCGCGTCTATTCGGTGTTTCACGAGCCGCTCTCGACCGGAGGCTGGGTGGCCACGCACGAGGACATCACAGAGCGTCAGGCTGCTGAGGAACAAGTGCTCCACATGGCGCGGCATGACGCCTTGACCGGCCTGCCGAACCGAACCCATTTCCAGGAGTTCCTCACACAGGAGCTCGCGCGCAGTGGGGATGGTACACTGGCTGTCCTGTGTCTCGATCTCGATCGCTTCAAGGCCGTCAATGACACCTTGGGCCACGCGATCGGAGATGCCTTGCTGGTCCAGGTGGCAGCCCGGCTGAAGAGCTGCGTGGAACCCGGTGACATGGTGGCGCGGCTCTCGGGCGACGAATTCGCGGTGGTGCTGCGTCGGCGCAATCAGCCCTCTGCGGCCAAGCACCTGGCCAAGCGCCTGGTTGCAGCAATCGCCGTGCCCTTCGACGTGGACGGGCACCGGGTCATTTCAGCCACCAGTATCGGCATCGCCCTCGTCCCTGCCGAGGGAACCTCTGCCGAGAGCATCCTCAAGCAAGCTGACCTTGCCCTGTACCGCGCCAAGGGCGATGGGCGAGGGCGCTTCTGCTTTTATGCGACCGACATGTATGAGCGCATGGAGGCCCGGCGCACGCTCGAACGCGACCTGCGCGAGGCGCTCCAGAACGGCGGCTTTCACTTGCACTATCAGCCGCTGTTTGACGCCTCGAACCTGGCAATGATCGGATGTGAGGCGCTTCTGCGCTGGGATCACCCGGGCCGGGGCAGCGTCTCTCCTCAGGACTTCGTATCCCTATGCGAAGAGATCGGTCTGATCGTGCCTTTGGGAGAATGGGTGCTGCGCGAGGGCTGCGCCGTGGCGGCGGCGCTCCCTGACCATCTCAGCATCGCGATCAACCTGTCCCCGGCCCAGTTCCACTCCGGCCGCCTTGTCGAGACCGTGTCGCATGTGCTCGCAACATCCGGGCTTGCAGCCTCGCGGCTCGAGCTCGAGATCACCGAAGGCGTGTTGCTTGCCGAGACAGACAAGGCGCTGACGACCCTTCACCGGTTGCGCAAGCTTGGCGTGCGGATCGTGATGGATGATTTCGGGACGGGCTACTCGTCCCTGAGCTACCTTCGCCGCTTCCCCTTCGACAAGCTGAAGATCGATCGCAGCTTCATCAGCGATCTGGGGCGATCCTGTGATACAGAAGCCATCGTGCGCACGACGGTGTCACTCGCGCGTGAATTGGGCATGAGGATCACAGCGGAAGGGGTGGAGACCGAGGAGCAGCTGGTGCTGTTGCGGCAAGTGGGTTGCTCGGAACTGCAAGGCTTCCTGTTGAGCGCACCGCTGGCTGCCACGCAACTCGCGCCGCTGATGGCACATAACAGGCCATCAGCATCGCATCGAAGCTTGAGCACGACCGCCAAGCCCAAGCCCACCACCGGCCGAGTGACCAAAGGTGCAAGGGTTACGGCCGCAGGCCGCTGAAGCTTCGCTCTCCCGGCAGGTCGGCGGCGCGCAAGTGAGCGCCAGCCCCTAGCGGACTGGGGCCAGCCACAGCTCCGTTTTGCGCTCGGCTTCTCCGGCGTACGCCCCATTTTTCGGTGAAGCATGATCAGAGCGCCGATCCGGCCGCGTCCCCAGCAAATACACATGCTCGGCAGACCCGCGCCGCGCCTTCGGCACGCATGATGGTTTACGGGTTGTTAGCCATGATCGCTTATGCAATCGGCCTATGGCCGATCTGCGTTCCTCCATGGCTGCAAGCACAACCGAGCGCCATCCCGGCGCTGGCGGTTCAGCGGCCTGGGTCGCAGAAACCCGGCACGGCCTGCTGAGACGCTCCGCAGAGCAGTCGATCAACACGGCGCTGCGCGGAGATCGAGAGCATCGGATCCGGCGGAAGGTCATACGCGCGTCGTGCCTCGTTGGTGCTGCGGGCCTGGTTCTTTCGAACGCAGCGCCAGGAGCCATCGTTGAACCAGGCGCTGCTCCGATCGAAGTGCAGCTCATCACGGCGGACCTGAGGCCTGGCAGTGCCCCGAGTCAGAGCGCCTTGTCATATGAGATGATGCTGAGGAGTTGCCGCTCTGGGATCGACGGTAGTTTCCGCGGTATCAATGATGCGATCCGGCAGGTTAAGCCCTACGCGCGCTCTCAGCACATCGTCAGCAATGTGTTCCAGGTCGACAGCCATCTCGCTTCGGTCACGACCATGTTCAGGGTAGCGGATGCGAGGGGGCTCGATGTCATAAAGGAAGTTCGCGCAGAGGTTGCCCTCCCATCATGCGCCGTCTCGAAGCTTTCGTTCGCCCAAGCTTGATTGGGCGTCGAAAGGTCGCAAGCTTCGCATGAGACCATACCGGGCAGGGTTCGCGCCCAACGATGTCATCACACGCGTGGTGTGTTCCCGTTTGGCGATCACTCCGGCATCCGTTCGAACGCGGGTAGGGTAAGAGAGCTGTCCTGCAAGGCTCAATGGCCCTTGCATGAACCGCCAGATCGTGCCGTCAGCGCGTCTCATCATGTCGATCGAGGAGAAAGGCCAGCGCTTCGTGATAGGGCCGGCCGCCAAGATCGTTACACAGCTCCCGGAAGCGGTTCAGGGTCGACAGCGGACCCTCGATCATGAGGCGATCCTTCACAAGAGCGGTTCGCTTGAGCGGCACGCGCTGCACGGGGCTTTCCGTCAGGCCGCGCCGGGACGCCACGCGATCAGCGACCTGCTGGTCAGCTACCGGATTGCGTGGAACAGGTGAACCCGGCTCGAAGTCGCTGATGTCGAGCGATGTTGTTGAAGGAGCAGGTGCTCGGCCTTTGCCGATTTCAGAAAATTTGCTCACGCGGCCTTTCCTTCTGCATGTCCGGCTGTTTCAGCCCGCGCCTCACGAAGAACATCGAGCACCTCTCTTGCCAGGGACATCGCATTTTCCGTCGCCTTCTCGAGGTTGGAAACCTTCTGAGGATCAAGACCATAGATCGTGCATTTGCGCCGCGCCATGAGGCGATAAGCCTGGCGATCGTGGAGGTGAGTGGCGAGCATCGGTAGCCCACCATCCCTGATGTCCTGCATGATCTCGCGTTCGGACGTCGTCTGAATGGCGGGATTGGTCCGGTTGAACACGATGCGATACGGAATTCGCCTGCGGCTGTCCTGCTCGCACTCTGCGATCAGAGCCACTGTTTCAGCGCCGGGATCGGCATCGAATTCACTCGGGGCGAGCGGAACCAGGGCAAGATCACATGCCATGAGAACCCTGCTCATGAGGCGGCTCTCGCGCCCCTGAATGTCGACGAGTACGAACTGATGCTCGTGGGCTTCGGCATCGATGATCTTGCGAATGTTGTTTTCGTCGACATCGCTTCGCACCTTGAAGGCAAGGTTGGAGCAATCAGCCGCCCAATTGGCGATCGTCATCTGGGGATCTGCGTCGATGACGCAAACGGACGCGCCGCTTTCGGCGAGGGCGCTCGCCAGGATGATGATGAGTGTCGACTTGCCAGATCCGCCCTTGGAATTGGCTGCGGTGATGATCGGCATGTGGTGCTCCGCCATTGGGTGCACGCAGGGTATTCATATGTCACCGGCATGGCAAGCACATCATCCTTGAATGGAATGGGTACTCTATAGCTATTGCAACCATAGATCATAGGCATACCGCGGGCAAGCAACGTGTTCACACAAGGGCGTGCCTAGTGTTACCCTATGGGAACCATATGGAGCTATGGATCATCATTACGTCCTCTCATGCAAGACACCCGGAGCCGCCTCACGCAATGCGATCGACCGAAGGAATGCCGAGGGGCACAAGAACAGGAAGGCGCAAAACCGAACGGGGCGATCATGCGCCGCTTCTGGGAGGCGACGACGAAACGAGCCCCACAAGAGCCTTAACGTCCGTCGCAGCATCCCGGGCAGAAAACTTCGACCGACCCCGCCAGCCGGAGTCAATAAGATATCCAGAACAGGAAGTCTGAATCTGCCCGCGCGCGACATCGCGCCTTACCTTTCGCGCTCGAGACAGAACTGTTCACGTGCTCGATGTCGCAGCTATCGGCGCGATCTTACGTGCCAAGCGAAAGGCGCGCTGCCTCGCGGCAGGACCAGCTTGCGGCAGCGAGCGGCGTGGGCCTGCAGTTGGGATCGCGCAGCAGCCCCGCTTACGACCGGTGCTGGGTGCTAGCTGCAGCGCAGCCTACCTCGAGCCGATCAGCTCTCGTGAGCGGGGTTCGCTTGTAAGCGGACGCACTGTAGACGCTCTATCGATCTTCAGTGTTGGCGCATTGCTAGGGCGATAGCCCCAAATATGAGCCTTATTGAGCATTCAGGGCTGCGGTGTGGGTGAAGCAGGCGATATCCTTCTCTCTACCAGCTCATCAATCTTGGTGATCTCCACTTGGCAAGTATAGCCGCCAAGATGCCCGAAGCTGCCGGACAGTACGGCAATCCTACCCCTTCCCGTAAGCCAATCGCCGCCGATTTCCTCGCTAAACAAGCGCTTCGGCGACGGGCGGGGGCAGCGAATGTCACCCAACAAACTTGTTCGGAACCATCAACATTTCTGCGCATCGGACAATCGGACCGATCATCGCAGAGGATAATCTCGCTTGGCTCTCGAAAAGCCGGACGAGTTCTTTGCCCGGCCCGCAGACATAGCTGAAGAAGTGTTCCGGATTGCCCACCAGCCCCCCCCCCGCGTGGACCTTCGACTCCATCATTCGGCCCTTCGCGGAACCGTGGTGAGCTATCAACACATAGCGTGACCGCGGTTCGCGGAAACGGGTGAGCGAGCGTCTTGTATGGGGTCGCTTCCTGATCGGCAAGTTTTGGCAAACAAGCTGCTAAAGGAGACATTCGGCCCTCGGCTTATCGAACCACCTCGATGCATAAGCCAATATCCAGGTCTTCCCAGGCCCGGTCTGCGGTAACGGCAACAGCGTTGCGGCTCGCCGCCAGCGCCAAGCAATATCGATCGCCAAGAGAAAGGCCCTTGTCTCGAGTTTCAGCACGCAGCAGCCCAGCCCTCATTGCTAATTCGCGGTCGGCGGTGACCAATTCGACATCCAGCTGTCCCATGATCTCGACAATCTGCTCAGCCGGTGTGCCACGATCGACGAGCTTCGAGACCACCTCGGAATAGTTCACCGAGCAGAGGAGCGCACCATCCATCCTGCCGGCGACCGCTTCGGCGCCCGGCTCATCGAAAAACGCAGCCAGCACTGCTGACGCATCGAGGACATAGACCACCTCAGTCACGCGCGGCCTCAGCACGGCGATCAGCGATCAGTTCATCTGCGACGGAGCCTGTCTCCGGCGCATAGGGCCGAAGCATAGACTGAATGCGCTTGAGAACGTCGCGACGTGGCCGGACATGGAGCTCGCCATCGACGACCTGCATGACAACCTGATCACCATCGGCGAGTCCAAGTTCGCGGCGGACGTCAGCTGGGAGCTGCAACCGCCCACCGCTGACGAGCCGCCCCTTGTGAATGTTCATTGTACGATCCTTCCAGGCTCTACAGACTAACGTTTACCGTACAGATTGTCGACCATTCCGACAATCCCATCATGCGGACGAAAGGGTTCGCTCACCAGACACTTTGCGGGCGCCAGAGGTCAGACCCTTCTCCCCTCCGCAAATCTGTGTTGCGGCCTCTCTCATTGTAAGCGTTCGATCAGGGCCATGTCGTTCAATGGCCTTTCGGGATCGGGACGCCACCTCAGACTGAGCCGTTTTTGGGTGATTCCTGCCGTTGCAGTGTTGGCAACACGCGAGGCCTACCGTGAAGCGGAGCTGGCAGCCGCCTGAGAGATCGCGCCCCAGGGCGCTACACAAGTTGGAGAGGGCAGACTGAACTGACGCAACAAGCCGGTTGACACCGCCGGAGCAGGAGAACCCGAGCGACCCCGGCACTTCGAGTGCGTGCAACTGGGAGGGACCTGAATTGCGCGAATGGCATCAGGGCCAGCGGCCTGCAAAGCCGCGCTGAAAGGCCGGACACATGGGCGCCACGACCAGCCAGCGCAGTGCAGAAACACTCTTGTCAACGGAGAGCCGTCCACACAGGGGTCGCTTCTTGAATGGCGCCTCTTAGGAAACGAAGCCGCAATAGCCACCATTCGCGACCCGAGTTGTGCAGTGTCGGCTGCCGACCCAGAGCCAGTCGTTCAGGAGAATTAGTTGAACGCCTGGTTCTCCGTAGAACCGTTCTTCGCCGCCGCAAGCCCGCGCCGCGAGCGCAGGCGCCCCGGAGCGAAGGCGAGCGACTTGTCGAAGGCCTCGGCAGCCTCGGCGTTCCGGCCGCGGGCCAGCAGTTCCTCGCCGAGCAGTTCCCACGAGGGCTTGGCGATCGCGGGCGGCCCGAACACCACGGGCAGCGCGCTTTCCGCCTCGGCCGCGGCGCGCAAGGCGGCGAGCCCGGCTTGCGTGTCGCCCGCTGCGAGGCGGCCGATTGCCTCGACCTGCGCGATCGCCCGCTCGACCCAAGACATGGTGGTGCGATCGTCGGGCGCATTGGCGGCCAGCTGCGGCGCCAGCGCCCCGGCATCGCGGCGCATCGCCGCAAGCGCCGCCGCCACCCGCGCCCCATCGCCCCGGTGCTGCAGCGCCGCAGCATGGGTCAGCGTGAGGCGCGGCAGGAGAAGGCCCTCGAGAGCCTGACCGGCCGGATCAGGCCAAATGCCGGTATCGACCCCCTGCCACGCTGCCATCACGGCATAGCTGGCAAGCGCGCTGCGCCTCGATCCTTCGCCATCGCCGGACAGGGCTTCGGCGCGGCAGGCGGCCACCCGCCCGCTGGCATCCTTGCCCTGTTGCAGCAGTGCATAGACCAACCATTCGTTGTAATGGCCGCACTCGGCAGGTCCGAGGCCGGTCGCGGCACGCTGGCGATCAATCACTGCATCGGCAAGGATGTTGGCCCGCTCGGATGCCTCCCAGTCGGCCAGTGCATGGTAGATGTGGCTGATCATGTGCTGGGCATGCCCCGCATCTGGCGCGACTACAGCATAGCGTTCGGCCATGCGTTCCCCGAGCGGCGCATGGATTGGGTCGTCATAGGAGTGGATCAGGTAGTGCAGGATGCCGGGATGCTGCGCGTGAGTCATGAACCCAGGTTCGAGCACACCCGCCGCCTCCATGTAGAGCGCGATGTCGCGTCCGCCGTGCGAGGTGCCGAGCACCGCAAGACCGGTGAAGGCACGTGCGTCGATGTCGTCGGGCCAGCGGGCGAGCAGGCTGCGCATCTGCGCCAGATAGGCGTGGTCGCGCGCTTCCTTGGTGCCGTCCTCGGCATAGAGCGCCTCGACCGCCGCGAGCCATGCTCGCTCGCGTCCCCCGCGCGCCTTGGCCGCGCGCGCTTCGGGCGTGGAAGCAAGCCGGACGAGGATGGCACGCGCCGCGGCTCGGTCCTGCCGCTCCCATAGCGGGTGGTTGTGGGTCATTGCCTCGCCCCAATAGGCCATGGCAAACCCCGCGTCGGCCGCCTGCGCGGCGCGGAAGGCGGCGGCCGCGCGGTCATATTCGAAATTGTGGAGCAGCGCGAGGCCCCGGCGGAAATGCGCCGTGGCCTCGGGGCTCGCTTCGACTTCGAAAACCATGAATTCGGTGCCGACCCGCTCTCCCGCCGGGTCCATCGTGGCCGCTGCCGCGGGCGGCGGAGGATGGTCTGCATGGTGGTCCTGCGCCGCGGCCGCGGGAAGGGGAGTGTAGGCGACGAGCGCGGCGGCGATGGCAAGACGGTGCATGATGGACTTCCTTCTCCGGATGGCAATGTGCCGCACGAAAAGGAGCTTATGCAAGTGGTTCCGCCTTAGCCCAGCCTGGTCGCACAAATAGTGTCAGACCGAACGATCATCCTGATGGCCTTTTCGGCTCAGGACCTTCCGACAGCTGGGGACCCAAGTCAGCCGTTCACGAGTCTCAGATCGAGCGGCCGGTTCCTCCGAAAGCCGCCGTTCCGGTTTGGGGGACTGTGCGTGAGCCTCGCCACCGAACACTGTGGGGCTTACAATCTACTAGCCAGAGGTTGAACGTTTACCGCAGCGTCCATTATCAAAGCCGCGTGCAGCCGCGCAGACTGCTTCGTAACGCAGCAGCAGAATTGTCGAGTGAAGCTTCCCCTTCCAAACGTCCGTCGATGCGCAGCATCACTGTTCCGCTCTGTTGCATCAAGAGCGGAACGAGCTCGGAGCCGGAGACACTGCCGATCCATTGCATGCCGCCTGCATTGACGCGCTGGACGGGAATATTGACAAGGCGCCCGGAAAAATTCCAAGTCATCGTCATCGTGTTGGCTGTAGCAGGTTTGTTAAGGAGCATCGCCATGAACGGCTTGCCACCTTCGCAAAAGAGGCTGAGCGACTCGATGTTCGGCGACGCGGCAGCGCTGACATAGGCAATGGGAGCGCGGCCTTGCACAGGCACGATTTCCCACGGAATTCCAGGCAGGGGAACCGCCGTTTCCGGCGGGCTACTGTCCAACATCTTCTTGATATCCGGGGCCACAGGCAGCCGAGCCCCGCTGGCTGGGGAATAGACGGTAAGCTTGCCTTGCTCCCAGAGGCCCACCTGTACCTCCCGTCGAGCCGGGTCGATCATCAAATAGGCTTGCTCAACGCCCCCCTGATGCGGGGCGTTGCCTGAAAGATAGTAATAGCGCCCCGCGCGCTGGAGAGGCGAGACGGCTGACAGGTTTTTCTGAAATACAGCCATTTTCGGCCCGAGCAGCGTCTTCAGGCTGGCCGCCACCGCGCCTTTGTCGAAAATGTCTATGTTATCCTTCGAATACTCCCCCGGGAACTTGCCGACGAGACTGGCGAGATTATTCCATTCTGCCGGAATGCCCTGAACCGCGACTGGCGCCTCTGGCCGCGGTGGTGGCGGCGTGCCGGCAGGGGCGCTGCCCTTGCACAGGGTGAAAAGGCCGCCGTTGGTGAAAGCGGCATGGAACGGATCGGGGCGTCCGCCCGGTGGAAGATTGGCATCGAAGCGGATGACGCCGGGCTTCTCGTCATCGTTCACATACATGATCACCCTCCCAAAGTCATTGTTGCTGACAGGGAAGGGGAAAAAGACAGCCGTAATGCCCTCATAGGTCGGGCCCATAAAGGTAAGCGCATACTCGACCCTTTGCGGCTTCACCTCGCGGCCCCTGGCGCGAAACAGCATGCCATTCTGGTCAATTACGACGCGTGGCTCCTTAGAGCAGTCTCCGCCCGGCGCATAGCTGCCGAAGATGTGATCGACGCCCTGACCCTTAAGATTAGACAAAGGGAGCGCGTGGGCGACTGCCAAAGAGAGTGCAGAAAGGCTGGCGCCTGCCAAGACCAATCGAAGTCGGCGAGCTTGTGTCGCCTGAAGGTATAGCATTCGCATAACCACTCCCCCTGAGCCGGTAGATCCGCCTTCGATCGCTGGTCGACTTCGAAGCAAATCGATGCGCTGCAACACAAGTTAACCCGCATCTGCCTCATCCGTCAAAACTTCAAGGCTGTATGTCGTAAGCCGCGCGCGGCCGTTCCAGCTACGAGCTGGAGGCATGGAACATGCATATAGGAGTGAGGTCGCTTCAGGTCCCTGTATGTTGGGCACTGGGGCACGCGCACGAAGTAGCTGCCATCCTTAACCCGAGCAGGCTACGTCGGCTGCCGACCCGACGCAGTCATTCCCAAGCATCAACGGCAACGTCTGCTTCCGCCGAAAGCCGCCATGCAGATTCCGGGATCGCGCATTGGCCACGCCCAAGGCTGGAGCGGGTGGTCTCCTGCTACCTTACCATGCACGCCGCCCATGATTGTATTCTTGGGCATCTATAAGATTAGTTACGAGGTCAGCCTCGATCCTCGCCGCACTTGCTCTGCCGCATCCTTCTAGCAGAACGAAGTGCCCGATCTCGTCATTGGCTCCGCCCAGCCAATCGCAAGCGTTGTGTGATCTTGCGATCCATCGCACCGGCTATGCCGAAGGCTCGGATCGAAACGCCTCTTGATTGTCAATCTTTCACTCGACCCGCTTGATCTTTCTTGAAGGAATTGGGTTGCGAAATGGCGGCTCCTAGAGAGAACCTCCTGAAGCTGTCAGGCGGGAATCGTGGATGCCGCATCAGCCCCGCATCACCGCAGGCAGGTGAGATAAAGTATGAGAGTACTAGTGAGGTAGACCTCACTTCGCTTGGCCGATCATGTCAGCGCGCCATGATTGTAACCCCTTGAAGATTCTTTTACCCCGCCCCCTTCGCCTCGAGCCGGAGCGCATCTTCCGGCGGGGGCGTGATCAGGCCGGCGAGCCGCGGCTTCATCCGCCGCTCGAGGTCGTCGATCATCTCGTAGACCACCGGGACCAGCACCAGCGAAAGGATCGTCGAGGAGATCAGCCCGCCGATCACCGCCACCGCCATTGGCTGGCGGAACTCCGAACCCTCGCCGAACGCGAGCGCGGTCGGGAGCATCCCGACCATCATCGCCAGCGTCGTCATGACGATCGGCCGCGCGCGCTCGCGGCAGGCGGCGATGATCGCCTCGCGCTGCGCCATCCCCTCGCGCTCGCGCTCGATCGCGAATTCGACGAGGAGGATCGAGTTCTTCGCGGCAAGGCCGAGCAGCATGAGGAAGCCGATCATCGCGGGAAGGCTCAGTGACAGGCCGGTCACCAGCAGCGCAAGGAACGCTCCGCCCACCGACAGCGGCAGCGCCGAGAGGATGGTGATGGGCAGGAAGAAGCTGCGGAACAGGAGGATCAGCACGCCCACGATCAGCAGCACGCCCGCGGCAATGGCAAGGCCGAAGTTCTTCTGCAGGTCCGCAAGGTCCGCCGCCTCGCCATAAGCCGCCTGGCGCACGCCGTCGGGCAGGTCAGTCAGCGCCGGCAGTTCGGCAATCGCCGCAAGTGCTGTGCCGAGCTGCGCGCCGTTGAGGTCCGCCTGCACCGCAATCCGGCGCTCGCGGTCGAAGCGCTGGATCTGCGCTGGGCCTGCCTCGAAGCTGAGGTCCGCCACCGCCGCAAGGGGCGTGGTGCGCCCGTCGGCCGTCGGCACCTGCAGCGCGCTGAGCACCGCGAGGTCCGACTGTGCGCCCTCGGGCAGGCGGACGCGGATCGGGATGCGGCGTTCGCCTTCGGAAAGCTTGGGCACGTTGGCGTCGATCTCGCCGATCGTCGCGACCCGCACGATCGAGGCGAGCGCGTCGGCGGTGACGTTGAGGCGTGCCGCGTCGGCGGGGCGCGGGCGGATGATGAGCTCGCCGCCCGGGGGAGGGGTGGTGGTGCGCACATCGCTGATGATGGCGAGTTGCCGCATCTCCCGCTGCAGCCGGTCCGCAGCCGCCTGGAGCGCGTCGCCGTCGTTACCGGCGAGGATGATCTCGACGTCCGCCGTGCCGAAGCCCCCCTGCGTCGTCACCCGCGCGTCGGGGATCTGGCGCAGGAGGGGGCGGATCTTCTGCTTGAACTGGTCGGTCGAGAGCACGCGGTCCTTCTTCAGAACCACGGTAATCGTGCCGTCGGTCACGCCCGCGGCGCCAAGGCTCGGTCCGACGCTGGCGGTCGAGCCGACCTGCGCAAAGACGTTCGCGACGTCGGGCTCGCGCCGCAGGATGCGGGTGGTGTCCTGGACGATCTGTTCCATGTTGCGCGCGGTGGAGCCGGGCGAGCCCTCGAGCTTGAGATAGAGGAAGCCGGAATCGGTGGTCGGCACGAAGGCGGTGGGCAGCAGCGAGGCGAGGAACAGCGACCCCGCGAAGAACACGCCCCCGAGACCCACCGATTGCCAGCGATGGTCGAGCGCCCAGTCGAGCGTCCTGCGATAGCGCCCCTCGAAGGGCGGGCGCTCGGTGTGCCGCTGCTTGTCCTTGAGGAAATAGGCCGCCATCAGCGGCGTGACCAGCCGCGCGACCAGCAGCGAGAGCAGCACCGAGACCGCGACCGTCAGGCCGAACTCGCGGAAATATTGGCCCGCCATGCCGCCCATGAAGGACACTGGCACGAAGACGACGACGATCGTCATGGTGGTTGCAACCACCGCAAGGCCGATCTCGTCGGCCCCGAAGAAGGCGGCACGGTAAGGCGGCTCGCCGCGCTCGATGCGCTTCTCGATGTTCTCGACCTCAACGATCGCGTCGTCGACAAGGATGCCGATCACCAGGGTCAGGGCGAGCAGCGTGACGATGTTGAGGCTGAAGCCCATCCACAGCATGAACGTGAAGGTTGGCACCAGCGAGAGCGGCATGGCGACGGCGGCGATGGCGGTCGCCCGCCAGTCGCGCAGGAACAAGAACACCACCAGCGCGGCGAGCAGCATCCCCTCGATCAGCACGTGTAGCGTCGCCGCGAAGCTCGCGCGGGTCTCGTCGACGGTCGAGATGAGCTTGGTGATCGTGATGTCGCTGCGCTCGCTCGCGATGGTCTCGAGCACGGCGAGCACCTCGTCCTCGACCGCGACGTCGCTTGCCTGCGTGGTCTTGTTGACCTGGAAGCCGACCACCGGGCGCCCGTCGAGCCGCGCGAAGCTGCGCTCCTCGGCGGCGCCGGGCCCGATGGAGGCGATATCGGCCAGCCGAACCTGTCGGCCTTGCCCCGTGGGAATTGTCAGCGCACGCAGCGCATCGACCGTGTCCGCCTCCCCGAGGACGCGGATGGTCTGCTCGCGCGCGCCCACGCGGGCCGTGCCGCCCGGCGCGTCGAGGTTGATGCGGGCGAGCGCCTGGTTGACCTCGGGCGCGGTGAGGCCGAGGCCGCGCATTCGTTCGAGGTCAAGGGTCACGTTGATCTCCCGGCTGACCCCGCCGATGCGGCTGACCTCGGCAACCCCGGGAAACCCCTGTAGACGCCGAGTGAGATCGTTGTCGATGTACCAGGAGAGCTCCTCGACGCTCATCCCCGGCGCGGTGATCGCCCAGGTCGCGATCGGGGCATTGGTGACGTCGAGCCGCTGCACGATGGGCTCGTCGATGTCGCGGGGCAGGTTGGCGCGGATCTGCGCGATGCGGGTGCGGACCTCGTCGGTGGCCCTCTGTTCGTCCTCCCCGATCCGGAACTCGATCGTGGTCGTCGAGGTTCCGAGGACCACGCTCGACTGGACGGTCTTGACCCCCGCGATCCCCGCGACGGCGTCCTCGACGGGGCGGGTGACCTGTGTCTCGAGCTCGCCCGGGGCAGCGCCGTTCTGGGTGACGGTGACCTGCACCACCGGAAAGCTCACATCCGGGAACTGCTTGACCGCCATAAGGCTGTAGGACGCGATCCCCGCAAGCGCGAGCGCAATGAACATGACGGCGACGGGAATGGGATTGCGGATGCCCCATGCGGAGATGCGCAGGCTCATGGCTTGGAAGCTCCCGTCGCGGTGTCTCTGACCGGACGCACGACATCGCCCTCGAGCACGAATGCGGCGCCGCTCAGCAGCACCTGTGTGCCAAGCTTCGGCCCCGCGAGAAGTTCGACGTAATCGCCTGCCCGCGCGCCCGTGCGCACCGCGACCCGGCGGGCGCGGTTGCCGGGGGCGAGGACCATCACGGAGGGCCCCTGCGCCCCATACTGGATCGCGGCCTCGGGCACCGCGAGGACCTCGCGGACCGTGCCGCCAAAGCGCGCGCTAGCCGTGCCGCCGGCGCGCAGGTCCTGCCGCACCGGCAGGCGGACCCGCACGATGCCGAGCTGGTTCGCCTCCTCGATGCGCGGCTGGATAGCGCGAACCTCACCCTGCACCTGGCCGCCGCCCGGCAGGGTCACCTCTACCGGAACGCCGGGCCGGATGCGCGCGAGGTCGGCTTCGGTGACCTCGGCGGCGAGTTCGATCAGGCTGTTGCGGGCGATGCGGAACAGCGGGTCGGCGCCGGTGCCCGCGATGCCGCCGGGCGCGATGTTGCGGGCGATGATGGTGCCGCCGACCGGCGCGCGCAGGGTCAGGCGGGCCCGGCGGGTGGTGAGATCCTGGAGCTGCGCGCGCGCCGCGGCGAGCGCGGCGTTGCTCTCGCGGCGGGCGATGCGGCGTTGGTCGATCGCCTCCTGCGCGAGCACGCCTGAGTTGTCGAGCCCATCGACCCGCTCGGCCTCGAGCCGCGCCTGGGCCGCACCCGCCTCGGCACGGGCGACCTCGGCGCGAGCGCGCGCGATCTCGCCCTCGAGCAGCGCCGCATCGAGCCGGGCGAGCACCGCCCCGCGCGCCACCACATCCCCCTCCTCCGCCAGCACCTGCGCGACGCGGTAGCCGGCAAGTTCGGAGCCAACCGTGGCCTCCTCGCGCGGGACGAGCCGGCCGGAGGCGCTGATCGCAACCTCGAGCGGCTGCGTCGTCACCGGGGTCACGCGCACCGCGCGGGCCTGGTCCTGCGGGGTCTCCTCGCGGACCGCTGTTCCGCTGTTGCAGGCGGCGAGCATAAGGAGCGCGCCGCAAAGGGCGCCGGCACGATGGGTCATGGGATGTCCTGTGTGGTGGGGATATCCGCGGCGGGGCTCCAGCCTCCGCCGAGGGCGTTGAAGACCTGGACCGAGCGGCGCAGCGCCTGGACCTGTGCTTGCGCGGCGTTGGTGCGGCTGGCGCGGTAGGCGCGCTCGGCATCGAGCAGGCTCGCCAGATCGGTGATTCCGCGGGTGTAGAGCTGCTGCGCGACCTCGAAGGCGCGCTGGGCGCGGACCTCGCCTGCGCTAAGGGCGGTCACGCGGCGGCGGTCGGCGGCGAGGCGAACTAGCGCCTGATCGCTTTCGGAGAAGGCGGTCTGCACCGCGCGCTCGTAGGCGATGACCGCCTGCTCGGTGCGCGCCTCCTGTCCGCGCAGCTGCGCGACGAGGCGGGGCCGGTCGAGCACCGGGGCGGTAATCCCCGCGGCGATCGTCCACACGAAGCTCGTCGCATCGAAGATGCCGCCGCGGCTGTCGCTAAGGCCGACGCCCGGATTGAGCATGATGCGCGGGAAGAAGGCGAGTTCGTCGAGCTTGAGGCGCCCGGCGGCCGCCGCGAGCCGCGCCTGGGCCTCGCGCACGTCGGGACGGCGCGCGAGCAGTTCCCCCGGCAGAACGTCGGGCGTCTCGGGCAGGGCGGCGAGCAGCGGCGCGAGCGGGAGGGTTGCGGTCGGTTCGAAGGGCGTGCCCGTCAGCACCAGCAAGGCGCGGGCGTTAGCCTGGAGCTCGGCCTCGAGCCGCGCGACCTCCGCCTCGGCTGCGGCGAGATCGGCGTCGATCCGGGCGATGTCCGTCTCCGCATCCAGCCCGCGCTCGGCGCGCAGAGCGGCAGCGGCGCGCAGGTCCCGCTGGATGCGCAATGTCACCTGCGCGTCCTCCAGTTCAATCGCCAGTCCGCGTGAGGCGAAGAGGGCGTCGGCCACCTGAGCGGCGAGGCTCGCCCGCGCCGCCTCAAAAGCGAAGCGCTCTGCGGCGAAAGTCGCCTCGGCCTCACGCCGCGCCGCGCCCCGGCGGGCGAACAGGTCGAGCTCCCACGAGACATCGAAACCGATGTTGCCCGTTCGCACGAGGCCCTCCTGAAGGAAGGGGTTCTGACCGTCCTCACCCGGCGCGCCGGGACCGGCGCCGATCCCGAATTCGCCGCCGCGCAGGATTGCGGTGTTCTGCCCCTGCGCGCCCACCTGGAGATTGCCCTGCGGCCCCAAGTCGCTGAGCGCCCCTCGCCGGATCGCCCGTGCTTCCTGGAGTCGGGCCGCGGCCGCCCGTGCGTCGGTGCCGCGCGCGAGGGCTGTATCGATCAGCTGCTCAAGCTGCGGGTCGCCATAGGCAAGCCACCAGCGATCGAGGCTCGCCGCGGCGAGGCTCCCGCGCTCCCCCTCGAAGGCGGCTGGCACCGCCACCTCGGCTTGGCGAATAGGGCCGGCCGACACGCAGCCGGAGAGCACCAGCCCCGCGCCCCATAGGGCGAGGAGGCCAGCATGACGTGGACGGTGGAGAGGGTTGTCCATGAGAGGCTGCGCTAAATGGAACGGATACGTGCCGTTTCATAACGCCTTTCCTTTTCGGCGCAAGCGGTTTATCGATCCGCTCGCAATGAGTGCCGCAAAGACCCAGGTGCGTGTCGGCCGCCCGCGTTCGGACGAATCCGCCCAGCTCACCGACAAGGTGCTGGACACGGCGATGCGGCTGTTCGCCGAACGCGGCTACGAAGCGACCTCGATTGCGGCGATCGCGACCGAGGCGCGGGTCGGCAAGCACACCATCTACCGCCGCTATGCGGACAAGGCGGCGCTGTTTCGAGCCTGCGTTGAACGCATGGCGCTCCGTATTCTCGAGGCGCGGGCCGGGGAGGACAGCGAAACCGGCCGCCCGTTGCAGCGGCTCAAGGCGATTGTTCTGCGCGCCGCCTATGCCGCCGTCGATCTGCAGATGGTCGCGCTCTATCGCATGGCGATCGCCGAGGCGCTGCGCTTCCCGGAGATTGCGGCGATGTTCAACGACCCAATGAGCGATCCCCTGATCGCGCGATGTGCGGATCTCGTCAGGGAGGCGCAGCAGAACGGCGAACTTCGCTCGGAGGATCCTGTCGTGCTGGCGGAATTGGCGCTGGAGATGACCGCCGGGCTGCTGCTCCAGTGGTGCGTCACGGGCCGCAAGGTCGAGCCTGACGAGGTGCAACCCTGGATCGAACGAAGCTGGCGACTATTCATCGAGGGGGCCGCGCCGCGCTGAACGCAGGCGACGGTAACTCAAATTCCGTTACTGCTCATTGCAACGAAGGTGGCTCGCCGAATCTTGGCTCTAGAGCGAATTTACAGCTAGCTCTGTCAATCGCCCCGGCAAGGCCGAGACGACTCCCGACCCAAAGCTGGTCGCTCGCAGCTGCAGAACCGAATGTCCCGTTCCGCCCGTAGCAGCCATATCGGTTTCTATAACACGCATCGACCGTGCTCATGGCCCTGACGAAGAATATCGAGCATCCCGTAGATTAGCACCGCAAGGTGGCGCCCGGGTTTAGCGCTCTCGGTTCGTTAAACCATATAAGGGGCTGCGACAACAATACGGATCCTTGGACAAAACGTCGAATCTGCCTGAGGCACTGTGTCTTGCGTTTGGTCTTTGGCGAGCCACTGGGAAGCGAGCATGGATGTGGACTGCACCGCACTTCTCAGTTTCCCGTTCGGGAAATTTCAGGCACTTTCATCTTCCTGAGGCCTGCAATTACCCGCTCAGGAAATTTGATTTGCTTTTGAGCTGATCTAGGCATATCTTTCCCGATCGGGAAAGGACGTGTGCGCGTGCTCAATGTGACAGCTATCGGCGCCATCATTCGTGACGAGCGCAAGGCGCTCGGTCTGCGGCAGGACGAGCTCGCGGCAGCGAGCGGCGTAGGCTTGCGGTTTCTGGTAGAGCTGGAGCGGGGCAAACCCACCGTGCAGATGGGCAAGGTTCTCGACGTCCTCGCTGCCCTCGGATGCGATTTGCAAATCCTAGGCCCCGACGGCGATGCCATTGTTCCGCACCCATCGGCATCTGCCAGGAGTTCAGACGAATGACGCCCCCGATCCTCGACAGCCTCATAGTCTGGTGGGACCGGCGGCAGACAGGCGAGCTTGCTATCGACCAGGGTAGCGCGATGCATTTCGCCTACTCGGCTGAATGGCTGGCAGACGACCGCGCACCACCCCTGTCGCAGGCCATGCCCAAGCGAGGCGAAGCCTTTGAGGATCGCGTATGCAAGGCCGTCTTTGGCGGTCTTCTGCCTGAAGAGAGCCAGCGTACGGCAATCGCGCGCGCGCTCGGCGTGTCGCCGGACAATCCATTCCGCCTGCTTCAGGCTCTCGGCGGCGATATGGCGGGAGCACTTTCGTTTCTGCCGGCGGGCGAGGAGCCCCTTCAGAACGACACCGTTGGTGATCCCCAGCCGCTCGATGAGGGGGAGTTGGCGGCCCTGATTGAGCGCCTCCCGGCGGCGCCCATGCTTGCCGGTGAGGGCGGGGCACGGCTGAGCCTGGCCGGCGCACAAAGCAAGCTCCCGGTGGTCCTCACAAGAGACGGCAGGATCGCGGTTCCGCGGCCGGGCGAACCTTCGACCCACCTCATAAAGCCGGAGCCGGAGCGATTTGCCGGCCTTGCCGCGAATGAAGCCTTCTGCCTTGCTCTGGCGAGGGCGGTGGGGCTCGATGCAGCCAGAGCCGAATGGCGGGAGGTACAGGAAAAGCCGCTGCTTCTCGTCGAAAGATACGACCGCGTATCGGTCGGCGGCAGGACTCAGCGCCTGCACCAGGAGGACTTCGCGCAGGCCTTGGCGGTGCCTTCAAACCGGAAATACGCAGCCGAAGGTGGCCCGACATTCCTCGACAGTTTCGCGCTCTTGCGCAGCGCTGCGACGCGCCCGGCACGCGAGGTGCTCAAGCTCGCCGATGCAGCCATCTTCAACCTGATTGTCGGAAACGCTGACGCCCACGCCAAGAACTACAGCCTATTGCGCCTGCAGACGGGTGAGGTCGTCCTTGCACCGCTCTACGATCTTGTGGCCACCCACATGTGGAAAGAGCTGTCGCCCAGGTTGGCGATGCGATTTGGCCGGGCGGCCACGATACAGGAACTCGGCAAGGACAATCTGGAACGATTTGCCGAAGATACGGGGTTGCCCGTTCCCTTCGTCAGGCGAAGGCTGTTCCACATCGCCGGAGCGCTGAAGCAAGAGATCGGCAATGGGGTGATGGTGCGCGGGCTCGGCGATCAGAATGCCACCGCACCGGTGGCAGAGGCGATCGCGATGCGGGCTGCACTGGCCGAACAGCTGCTTTCCTGAGTCCTATTGCACATAATCCGGATAACTATCGATGCTGAACAATAGAAGAGAATCGTGCTGACCAAAGGCCGTTTGAGCTTGCAGCTTGACGAGCCGAGATTGCGTGCGGGACGGAATGATGCTGCCCGGTTCGAGCGTGAATTGGTTGCGGCCCTTCGCTAACTGCGAGGAATCGATGCCCAATGTCTCGTTCGGGGTCGCTTTCTGAATGGCAGGATTTTCTTAGAAGCGAGGTAAAGCCGCCATCTGTGACCGTGGCGGCTGCCGACCCAAGGCGGTCGCTTAGATCGATCAAGGCGAATGTCTGCTCAAGACAGGAGCAGCCACCGAGACGACCCGATGTAAATTGTCATCTGGCGCCTGCATGCTCATCTTTGGAGTGGTCGCCGGCGCTGCTGGCATCTCGTCCTAGAATCGAGCCGATAGCCATCAAGCTCCTGGCACAAAACCTCTCACCTTGACGTTCAATGTCATGACAAAGGTGCGAGACAGAGTTGATAGCGCGCTATCGCTCCGCCGGAGGCACATCGCCCGCCAGACCTAAGCCGGTATAGATCGCGTGATCATAAGGCGCAAACCGGCGTGCCCCCGCCCATTCGGGCCAGCCGTGTCCGAGGTAGAGCGCCGCCTTTCGCGTCTCCAGGGTGGAGCGGGTCAGCGCATAAGACAACGCGGTGCAGTCGATCCGCGATGATGAGCGACAGGTCAGCGTGCCGGACGGCAGGGGCGGCGATTGCCAGACCACAAACGGCAGCTCGCGCGTTTCGGTTGGCTCGCCTTGACCCGCTTGCGCGAGCTGCCAGTCGATCCACGGTGCTTCGGCCACGGCGGCAAGATCGGCCACCCCATTGGCCAAGGCCGCAAGAGCGCCCTCGTGCGATCCGAAATAGCCGATCGACAGCCATTGTGGCTCCGCCCCGCCGGCCTGTGCCAGAGCGATGCTCTGCACCAGTCCGCCCGACGCAGAGCCTGGAATCACAGCAGCCAGCCGCCAAGCTCCGGGTTCTGCCATCACTTCTGCAAGGCTGGCGGCGGGCAGATCATGTCGTGCCAGCAGGACCGCGCGGTAACGGCTCTGCACGCTTGCTGGCGGCACGACGACGGCGAGCGGCTGCACGGCTGGATCGCGCGCAAGGCTCAGCCATGCACCAAGATTGGCGATGGCCACATCGACCTCGCCGATCCTGACTGCCGTAGCGAGCTCATCGGGGCTTCCATAGAGCCTGATCTCAACCAGCTGACCGGTCGCCTTGGCCACCACCTTGGCGAGTGGCTGCATGGCAGCGACCCTATCAAGTCCCGAATAGGCATAGCTGCCCAGCACCAGAGGCGGATTATGGGCCGCAGCATAGCAACTCAGGGCAAGAGCAAGCAGCGTCGCAACCAGCAGGCGCAGCGGTCTCAGGCGCACCGCCGCGAAACGATGGCTTGCATGTATCGAGAGGAACCAATTGCGGCGCTGCACGGCAAGGCTCCGCGCTGCATCGCCCGGCTTAGAAGATGGATGCGGGTTCATGGGTTGATCCTTCGGCCGGGCCATCGGGAGATGAGCGGCGTCAGCGCCTTGGTCATCGGATTGGAGCCGGACGCCGCTCTTGGTGCACATCAGAAGGTCAGCCCGAAACCGGCCACCACCTGATGACGCCTGTCATCATCACCATAGTCCGAATAGCGATATTCGAGCTTGGCGTGGAGGCCCTTGCCGAGAGCCTGCTGGAAGCCCGCACCAACGCGCCAGCCATCCTCATTCTGCCCTTCGCGGGTCACCTCGTCGGTCGGCGAGGTGTAGACCGCGCGGACGCGGGCGTTGGTCCAGCCGCCCAGTGCATACAGCTTGCTGCCCGGAGCGACTTCGACCCCGGCACGCGCGATCAGGCTGAGATCGCGGCCCGCCTTGACGCACAGCTTGTCGCCCGCGACAATCGCGCCGCTCTCGCATTCCTTGGCCGTGCTGAAATCGGCATTGGCCTCGAGCCCCGCGAACACGTTGCTGGCGAGGTCGAAGTCGTAGCCGAGCCCGAGCCCGATCAGCGCGCCGGTGTCGTTGCCGTCGACGGTCTCGATGCGATCCCAGCCGCCGTGGACTTCGATGCGCGGGCCGCTGGCATGGGCGCTGGTGCTGGTAACAGCAAGGGCACCGGCAGTGGCAATGCCGGAGATGAGGGTAATTCGGTTTCTTTGCATGTGGATACTCCTTGAGTTGAAGAAGGGGTCGCAGGCCTCGCCATGAGGCAAGGTTGCCAACCACCCGTTGGGCTGCCGTCCTGGGAGATTGTTCCTGACCCCCGACGGCAGGGGGCGCTGGAAATGGCTGTCGTCGATGAAGGCCCCGCGGCTGCGAGGGGCGGGCTAGCCGCCGGAATGCCGATCGCCTGCCATGAGCTGCGACCAATTGGCCGGGGTCATGGTGGCGCGGTATTCCGCCTGCATTGCGGTGGTGAGCACCTCGAGCATCCGGTCGCCTTCGATCCAGAGCTCGAGAACGCCGAAAAGTTGGCCGCGCTTACGGTATTTCACAGGCCAGCCCTCGCGCTTGGCGATCGCGACGATCTCCTCGCGCTCGAGGCGGCTGGCGATCGCCAGATGGGTCGATGATCCGGCGCTTGCCGTGGCACTCGGGTCGTGCCGACCGATGGCATCATGATCCCCGGGGACCTCGACGAGCACGACACCCCGCGAATAAACCTCGATCATCGTGTTGCGATCATCGCCCGCCATCGCGAGCCAGCTGTCTTCCGCGATCGGCGGAAACGGGGCGATGGTACCGCCGCCGAAGATCTCGGCCAGCACGCTGGCCACATGGCGCGGATGGCGCGCGTCGATGGATGCATGGAAAAGCATGGATTCTCTCGCCTCGTAAAATCAGAGCCAATCGAAGCCCCCGGTCAGCGGAAATGACCGGCAGGCAGAGGGTGGCTGAACCGCCCGCTGTTCAGCCCTGTAAGGCGGTCATGCCGCGCGCTGATGGCCTCGCCCGCGTAATTGTGTTGCAAGTGTTACAGGAGGCCCACGCCCGTCTGGCCAAGCTGTACGGGGCTGGATAGAACTGGCCGCTGTCTCGCAAGGGGGTAGCCAATGAACCCGCCCGCCGATCTGAGTGGCGATCATGCCGCAGCGCCGTGGCCTGGACGGCATGGCAATTTCCTGCTGGCGCTGAGCGATGCGACCCGCCGGCTGAGCGATGCCGATGCCATCCTGGCGATCACGCTGGAACGCCTCGGGCGGCAGATCGGGGTTGACCGCGTCGGCTACATCGAAAGCCACCCCGGCAATACCGGCTACAGCGTCAGGCGCGAATGGTGCGATGAGGGCATTCCGACCTTTGTCGGAGAGCATGCAGGCAGCGGTACATCGCCTCATCTGCTTGAAGCGCTCAAGCGCGGCGAGCCAATGGTCTTTGCGGATCTGCTCGCCGATGCTTCGATTGGCCCTACTGCCGACACTCTGCTCGCCAGCGGCGCGCGCGCGATGATGTGCGTGCCGCTGCTCAAGAGCGATGAACTGGTCGGCGCGCTGGGCCTGGCCAACACCCAGCCCTTCAACTGGTCACCCGCTGACCTGATGCTGGTGCGCGAGGTGCTGGAGCGCACCTGGGAAACCCTCGAGCGCGCCCGTGCCGAAGCGGCTCTCAGAGAGAGCGAGGCGCTGCTTCAGGCCTTCCTCCAGCACGCGCCGGTCGCTATGTCGCTGACCGACGAGGCGGGCAATTTGCTGCTCGCCAACGAGGAGCTCCTCAAACGGCTCAGTCAGAACGATGTCGCGATGCAGGCGCAAAGTGATGCCAACGAGTCCAGCCTCAGACAGGAAGTGCTGGCAAAGCGCCGCGCGGTGGAGCGGGAAATGAGCATCGCGGGCGCGAATTCTTACCGACAGTACCTGGCGGTTCGCTTCCCCGTCCATACGGCGCCGGGCGCGCCTCTTAGGATTGGTGGGTGCTACATCGACCTGACGCGCCAGAAAGCGGTCGAGGCGGAACTGGCCCGCTCACGCGAGGCCTTGTTCCAGTCGGAAAAGCTCACTGCCCTCGGCGCGCTCCTTGCCGGCGTCAGCCACGAGCTTAACAACCCGCTATCGGTGGTGGTTGGCCAGTCGCTGATCATGGAGGAAAAGGCGACCGACACCGCGATCGCGGGGCGCGCGGCCAAGATCCGCAGGGCGGCCGAACGCTGTGCGCGGATCGTGCAGACCTTTCTGGCGATGGCGCGCGAGCGTCCGCCCGAGCGCCAGCCAATCGACATCAACCACCTGATCGAAGCGGCGCTGGAGATCACCTCCTACGGCCTGCGCGCCGCAGGGGTGACGGTGCGCTGCGCGTTCGATCCGCAACTGCCGTGCGCGATCGGGGACGCAAGCCAGCTCCACCAGCTTTTCGCCAACCTCATCGTCAACGCGCAGCATGCGATGGAGGGCCATGCGGGTGTGCGGGAGCTTGTCATCACCACCACCCGTAGCGGCGAAGGGATCGAGGTGGAAATAGCCGACACCGGCCCCGGCATTCCCGAAGACCAACGCCACCGCGTGTTCGAACCCTTCTTCACGACCCGCCCCGTTGGGGCGGGCACCGGGCTCGGACTCTCTTTTGCCTATAGCGTCGCTGCCTCGCATGGTGGGCAGCTTGGGCTTGGACCATCAGCGCGAGGGGCATGCTTCGTGCTCCGTTTGCCGCTGGGCGGGACGGCGCAGGTTGCCGCTGCGGCGACGACGACATCTCCTGCCCTCAAGGGGCGTGCGTTGATCGTCGATGACGAGGAGGAGCTGGCCGAAACACTGGCAGAACTGCTCACCGCGCGCGGGTGGGACACGCATGTCGCCACAAGCGGCAGCGGCGCCATCGCTGCGCTTGAGGCCAGCGATTTCGATGTCGTGCTAAGCGATGTCCGGATGCCGCAGGTGGATGGTCCTGCCCTCTACCAGTGGATCAAGGCCCACCGACCGCACCTCGCCGCGCGCGTCGGCTTCTTGACAGGCGACACGCTCGGCTCCCAGGCCAGCAGCTTTCTGAGCGAGGCGGGCGTGCCGTTTTGCGAAAAGCCGTTCTCCGGGAAGGCCATCGACGACCTGCTCGCCCGGTTGCAGGACGGCGCGGGTGCACCGCAGCCATGACACAATTGCAACATCGTCGCCGCGGCAAGGCCATCATGGCGCTACAACGGGTTGCGACAAGGACACGTTGATGATCCCCTGCCGGAGCCGCTTTGCGTCATGAAAACTGCCAGCCCCCACATTGTCGTTGTTGATGATGAGGAAGATCTTCGCGAGATGATCCAGGACTACCTGATCGATCAGGGCTTTCTTGTCTCGCAGGTGAGTGGCGGCGAGGAGCTCGCGCTGCTGATGGCCGAGCGGCCGGTCGATCTGGTGCTGCTCGACATCAACATGCCCGGCGAGGACGGGCTGAGCATCGCGCGCAGACTGAAGGCGCGCGGGGATATCGGCATCATCATGGTGACGGCCAATGGCGAGACGGTCGACAGGATCGTCGGCCTGGAACTGGGCGCGGACGACTACATCGCCAAGCCCTTTGACCTGCGCGAATTGCTCGCCCGGGTGCGTGCGGTGCTGCGACGGGTGACAGCGCCCGGTCAGCAGAGCGCCACCATGGGCAGCGAAGTGCGCTTCGGCGATCACGTGCTCAATCTCGACACCCATCGGCTGTTCGCCGCAGATGGCAGCGAGGTGGCGATCACCGCGATGGAATTCGACATGCTGCGCGTGTTTGCGCAGAACCCCGGCAAGGTGCTGACGCGTGATCGCATCCTGGACCTTGCTCACAATCGCGAGATGGAAGCCTTCGAACGTACTGTCGATACGCGCATCGTGCGTCTGCGTCACAAGATCGAGCGCGACCCGGCTTTCCCCCAGATCATCAAGACCGTGCGCGGTGCGGGCTATATCTTCGTCCCGCAAGGCCATGCGCCGGCGCACGATCGCGGCACATGACGAGCTTGCGCTGGCCACCCGGCAGCATCAGGCGGGGCGCATCTCTTCTTCGGGCAGCGGCACGAGCATGGCCTGGTGCCGCGTTATCAGGGGCTTTGCACAGCCTAGTCTGTCTCCGCCTGATCTCCCGGCGCCCCCTGTTCGTTTGCGTGCGCTCATAGTATCGTGAATGCCCATTCGGGTCGGTGGAGGTACGCGTGGGTAAGTTCGCCGGATTTTCTTCTGCCGTTCTGGTCTCGCTAGCCTGTACCGGGGCACCCGCATCGCCATCATCTTTCGAATTGTCAGAGGAGGCCTTCGCGGCGCTGGATCCGACCCGCCCCGGGCGCACCGCTTGCCGCGGCAATGCGGGCTTCGACGCGGCCTATGCCGCCCGACTGCAACTTGCAGCCAACATCTCGAGCGCGCATCGCATGGGTGCAGGCGCAATCGGCCTGTTCCCCGGCATCGTGCGCTCAGATCTTCCGCTCGGCGGGCTGAAACCCGAAGCGCGGCGCTATTTCGATCAGGGCCTCGCCTTCGCCTATGGCTTTAACCACCGGGCCGCGATTGCCTCCTTTGTCCGCGCGCGCGAGATCGATCCGTTATGCGCCGAATGCTGGTGGGGGGAGGCTCTGGCGCGCGGCCCCAACATCAACGCCGGAATGGATGCGGGGCAAAACGCCTCGGCCTTGCACGCGCTGGAGCAGGCACGGCGCTTGTCCGCGCAATCGGATGCCTTTACCAGGGCGCTGATCGCTGCGCAGGAACTGCGCTATTCGTCAGATCCGGCGGCAGATCGCGCTAAGCTTGATCGGGATTATGCGCAGGCCATGCTCGCGCTCGCCAGACAATTTCCCGATAGCGACGATCTCGCCGTGCTCGCCGCAGAAGCGGCGATGAACACCAGCCCGTGGAACTACTGGTCCGTCGATGGCGCACCGGCTCCGTTCATTGCAGAAGCGGTCTCCCTGATCGAGAGCGTGATGGCCCGCACGCCCGATCACCCGCAGGCCTCGCATCTCTACATCCATCTGCTCGAATTGCCCGATCCGGCCAAGGCGGAGGCCGCCGCCGACCGGCTCGACAAGACGGGGCCGGCGGCGCTCGGCCATCTCGTCCACATGCCGGCGCACATCTATTACCGGCTCGGCCGCTATCAGGACTCGATCGAGGCCAACAAACGCGCGGTGGCGGCGGACGAGGCCTATCTGGCGATGTTCGGCGACGACGGCCTGGTCCGCTTCGGATACTATCCGCACAATGTGCATTTCCTCCTGACCTCGGCGCAGGCGATGGGTGACGTGCCGACGGTCGTCAGCCAGACCCGCAAGCTTGAAAGCGTCATCGACACCGAGATCGGCCGGGACCTCTACTGGGTGCAGGCGATCTATGCCGCGCCCTATTTCGCCCATGCGCAGTATTCCTCGCCCGAGGCGATCCTTGCCTTGACGGCCGATCCTCATCCGCTCGAATATGTAGAGGCGATGCGCCATTATGCCCGTGCCGTGGCTATCGCGCTCAACCCCGAGCTGGGGGATTTCGCTGCCGAGATCGCGGCGATGGAGCGGCTCGCAAAGAGCGATGCGGCCGCGACGATGGACGCGAACGGCTTTCCCGCACCGCTGATCATCGCGCTGGCGAGCGAGGTGGCGAAAGGGCGGCGAGCGCTGGCAAGCAAGCGTCACGGCGATGCGATCGCGCATTTCACCAGGGCCGCGGAAATGCAGAAATCCGTGCCGTATAACGAGCCGCCGTTCTGGTACTACCCTGTCACCCAGTCGCTGGGCGCGGCCCTGTTCGAAGCGGGACGGCTCGAGGACGCCAAGGCTGCGTTCCGGGCGGCGCTGTTCAAGGCGCCCAACAGTGCGCTTGCCCTGTTCGGCCTTGCCCGGACCGAAGCCAGACTCGGCAATCACCCCGAGAGGCTGGCATCCGAGCGAGCCTTTGCAGCGGTCTGGCGCGGCGATAGAGGCTGGCTGACGATGACCCGGATCTAGTCCGGCAATTCCAGAAACGGGGTCGATCCCCGAACGGGCTTGGACGGCAAGCGGGCCAAGCCGACATCTGCGGCTCGCGAGGGCAGTGGCCGATTTCGCCCCAGACCTGATCACTCCCGACCGCCGAGTTGAAGGTCTTGTCGCGGCAGAAGCCGTCATCCCGGTTTCGGGATCGCGGATCGACCCCGCTTTATGACAGCAAGTGGGTGGTAGTACACGAGTAGACCGGGGCGTCGTGCCCCTGTGCACCTAGACGAGGAGATCTTGGCCGTAGGTGGCCATGATCCAGTTGGGCAGATGAGGAGCGGCTACCGATATGCGGCCGCCGAGGAAGGTAAGTCGGAGCTTCGGCTTCTCGTTGAGCATCGAGTTGTCATAGACGAGACCTGCATCTGCCCTGAGGATTGCTTGGCGGATGAGCGGTGCGTTACGCTCATAGCGCGCACGGATCTTGTGCTCTGGTACGGCGTGTCCACCTTCGTCGACCCTCGCATTCACACGCTCAACGGAGATGTCTGCGTCTTCGACCCCCACATGCATAACAACGACGTGGAAGCCATTTGCTTTGGCGTGGTCAACGAGATCGAGCTTGGATTCGTGCGAGAATACCGTCTCGGTGACAAAGTCAGCCCGAGCGGCAAGAAGCGCGTCCCGGCGTTCGGTCGCGATCTGCGCGGCCTTGTAGGAGGCTTCGGGTGATGCGTCGCGCAACTCGTCGCGCTGGATTATGTCGGCGTTGACGAAGGGGCCATGGAATTGCGGGGCAACGCGCATTGCGTACAGCGTCGACTTGCCAGCGCCGTTAGGCCCGGCAAGCACAATCATGGTGTGGTTCATCAGTGATCTGCGTCAGCTGGCAGATCCGCAGCCCTCACGAGTCTGCCCGTCCTGTCGAGGCCAACGCCGCGGCCGAGCTTGCGGCGTTCGGCAAAGAAGGCCTCTTCGTCGGGAGTGGCTTCACCCATCTTCTCGATGAACTTCTCAAGCCACACGGCATGCTCTTCGTCGGAAAGGCCGGCCGCTGGAGCCTGACCGGCCAGCACTGCGGTGACACGGTCGTGACTAAAGCGACCTGAACGCTCGATGGCCCTGCCGATCTTTACCCAATGCGTGATCTGGCCGCCAATCGAGCGGCTATGTAGCAAGGATTCGACGTTCGCCTCGGCGACGATGTCGTCAGGAAGCTTGATTGACCTAGCCATGAGCGTTCTCCTGTGACGAAGGTATCATTTTGCTACCTCGCTTTCAAGATGAGTGGCCAAGGCGCTTCTTGAGCCGCGGGTGTCGGCTCCTCGGCGCTGACGAGGAGCCGAGTGCTCAGATTTCCGTGTTTTTGGCGAGGGCAAGTGCGTCCTCGGCATCGATCGGGAGGTAGCGAACTGTATTCTCGATCTTGCTGTGGCCAAGAAGGATCTGGACTGCACGCAGGTTGCCAGTCGCCCTGTAGATGATTGACGCCTTGGTCCGCCGCAGGGAGTGGGTGCCATATTCGCTTCGCATCAAGCCGATGCCTCTAACCCATTCATCAACAAGCCGCGCATATTGGCGGGTGCTGAGGTGGCCGTTGCGATTGATCCGACTTGGGAAAACATAGTCGTCCACGGTTCCACCCCGGCGCTCAAGCCACGCCAGCAGACTGGCACGGGCATCCGGTAGCAGCTCGAACTGAACAGGACGGCTTGTTTTCTGCTGCATCACGATTGCGCGCGTCCGGATCTGCCCGCCACTGACAATGTCACCGATCTTCATTCTCAGAAGATCGCAGCCACGCAGCTTGCTGTCGATCGCAAGGTCGAAGGGGGCGCGGTCACGCAATCGGCGGCGCTCATTGAGGAGAAATCGATTTCCCAGACATGCTTCGGTTTGAGCGCGCGCTTGGCGCCAACACTCCTCCCCGCGTTCCAGACCTGGCGTTTCGTTGCATTCACATCAACTTCAGGCACCTCCATCATCATTCTCCTGCGACCACGATGGTCCTCCGGAGAATGTCAGTCGCTCTGCGGATTGAATTATGCTGGGACGCTTTCTGCCCTCACCTAGTCATTCCCGATCGCGGCGCTCAATGTCTGGTTTCGCCAGAAGCCGCTGCTCAGGTTTCGGGATCACCGAGCGGCCCAGCTTATGACAGAAGCTGGGTAAATTTCTGAATGTCTATCTCTCGCTGAAGCGATAGCCATCCTAAGGTACTGATGCGCTCATGGCGCGGAAACGATTGAACGACGCGACACAAGTCTGTATGGGGTCACCATGGTCTGCAACAGCGCTTTAGCTCAACAGCAACGCCGCATCTCGACGGCGGATTTTGTGTGCGCGTGCAGTTCATAGGATAGCAAGAACAGGCATCCAGAACCCCTTCGCCAATCACCCCGCCCAACTGGCGGGGTTTTCTATGCTGGTTGGGCCTTTCACAAAGGACAATGAGCATGTCTCTGACCAGCGATCTTGCCATCGAACGGGTTGCACTACGCGTGATCGACCGCAGCTTACCGAAAAGCGAATGGACCCATGAAGGTCATTTTGCCGCTGCTTTGTGGCTGTGCCGTTTTCGCCCCGAACTCACTCGTGCCGACGCGATCCGCACGCTTATCAGCAGTTACAACGACGCCACCAACACGCCGAACACAGACACAGGCGGCTATCATCACACCATTTCGCTCGCGTCTATACGCGCGGCGCAGCATTTCCTGCATGATAATGCATTAGAGGTTCCGCTCTACACGGTGTTGTCGAGGCTTATGGCATCGAGGTTCGGCAAGTCGGATTGGCTTTTGGTCCATTGGAGCCGGGAAGTGCTTTTTAGCGTGTTGGCGCGCCGCAGCTGGGTTGATCCCGACCTTTCGCCTCTCCCATTTTGAACGCTGTTACGATGAAAGGCGTGCTGGAAGCGTCGATGAAGGCTCAATGACCGCACAGGGGTCGGAACCTGAAGGGCAAAATTTTTTTCACGAGCAGGGCGTAGCCGCCATACCGCTTTTGGAATCGCGCATCGGCCCCGCTCATGGCTGGTCGTGGGTGGTTTTCTGCCGTCAGGTTGTGAAACCCACATACGCGATCAAACCCTCGACCGTGGCAGGCAGGACGCCTTGAGCCTCAAGCTCACCCAAGTTCACTCGCCCCCATCCCCAGCGCTTTGCAGCGCGATAACCTGCGAGCTTCAAGTATCGCCTCAGCCATTCGAGTGAGCCATGCTTTGATGATGGCTTCTCCATCGGCGCGATCAATTCGGGCCTGAATGCTCACGTTGCCACTCTCGTCTGCCGCCATGATCAAACGTTGCCCGGTCCCGGAAAACACCGCGTTTTCGATGCTCTCACTCCAGTGTTCCAAATATGCGCGCGCGTCAGTGAGATTGCGAAAGACCACGACATCGCCAGGACAAGTCTCATCCGGCCCGTCGCTGACGAGAATGATGTCTTCGAGCCAAGTGGGCGATGTCATTGTTGAAGAATGCCAAAGATGTGAAATGGCCACAATGGGGTCG